>Ga0207695_10007066_pt1 | contig 14399 bp, 10 predicted proteins | sample KBSC54metaG_FD_184354 | JGI IMG/M metagenome (GOLD analysis project Ga0207695, IMG submission 184354) | Corn rhizosphere microbial communities from Kellogg Biological Station, Michigan, USA - KBS C5-4 metaG (SPAdes) (version 2) | ecosystem: Host-associated > Plants > Roots > Rhizosphere > Soil... | reverse complement strand
CCTTGGCGGCGCCGCTCGCCAGCGCATCCGCCGGATGTGCGGGGTACGAATGGCCGTCGATCACCGGAGCGAGCAAGTCATAGTTCACCCAGCCAGGTCGACCCCACGCCGGATCAGGGACAAGATCGCTGTTCGCTTGGCAATACGCATCCGCGAACGCCTGAGTTGGGAGGGACTGAAGCTTCGCCACCTCTCCCGGCCGCACGCCCAACGCCCCAAGCACCTGGTTTGATGTCCGTTCGGCGGCTTCGATGGTGTTTCGCTTCCAGAGGTCATGTCCGCTCATCACCGCGGCGCTTTGGTAGAGTCCGGCGAATGCCGGCATTGCAAGCGATGTCGCGACCTTCGCGCCGCCTCCCGATACGCCAAACACCATTATGTTGTGGGGATCGCCGCCGAACGCTTCGATGTTTGTATGCACCCAATGCAGGGAAGCAGCCAAATCGAGCATCCCGACATTGCCGCCGGTGGAATAAGCCTCGCCGAAAGCCGGACCGAGGTGGAGATACCCAAGAACACCGAGCCTGTGGTTCACGCTGACAACGACGACGTCGCCGATTCTCGCCAGTGCAGCGCCGTCGATATTGCCCGACCCTGACCGCCAAGCCCCGCCGTGCCACCAGAACATCACCGGCCGCCGTCGACTATCGTTTAATCCTGGGGTCCAGACATTCAGCGCCAGGCAGTCTTCATTCTGTCCTTCAGGACCTGGCCCGTAATAAACGGGACGACCATTGTCCTCGAAGACCTCTGCCTGTGGACAGGAGGCGCTGAATGAGAGCGCCTCCCGCACCCCAGCCCAAGGTTCGCGCGGCTGGGGTGGTAAGAAGCGATTACGTCCCGCGGTGTCAGCGCCATAGGGGATGCCCTTGAACACGTGAATCCCGGCGTCAGTCATTCCGCCGCGTACCTTGCCCGCAGCAGTCTCCACAATTGGACCTTCAACCATTGCTCTTCCCCACCCTCCCCAGACGAACGCCGGCCCGGTTGCGCTGGACAAGCTCGATCTCGCTTTGCGCGCCGGCGCGGTCGATCGCACGCCAAGCGGCAAATCGTCCGCCGCTGTCGATCGCGTGATGGTCGAAGTCGAGCACGGGTCGGCCGCTCACCTGCGGAACAGCCTCCCCAGGCTTGGAAGGACTGCTGCTCATCAGTCTAGAGGGAATAGCCGCCGTCGACCGGCAGCACTACGCCGGTCACAAAGGACGCGCGAGGCGAGCAGAGCCACACTGCCGCCTCCGCCTGCTCCTCTGGACGTCCCATTCGTTTCATCGGAATGCCTGCGGCGGAACCTTCCGCCGTCAGCCCCAAGCGTTCGAGCGAGCCCAGCATCATCGGCGTCGCCGTGGGTCCTGGACAAAGAACATTGGCTCGAATGCCTTGGTCGGCGAAATCCCGGGCGACGGATTGCGTCAGCCCCACGACCGCGTGCTTGAACGCCAGGAACGCCGCCATGCGCGGGACGACGCTGAAGACGGCCGCGGACGCCGTGTTGACGATCGCGCCGCCGCCGCCGGCCAGCATCGCAGGGATCTCATGCTTCATGCTCAGCCATATGCTTCGGGCGTCGATGTTCGCGACGTGCTCCCATTCCTCGGATGAGGTCTGCACGGCGTCCTTGAAGTAGCCGGGGTGGCCGACGTTGTTCACCGCGGCGTCGAGGCGCCCGAATTCGCCGACTGTCCGCCGCACCATCGCGGCAATCTCGTCGGCGACGGTGACGTCGGTTCGAACGAAGATCGCCCGCCGCCCGATGCTCTCCACGAGCCCGACCGTCTCCTCGCCCCCAACGCGGTCGATGTCGGCGATCGCGACGTCGGCGCCGTCGCGGGCAAAGGTGACGGCACAGGCCCTGCCGATGCCGCTCGAGCCGCCGGTAACCAGCGCGACTTTACCCAGCAACGGCGTCGTCATCCGCACCTCACCATGGCATGCCTGCTCCGCCGGCGCTTGGCTCGGACGAGGCGACGGCGGCGCCGCGCACGGACCACGACAGTGGCAGGGATTCTATGCCGATCACGGCGCCGCCATGCCCGCGGCACGGCGTGCGGTCGGCGCGCCATGATGGAATCAGCTTGAGCCACTCCTCGAACACGACCCGTAATTCCATCATCGCGAGGTGCCGGCCGAGGCAGCCGTGGGGACCGGTGGAAAACGTCAGGTGGGGATGCTGCGGCCGGTCGACGTCGAAGCGGAGCGGCTCCGGCGCAACCTTGGGATCAAGTCCAGCCACCGGCAGGAAGCCCAGCACCATGTCGCCCTTTCGGAAAGCGACGCCGCACCGCTTCACGTCTCGCGTGACCACGCGGTAGTTCGGCGCAATGCCATAGCGCCGGAGCGCCTCCTCGATGAAGGGCGCGATGTCCGCCGGGCGGGCGTGCAGTCGCGTCTGCAAGGCAGGGTCGCCGGCCAGGTGCTTCATCGAGAAGGTCAGGGCGCTGACGACAGTGTCCAGTCCTGCCAGGAAGATCAGGAACACCATCGACGTGGCTTCGCCGTCGCTTAGCCGGCGGCCGTTGATTTCGGTGGTGACGATGTCGGTGATGATGTCTGTGCCGGGAACGCCTCTCTTGTCCCGGATGAGGCGCGCGACCACCGCCAGGATCTCCTGGTTGACGCGTCCCCTCTCCTCGATCGTCGGCGATTCGAGATAGCGGCGGACCAGGGCCTGGAACTCGCGCAGCCGCGCGACGGGCATCCCGGCCTGCTCCATGAAGATCATCGCCGGCAAGGGTGCGGCAAGATCGAACACGAAATCGCATCGACCTTCCGCGACGAACGCGCAGATCAGGTCGCGCGTGTACGTCCGGATCCTGCCCTCCAGGGCGGCAATCTTCCTCGGGCCCAGGTGCCGCGTCAGCAAGGCGCGGTACGGCAGGCTTTCCGGCGGATCGACGTTGGTCGGGAGCAGCCGCTGGGGCGAGGCTATCCGCGGGATATCCGTGTTGGCGTTCGAGAATTCCTCGTGTGCCCGGGATATCTCGATGCAGGCGTCGTAATCGATGACGACCCAGTGGCCGCCGTTCTCGGGGGTGTAGAATATTCCGGGCGCGGTCTGCGCCAGGCGATCCAAGCCCACATGCGGGTCGCCGAAGAACAGCGGATCGTTGCGGAAGTCGAAGCGGTAGACGCGGTCCTTCGGAACGTGCGCGGGGATCTGGGCAGCCTCGGTCATCGCCGCGTTCCGCTCACAGCCTGACGACCGTGCCGCCGTCGGCGAACAGGATCTGCCCGTTGATGTGCTTAGCCTTGCTCGACAGGAGGAAGAGGCCCGTGTCCGCGATCTCCTCCGGCTCGGCAATCACCGTGTCAGGCTTGCCGTTCTGCCGGGCCCAATCGACGAGCTTTTCGCGGCTGCTGCCGATCTGACGCAGCCCGTCGGTCATCACTGGGCCAGGCGCGACGGCGTTCACCCGTATGCCGAACGGGCCGAGCTCACGCGCGAAGGTGACCGTCAGGGCGTTGATCAGCGCCTTGGAGACCGCATAGGCGCCGTCGGCGAGCCAGGACGCCACCGACGATGTGTTGACGATCGCCCCGCCGCCCCTGGGCTTCATCTCGGCCGCCGCCGCCCGGGTCATCAGGAACACGCTGTGCGCGTTGACCTCCATGATCTGGGCGAACTCGGTGTACGGGAGGACGCTGAGCGGCGGCGCGAGATAGGACCGCAGGCTGGCGGCGTTGTTCACCAGGTAGTCTACGCCGCCAAAGGCGCTCACGCAGCGCGCCACGCTCTCGTTGCAGTCGATCTCTTTCGACACGTCCGCGGGGATCGCGATGACGTGATGTGCGGTATCGCCGAGTTCGCGCGCCAGATCGGCAGCCCGCGCCGCGTTCAGGTCCACGATGGCCACCGAGGCGCCGCCGCGCGCCAGGGCGCGCACATAGGCCTCGCCGATCCCTTGCGCGCCGCCGGTGACGATGGCCTTCTTGCCTTGCAACTCCATGCCCTCGCTCCTGACCCGCCGCCTTCTGCCCTTGGTCGCGGCGCGGCTATTTGCTCAGCGGTGTCAGGAAGACATGCCGCCGCCGCCGGACGCGCCAGCGGCCGTCGCCGCCCTTGGCGAGCTGGTCCTCGTACTCGCCCATGCCGGCGAGCGTCCCCGCGTTGCCGACCCTGACGTAGGTGCAATAGAAGCGGGCCAGCGCCTCGTCGCTCCCGCGCCACTGCACCTCGATCGCGCCGAGCTGGTGCCGCAGGTCAGAGGGGGCGCCGGTCCAGCTGGCGGTGAACTGCTCGACCATGCGGTCGCGGCCCTGCACCCGCAGCGGCGCCTGTCCGAAGAAGACGACCTCGAAATCCACGTCCTCCGTCCAAGAGTCGCGGTACATCTCCCGGTCCTGGTGGTCGACGGCTTGCATGATGCGCGCGACAGCGCCGACGATCTCGCCATAGTCGCCCATCTCAGTGTCCCGTGCCGCTGACATTGATGTACTGGGCGTTGACCCAGACGGACTCGTCGCTGGCCAGGAACAGGGCGACGTTCGCCACGTCCTCCGGCCGTCCCAGGCGTCCCAGCGGGTGCGCAGCCTGGTAGCGCGCCACCAGGGTGCCCGGCGGCAGGCCCTGCTGCGCATCGCGGAGCTCGAACGAGTCGGTCAGCGCCGGCGTCATGATCGGGCCCGGGCAGATCGCGTTCACCCGCACCTTCTGCGCCAGGAAGTCGGTGGCGACCTGCCGCGTCATGCCGAGCACCCCGCCCTTGGCCGACATGTTCGAGACGACCCCGGGCGTGCTGCCGAGCACGCCGGAGCTGGAGGTGAAGATCAGCGAGCCGCCGCCGGCCTCGATCATGTGCGGCACCACGTACTTGGCGGTCAGGAACATGCCGGTCAGGTTCAGCCGCAGCACCTTCTCCCAGTGCTCCAGCGGCGTGGTCACCACCGTGCCATGGTCGCCGCTGCCGGCGTTGGCCCAGCAGACGTCGATGCCCCCGAACTCCCCCGCCGCGGCGGCCACGGCGTTGCGGACCGATTCCTCGCTGGTGACGTCGCAGGCGCGGCCCAGCGCCCGCCCGCCCGCGCCGCGAATCTCCTCCGCCACGGCGCTCGCTGCCGCCCCGTTGAGGTCCAGCACCGCCACCGCGCCGCCCTCCTGCGCGAACCGCAACGCCGCGGCGCGGCCCATGCCGGACCCCGAGCCGGTGATCACGCAGCGCTTGCCCTCGAGCCGTCCCATGGCGTCCTCCTCAGCCCGGCTGGTAGTTGCCGGCGATGTAGCCGCCGTCGACCGGGATGATCGCGCCGTTCACATAGGCCGCGTAGTCCGACAGCAGCCAGGCAGCGACCTGGGCGATATCCGCCGACGAGCCGGGCCGGCGCATCGGCGCGAAGTTGCGCATCCGCTCCTCCTGGCCCTGGTAGTAGCCCTGCACCCGCTCGGCGGTGAGGATCAGGCCGGTGGCCAGCATGTTGGTGCGGATGTTGGCGTGACCGTAGGCGGCGGCCATCGAGCGGGTCATGCCGGTGATCGCCGACTGCGAGGAACTGGGCGCCGGCACCCGGCTCGGCGCCCGCTCCGAGACGCACGAGCCGTTGTTGACGATCGAGCCCCAGCCGTTCTTCTGCATGTGCGGGATGGCGTGCTTGGAGCACAGGAAGGTCCCGTCGATCTTGACGTCGTGGACGGCCTTCCACTCCTTCAGGGAGATGTCGGCCAGGCCGCCATGCTCCGAGGGATCCCGCCCGGCATTGTTGAAGAGGCCGTCCAGCTTGCCGAAACGCGCCACCGTCTGTTCGACGAAGGCCGCGACGCTCTCCTCCTGGGTGACGTCCAGCGCCAGCCCCAGCGCCTCGCCACCGGCCTCGTTGATCTCGGCCGCCGTCGCGGCCACCGCCTCGGCGCGGCGGGCGCCCAGGGCCACCTTGGCGCCGGCCCGGGCGAAGCCGTAAGCGGCGACGCGGCCGATGCCCTGGCTGGCGCCGGTGACGATCACGACCTTGCCGGTCAGATACCCTGGAGGGGCGATGGAGGCATATTCGTCGAGCATGGGTTCCTCAGTCTCTCAGGGCCCGGATCAGGGGCTCGTACACGTCGTTGTTGGCAGGCTTGGCCGAGGGCCAGTTGTCGGTGCGGACGATCAGGTTGCAGCCGTCGTCGATCCAGCGCGACCGCCATCGCTCGACGATCCGGGGCAGCGGCCCGATCAACCAGCACTCGTCGATGTACTCGTCCGGCACCGCGGCCTCGGCTTCCTTGATGCGACCGGCCTGGTAGAGCTCGGTGATCCGCGTCACCGCCTCGCCGTAGCCGCGCCACTCCAGATGCGTGGAGAGGCCACCCTTGCCGAGGTAGCCGCCGGTATAGCGCGCCGTATATTCGCGGAACTGGGCCATCGCGGCCTTGATGTCGTCCGTGACCAGCACATCGACGTGCGCCCAGATCGGGAAGTCCTCGACCCGCGGCGGGTTGCGCCGGCGTGCGAAGCCCCGCTCGATCATTGGCCGGTAGACCCGCATCATCCCCGGCGACCAGGAGCCGTTCGGCAGCAGCCCGTCGGCGATCTCCGCGGCCAGGGTGATCATGTATTCGGTGCCGCCGCCGAACATGATCGGGATGGTTGGGTCGGTCTCCAGGATCGAGGCCAGCGCCTGCAGATGCTTGGGCGTCTCACCGGGCTCGCGGTAGGGGATCGAGATCGCCGCGCCCTCGTGGGCGACCGGCTCGCCGCGCGCCGCCTTGCGCATGATCGCCACATAGTCGCGCATCCGCGGCCCCGCCGGCAGCCACTTGATCCCGTGCCAGGCCTCGGTCGCCACCGGGTTCGAGCTGCCGAGCCCCGCGATCACTTCCCGGTCGCCGCCCATCTGCTTCAGCGTCTGGAACGCCATGGCGAGGGCAGGCGCCGTGCGGGCGGTGTTCTGGGCGATCCGGGTGCCGACGCCGATCCGGTCGGTGCAGCCCAGCACATAGCCCAGTGGCGTCAAGGCGTCGGAGCCGGTGAACTCGGCGCAGAACACCATGTCGTAGCCCAGCCGGTCGGCCAACTGGACCCGCTCGCGGTTGATGTCGAAGCGCCGGCGCTGCCAGTCGACCTCGATGGCGACCTTCATGTCCGCGGCCTCCCGGGCGGAAGCGGCATTCCAGGCGTCAGCAGCTGCACCGAATGCACCCCGACCCAGGAGACGAAGTAGAGCGTCTTCCAGTCCTGCCCGCCGAAGGCGAGGTTGTTGGTCTGGGTGTCGCCGTGGGCGATGATCCCCAGGTGCTTGCCGGTCTTGTCGAAGATCCAGATGCCGCCGGCGCCGCCGCAGTAGACGTTGCCGGCCTGGTCGACCTTCATCCCATCCGGCTTGCCCTCGCGCTCGCCCAGCGGCAGCTTCGCCCAGATGCGGGACGAGGCGCTGTCGATCGAGCCGTCCGCCCGCACGTCGTAAGCGCGGATGTGCGGCCCCCAGCCGGTTCCGTCCAGGCCGTAGCTGTCGTTGACGAACAGCAGCTTTTCGTCGTGGGAGAACGCCAGGCCGTTGCAGACCCGGTAGTCGCTGCCGACCAGCGCCATCGCCCCGGTGCGCGGCGAGAAGTGGTAGACACCCGCGAAGGGGATTTCCCGCACGTCGGGCGCCCCGAAGCTCCACCAGGGGTCGGTGAAGAAGATGTCGCCGTCGGAGCGCACCACCACGTCGTTCGGGTGGTTCAGCCGCTTGCCCTCGAAGCTGTCGACCAGGACGGTGCGCGTCCCGTCGCGCTCCAGCCGGCTGACGCAGCGGCCCTTGTGCTCGGCCTGGATCACCCGGCCTTCGCAGTCGAGCGTCGCGCCGTTGGTATGCCCGGTCGGATAGAAGGCCTGGCTGATCTTGCCGGTGGCTGGATCGAAGCGCATGCGCCGGCTGTTGCCGATGTCGCTGAACAGCAGGCAGTTCTCTTCGGCGCTCCAGAATGTACCCTCCAGCGAGGCGGCGTAGCGGTGGTGCGGACCGCCGCCCAGGTCCTCGAAGAAGCCGCCGTGGCCATGGTTTTGGATCACCGTGCCCGGTGCGATGATGGCGTCGAGCGCCGGATCGAGGCGTTCGATGCCCTGGGGATAGGGGATCGGCTCGCCGCGTGAGCGGAACACTGCGGGCGCAGGGAGCGAGGCCGGCGCCTTGGCGTTAGTCTCCAGCGCGCCGACGCCGCTGGACGTCACCACGAACAGCGTCGTCCCGGCCGGGCCGCCAAACGCCAGGCTGTTGATGCGCGAGCCGCCGCTGACCGGGATCAGGGCGATCGCCGCGCCGTCCGGCGCGAACACCCACGCCCCGCCCGGGCCACCGACGTAGACATTGCCCGCGCCGTCGAGGCAGAGGCCGTGCGGCATGCTCTCGCCGCCGCCGGCCATGGCGGCGAAGGGGCGGCCTGGCTCCAATCCGCCGTCTGCCCGCAGGCCGTAGGCGACCACCCGCCGCTCGGTCTGATCGCTCACGTAAAGCGTCCGCCCGTCCGCGGAGAAGGCCAGGCCACCGGGATAGGCGATGTCGCAGTCCACGCGGACGATCGTGCCGAGATCGGCCGAGACCCGGTAGACTCCCGACTCGTCGAGCGCCTCGGGGGGTGTCGGCGGGAAGGCGCGCTTCCAGTCGGTGAACCAGATCGACCCGTCCGGCGCGACGGCCACGTCGTCGGGCCCGGCCAGGGGGCGTCCCCGGAAGGCTTCGGCGATGATCGTCCTCGAGCCGTCGAGCTCGCGTCGCGAGACCGTCCGACTGTCCCATTCGCAGGAGAGGATGCGCCCCTGGCCGTCGCGGGCAGAGCCCGTGGCGCCGCCTGTCGCCTCGTGCAGCACCAGGATGTCCTGGCCTGGCGACCAGGTCAGGCGTCTGCGATGGCCGATGTCATTAAAGGCGAGGGCGCCGAGTTCGGCCAGCCAGACGCCGCCGTCCAGACCGCGCCCCCAGCCGGCCGTGTCGCCGCCGGCCACGTCGCGCTCGCCGGGCATCGGCTGGAACCCGGCGTCGGCCGGGAGGAGGTCGCGGCCTCTTGGATCCAACACGGCAACCACCACCACATCCTCCCTGCCCAAGTTCCGAACCGGCTGACGACGGCCATTAGCCACTCGGGGCCCGATTGTAAACGCGGCCTCCTCCCTTTTTTGGCTTTTAATGGCACTAGTTAAGTCCAATCGCCCCCCGGTCAGAAGGGATACGTCGGCTGCCGAAACGAGCATGTGAGGGGGACATATAGGGACAATTCAATAGGATTAGGCGTCGTATGGGCGTGAATGCGTGCTATTAGCTAGGTTTGACATGTATGATTTGATGTGGTTGGTTTCCGACCGCGACAATCACGGAACGTCGAGTCCGGATCCGGAGAGGGGTAAAATATGCAATTCAAAAGGCGCCTGCTGGCCTTCAGCGCTATTGTCCTCTGCGCGCCGGCGGTGGTGCGGGCCGCAGAGCCCACCGCCGCCACTGAGGCGACCAGTGCCCCGTCGATCGGCGACGTGGTCGTGACCGCCCGGCGACGGGCGGAGAGCCAGCAGAACGTCCCCTTGTCGGTCGTCGCCTTAAGCCAAAGTGCCCTTACCGCCGCCCAGGTCCACACGCCGGCGGACCTCGGCAAAGTGGCGCCCGGCCTCGTGGTCGTGGCTGGCTCCGGCAACCCCGCGATCGTCGACTATTCGATCCGCGGCCGCGGGCTGAATTTCGGCGCCGCCGCCGGCAGCGTCGAAACCTACTTCGAGGAAGTGCCGCTGAGCGCGCCGTTCCAGATGCCGAACATGCCGGCCCAGCTGTTCGACGTCTCCTCCGTCCAAGTGCTCAAGGGGCCGCAGGGAACCCTGTTCGGGCGCAGCACCACCGGCGGCGCCGTGGTGGTGCAGCCGACCCTGCCGACCAACAGGTTCGAGGGTTACGGGCGCGTCGGGATCGGCGATTTCAACGCCTTTCAGGCGGAAGGCGCCGTCAACATTCCGCTGATTGAAGACAAGCTCGCTCTGCGCATTTCCGGCCTCCGCAACAAGCGCGACGGCTATCTGGTGCAATCGCCGACGGATTCGACCGGCGCGGTCATCAACGAATCGCGAACCGGCCTGCCAATCTCGGGCGGTTTTCGCGGCAACAACATCGACAGCTGGGACGTCCGTGGCATCCTACGCTTCACCCCGACCGAACAGTACCGCAACAATCTCGTCGTCGCCTACCACTGGGACAAGTCGCTCGGCATGACCGGGCCCGGGCTGATCCGCGTCGGCGCCGGCGCCATCGCCGCTCCGGGCTTTGGCACCTACACCGTCTACAACGGCGTCAGCCCGCAAGGCCGCGGCCCGAACTGGAGCTACGCGCTGATCGACACGGCGGAATACGACCTGACGCCGGACCTGAAGCTGCGCAATATCGTAGGTTTCATCCACGCTCAGGGGAACGTCCTGGTTGGCCAGGACTCCGACGGCACGCCCAGCCGCGTCGTCGACAACGGTCTCAACCCCCGGGACAACGTCAACGACCAGATCACCGAGGAATTCCAGGCCCAGGGCAAGGCGTTCGACAGTCGGCTGGACTACACCGTCGGCGGACTGATCGACCTCACCCGTGAACCGCGCCAGTTCGGGCGCCTGGACCGCGCGTCGCAGAGCGTCGTCGGAAACAGCACCATCACCGGCGCAGGCATCCCGCTCGATGCAGGGCACCCCAACGCGGCGGGCTACCGCAATCGCTACCAGAGCACCGACATCAACAGCTACGCGATCTATGGCGCGGGCAACTTCAAGATCACCCAGCAGTTGAACTTCTCGTTCGGCTATCGCCACACATGGGACACCGTGACGGCCACACAGGCCAGCTCGCTGCAGGCCAGCTACTACACCCCCGAGATATTCCAGGACGCCGATCCGCTCGTTGCCGGATTCCAGCAGTCCAAGGACTTCCGCGCCGTGTTCGGCAGCGACGTCTACAACGTCGGCCTGGAATACCACCCGACGAGCCGTATCATGCTGTACGCCGGGCTGCGCCACGGCTTCAAGCGCGGCGGCTTCAACAGCTCGGCCCTGCCGCCGGCGCCGGCGGACTTCGGCGCCGAGCAGGTCGACAGCTTCAGCCTGGGGGCCAAGACCGAGTTCACGATCGCCGGCATGCCGACGCGGCTGAATGTCGAGGGCTTTTACGACAACTATAAGGGATTCCAGGCCAGCTACCTGGGCTTCGCTGCAGGCAGCCTGATCACTGTCACGACCAATATCCCCAAGGTACGGTACACTGGCGTCGATGTGGATTTCAGCATCCGGCCGGCGCAGTTCCTGGCCATTGATCTGACCTACACGCACCTCGACCCAAAGATTACCGACTTCCCGGATCCGACCAGTGCCGCGCACGGCCAGTTGAGCGCGAACGAGGTCCCGTACGCATCCCACGACCAACTTCACGCGACGTTCCGGCTGCACGGCGACCTGCCCGGCAGCCTCGGCGACTGGGCGGTCGCGCCCTCGGTGACGTACCAGAGCAAGTTCTACACGACCCTGTTCAATCGGGTGGCGGCGGCGGCGCAGGTCGCCTTGTTCGGGCCGTTCGACCACATCGCCGCGGGCGGGGCCACGGTCGAGGACCACTCGCTCTGGGATCTGCGGGTAGAGTGGAACCACGTGGCCGGGTCGCGGGTCGGCCTCGCCATCACGGCTACGAACCTGACCAACCGGTACTATACGATCGGCAACAGCGGCACCTTGAACTTCGGCTTCCAGTCTTCCACGGCAGGGCCTCCTCGCATGGTCGTCGGCGAGGTCTCCGTCGAGTTCTGATGCGGCCGGCGACGGCGGGATCTCCGGCCTGCCGCCGGGTCAGGCGCCCAAGGTCGGTTCTTGCGGCCCGGAAGGATGTTATCTTGGGCCCAGCGGCGCAGGCCTGCATTCGAAACACACCAGGGTGCGAGTACTTGGACGCGATCGCGGCGATATCGACTGAGGACATTCGCAATTCGGAGAGCCACCTCAAGCTCGCCGAGCGCGTAGCTGAAAGCCTCGAGCGACAGATCGTCAAACTGGGCTGCCCCATCGGCCTAGCGTTGGGCAACGAGTCGGAACTCGCCGCGAAGTTCAACGTCAGCCGCTGGGTGTTGCGCGAGGCGATCGCCATCACCGAGCGCGATGGCTTGACCGAGATGCGTCGGGGCCGCGCCGGCGGCCTGGTGGTGGCGACGACGGCGGACAGCGCCCTGGCCGCCGCCATCTGCAACTATCTACTGTTCACGCAGGTCGATGTCGCGGCGCTGCTAGAGGTCCGCAAGATCGTGGACCGCTACGTCTATGTCCTCGCCGCCAAGCAGTTCGACGACCGGTTGTTGCCCGAGGCGGTTGCGACGCTAACGCGGGCGGGACCGCAGTCCCCCAGCGAGGGCGCGATCCTGATCTACGACCAGATCCTGAGACTCTCGAACAACGCGTTCGTCGGAGCGTTCGGCGCGAGCCTCTCGAAGCTCACGCGATGCCTCTTGCTGCTGCATGGGATCTCCGGCCGGCGAACCGGGCCAGACCTGCCGATCAGTCTGGAACTGCTGGAGATTCGCAAGCGACAGCTCGGCTGCGTCATCGCCGCAGACCTCTATGGAGTCGTCGAAGCTTCCGCGGCCGCTGCCGATGCCTGGAGAGAAATGTTCAGCCAGGCCGGCGAACGGAGCGTTGAACGGGCTGAGGGCAGCCAGATCCGACGCGACGGCTCGACAGCCGAGCAGATAGCGGAGGTGCTGAACCCCGGCAAGCGGCCCAAGCTCCCCAACATCGTCGCGACGCGGCTCGGCCTGCATCTCCTCGACAAGCAACTGCGGCCCGGCGACCTGATCGCGCTGGAGGCGGACCTGATGGCGATGCTCGGCGTTGGCCGACACGTCCTGCGCGAGGGTATCCGCATCCTCGAGCGGGACGGCATCGTGCAGTCCGAGGTCGGGCGCCGCGGGGGGATCAAGGTGGGCAGCCCGAACGCCGCCTCGGTCGCGGCGCGAGCCGTCAACTACCTGCGCATCATGGGGGTCGACGCCCGAGACGTGGAGGGATTGGGGGAAGATATGCTGGTACATGCGGCCGAGCTTGCCGCGACGAAGCGGCGGGCCAACCGGGGCCTCGATCTCGCGACGCTAGAGCGGGAGGTCGCGGGGCTCGAAATCACGCCAGTAGAGAAGCTGAACGGCTGGCTTTTCCACCTCGGCGCAGTGCTTGCGGCCCTCACCCGTAACCCTATTCTGGAGCTATTCTTCGATATTGTGCTGCGGTTCGGGGTCCGCCGATCGGGATGGCGGCCAATTGATCGCGACGCTGTTGCAGTATCGGCGCGAAAGCTCGTGGTAGCACTTGACTGCGGGGACGTCCCGATTGCAAGGCGAGCAATGGCGAAGTTAACGAGAGAGATTGCCCCATAGAGCGCAATAGTAACTAGCCATTCAAATCTTCGAGACCGGGTCAGCTTAGCTCTCGCGACAGTCAGCCCCCTGACAAGCTTCGTCCGATCAGTAGGCGCAGGCTAGTCGATGTATTGACATATTGTAACGAAGGCGAGATGGCCCGTGGCGTTGAAATGAAGCTGCTGATCCAGCCAAGACTGAGCCAACTGGAACAGCCGCGGATCCTTTAAGTTGGATGATGACTTTGCAAACAATCGCCACGCCAGTATTTTCCCGAACCAGTCACGACGCCGCGTGTTCCCCTGAGTTTCCCCGAACAAATCTTATCAAGGCACAGAGTGAGCACCGTAGCTATAGGTGGCGAACATTGGCCCCACCACCAATATTTATACACGACGAGCAATGACGAATATCCAAGATAATCAGAAAAACGAGATTCGCCAGCGCTTCGTATATTATTACGGATGGAATATTGTAGCAGTATGCATCCTTTCGCAGATGTCCGCGCTCGGTTTAGCGTTAAATTGCCTGTCGCTATTCGTGAGCGACTGGAGTCGCGAGTTTGGTGTGCCGGTGAGTAACTTCTCGCTGGGAGTCACTCTTTTCAGTCTCTTCGGCTCGGTGATGCCCATCATAGGAGGCTGGGTCGCGGACCGTTTTCCAGCGCGCTGGGTGATCGGTCTTGGCCTCTTGGGTATCGCCCTGGCGGATTGCCTCGTAGGGTCGGCCTCCGCGGGTTGGCAGATCGTTGCAATATATGCGGCGCTCCTCCCCATCCTCATTACGATCTCCGCAGCCGTCCCAGCCCAGACGGTCGTTTCGCGCTGGTTCGTGCGCCGGCGTGGACTCGCAATGGGTCTGAATGCCTTCGGCCTCGCCGCGGCAGGGGTGCTTTTTCCTCCAATAATCCTAACCCTTTTGCCACTGATCGGATGGCGCGGCGCCTGGTGGGTCTTCGGCTCGGTGATCGGGGCCGTCGTCATGCCGCTCGTAGTGCTGACACTGCGAGACCGCCCCACACTCAAAGAAGGAGAGCACTACATACCGACCATATCAACCGAACAAACGGCTTCCAAGGTTCGGATATCTGACATTATAA
>Ga0207695_10007065_pt1 | contig 14400 bp, 12 predicted proteins | sample KBSC54metaG_FD_184354 | JGI IMG/M metagenome (GOLD analysis project Ga0207695, IMG submission 184354) | Corn rhizosphere microbial communities from Kellogg Biological Station, Michigan, USA - KBS C5-4 metaG (SPAdes) (version 2) | ecosystem: Host-associated > Plants > Roots > Rhizosphere > Soil... | reverse complement strand
CCTCGTATATCGGCAGCTTCCTGATGGCGGGCGCGTATTTGTCGATCGGCGCCTGCATCTCCTCGGCAACCTCCAACCAGGTGATCGCCTTCATCATCAGCGTGGTGGCCTGCTTTCTTTTCACCATATCCGGCGCGCCGCTTGTGCTGGACGCGTTCCGCAGCTGGGCGCCCCTGCCGCTGGTGGAAGCGGTCTCATCCTTCAGCTTCCTGGTGCATTTCTCCGCCATCACCTCCGGGGTGATCGATTTGCGCGACGTGATCTTTTTCTTCTCCCTGATCGGGTTGTTCCTTTATGCGAACATGCTGATCGTCGATCTGCGCAAGAGCGGCTGACATGATCGCCCGCCGCACCTATGTCTTCTCTGCCCTGGCGCTCGCCGCGATCCTGTTCGTGGGCGTCAATGTCTTCGCCAACAATTTCTTTACCAATGCCCGGCTGGACCTGACCGAGACCGGACAGTTCACCCTGAACAAGGGGACGCGCAATATCCTGGCCAATCTCAAAGAGCCGGTGACGTTGAAATTCTATTATTCGCGCACCGCCGGCGCGCGCTATGCTGCGACCGCCGCCTATGCCAAGCGGGTGCGCGATCTTCTGGGCGAGTATGTAGCGCTGGGCCATGGCAAGCTGATCCTCGAGGATGTCGATCCGGAACCTTTCACGCCGGAAGAGGACCAGGCCAGCGCCGCCGGCCTCACGCCTGCCCCGACCGACCGGGGCGATGTGGTCTATTTCGGCCTTTCCGGCGCCAACAGCATCGATGGCCGGCAGACCATTCCCTACTTCGCGGCCGGGCGCGAATCCTATCTGGAATACGATCTTTCCTCGCTGATCTATCATTTGGCGACGCCCAGAAAACCGGTGATTGGTCTGCTCACCGCCTTGCCCGTGACGGGCACGCCCCAAAACCCGCAGCCGCTGGCATCCTATGCCGCGCTGGCGCAAGGCTATGACGTCACGCAGATCGCGAATGACTTCACCGCGCTGCCGGCCAATATCGACCTGCTGGTGATCGCGCACCCGCAGCCCATGTCGCCGCCCCAGCTTCTGGCGATCGACAATTACGTGCTCGGCGGTCATCGCGCCCTGATCTTCCTGGACCCACTGTCCGAGCTGGTGCAGCAGGCAGGTCCCCAGGCGACGATCTCCTCCGATCTCGGACCCCTGATGCATAGCTGGGGCGTGGATTTCCCGTCCAACATGGTCCTGCTGGATCGCGGCGTGGCGCAGCAAGTGGCGGCCGGCAACGACCCGCGCGAACCATCCATTCCCTATCCGGTCTGGCTGCATCTGACGGCGCAGAATTTCGATCCCCGCGATCCGGTCACCGCATCGCTGCAGAATCTCAACATGGCTTCGACCGGCGAGATCGCGCCGATGCGAGGCGCCACGACAATCTTCCACACCCTGATCGGCTCGTCCGACCAGGCGAATATGATGGAACGACAACAATTGATGGCGGTGCGCGATCCTTCCAACCTGGCGGAGAGCATGCGGCCAACCGGCGTGCGCTATGCGCTGGCGGCCCGCATCACCGGTCCGGCCAAGACCGCCTACCCCAATGCGCCCGGCGCCGTGCAGAAGGGCAATGTGCAGCTGATGATCGTGGCCGACAGCGATGTGTGGGACGACCGCTTCTGGGTCCGCGTCTCCAACCAGATGGGTCGGTCGGTGGCGGAGCCCTTCGCTGATAATGGCGCGCTGATTCTCAATGCGGTGGAGAATCTCACCGGCTCGGACGATCTGATCTCGCTGCGCACCCGTAGCTCCAGCGACAGGCCCTTCACCGTCGTGCAGGCAATCCGCCAGGCCGCAGAAGTCAAATACCGCGAGACAGAGAATACGCTCCAGACCAACCTCACCCAGGCGCAGCAAGCCCTGGCACAGCTGCAGCAGGGTGCGGGCGGCAATGCCATCGCGCTCAGCCAGAAGCAGAAGGACGAGATCGAGCGCATCCGTCGCGGCATGGCTCAGACGCGGGTTCAGCTGCGCGACGTGCAGCGCAATCTTCGGGCCGAAGTGGACGCCTTGGGCAGCCGCCTCGCCTTCCTCAATATCTTCGGCGTACCGGTTCTGGTGGTGGTGTTTGCGCTGGTGATGGGACTGATCCGGCGCACGCGCCGGATGCGGAGGGCGTCGTGATGGATTTTCGCCGCCGCAACCTGATCGTGTTGGGGGCGCTGGCCGCAGTCAGCGTGGCTGCCGCCGGCACGATACTGTCCATCCGCGCCCAGGAAGGCCGGTCGCGCTTCACGCCGGGTGAATTCCTGCCGGGCTTTGCCGCCCATGTAAAGGAAGCGACGCGCATTCACATGGAGTCGCGCGACGGCAGTTTCGATGTGAATTATGACCCCGCCAAAGGGATCTGGGTGCTGCCGGAACGGGGCAACTATCCCGCCGATTTCGAGCGCGTGCGCCAGACCCTGATCGGCCTCGCCGCGATGCAGACCGTGGAACCCAAGACCGCGCGCCCCGAGTGGCTTGCCTATATCGGGCTGGATGCGCCGCCCAAAGGCAGCGGTACCACCATCACCGTCGCCGACAAGTCCGGCAAGACTTTGGCGGCACTGATCGTGGGCAATAGCGCCGAATTGGAAAACGCCCAAGGCGCCACGGGCCTGTTCGTGCGCCGCCCCGGCGACACCCAAAGCTATCTTGCCCGCACCGTGTTCCCCCTGCGCGGCAAGGTCGCCGACTGGCTGGAGACGGGCGTAATGATCATCGAGCCGGCGCGCCTCAATTCGATTACCATCACGCCCCTCAAAGGCGCGGCTTTCACGATTGCGCGCCCCAATACTTCGAGCCGTGAATACAAGCTCGAAGGACCGCCCGCGCCCAAGGGCCGCGCCGTCAACCCGGCCATAGTCAATTTGGTCCCGCAATTGATCACCGGCTTTGGCTTTGTCGATGGCCAGCCCGCATCGAAGCTGGATTTCTCCAAAGCCGTGCATTTGGCCGCGCACACATTCGACATGCAGAATATCCGCATCGACGCCACAAGCGTGGATAATGCGGTCTGGGTGCGGGTTTCCGCCCAGCCGGACCCGGGCACGCCCACCATGCAGCGCCAGGAAGCCGCCATGATCAATGCGCGCGGAGCCGATTGGGCCTATAAACTGTCCCCGGACAAGGGGCGGCTTTTGATGATGACGCGCGACGACCTGATGACCGAGGCGCAAGCCGGGGGACCCGATGGCCTGCCGCCCGGCATGGTTCTCGGGCCCAACTGATGGCGGGCGAAGGAGAACCGCTGCGCGGTCTCTGGTACATGCCCGCGCTGGCGTCCAGCCTGAAGCCCGGCCAGATGCGCCGCGAAATGCTGCTGGGCGAACCGGTGCTGCTGGGACGCATGCGCGACGGCAAGGCCTTTGCCATGCGCGATATCTGCCCGCATCGCGGCGTGCCCTTGTCGGCGGGAAAGATCCTCGCCGAAAACACCGTCCAATGTCCCTATCACGGCTGGCGCTTTCGCGGCGACGGCGTCTGCAGCGCCATTCCCTCGCTGGCTCCCGGCCAGGATCTGGATCCCACGAAAATCCGTGTACGGAGTTATCCCCTGCGCGAGCAGGATGGCCTGTTATGGGTGTATGTCGCGGCGAAAAATGAAGCGCCCTCTTGCGAGCCGCAACATGTTCCCATCACCGATGCCAGGCCGCGCTGGACGGAAATTCAGGAATTCCCCTGCGACATCGATCACGCCGTGATCGGCTTGATGGATCCGGCGCATGGTCCTTATGTCCATGCCCATTGGTGGTGGAAGAAAACACCCAAGGTCAAAGAGAAGCATTACGCGCCCCTGCCCCGCGGCTTTGTGATGACGGCGCACAAGCCCAGCAAGCCGGTCTATAGCCTGCTGGGCGATGTGACGACCGAGATCACCTTCGAGCTTCCCTCCACCCGGTTCGAGATCATCAAGGGCCGCCTGTTCGGCAAAGCCTTTACTGTGATCGGGCTGACGGTGTGCACACCCCGCGATGCCGAGACCACCTCCATCATCCAGGTCTTCTACTGGCCGGGCTGGCTATCCTTCATCCGGCCCTTTTTCATGATCCTGGGCCCCACCTTCATTGCGGACGACCGCAAGATCGTGGAATTGCAGCGCGAAGGCCTGAAATTCGATCCCCACCTGATGCTGATCCAGGATTCCGATCAGCCCGCCATCTGGTACCACCGGGTCAAGAAGGCCTGGGCGGAATCGCTCGAATCCGGGGCGGAATTCGTCAATCCTGTGCAGGAACGGACACTGCGCTGGAAAAGCTGAACGCCCTGGCGATTCAGGGGTTGCGCCGCCTCGCCCGACCATCTAGACGGTCCCCTTAACCTACAACTTGGCCGGCCCCAAAAGCGCGTTCCCGCGCGGGTCCGTCCGCGCGCGCCGAAGAGATGACATGCCCAAACGTACCGACATCCATACCGTTCTGATCATCGGAGCGGGTCCCATTGTCATCGGCCAGGCCTGCGAATTCGACTATTCCGGCGCCCAGGCCTGCAAAGCCTTGCGCGAGGAAGGCTACCGGGTGGTGCTGGTGAACTCGAATCCCGCCACCATCATGACCGACCCGGACATGGCGGACGCCACTTATATCGAGCCGATCACCGCCGAATTTGTGGAGAAGATCATCGCCCGCGAGCGGCCCAATGTGCCGGAAGGCAAAGTCTTTGCCCTTCTGCCCACCATGGGCGGGCAGACCGCGCTCAACACCGCTCTTTCCTTGCGCAAGATCGGCGCCCTGGAACGCCACAATGTCGAACTGATCGGCGCCACCGCCGATGCCATCGACAAGGCCGAGGACCGGGAACGCTTCAAGCAGGCGATGATCGCCATTGGCCTGGACGTGCCCAAGGGCATCACCCTCAAGGGCCAGCTCCGCCAGAAAAAGGATACGGCAGGCAACATCGTTTATGATGGCGCCAACAATCCCATGATGGAATTGTCGCCCGAAAGCTTCACCAAGGCGCTGGCGGCGCTTGACCAGGTCGGCCTTCCCGCCGTCATCCGCCCCAGCTTCACCATGGGCGGCACCGGCGGCGGCATCGCCTATAACCGCGAGGAATTCTTCGCCATCGTCGAATCCGGCCTGGACGCTTCGCCCACCCGCGAAGTGCTGATCGAAGAATCGGTGCTGGGCTGGAAGGAATTCGAGATGGAGGTGGTGCGCGACAAGGCGGACAACGCCATCATCATCTGCTCGATCGAGAATATCGATCCGATGGGCGTGCACACCGGCGATAGCATCACCCTGGCGCCAATCCTCACGCTTACCGACAAGGAATATCAGCGCATGCGCTCGGCTTCGATCGCTGTGCTGCGCGAGATCGGGGTGGAGACCGGCGGCTCCAATGTCCAGTTCGCCGTCAATCCCAAAGACGGGCGGATGGTGGTGATCGAAATGAATCCCCGCGTCTCCCGTTCCTCGGCGCTGGCCTCCAAGGCCACCGGCTTTCCCATCGCCAAGATCGCCGCCAAGCTGGCGGTGGGCTACACCTTGGACGAACTCAAGAACGACATCACCAAGGTCACGCCGGCCTCGTTCGAGCCCACCATCGACTATGTCGTCACCAAAATTCCCCGTTTCGCCTTCGAGAAATTTCCCGGTGCCGAGCCGCTTCTGACCACCGCGATGAAGTCGGTGGGCGAAGCCATGGCCATCGGCCGCACTTTTGCGGAGTCGATTCAAAAAGCCTTGCGCTCATTGGAAACCGGCCTCACCGGTCTCGACGAGACCGCTCTGTCGGACGACAAGACCGCGATCCGCGCCGCGCTGGCCCGGCCCACACCGGACCGGCTGCTGAACGCCGCCCAGGCGATGCGGCACGGCTTCCCGTTGGACGAGATCCAGAAGATCACCGCTTACGATCCGTGGTTCCTGGGCGAGATCCAGGCCATCATCGACACTGAAGCGCAAATCAAAAAAAACGGCCTGCCCACGGACGAAAAGGGCTTCCGCCGCCTCAAGACCATGGGCTTTTCCGACGCCCGGCTTGCAAAGCTGACCGGCCAGAAGGAAATCGCGGTCCGCGCGGCGCGCCATGCCTTGAAGATCCGGCCCTGCTACAAGCGCATCGATACCTGCGCCGCCGAATTTCAGGCGCTGACGCCTTACATGTATTCCAGCTACGAAATGCCGATCGGCGGTCAGACCGCCTGCGAGGCAGATCCCACCGACAAGAAGAAGATCATCATTCTGGGCGGCGGGCCCAACCGCATCGGCCAGGGCATCGAATTCGACTATTGCTGCTGCCACGCGGCCTTCGCTCTGTCCGAGCGCGGTTACGAAACCATCATGGTCAACTGCAATCCGGAGACCGTCTCGACCGACTATGACACCTCGGACCGGCTCTATTTCGAGCCACTGACCGCCGAAGACGTGCTGGAGATCGTGGCCAAGGAGCAGGAGCGCGGCACCCTCGCCGGCGTGATCGTGCAGTTCGGCGGCCAGACCCCGCTCAAGCTCGCCCATACGTTGCGCGATGCGGGCGTACCCATTCTGGGCACCAGCGCCGATGCCATCGATTTGGCCGAAGACCGCAAGCGCTTCCAGAAACTGCTTCACGATCTGGGACTGAAGCAGCCCAGCAACGCCACGGTGATGACCGCGGACGAAGCGGTGAAGGCCGCAGGCGAAATCGGCTATCCCGTGATCCTTCGCCCCTCCTATGTTCTGGGCGGGCGCGGCATGGTGGTGGTGTCGGACGAAGCGCAGCTGAAAGAACAGGTCGCGTCGGGCGAATTGTTCCGCATCTCAGGCGACAATCCGGTCCTGATCGACGGATTTCTCAACCGCGCCACCGAAGTCGATGTCGATGCGATTTGTGATGTCGACAGTGACGTCTTCATCGCCGGCATCATGGAGCATATCGAGGAAGCCGGGGTTCATTCCGGCGACAGCGCCTGCTCCCTTCCACCGCACACCCTCAAGCCCGCCGTCCTGGCGGAAATCGAGCGCCAGACCAAAGCCATGGCGGTCGCGCTGAATGTCCGTGGACTGATGAATGTGCAATATGCCATCCAGGGCGATGAGATTTATGTGCTGGAAGTCAATCCCCGCGCCAGCCGCACCGTTCCTTTCGTCGCCAAGGCCATCGGCCTGCCTGTCGCCGCCATCGCCTCGCGGGTGATGGCGGGCGAGACTTTGGCCAGCTTCCATCTGACGCCGCCGCGTCCCGGCCATATCTCGGTCAAGGAAGCCGTGCTGCCCTTCGCCCGCTTTCCCGGCGTGGACACGATCCTGGGACCGGAAATGCGTTCGACCGGCGAAGTGATGGGCGTGGACAGCAATTTCGCCCGCGCCTTCGCCAAGAGCCAGATCGGTGCCGGCACAAGGCTGCCGGTGGGCGGCAATGTGTTCATTTCCGTCCGCGACGCCGACAAGGATCTGATCGCCGCTCCGGCCCGCGACTTGGTGGACATGGGTTTCTCGCTGGTCGCCACCGGGGGCACCGCCCGCACCCTGGCCGCTGCGGGGCTGCCCGTCACCACCATCAACAAAGTGCTGGAAGGCCGCCCCCATGTGGTGGATGCGCTCAAGAACGGCGAAATCCACCTGGTCTTCAACACCACCGATGGCGTGCGGGCCCTGGCCGATTCCTCGTCCATCCGGCGGGCCGCCCTGACCCTGAAAGTTCCATACTACACCACCATGGCTGGAGCTAAGGCGGCCACGGAGGCCATCGCCGCCCTCAAGGCAGGCTCGCTTGAGGTCGCGCCGCTTCAAAGCTTTAAGCGCTAGGACCAGGCCTTCAGGGCGGCGCTCTCACGTTCGCCTCCCTTGAAGTCGCCCCCCTGCAGTCTTACAGTTTAGGGGCTGGATGAGACCCAGAGTTTAAATTATCCAGCTGTATCAATACTTTAATGCGGCCAGCAGACCCACCTCCGGACCATCCGGCCGGATTGGAGAGTTCTTTTGGCCCAAGGTAACGGGACTGACGGCGATGGAAAAAATTCCGATGACGGCTGCGGGCTTCAAGAGCCTGGAAGACGAGCTGAATCATCTCAAGAATGTGGACCGCCACGAAATCATCAAGGCGATCGCGGAAGCGCGCGCGCATGGCGACCTGTCGGAAAATGCCGAATACCATGCCGCCAAAGAACGCCAGAGCTTCATCGAAGGCCGCGTGATGGAGCTGGAAGACCAGATGGGCCGCGCCGAAGTGATCGATATTTCCAAACTGTCGGGCAGCAGCATCAAATTCGGCGCCACCGTCACCCTGGTCGATGAAGACACCGACGAGAAGCGCAAATACCAGATCGTGGGCGACGTGGAATCCGATGCCCGCAAGGGCCGCATCTCGCTCTCCTCGCCCATCGCGCGCGCGCTGATCGGCAAGAGCAAGGGCGATTCCGTGGAAGTCGCTGCACCCGGCGGCGCCCGCTCCTACGAAATTCTCAAAGTCGAGTTTGTTTAAAGGCGATCAAGCTTTCTTGAAGCTTGCCCCGGCCCGCCCCCCCCTGCGCGCGCGTAGCGCGCTGGCGGGGGAGGTGCCCGTAGCAGCGCTTGCGATGCGAAGGGCGGAGGGGGAACTCAAATAATACCAAACCGCTTCACACGCGCGCGGTAGTTTTCGTATTCGGGATAGGCGGCGACGAGGACGCGTTCCTCGAAGATCGTGCGCGCGATCTGCAGCAGGACAACCCCCAGCGCCAGCAGCGCCGCCCAAGGCTGCGCGAATTGGATTGCGGTGCCCGTCAGCGTGATGAATTCCACCGCATAGAGCGGATGGCGGGCATAAGCGTAAGGACCGCCGGTCACCAGCTTGCGCGCTTCCGGCATGATGGAAAAGGACTTGCCCAACCGCGCCAGCACGATGGCCGATCCCAAAGCGCCGATGAAGATCAGCGCAGCCGCTATCGCCTGCCATGACAAGGAGAGCGTTGCCGGCTTCAGTTGCAGAATACCCACCCCCAGAAAGGTGCCGGCAAATCCGCAGAGCCTGGGCAACGGACCCGAAGAACGCCGCACCGGTTCGGTTCGCACCACCACCAGATAGATCAACAGAAGATTGAACGCGGCGCTGGCGAAGAGCGCAAAGAACCGCAAATTCAGCAAAAGATTATCGGGCTCGATCAGAAGTGCGCGGGCATTGGCCGCCAGATTCGGGCGCATCTTCACCACGCCCAGGCCGAACCACAGGATCAAGGGCAACCCAGCGGCCAGATCGTAGAATTTCCCGCGCCGGAGCCCGTTCCAATCAATCATTGTCGGGTCGCGCATCCGTTTCCCGCCGCGCCACCAACGCCACCATCTCGGCGATCTCGATGAAGCGGCCCTCCGGGACAAGCGCGCGCAACCGGTCGCGCAGCTCCGCTTCGAAATCGTCGGCCCGCGCGCCCAGCTTGTCGGGCGATGTGGTGGATTGCGAGAAAGCCCGCCCCACGATCTCGTCCTCGGTGATGGGCTGGCGGATCGTCACGCTGAGCCCATCCAGCCGGGTGAAGGCGGATTGATAGAGCGATGTTTCGTATCGGCGGTGGCCCAACGCCTTGCGCTCGGCAATATGGGGCTGGGCGGCCCGGCCATACCGGTCGCCCACCTTGCACACGACCTTGAACCATTCATTTTCCGGCAGGACCGGATGGGCGTCGTGGAAGAAGACGACCGCGCCGTCCGGCGCAATGATTCGGTCCAGCATGGCCAGGGTCGCCAACCGGTCCATCCAGTGAAAGGCCCGGCCGATGCTCACCATCCGGTAAGGCCCCATGTCCGGCGTCAGTTCGTAGGAGCCCCCTTGCCAAAGCGTGAGCGGCACGTTCGCGGCCATAGCTGCCTTTTCGGCCGCTGCCAGCATCTCCGGTTCGGGATCGGCGGCCGTGACGGCCATGCCCGCCTTGGCAAAGGGCAAAGACAACGACCCGGGACCACAGCCCAGGTCCAGCACCGCATCGCCCGGGGTCAATTGCAGCAGCGCCGTCACCCGTGCGATCAGCCGCTGGGGATAAGTCAGCCGGTAACGCTCGTAATAGGGGACCGCGCTCTGGAAACGGCGTGGCTCATAGGGAACAGGTTTGTCCACAGGGCGTTCTCACAGGTTCCATTAGTCTTTGCTTTGCCGGTCAAGGCCTTATACTAAGGCCCGCCGCGACCCGCCCGGATTTTTTATGGCCAATATTGCCCTCGTCGACGACGATAAGAACATCCTTGAATCCGTGACCATGCTGCTGGAGCAGGAAGGCTACCATATCCGCAGCTTTTCCGATCCCGCCGCGGCCCTGACCGCATTGGCCAGCACGCCACCCGATCTCGCCATCCTGGATATCAAGATGCCGCGCATGGATGGATTGGAGCTGCTGCGCCGTCTGCGCCAAGGCGCGCCCGACCTGCCGGTCATCTTCCTCACTTCCAAAGACGAAGAGATCGACGAATTGATGGGGCTGAATGCGGGCGCAGACGATTATATCCGCAAACCCTTCTCGCAGCGCCTTCTGCTGGAGCGTGTTCGCGCGGTGCTACGCCGCGCCGATGCCAAGAATGCGCCGCCCGTGCCCGGCGAGCAGAAGAAAGAAGCCCTGGTGCGCGGCAAGCTGGCGCTCGATCCTCAGCGCCATGAATGCACTTGGGACGGCAAGCCGGTGCGCCTCACCGTTACGGAATTTCTGATCCTGCAGGCGCTGGCCCAGCGCCCGGGCTTCGTCAAAAGCCGCGACAGCTTGATGGATGCGGCCTATGACGATCAGGTCTATGTCGACGATCGTACCATCGACAGCCATATCAAGCGGCTGCGCAAGAAATTCAAAGTGGTGGCCGACGATTTCGATGCCATCGAAACACTTTATGGCGTGGGCTATCGCTACAAGGAGTAAGCGGCTCTGTTTCCGCATTTCTCCGCTCTCACCTGGCGCATTCTCGCCTTCAACGCATTGGCGCTGCTGATCCTCACCGGCGGCGTGATCGGGGTACAGTCTTCAGGCCGCGGTCTGGTGGAAGAACGCCTCAGAGGCATTCAGCAGCAAGCCGACATCGTCGCCAGCGCGCTAGGTCGATATGCCATCAACAACAAGACTCAATCCTTGGATGTGGAACTGGCCGAACCCTTGCTGCGCGAGCTGATCGCGCCCACCCGCCTTAGAGGGCGACTCTATCTTCCCAATGGGCGCCAAGTGGCAGACACGCGGCTGCTGTTGCCGCGAAACGTGATCCAGGTGGTGCCGCTGCCGCCACTCGACCGCTGGAGCCGGATCAAGGAATGGGGTCAGCGCATCTATGACAGCGCGATGGGCGTGCACCCTTTCACCACGCTGGGCAAATATGCCGAAGGCGGCGAGGATGGCCGTATCTATCCGGAAGTGAACGACGCCATGCTAGGCCAGGCTTCCAGCGCCGAGCGCGTGGATTCCCAGAACAGGCTGGTTTTGTCGGTGGCAGTGCCGATCCGGGGCGTGCTTCTTCTTTATGGCGAATTGTTCGTCACCACCGAAGGCGGCGACATCGACGATATCCTGCGCCAGGAGCGCTTCATCCTGTTCGAAGTCTTTCTGGTGGCGTTCGGCGTGATGCTGCTCTCCTCGCTCTATCTGGCCGGCACCATCGCCGAGCCGGTGCGGCGCCTGGCGGCCGCGGCCGACCAGGTGCGATCCGGCATTGGCGGCCGCGACGCCATTCCCGGCTTTCCCGAACGCAATGACGAGATCGGCGATCTGGCCGACAGCTTCAAGGAGATGACTGCCGCGCTTTACGATCGCATCGGCGCCATCGAGCGTTTCGCAGCCGATGTGGCGCATGAACTGAAGAACCCCCTCACCTCGCTGGCCTCGGCGATGGAAATGCTGATCCGCGCGCCCGACGACGCGTCGCGGCAGAAATTGATGGCTCTGGTGCGCGCCGACGTGAAGCGCATCGACCGGCTGATCACCGATATTTCCGACGCTTCGCGGCTGGATGCCGAGCTTTCGCGCGAAGCCCGCACGGAGATCGATGTCTCACATCTTCTAAAGACCATCGTCGATGTCTATGAAGTCACCGATCGCGACCGGGATGTGGCGGTGATCCTGAAGGACGAGTTGCCGGCCGGCACCAAGATCATGGGTCACGACGAAAGGCTGGGCCAGGTCTTCCGCAACCTGATCGACAATGCGATCTCCTTCAGCAAGGACGGCGACGAGATCGTCATCACTGCGCAATTGCATCATGCTTTCGCCCGCGTGATCGTCGAAGACACCGGTCCCGGCATTCCGCCCGACAATCTGGAATCCATCTTCGAACGCTTCTACACGGAACGGCCGAGCGAAACCTTCGGCAAGAATTCCGGTCTCGGGCTTTCGATTGCCCGCCAGATCACCCAGAATGCCGGCGGCCGGATTTGGGCGGAGAACCGTCCCTCGCGCGTGCCCGGGCAGACGAGCGGTGGCGCGCGCTTTGTCGTCGAACTGCCCGTGATGCATGCGTAAACCATCATGAAGATGGTCAACATCCATGCCAGTTGCGTTGCCATCGCCAGGCAAGGGGTTCTGATCCTGGGCGATAGCGGCGCGGGCAAATCCGATCTTGCGCTGCGGCTGATCGATGACGGCGCGAGGCTGGTGTCGGACGATCGCACCGAACTTTATGTCTCGCGCGGCCTGTTGCACGCACGCGCACCCAAAAGCATTGCAGGATTGCTGGAGGTGCGAGGGCTTGGGGTTGTTGCGCTGCCTTTTGCCAAAAGCGCGCCGCTGAAGCTGGCGGTCCAGCTTGGTGCGCCGCCAAAGCGCCTGCCCGACGCCACCCGCTATGAGCCGCCCGCCTCCTTAAAAGCGGCCAAATCCCTGCCATTCATCATATTGGATGGCTCTTTGCCCGGCGCGCCTGCCCGGATCCGGCTTGCCTTGAAGGCTTTTTCCGAAGGCTTGTTCCGCGGGGATTTTAACCCCACTTAAGAAAGTCGGAAATAAGCCTTGCCTTGCGGAACTTCCGGCCTATTTTCCCCTGCTCTCAACGGACGTATTCATGCTCGGTCTCGTTCTCGTCACCCACGGCCGCCTCGCCCAGGAATTCATTGCTGCGATGGAGCATATGGTGGGGCCCCAAACCAATCTGCGGGCGGTCTGCATCGGGCCTGAAGACGATATCGAGCGGCGTCAACGCGAAATTGCCGCCGCGGCAAAGGCCGTCGATACCGGCCGCGGTGTGGTGATCGCCACCGATATGTTTGGCGGCACGCCCTGCAATCTGGCGCTCACCCTGCTCGACCGCACAAAGATCGAAGTGCTGGCAGGTGTCAATTTGCCCAGCCTGATCAAGCTGATCGACATTCGCAACAAATTGCCGCTGGAACAGGCCGTCAAAGAAGCGATCGATGCAGGCCGCAAATACATGCGCGCCGGCTCAGCCGATCTGGGCGCGCCTGCTTGAGTGAGACGCTGCGGGCTATCGCGAAAATCACCAATAAGCGCGGCCTGCATGCCCGCGCCAGCGCCAAGGTGGTCGAAGCCTCGGCACGGTTCCAATCCGAGATCACCATCGTCAAGGACGGCACGCGCGTGAACGGCCGCTCGATCATGGGCCTGATGATGCTGGCTGCCAGCCTGGGAAGTGAGATCCAAGTCGAAGTCAATGGCCCAGACGCCGACGCGGCAATGACGGCGATGCTGGCCCTGATCGACGCGAAATTTGGGGAAGAGTGATGACCGCTTTGCGGTCATCACTCTTCCCCAAGCGCCGACTAGCGCCAGCGTCATGTCGGCGCGCGGCAGGAGGGATAAAATGCGCTTTCGCCACCTGATTGCATTCCTTCTTGCGCTCTTTGCCTTTGCGCCCGCAGCTGCCGAGCCGATCGTCAAGGCCCATCCCGCCCTCTGGCATGTCAAAGGCCCGGTGGGAGAAGTCTATCTCCTGGGCTCCATCCATCTTCTGCCCAAGAATATCGATTGGCACACGCCGGCAATCAAAACCGCCATGGCCAAAGCGAATGTCTTCGTGTTCGAAGTCTCGACTGATGAAAAAGCGCAAGACCGGATCCGCGAACTGGTCGCTGAGATGGGCATGCTGCCGCCCGGCCAGTCGCTCAGACAGATGCTGCCGCCGCCCGCGCGCGAGGATTTCGACGCCGCGATAAAATCGGCAAACCTCCCTTTGGGGGCTGTCGATCGCGAGAAGCCCTGGCTGGTGTCGCTGCAATTGCTGGTGGCCGAAGGCACCGCACGGCATTATTCCCCTGATGCGGGCGTGGATCATGCGGTGATGCTCGCCGCCGCCAAAGCGCACAAGCCCAGCCGCTTCTTCGAGACCATCGAACAGCAACTGCGCCTTCTGGCCGGAAGCGACGACAAATTGCAGATCGAAGAATTTGCGGCAGACCTGAAGAATTACAAGAAAGACGAAGACGATCTGGCGCCCATGATCGCGGCCTGGAGCGAGGGCAAGGCGGACAAGCTCGCCGCCCTGATGAATTCCGAACTGGCCGATCAGCCCGAGGTAAAGAAGG
>Ga0207695_10007061_pt1 | contig 14403 bp, 12 predicted proteins | sample KBSC54metaG_FD_184354 | JGI IMG/M metagenome (GOLD analysis project Ga0207695, IMG submission 184354) | Corn rhizosphere microbial communities from Kellogg Biological Station, Michigan, USA - KBS C5-4 metaG (SPAdes) (version 2) | ecosystem: Host-associated > Plants > Roots > Rhizosphere > Soil... | reverse complement strand
GCCTCTCTTCGAACAGCCTGAGTTGCTCGAGCTGCCGAGCGCTGCAGCGTTGTCGGCCGCATGGTTCTGGAATTCACGCGGGCTCAATGAGCTCGCCGATGCCGGCAACTTCGAGACGATCACGCGCCGGATCAATGGCGGCCTGAATGGGCAGGCCGACCGGTTGGTGTTGTGGGGATCAGCAAAATCAGCATTGGGAGTGACAGCATGAGCACATGGGGAGATGTCGCCGCGGCGGTATCCAAGTTCGCGCCGATCCTTGGCAATGCGGTGCCCGGCGTGGGAACTGTCGTCGGGGCGGGTGTCGGCCTCGCTGCGTCGGTGATCGCGAAGGCGCTTGGGACCGACCCGACGCCGGACAGCATCATGACGGCGCTCGCGAGCAATCCGGACGCGATCGTGAAGCTCAAGCAGGCCGAGATGGACCACGAACGCGACTTGGCGCAGATCGTCGCGCAGCGCGAGCAGGCGCAGCTGGCATATCAGCAGTCGATCTACGCGTCCGAGGCCGCCGATCGTGACAGCGCGCGTCAGCTGGCGGCGAAGCAGCCGCGGGACTGGATGCGCCCGCTGCTGAGCGTCGTCATCATCGGCGCGACGATCGCGATCGTCCTGCTCGTGCTGCTCGGCGTCGCTGATGGAACGCTGCGCGACCCGGTCATCGCTGCGACCGCCGGGGGGCTCGTCATGTACTTCGTTCGGGAATCGTCGCAGGTGCTCGGCTTCTGGTTCGGTATGACCAAGGAAGCATCCGCGCAGGCGCAGATGATCACGCAATTCGCTGTATCGCCGGGGAGTGTGACGCCTGGTGCGGCGCCGCCGCCGGCCGGAAGTGTGGGTGCGGCGACGCCGAGATGACGGCAACGGTCAGCCGCTTGGTCAGAACTCCCACCGGCTGACCTCGCCCTGCAGTAGCAGCCGCAGCTTATGCAGGGCCACAAGATGACTTCCACCGGTATTTTCACTCCATACCGACTGGACGGTCTTTCGCAGGCTTTCAGCTTCCGCGAATTGCTGCCGCGCGTGGATGATCTCTAGAATGAGCGTGCGCACCTCATGCCCCTCCGGGTAGCGGCGCCACATCGCACGCAATTCCTGCGTGGTCGGACAGTTGAAGAACGGAAGATCTCGGCGTGGCATGATGCGAATACTGTATGGATATACAGGTTATCGCGCAGTAAGATGGTCCCTGTCAAGAATCAAAATAGGGGACGGCAATGTGCACAAACTACGTCGCGCCCGGCGAGGATCCCGGCTTGAGCGAACTGAAGATCGACAGCTTCCGGGACCTGTATCGCTGGACGCCATGGAAGCCGGAGATCTACCAGGACTATGACGCGCCGATCGTCGCGAGCGTCGACGGCGAGTTCAAGCCGCTGATCGCCGGCTTCGGGTTCTGGCCGCGCGCGCTGCAAAAGGCGAACGTCGAGAAGGCGAAGGAGCAGGGACGCAAGCCGCCGGTCATGCGCAGCACGATGAACGTGCGTGACGACAACCTCGGCAAGTCCCCGCTGTATGCGCCGGCATGGCGCGCGGGAAGCCGATGCCTGATCCCGGCGAAATGGATCTACGAGCCGAACTGGGAAACGGGCAAGCACGTGCGTTATCGCATTGGCCTAGCCGGCTGGCGGCCGCTCTGCGTCGCCGGCATCTGGCGCACGCTGCAGCACCCGGACGGGGGCGAGCGGCACACGATGGCGATGATCACCGTCAACGCCGACGAGCATCCGATCATGAAGCACATGCACCGGCCCGGCGACGAGAAGCGATCGGTGGTGATCCTGCGGCCGGACGACTGGGAGGAGTGGCTCACGACGACGAACGTGGAAGCCGCGCGCGCGATGCTGCAGCTGTACCCGGCGGACGAGATGGCGGCCGAGCCGGCGTCGAAGGAGTCCGAATAACGCCGGTTCGATTCCGGCGGGAAATCGGCGGAATTCTCCCCATTCGTTACGCACGCTGCGCTGTAACCATTGTCATTTCTAGGGATACCGTTTCCGGTCCCCGGCACCAACATCGCTTCCGTGTGATTCCACGAAGCTTCAAAGACCCGCGAGAAACAAGCGTCTCTCGCGGGTTTTTTGTTTTCACGGCGTGCCGTCGGGTGCATTTTGCCATCCGGGGCTACCGTGCCGATCCTGCGCAAGATCGCAGTTCCTTGACCGACCGACTCTGACACGCAGAGAAACACGCGCGCTTGTTTCAGCGCGGATACACCGGAACCGTTCCCGGTGCGTTGCGCGGCCGCGCGTATCGCAGTCCGCATGTCGGCCGGCATCCGACGCATGCGTGTGCAACGGTGCTGGACGAGAGTCGGTTGCCGGCTCTACCGTCCGTTGCACGGCTCGTGCGCCGCCCGAGCCGCGCGCGCAAACGGCCCCGTCCGCTCCGGGAAATCAGTGCGCGCCTGACACGGCACGTAGCAGGTTTGAAACGAAAACGCGTTTTTGCGTCGCGATTCTCATGCGCGCGGCCCGGTATCCCTCAAAGGGGCTGGATTTCCGATGGGTGGCACGCTTCTCGCTGGCGCTCGGAGGCAAGGCCAACGCCGACGCATATGAGCGCTGTGCCTGCATGGCAGCGGCTCGCCCTCTGAAGGGTGAGCGCTCACGCGTCCGCACTGCATTGCGCGGAACGCTGCGGCCCTTGCGATCGTATGAATGGCCGGTGCCCGCATACACGCAACCTCGGCAGTGGTGCTCATGCATTGCTGCCTCGATACGAAGAGGTATGACGCGATGTTACATAATCGACGTGAACGGGCGAAAGCGCCGGGGCTCGAATCCGGCGGCAGGACGGCTGCTTGTCGGCCAGTGGCCGCCGTGGCAGCGGGCACGTCGTGGCTGGCGGTCCTGACGATCGCGGCGGTCGTGCTGAACGGATGCGCGCTGGCGCCGGGCATGAGCTTCAGCGACAGTTCGGCAGGGGGCGCCGCGCCCACGGCACGGTTTGGCGACGCGTCGCGGGCGGTCCACGATGCCAGAGGCACTGGCGGGAAGGGCTCGGCTGCATCCGGACGCGATGCGGCCCCCGCGGGCTCGCTGATCGAGATCAATGACGAGCTCATCCGTACCGAACGCGCCGCCGTCGAACCGGGCATTCCGACGAACGTGCGCAAACTGTTTGCCCGGCCCGGCCCCTATACGCTCGGTCCCGGCGATGTGTTGAGCATCGTCGTCTGGGATCATCCGGAGCTCAACATGCCGCCCCCGACGATCGGCGCCGGCGTGGACGCAGCCGGATCGAACTCGGTCGTCGCCGGCTACACGGTCGATTCCGGTGGCAACGTGCAATTTGCCTATGCAGGCCCGATCAAGCTGAGCGGCCTGACCGAGATGAAAGCGCGCGACCTGCTGGCGTCGAAGATCGCGCGCTATATCCGCAACCCGCAGGTGACGCTGCGCATACAGGCATATCGCAGCAAGCGCGTCTATCTCGACGGAGAAGTGCGCAACCCGGGCATCCAGATCCTCAACGACCTGCCGATGACGTTGCCCGAGGCGATCAACCGGGCGGGTGGCTTTACCGCCAACGGCGATCGTGCGGCGGTCGCGGTGACGCGTGGCGACGATACCGCCGTCGTCGACATCGCCGCGATGATCGAAAATGGCATCAATCCGGACAAGATCCTGCTGCGCGACGGCGACCTCGTGCGCGTGTACTCCGTGAACGACCGAAAGGTGTTCGTGCTGGGCGAGGTTGGGCGCGCGACCTCGCTGCCGCTCAACAACGGACGGCTGTCGCTGAACGAGGCCCTCGGGTCCGCCGGCGGGGTCAGCCAATACTCGGGCGATGCCGGGCAGGTGTATGTCGTGCGCAACAAGCGTCCTGGCAAACCGGAAATTTTCCATCTCGACGCTCGATCGCCGGTTGCAATGGCGCTGGCCAACGACTTCGAACTGAAGCCGAACGATGTCGTGTTCGTCGATGCGTCGCCGCTCGTTCGCTGGAGCCGCGTCATCAACATGCTCCTGCCGAGCGCGCAGACCCTCGCCACCGGTCGAAACGCTGCGTACTGACGGCGGGCGGGACCCTGTAACCCTTCGTTTTCCGATCATTCAGCGCGCCGCCCTGGCGGCGCGCTGAATGATCGCGTCCATCCCATCGATCATGTTGTTGGAACCACGAAGCGTACGCGTCATGCCATTGGTTGTTCATACACCTATATCGACGAATCTATCAAGACTTGGTCTCGCATCGCCGCTCGTATGCGAGTGTGCTCTAACACACCGTAACGGAGGCAACGTGCGCATAACCTTCTTCATTGAGATGCGTCACCTGATTCGATTCATCGAGTCCGGGCCATTTGCCGATGCGCACGAAGGCGTTTCCCCGTCGACCGATGCGCATGCCGGGCTTTGACGAACACGAAAGGGGTGCCGACGGGATTCGGCGGATGAAAGACACAATCGATGGAGACGTTTCCATGTCGCACGCATACGATTCTGACCAGAAGGTCGCGGTTGTCGTGGTCGGCTGCTCGCTCAACGGGCTGGGCGTTGTCCGCTCGCTCGCCCGCGAGCGGGTTCCGATCGTCGCGGTGGATTGCAAACGAATCGGGCCGGCCTTGTGGTCGCGCCATGTCCGCGGGCATTTGATCCGAAGCTTCGTGGGGCGGAAGTTCGTCGACGACATGGCCCGTCTCGGCGCGACGTTCGAGCGTCCCCCGGTGCTCCTGCTGACGGATGAGGATGCCGTTCATTCCGTTTCCGAGAACCGCGACGAGCTGGCGAAATGGTTCTGCTTCTGTCTACCCGAGGATCGCAACGTCAAGCTCCTGAGCAGCAAGTCGTCGTTTCATGAATTTGCGTGGCAGCACGGTTTCCCGGTCCCGCGCTCCGTCATTCTGCAGACGCAGGCCGATCTAGGCCTGCTCGCCGAGCTGCGCTTTCCTTGCGTGCTGAAGCCCGACGACAAGCGCTACGTACTGACGGGGAAGAAAGAGCGGGCGGTGCGCGTGCGGACTTTGAGCGAGGCGCGTGAACACGCGGTCGTCATGCTCAGTTCACCGGGCGGCATCGTCGCGCAGGAATGGATCGAGGGGCCAGGCAGCAATATCCATTTCACACTCTTCTATCGCGGAGCGGGCGGCGAAGTCGTCAGCGTGTTCACCGGCCGCAAGATCCTGAGCGATCCCCCCGACATCGGCAATACGGCGATTTGCGTCGCCGCGGATGAAGCGCGCGACGTCCTCGAGCCAATGACGCTGGACTTCGCGGAGCGTGCGGGCATGGTCGGCATGGGCAGCATGGAATACAAATGGGACGACAACTACAAGGAATTCGTGATGATCGAGCCGACCGTCGGAAGGACGGACTGGCAGGAGGAAATCGCGACGCTGTGCGGGGTCAATATTCCCGCGGCCGCGTATCGATACGAACTCGGCTTTCCGCCATTGCCCGATCAAACGAATCATGCAGCGGTCGCGTGGCGCGCGACCTTCCTCGACCGGCCTCCGCCCCGCCTGACGGGTGCCGATACGAGGATGATCGACGGCTACTTCCGATGGAACGATCCGTTGCCGGCGTTGCAGTTTTACTGCGCGATCGGTCCTCTGCGCCGCGTAGTCAGAGGATGGCGGGAAAAAAAGCGTACGCGGATTGCTCGACAAATACTCAGGGAGGCAAAGAATGCCATCGACTGACACGGTAATCATTGGCGCAGGTCCGTACGGCTTGTCGCTCGCGACACATCTGAAGGCCGCCGGCGTGCCGCATCAAATCCTCGGTCAGCCGATGTGCGCGTGGCGAAACTACATGCCGCCCGGCATGCTCATGCGCTCGGAGGCATTTGCTTCGAATCTCTGTGCGCCGCGACGCGGCTATACGCTGAAGGACTATTGCCGGGTGAAGGGCATCCCGTATCAGCCGGTGGGCATGAAGGTGACATTGGAAACCTTCGTGGACTACGGGCTTTGGTTTCAATCTGCCCTGGCCGTCGAGACCCGACCTGTCGAAGTCGTCGACCTGCGCCGCAGCGACGATGGCTTCAGCCTGAGCCTGAGCGACGGCAGCACGCTGGACGCGCGCAGGGTGGTGATGGCGCTGGGCCTCAAGGGATTTGCCCACACACCGCCGGCGCTGCAGGGATTGCCGGATACCTACGTGTCGCATTCCGAAAAGTACGGCAGCCTGACGTGGGCCGCTGGACGGGACATCGTCATCGTCGGTGGCGGGCAATCGGCGCTAGGGCTGGCTGCACTTCTGAACGAAGTGGGCGCAACCGTTCGCGTGCTGGTGCGAGATCAGTCGGTGGACTGGAATCCGACGCCGGAAACCGAGCGCTCGTTCGTGTCGAAAATGCGGAGTCCGGACGCAGGCCTGGGCCGTGGCTGGCGAACGCATGTGCTCTGCGAATATCCGCGGGTCTTTCACGCGCTGAGCCCGCGATTGCGCAAGCATCTCATCGAACGATTGCATGGCCCGTCCGGCGCGTGGTGGCTGCATGATCGCGTCGTCGACAAAATCCCGATCGCCGTCGGCACGGAAGTGCGAAGCGCGGCAATCGACGACGACAAGGTGGCGCTGCGGGTCGCGAACGGGAACGGAGAGTCGACCGTCACGGCTTCGCATGTCATTGTCGCCACCGGATTCAAGACCGACATGACGCGGCACACGTTCATTTCGAAAGAAATCATGGAGTCGATTTCGCTCTTCAGCGGCGGGCCGGAGCTGACGAGCCACTTCGAGACGACGGTGCGCGGACTTTACGTGATCGGCCCGGCTTCCGCGCAATCCTTTGGTCCGGTGATGCGCTTCGTCTACGGGGCAAAACACGCCGCTCCGCACGTGGCATCGCACATCGGCGACGCGCACCGAAGCGAGACGGCGAAGATCGGATGGCGCGGCGCGCCAGGCCAACTCCTCGAGCCGACGAGCGAGCGAGACGGTTCGTTATAGGAAACCGGCACCAGCGCAACGTTGCTGAACGAAGCCATTCGAATCGGTTGCCCGAATGCAACGATACGGAGAGTCGACGATGATCTCGGGTAAAGCAATATTGAAAGAGATCCTTTCGCGATGTGTGATGATGTTCGGCATCGACCATATGGTTCGCGTGTTGCTATGGCGCGATCGCGTGGCGATCCTGCTCTACCACGACCCCGATCCGGCGACGCTGGATCGACACCTCACCTACCTGAAAACCATCTGCGATCTCGTGCCGCTCGACGCACGCGGTTTGCCGGGGAACGGGCGTCCGCGCGCGGCCATCACGTTCGACGACGGACTGGCCGGGAATGCCCGCCTGCTGCCGATCTTCATCAAGCACAAGGTGCGGCCGACGATTTTCCTGTGCAGCCGTATTGTCTGCCGAGCGCGCAGACACTGGTGGTTGCATCCAGCCGCGGAGCGGCTTGGCGTCGAGCGCCTGAAGCGACTCGCGAACGATCAACGCCTCGCCGAGCTACGTGTGCACGGCTTTGACCAGGATGGCGACGACGAGCCGACGGGGCTGAACCTGGAGCAGCTCGAAGCGATGCGTCCATTCGTGGATTTTCAGGCGCATACGCGCTTTCACCCGATACTGACGCGCTGCGGCGATAGCGAATGCAAAGAGGAAATCATCGAATCCCGGCGTGAAGTCGAGGCGTTGACCGGCACCCGTTGCGAACACTTCGCCTATCCGAACGGCAATTACGGCAAGCGGGAAATCAATCTGCTGAAGGCGGCGGGGTACAAGAGTGCGCGAACCTGCGATGTCGGCTGGAACGATCACCGTAGCGACGCGTTTCGTCTGAAAACCATCATCATCGACGATCGCGCATCGCTCAGGTGGTTCATCTGCAATTTGACGGGCATCCCGCCGTTTCTGGGTTATCTGCGCAAGGGCGGCGGTTTGCGCGGGCATTTTCCCCAGTTCTGATCCGGCCGCGACCCTGTCGATACGCCAGCGCCCCCGCGATATGGAACGTGCAATGTGCGCTGGTGAACATACACGGCGCCAGCCGATGACAGACTACGGATATCGCAAGACGGACGACGTGGCTTGCAGATATTTCGGATTTCGAAAGAGTCGTGCATAAGGAGTATTCGACATGATTGCCCGACAGCTTGAAATGGGGACGATCGATGCCAGCGATGAAACCGGCGGTTCGTCTCCGAAGGAGATGATGCGTTTCGTCATCGACAATATCTGGACCGTCATCCTCATCGCCGCGGCGGTGACGATAGCGGCGAGCCTTTACTGCGTGTTCGCCACGCGCGTTTACTCCGCCGATGCGGTTCTGCAGGTCGATCGATCGAATTCCGGCGGGCTGGGCATCGCTGCGCAGCCGACCGCGCAGACCCAGCAGCCAGCCACGCCGATGGCGCAGCTGAGCCAGACCGAAATACAAATCATCCGCAGCCGCTCGGTGCTGACGCCGATCATCGAGCAATACCGGTTGTTCGTGTCCGTTACGCCGCGTACGGTGCCGGTGCTCGGCCAGATTGCCGAGCGATTTGCGACGCCCGGCCATCTCGCCGCGCCCTGGCTGGGACTGAGCGACTACGGCTGGGGCGGAGAGCGAGCCGATATTGCCGTCCTGGATGTGCCGGCCAGTCTCGAGAGCAAGGAACTGGAATTGATCGCGCTGCAACATGGCGGCTATCGGCTTGCCGATCCGAATGGACGGGTGCTGGTGGAAGGGACGGTGGGCAAGGAGGCGTCCGGCAATGGCGTGCGGATCCTGATTACGCAACTGGTGGCACGGTCGGGGATGCGCTTCGGCGTCGTCCGTTATAACGACATCGACGCCATGCAGCGCTTCTTGCGCGATCTGCGGGTGAGCGAGCAGGGCGCGGATACCGGCCTCATCAAGGTTTCCTACGAGAGTGCCGACCCCGCGCGTGCCACCGCGGTCGCCAACGATATCGCGCAGAACTACATGGCCTCGCATATTGCATACCGTCAGGACGAGGCCACCCGGATGCTGGCCTTCGTCAACGGCGAGCTGCCGCGCCTGCGTACCGAGATGAAGGAGGCGGAAGACAAGCTCACCAAGCATCAGGCGACGACCGCTTCGCTGCAGCCGGCCAGCGAGAGCCAGGTCTACCTGCAAGGGATCATGGACTTCGACCGGCAGATCGCGACGCTCTCGATTCAGCGCACGCAAATGCTCGAGCGCTTCACGACGGAGAGCGCCCAAGTCCGGACTATCGATCAGCAGCTCGGCCAGCTCAACATGGCGAAGCGGAATTTCGAGGCCCGCTTTGCCAGCATGCCTGCCGCCGCGCGCCAGTCGGCCGATCTGACACGCGATGCGAAAGTGGCCGAGCAGATCTACGTGGCAATGGTCGGCAAGGCAAACGAGTTGTCGGTCACGCGTGCGGGCACGATCGGCAACGCGCACATTCTCGATGCCGCCGTGCGACCCGCGGCGCCGATCAAGCCGCAGAGCGCCTTCATCATCCCCATCGGCGGCGTGCTGGGGCTCATGTGCGGCGTGTTGTTCGTCACCGTTCCGCGCCGGTTCTCGTCGAAGATCGAAGATCCGGTTGCCGTGGAGCGGCGCTTCCGGCTATCCGGTCTGGGCGTGATCCCGTTCAGCGAAGAACAGGTCAGGCTTTCGCGTTGCCTGCAGCAGGTCGATGCAATGCAACGCGAGCCGGAGTCGTGCGGCGATGCGTCGGCTCCCCGGATTCCGGACGGACGTGCAGGCGTCCCGGATGAAGCCGCGCCGCCGATGTGCGACTTGCGCGCCACGCTGCTGGCGATGCGGTGCCCTCAGGATGTCTCGGTCGAGGCGCTGCGCTGCGTGCGCACCGCGGTCGTCAGCGAGATGGCGGAGTTGCCCAGCAAGGTGCTGGTGATCACGAGCCCGACGCCGTCGACCGGCAAGAGCTTCGTCGCGTCCAACCTTGCCGTGCTCCTGGCGGAAACGGGCAGTCGGGTGCTGCTGATCGACGCCGACTTGCGGCGCGGCAATCTCGCTGCGCGCTTCGGGCAGCCGCGCGCATGCGGTCTTGCCGATCTGCTGGCCGGGCACATCGAAGCACGTCAGGCGATTCGGCCGATCATCGACGGCAGGTTGTCGTTCATCTCGACGGGGCCGTATACCGCCAATCCGTCGGTATTGCTGTCGACGCCGCGGATGAACGAATTGCTGAACGAGTTCCGTGCCAGTTTCGACTTCGTCATCGTCGATTCCCCGCCGGTGCTGGCCGTCAGCGATGCGTCGATGGCAGCGGGCAGCGCCGACGCGACGATTCTCGTGCTGCGTGCAAACGTGCAGACCGAGCGCGAGATCGAGGAAACACTGAGCCGGCTCGAGCGGGCAGGCGCGCGCGTGATCGGCCCGGTGTTCAATGCCGTCGCGATCCGGCGCAGCGACAAGCGCCTTTACCAATACACGAGCGCCTATATCGCCGACGAGCCGGCCAGGTGGCAAATCACGTAACGACGTCGCCGGCGCCCCAAGGGCGCCGGTGAGAACACTATCCGACACCATTCGAGCTGCTTCCCGTGGTCTATATCACGCTCCTCGCGCTGCTTTTCAGCATCACGAACTTCATCCCGGTCAGTGCGATCGGCTTCGCGCCGATTTGCCTCTGCGCGTGGCGCTTGTTCGACCGGCGCTATCCGCCGTTCGTGACATGCTTGTCCGTCTTCGGGCTGTTGGCGTTGGGCTCGACGCTGCTTTACGACCCGCAAGCGTTGCTGTCGTACGACTTCTACCGCCACGACGGCAACTTCTTCGTGTCTTATGCGCCGATTCTTGCCGGTTGCCTGTATTCGCACGAGCTGGATCTCGACAAGGCGCTGAGACGCTTCTTCGTGTTTGCCGTGCTCGCGAACCTGCCGCCCTATGCCGTCTATGTCGCGCAAAACGGCCTGTTGGCGATATTCTCGAACGCCAACGACTCGTTCGGCAGCTACTTCATTGCCCGTAACGCCGCCGGCGGTTTCCTCGCGATGCTGTTCTGTCTCGGCCTGTCCTGTTACGTGAAGCGCCACGACAAGCTCGTGCTCGGGTTGCTGGTCCTCAACGCGATGTTCGTGTTTTCCACCTACAGTCGCGGATCGATGCTGGGGATGGCGACCGCAATCGCGTACCTGTTGCTGGGCCGCAAGCGCTGGTTGGTGGCGGTGCTGATGGCCGCGGCAGTGGCGTTCTCCTTCGGCGCGGCCTGGAACCACACGCAATCGGCAGTCGACTACATGGCCCACGAGCACACGGTACGCGATGTGGACGCGAAAACGGCCAACGTGGACGTGCGCTTCGGATGGCTGTGGCCGCGGGCATTGGCGTATTTCGAAGCAAGCCCGATCATCGGGATGGGTGTCGGGTCGTTCGACGACGAAGTGCATGACGTCGTGAACTATTTCGGTGTGGTCGGCCAGCCGCGGGACGTCACCGTGTTCCATACCGATGCGCATGCACACAATTCCTACCTGCATATCGCCGCGGAGCTGGGCGTGATCGGTCTCGCGCTGATGCTGGCCTTCTATTGGCATCTCGTCAAATGGGCAGTGGAAGGCGCCGCATCGACACTGCCTGCGCGCCGCAGCAGTGTCGGCGCGTATACGTTCGTCGAGTTGTCATCGGTGTGTCTGCTCGCGATGGGCACGACGGAGCACCGCCTGACCACGCCGTCGAATGTCCTGATTCTCGCGCTGGTCGTGTCGTTGCTGCTGTCCTGGCGCGTGCGGCGCGCGGGTGCGGTGGCAAAAGTGGCGCGTCCCGCGACGCGCGGCGTGGCGCTTACGGCAGCGGCGTCACGACGAGATAGCCAAGACACGGGCACGGTTTGTCGTCAGCGCCGGGTCGCGGCTCCGGTACGTAGAAGCTGATCGACAGGTGACCGCCGGCCCAGGACGACACGAGACGCGGTTCCGGAATCGGCGTGCCGAGGATGGCATCGACGTAATCGATGCGAAACCGGCCCGATGCCGGTGCCGGCAGGTCGTCGACCGAAAGCCATCTGCGCCCAGGTGTGCCGCCGACCTGGAACACGATGCTTTCGCCGGAGATCAGCGCGTTGCCGGACAGTTCGGGGCTGAATTCGATCCGGTGACGGAACGCAGCGAGCGGGCCCGACAAGACGGACCTGAGCGTGATCAGTGAGCGCCCCGACGCGTTATAGACGCGCGTCGACCCGCGATGCGTGAGCCGGTACGGCTCGCTGCCATCCCAGTGATAGATCATCGACACGTATTTGTCGGGGTCGTCCCAATTCCGGTCGAGCGCCCAGGCGGCAAGATCGAAAAAGTACGTGGGCAGGTAATTCGGATTGTCGATGTAGGTATCGCCCATCTCGGTCTGCCACAAGCCGCGCACCTTGCCGGTGGCGACGTAGCGCTGGTAAAGCCGGTCGAGGCTGTCGAGGCCGAGATAATGGACGTCGAGATAGTCGACCCAATCGAGCATTCGCGCGTGAGCGGTGGGGCTGGTGTATTCGAGCCAGCGCATGTAGTTGTCGAGGCCGCCCTGGTCGGGCCAGCCGCCGTAGACGACGTACGCGTGATACTTGCGGATGATTCGGGCGGCCGGTATGTGAATCCGCTCGACATAGTCGCGCATCGCGTCGGGGTACGGGCGGGCCAGCGCCGGATTGCGGTTGTTGCCCGGTCCATGCCAGAACGACGCTTGAGGCGAGCCGCCCGAAAGCGGGCCGGCTGCCTCATTCCAGATCTGGTAGTACTTGACGTTGTACGGCGGTGCCGAATACTTCTTCACGACGGCCTCGACATACCGTTCCCACACCGCGACGTCCTTCGGCGCGGAAAACCCGTCTCCGGGCACGGACGCATTCCATGCCGGGGTATAGCCGACGAACAGCAGGGACTTGATGCCGTTGCGGTTGTTGCGCAACAGGATCGGCGGCAATTCCGCGCCGTAGCTCGGGCCGGTCCGGTCAATATCGATCCGGCCGTCGTGCGGGCCGGGTTGCCCCGGGCCGACGGAATCGCGTCCCCAGCGGAGGCCCATGCGTTGCCAGTACGGAATATCTTCGTCCGAGCCCGGCCATCCATTGGCGCCGATCAGCTCCGTGATCCGGTGTCGCGCCGGCGACGTGCGCGGCGCAGGATTCGTGTCGGTGCCGCTCCATGCCGGCAGCGCGTTTCCCAGTACCGCCAGCGCAAACGCAACGCACGCGCCGCGCGCCGCGCGCGTCATTTCAATGGGACGGCACATGGGCGGGCGCTCCGTTCGCGACTGGATCGTGCGCTTCGGGGAGCAGCGCGGTGTTCGGCTCGCCGAGCGACAAGTGACGCATCACCTCGCACGCGTAACGCGACTTCGTGTACAAGCCCACGTCGTACGACAGCTGCGCGTTCGCGAGATGATCGGCGAGCGCATCGAGTGCTGCCGTGAGGCTGGCGGGGTTCGACGAATATTTGACCTTGTTGCCGATTTCGTCACCGAAGGTCGACATGCTGCCGAGATCGTGAACCAGGATCGGCATGCCGAGCGCGGCCGCTTCGACGATCACCAGCGGCGCGTTCTCGCCGCAAATCGACGGGAGCACCAGCGCGTCGAGCCCGCGCGCACGCGGAAACAGCTCGGCATGCGGCAGACTGCCTGCGAACGACACACGTCCTGCGTCGATCAGCGAAGCGTACTGGCTTTCCAGCCGGCGTCTGTCGGGACCGTCGCCGAACAGCGTGATGCGCCGCACGCCGTGAAATTGCGTGGCCGCCAGCAGCTCGAGGAACTGGCCGATGCCCTTTTCCGCCGAAATTCGCCCGATGAACGCGAGTTGCAGGCCTGAATCGCGTCGGCCGGCGCGCCGTGGATGACATTCCGGAATCGCGACGGGATTGGGGAAGAACACGCTGTTCGTGATGCCGCGCCGGCGCAGCGCTTCGCGCATGAACACGCTCGGGCACAGGAACAGATCGAAGGCGCTGCGCGGATCGGTCAGCCGGTCCATGGCCAGCCAGTGCATTTTCCTGAGCGTGTCGTAGACGAAGCCGCGCGGGCTCGAGCGTGTCATCAGCGGACGCAGCGTGCCGATATCATCGAGCGCGACCGGCACCACGCGCCCGCGCGGGTAATAGAGCATCAGCGGGTTATGAAACACGAGGTGGTAGTCGTGGCAGGTCAGATAGGTCCTGTAGCCGAACCGCTGCCTGTTTCGCCTGATTACGCCGAGAATCGACGAAGACATGTAGCCGTGATAGTTGTGGACCCAGATGCGATCCGGCATGAACCGCTGAATCGTCCTGTCCAGCGCCAGCGCGGCACGAATGTTCCATACGGGATGGGCGGTCAGACTGACCTCCGCGACATCGCCCTTGTCGAATTTCTCGACCACGACATCGGGCATCTCCCGCAACGTCTCCACCGACAATCGATAGACCTGCTCGGCCCCGCCGAAGGCATCGTAGTCGTTCACGATCAGCACGCGATTGTTTTGCATAAGAGGCCTCGGAGCGTGCCGTTCCGCCATAGGTCAGGACGCGATGGTTTCGGGGCGC
>Ga0207695_10007059_pt1 | contig 14405 bp, 10 predicted proteins | sample KBSC54metaG_FD_184354 | JGI IMG/M metagenome (GOLD analysis project Ga0207695, IMG submission 184354) | Corn rhizosphere microbial communities from Kellogg Biological Station, Michigan, USA - KBS C5-4 metaG (SPAdes) (version 2) | ecosystem: Host-associated > Plants > Roots > Rhizosphere > Soil... | reverse complement strand
CGACATCCTGCCGGAGCTTGAGCACCCCGCTCTCGATCCTCGAAATGTCCAGCAGGCCCTCGACGAGGTTGGTGAGATGCTCCGCCGAGCGCCGGATCACGCCGCCCGCCTCCGCCGGCGGGATGGCGTCCTCGCGCTCCAGCAACTGGGCATAGCCGTAGATGGCGTTGAGCGGCGACCGGATTTCGTGGCTGACCGCGACGAGATAGCGGGTCTTGGCGGCATTGGCGGCCTCCGCCACTTCCTTGGCGCGCTCCAGCTCCGCGAGGGTCAATCGATGAGCCGCGATCTCCTCCTGTACCATCCGGGTCTGCCGCAGGCCCTCCCGCTCGGCGTCGCGACGACCGTTACGCATCAAAACGAACAGGCCCGCAACGATCGCGATCGCGATGGCCGTGACGATCGCCGGAAGCGCGCTCGACATCGCGCCGCCCCGCCCTCAGCGCCCGAAACCCGGCAACGACCGATTGCCGCCCCAAGGCCGAATACCACCTCGGATAGTGCGCAAATGACGCATTGCAGCATCGCCAAATGAGGGGGCACGGTCCATCGCCTCGATATATATTTTATTACTGGATTGCGCAAACGTAATATCGACGGCACAGTGCGGATGTGAATTCCGGGGCGTTTCACGGCGCACGAAGCGGAGCATGGGGACGAATATGGCACATTGGGCTTCAAGGACACGCCTGGCGATCGCCACCGTTTCGCTGCTTCTCACCACCTCCTGTGGCGGCGGCGCACAACAATCCTCCGCCCCGCGCCACGACTTCACGATCGGCTGGTCGATCTATGCCGGCTGGATGCCGTGGCCCTACGCGCAGAAAGCCGGCATCGTGAAGAAATGGGCCGACAAATACGGGCTCAAGATCAACTTCGCGCAGGTCAACGACTATGTCGAATCGGTGAACCAGTTCAACGCCGGCAAACTCGACGGCGTCACGGTCACCAACATGGACGCGCTGACCATTCCCGCCGCCGGCGGCAAGGACACCAGCGCCATCATCCTCGGCGACTATTCGAACGGCAATGACGGCATCGTGCTGAAGAACGCCTCGAGCCTCGCCGACATCAAGGGCCGCACCGTCTATCTCGTCGAGCTGTCGGTCTCCCACTATCTGCTGGCGCGCGGCCTCTCCACGGTCGGCCTCAAGCTGTCCGACGTGAAGACCGTCAACACGTCGGACGCGGACATCGTCGGCGCCTTCGCCAATCCCGCGACGACCGCGGCGGTCACCTGGAACCCGCAGCTGTCCGAGCTCGCCAAGATGCCCAATGCGAAATTGGTGTTCGATTCGCACGATGTCCCGGCGGAGATCCTGGACCTGCTGGCGGTCGACACCGCGACGCTCAAGGCCAATCCCAATCTCGGCAAGGCGCTCGCGGGCATCTGGTACGAGACGATCGGGCTGATGCAGCGCCAGGACGCCGCGGGTGCCGCCGCCCGCGCCGAGATGGCGAAGATGGCGGGATCGACCCCGCAGGCCTTCGACGCGCAACTCACCACCACCCACCTCTATGGCACGCCGCAGGACGCCGTCGCGGCGATGACCGCGCCGGCGCTGAGCGACACCATGACCAAGGTGCGCGATTTCAGCTTCGCCAAGGGTCTGTTCGGCGCGGGCGCGAAATCGGCCGACGCGGTCGGGATCGGCCTGCCGGGCGGCAAGACGCTCGGCGACCAGGCCAACGTGAAGCTGCGCTTCGATCCGAGCTTCATGCAGCAGGCCGCGGCCGGCAAGCTCTGAGGAGGGACCGGCGATGCGCTGGGTGAACGTCAGGCCCAATCCCCGCAGCGCGATCCTGCTCGGCGCGCTGCCCCTGCTGATCGCGCTGGTCGTCTATTGCTTCGCCTCGGCCGCGCGCCATGCCGCGAATCCGGCGGACAAGGTGCTGCCGACGCCGGCTGCGATGATGGACGCGATGCACGGCCTGCTGGTGGATACCGATCCGCTCAGCGGCCAGCTGATCTTCTGGGCGGACACCGCCGCGAGCCTGGAACGGCTCGGCCTCGGCCTCGGCATCTGCGCTCTTTCCGCGCTGCTCGTCGGCATGGTGCTGGGCGCGCTGCCGGCGGCGCGCGCGACCTTCGGCGCCCTGGTCACGACGGTGGCGGTGATCCCGCCCATCGCGCTCCTGCCGATCCTGTTCATCGTCTTCGGCCTGGGCGAGACCGCGAAGGTCGCGCTGATCGTGATCGGGGTCACGCCGTTCCTGATCCGCGATCTCGCCGATCACGTCGCCGCGCTCCCGCGCGAACAGATCATCAAGGCACAGACATTGGGGGCGAGCAGCTGGCAGCTGGCGCTGCGGGTCGCGCTGCCGCAGGCGCTGCCGCGCCTGATCGCGGGCCTGCGGCTGTCGCTGGGGCCGGCCTGGGTCTACCTCATCTCGGCCGAGGCGATCGCCTCCGACATCGGCCTCGGCTACCGCATCTTCCTCGTCCGGCGCTATCTCTCGATGGACATCATCATTCCCTACGTGGCGTGGATCTCGCTCCTCGCGATCGTGATGGACGTGGCGCTCCTCCAGCTGAGCCGCCGCGCCTTCGCCTGGGCACATCAGGACCATCGATGAGCGAGGTCCTCACCTTCGAAGACGTCTGGCTCGAATATGGCGAGAAGATCGTGCTCGAGCGCGTGACCCTCGGCATCGCCGAACGCAGCTTCGTCTCCATCGTCGGCCCGTCGGGCGCGGGCAAGAGCAGCTTCCTGCGCCTGGCGCTCGGCCAGGAAGCGCCAAGCCGGGGCCGCATCCTGCTCGACGGCAAGCCCCTCCCCCCCGAATGCGGCCCCGATCGCGGCGTGGTGTTCCAGCGTTACTCGGTGTTCCCGCACCTCACCGCGCTGCGCAACGTGATGTTCGCGCGGGAATGCGCGGGCGCGCGCTTCACCGCCCGCCTGTTCGGCGGTGCCCGGCGGCGCGCCATCGAGGAGGCCACGGCGATGCTCGCCGAAGTCGGCCTCGGCGACTCGCTCCACGCCTATCCGGCGCAGCTTTCGGGCGGCATGCAGCAGCGGCTGGCGATCGCCCAGGCGCTGATCGCCCGGCCGCGCGTGCTGCTGCTCGACGAGCCCTTCGGCGCGCTCGATCCCGGCATCCGGCAGGACATGCACCGGCTCATTCTCCGGCTGTGGGAAGAGCATGCGCTGACTGTGCTGATGGTGACCCACGACATCACCGAGGCGTTCAAGCTCGGCACCCGCGTGCTGGCCTTCGACAAGCGCCGGATCGATCCGCACGCCCCCCATCGCTTCGGCGCGACCGCCGTCTACGACCTGCCGCTCAAGACCAAATTGCCGCTCGAAACGCCGGAGGTTTCGATTTCCGGTATTACGATTGACAGAATCAGTAATAACTATCAGGGATGATTCCGTGAAGGACACGCCCCCCACCAGCCTCGCCCGGCTCAGCATGAGCCTGCCCGCCGAACTCTCCCGCCAGCTCGATGTGATGGTGGAGGAGCGCGGCCTGCCATCCCGGTCCCAGCTCATCGCCGAGCTGATCCGCAACGAGCTGGCCGAACATGGCGCCGCCGTGCGGCCCGAGGACATGCTCGCCGGCACCATCACCCTCGTCTATCGCGGCGACATGGGCCGCGTGCGCCACCAGCTCGCCCAGACCCAGGCCGAATATCTGAAGGAGGTCATCTCCTCGCAGCACGTCTTCCTGGAGGACGACCAGTCGCTCGAGGTGCTGCTGGTGCAAGGCCCCGCCATCCGTCTGCGCGATCTGTGCGACGCGCTGCGCAAGGTGCGCGGCGTGCAGCAGCTGCGGCTGTTCACCACCACCGCCTTGCTGCCGCCGCTGCACGAGCAGGAGCGCGGCGCGGCGCCGTCGGGGAGCCGGGCGGCATGAGCGCCGTGCTCGCGGATCCGAACGCCGCCCGCGCGCATGCCCGTTCCATGGGCGGCACCGTCGTCGAGGCGATGCCGACCCTGCCGCCCCGCGCCGAAGACCAGCCCGCCGGCGTCTCGCCCGAGGACCTGCTTTGGGAGGAGACGATCGCCGCCGGCGGCTATGCCTCCCGCATGCTGGCGCGCGGCACCCGGCTGCGGCTGATCGACCTCCGGGGCGATGCCTGTGCGTCGCTGCTGCTGTTCAACGCCGCAACACCGGCCGAACGGCTCAACATCGCCGACACCGTCAAGGTGCAGTGGGATGCCTATCCGACCGCCGGCAGCCTGCTGCTGTCGGACATGGGCCGCGTCCTCGCCAGCATCGAGCAGGACGATGCCGGCACGCACGATGCCTTCTGCGGGGCCTCCAACGCGGCATCGAACCAGCGCCGCTATGGCGACGGCCGCAATTCGGGCGCCTGTCCCAATGCCCGCGACCGGCTGCTGCTGGGCGCCGCCAAGCACGGCCTCGGCCGGCGCGACGTCCATCCCTGCATCAACCTGTTCAAGGGCGTGCGGATCGCCGCCGACGGCGCCGTCGCGCCGCAGATCGGCCCGTTCGCGCCGGGCCGCTCGCTCGTCCTGCGCGCGGAGATGGACCTGATCGTCGTGCTCGCCAACTGCCCGCACGTGCTGGATCCGAGACCCTGGAGCGTCACGCCGCTGCGCGCCACCGCCTGGCGCGGCCCGGTCACGGCGCAGGACGATCCGATCCGCACCGCGACGCCCGAGCGGCTCCGCGCCTTCCTCAACACCGAGGACCTGTATCGCCGCTGATGGAAAACGATCCGCACCTCGACGGCCTCACCGGCCCTCTGCTCCACGACGCGATCGTGGCCGCCCGCGCGCCCTGGCGCCATCGCGTCAACGCGGGGGAAACGCTCCGCATCATCGATCTCGAAGGCAATCAGGCGGTCGACTTCCTGCTATACGCCGCCGACGACGATGCCGAGCGCTACAGCGCGCAGGACACGATCGCGGCGCAGGCGAACATCTTCCTGCGCACGGGCACCGCCCTGCTCTCCAGCGAAGGCCGGCCGATGATGACCATCGCGGCGACCTCGGTCGATTATCACGACACGATCGGCGGGGCCTGCTCCTGCGAATCCAACAGCCTGCGCTATGGCCACCACACCAAGGCGCAGCATAGCTGCGTGGACAATTTCCTCGAGGCGAACCTGCGCGACGGTCGCGGCAAGCGCGACATCGTCTCGAACATCAACTTCTTCATGAACGTGCCCGTCGAGGCCGACGGTGCGCTGGGCATCGTCGATGGCATTTCGGCGCCGGGCCTCACCGTCGACCTTCGCGCGGAGATGGATGTGATCGTCGTCGTTTCGAACTGCCCGCAGATCAACAATCCCTGCAACGGATTCAATCCCACGCCCGTCCGCATGATCGTCTCGGCATGAGCTTCGGCACCGTCCTGATCGCCAATCGCGGGGCGATCGCCTGCCGGATCATCCGCACGCTGCGGCGCATGGGCATCCGCTCGGTCGCCATCTTCTCCGATGCCGACGAGGCCTCGCGCCATGTCGCCGAAGCCGACGTGGCGGTGCGGATCGGCCCCGGCCCGGCGGCGGAAAGCTATCTCGATGCCGCGCGCATCCTCGCCGCCGCGCGCGAGACGGGGGCCGAGGCGATCCACCCCGGCTACGGCTTCCTGTCGGAGAATGCTGATTTCGCGGAGGCCTGCGCCGCCGCCGGCATCGCCTTCATCGGCCCGAAGCCCGATAATATCCGCGCCTTCGGCCTGAAGCACAGCGCCCGTGCCCTGGCCGAGGCCGAGGGCGTGCCGCTGGCGCCGGGCACCGGATTGCTGGCGGATGCGGAGGCGGCGATCGAGGCAGCGGCGCGGATCGGCTATCCCGTGATGCTGAAGGCGACCGCCGGCGGCGGCGGCATCGGTATGCGCGTCTGCGCCGATGCGGCGGCCGTGCGCGAGGGTTATGCCGCCGTGGCACGGCTCGGTGCCGGCAATTTCGGCGATGCCGGGCTCTTCCTCGAACGCTTCGTGCCGCGCGCGCGTCATGTCGAGGTGCAGATCTTTGGCGACGGTACGGGCCGCGTCGTCGCGCTCGGGGAGCGGGACTGCTCGCTCCAGCGCCGCAACCAGAAAGTGATCGAGGAGGCCCCCGCCCCCAACCTTCCCGACTCCGTCCGCAAGGCGCTCACCGACGCGGCCGTGCGCCTGGGCGAGGCCGCGCGCTACCGCTCGGCCGGCACCGTGGAGTTCCTCTACGATGCCGAGCGGGAGGACTGGTTCTTCCTGGAGGTCAACACCCGGCTCCAGGTCGAGCATGGCGTGACCGAGGAAGTGACCGGCATCGACCTCGTCGAATGGATGGTGCGCGGCGCGGCCGGGGATTATGCCTTCCTTGACTGTCCCGTCCCGCAGCCGCGCGGATGGTCGATCCAGACGCGGCTCTACGCTGAGGATCCGGCCGTCGACTTCCGGCCCGCCGCCGGCTCGCTCACGAACGTCGTCTTCCCGGACGGGGCTCGGGTCGAGACCTGGGTCGAGAGCGGCACGAAGGTCTCGCCTTTCTACGATCCGATGATCGCCAAGCTGATCGTCCATGGCGAGGACCGCGAGGCCGCCGTCGCGGCGATGCAGGCCGCGCTGGACGCAACCCGGCTGGCCGGCATCGAGACCAATCTGCGCTGGCTGCGCGACGTGGCCCGCAGCGACGATTTCATGTCGGGCGACGTCTCCACCCGCTCGCTCGAACGGGTCGCGCACCATCCCCGCAGCATCTTCGTGCGCTCGGCCGGCACGCTCACCACCGTGCAGGATTATCCGGGGCGGATCGGGCTGTGGGATGTCGGCGTGCCGCCATCGGGGCCGATGGATGCCCGCGCCTTCCGGCTGGGCAATGCGCTGCTCGGCAACGATGCGGCGGCGGCGGGGTTGGAGATCACGGCGACCGGTCCGACGCTCCAGTTCAACACGGCGACCCGCATCTGCCTGACCGGTGCCGAATTCGGCGCGACGCTCGACGGCAAGCCGGTGCCGCGCAACCACCCCATCGCGATCGACGAAGGCGCCGTGCTCGCGCTCGGCCGGGTCGGCGGCGGCGGCATGCGCGGCTACATCCTGTTCGCCGGCGGGCTGGACGTGCCCGCCTATCTCGGCAGCGTCGCCACCTTCGATCTCGGCGAGTTCGGTGGCCATGGCGGCCGCCGCTTGCTGGTCGGCGACACGCTCCATCTGGCCCCGCACCCGCCGGCCGTCATTCCGGGACCCCGGGCGATCGATCCGCCGCCGCTCGGCCCGGACTGGACCATCCGCCTGCTCTACGGCCCGCATGGCGCGCCCGATTTCTTCGCGCCCGAGGATATCGAGACGATCCTCTCGGCCGATTGGCGCGTCCATTATAACAGCAACCGCACCGGCATCCGGCTGATCGGCCCCAAGCCGCGCTGGGCGCGCAAGGATGGCGGCGAAGCCGGGCTCCACCCGTCCAACATCCACGACAATCCCTATGCGATCGGGGCGATCGACTTCACCGGCGACATGCCGATCATTCTCGGCCCGGACGGCCCGTCGCTCGGCGGCTTCGTCTGTCCGTTCGTGGTGATCGCGGCGGATCTCTGGAAGGTCGGCCAGCTCGCGCCGGGCGACCGCATCCGGTTCGAGCAGGTCAGCCTCGCCGAAGCGGATGCGGCCAGCGTGAGCGAGGACGCCTGGATCGAGGGCCGGCCAATCGCGCCCGCCCCGATCCCCTCGGCCGGCGGAACCGATGCGATCCTCGCCACGCTCGAAGCGGAGGGGCGCCGCCCGCGCGTCCTCTATCGCCGCCAGGGCGATCGCAACCTGCTCGTCGAATATGGCCCGATCACGCTCGATCTCGAATTGCGCCTGCGCGTCCACGCCGCCACGCTGGCGCTGGGCGAACTGGCGCTGCCCGGCATCCTCGACATCGTGCCCGGCATCCGCTCGTTCCAGATCCATTTCGATGGCGTCCATCTGCGCGAGGCCGGGCTGCTGGAACAGCTGACGGCGATCGAGGACCGGCTCGGCGAGCTGGACGATTTCGCGATCCCGTCGCGCATCGTCCACCTGCCGCTGAGCTGGGACGATCCCGCCATCCACCAGACGATCGAGCGCTACATGGCGGTGGTGCGCGACGACGCGCCCTGGTGCCCGGACAATATCGAGTTCATCCGGCGCGCCAACGGCCTCGACAGCGCCGACGATGTCTATCGCACCGTCTTCGACGCGAGCTACTTCGTCTACGGCCTCGGCGACGTTTATCTGGGTGCCCCGGTCGCCACGCCGATCGATCCGCGCCACCGACTGGTCACGACCAAGTACAACCCCGCGCGGACCTGGACCCCGCCCAATGTCGTCGGCATCGGCGGCGCCTATATGTGCATCTACGGGATGGAGGGGCCGGGCGGCTACCAGCTGTTCGGTCGCACCATCCAGGTGTGGAACACCTACCGGCAGACCGGCGCCTTCCAGGAGGGCAAGCCCTGGCTGCTGCGTTTCTTCGACCAGATCCGTTTCTTCCCGGTGAGCCACGAGGAACTGACCGAGTGGCGCCGCGACTTCCCGCTCGGCCGCCGCACCATCGACATCGAGGAGACGGAATTCCGGATCGCCGACTATCGCGCGTTCCTCGCCGACAATGCTGCGTCGATCACGGCTTTCGAGACACGCCGCAACGCCGCCTTCGCCGCCGAGCGCGCCGAATGGGAGCGGCGCGGCGAGTTCGATCGGGTTGCCAGCCTCACCGAGGAGCCGGATGACGGCCCGGCCGACGCCATCGCGCTGCCGGAAGGCGCGGAGCTGGTCGAGGCGCCGTTCGGTGGCAGTGTCTGGAAGCTGATGAAGGCGGCCGGCGACGTCGTCGCGGCGGGGGAAACCATAGCGGTGATGGAAGCCATGAAGACGGAATTCCCGGTCGCGAGCCCGGCCGCCGGAACGGTGGTGGCGCTCTACGTCACGGAGCGCCAGAGCGTCACGCCCGGCGCGCCGATGCTTGCTCTGGTGCGCGCATGACCGCGCTCGATCGCCTGTCGACCGGAGCCATCGCCGCCGACGTCCAGTCGCGCCGCCGCAGTGCGACCGACGTGATGGCGGAGGTGATCGAGCGGCTCGCTTTCTACGACACGATCCAGTCGGCCGTCTGGATTTCCCGCTTCGGCCCCGAGGAGCTGCAGGCCGCAGCCGCCAGGATCGACGCGCGCATCGCGGCGGGCGAGACGCTGCCGCTCGCCGGCGTGCCGTTCGCCGTGAAGGACAATATCGACGTCCTCGGTCTCGACACGACGGCCGCCTGTCCGGCCTTCGCCTATGCGCCGCAACGCTCGGCGACGGTGATCGAGCGGCTGGTCGCGGCCGGCGCCATTCCCGTCGGCAAGACCAACCTCGACCAGTTCGCGACCGGCCTCAACGGCACCCGCAGCCCCTATGGCATCCCGCGCAACGCCTATCACCGCGATTGGGTGAGCGGCGGATCGAGCTCCGGCTCGGCGGTCGCGGTGGCGGCCGGGCTGGTCGCCTTCTCGCTCGGCACCGATACGGCGGGGTCGGGCCGCATCCCGGCCGCGTTCAACCACCTCGTCGGCTTCAAGCCGACGCGGGGACGGTGGAGCAGCCGCGGCCTCGTGCCGGCCTGCCGCACGCTGGACTGCATCACGGTCTTCGCCGGAACGGCCAGGGATGCCGGGCTCGTCGATACCGTCATCGCCGCCTTCGATCGCGAGGACGCCTTCTCCCGCCCGCTCGGCGACACGGTGCGCACGCCCCGCCGGATCGGCATCCCGCGCGCCGACCAGCGCCCCTGGTTCGGCGACATCGAATCCGGCTTCCTGTACGAAACGGCGCTGGCCGGCCTCGATGCCGAGCTGGTCGAGATCGACATGGCGCCGCTCAACGAGGCGGCGCGGCTGCTCTACAACGGCCCCTGGGTCGCCGAGCGGACCGCCGCCCTCCAGGGCCTGCTCCGCGACGATCCGGAGGCGATCCATCCGGTCGTCCGGACGATCGTCGAGCAGGGCCATGCCTACAGCGCCGTCGAGACGTTCGAAGCGAGCTACCGCCTGGCCGACATTGCCCGCCTGGCGGAGGATATGTGGGCCGGGATCGACCTGCTCGCGCTGCCGACCGCGCCGACAGCCTATCGCGTGGCGGAGATGCTCGCGGCGCCGATCGCGCTCAATGCGAACCTCGGCGCCTACACCAATTTCGTCAATCTGCTCGACATGGCCGCGATCGCCGTCCCGACCGGGCGCTATCAGAGCGGCGTCGGCTTCGGCGTCACCCTGATGGGACCGGCCGGCAGCGACCGCAGCCTGATCGACGCCGCGAACACTCTTTTCCCCGCGCCGGCCGCCCCGCCGCCGCTCGACCTGGAGGGACGGATGGAGACCGTGAAACTGGCCGTCGTCGGCGCGCACCTGAAGGACATGCCGCTGCACTGGCAATTGACCTCGCGCGACGCGCGCTTCGTCGGCGAGGCGAAGACCGCGCCCGCCTATAGGCTCTATGCGATGGCGGACAGCGTGCCGCCCAAACCGGCGCTGATGCACAGCGGCGACGGCGCCCCGATCGCGCTCGAAATCTACGAACTCGACATGGCGGCGTTCGGCAGCTTCGTCGCCGAGGTGCCCCCTCCCCTCGCGATCGGCACGGTGACGCTGGAGGATGGCAGCCTGGTCAAGGGTTTCGTCGCGGAACCGCGCGCGACCGCCGGGGCCGAGGACATCACCGCGCTCGGCGGATGGCGCCGCTACCTGCAGCGATAGACCGACCGCCCCCCTGATGAAGACGTGACGCTCCGCTTCGGAGCGCGCGCACCCGTGCGTGGAGCGACGACAGCATGACCGAGACGACATTCCAGCTGCATGTCCTGGATCTGGCGGGCGAGAGCCGCACGATCGAGGGCGAGATCGGCAATTCGCTGATGGAGATCATCCGGGCGGGCGGGATCGACGATATTCCAGCCTTCTGCGGTGGCTGCTGTTCCTGCGCGAGCTGCCATGTCCATGTCGATCCGGCCTTCGTTGCGATGCTTCCCCCGATGTCCCGGGACGAGGAGGATCTGCTGGACGGATCGGCCCATCGTTCGGCCGGCTCGCGCCTGTCCTGCCAGATTGCGGCGTCGCGCGCGCTCAGCGGCATGCGGCTGACGATCGCGCCGCAGGAATGATCGCCGCCGGGCCCCTCAAGTCCGTTCGCCCCGAGCCTGTCGAAGGGCTGTCCTGTTCTGAAGGGCAGGGCAGAGCTTCGACAGGCTCGGGGCGAACGGGGATCGGCCGCATCAACTGGACCCGCGAGGAGATCGCCGACCTCTTCGATTTGCCCTTCCTCGATCTGGTGGCGCGTGCGCACGACGTGCATGTGCGGCATCATCCGGAGAATGAGGTGCAGCTCTCGACCCTGCTGTCGATCAAGACGGGCGGCTGCGTCGAGGATTGCGGCTATTGCAACCAGTCGGCCCATGCCGAGACGGGGCTCAAGGCGACCAAGCTGATGGAGGTCCAGCAGGTCCTCCAGGCGGCGGCGCAGGCGAAGGACCATGGCTCGACCCGCTTTTGCATGGGCGCCGCCTGGCGCAATCCCAAGGACAAGGACATCCCCGCGCTCGCCGCCATGATCCAGGGCGTGCGGCAGATGGGGATGGAGACCTGCATGACGCTGGGCATGCTGACGCCCCATCAGGCAGAGGCGCTCGCCGAGGCGGGGCTGGATTATTACAACCACAATATCGACACCTCGCCGGAGAATTACGCCAACGTCATCTCGACGCGGACCTTCGAGGATCGGATCGAGACGCTCGAACATGTGCGCGGGGCGGGGATCAACGTCTGCTCGGGCGGGATCATGGGCATGGGCGAGACGCGGGCGGATCGGGTCGGCTTCCTGCACGCGCTGGCGACGCTCCCGATGCATCCGGGCTCGGTGCCGATCAACGCCTTGGTGCCGGTGGCGGGCACGGTGCTGGGCGATATCCTGAAGGACGTGCCCTCGGCCAGGATCGACGACATCGAGTTCGTGCGCACCGTGGCGGTGGCGCGCATCGTCATGCCGGAGAGCATGGTGCGGCTGTCCGCCGGCCGCGAGAGCATGAGCGACAGCACGCAGGCGCTCTGCTTCATGGCGGGGGCCAATTCGATCTTCACCGGCGACAGGCTGCTGACCACCGGCAATGCCGGCGACGACCGCGACGCCGCGCTCTTCGCCAAGCTCGGCATCGTGCCCATGCGGATGGAACAGGCGCATCTGGAAGCGGCCGAGGCGCTCGCGGCCGAATGAATAGCATGCCGTCGCTCCTGCGCAGGCAGGAGCCCATCTCCCTCGCTGTCGTATCGAGCCCAGCGGTGAGGAGATAGGCCCTGCCTGCGCAGGGCGACGGTGGAATTGTGTCAATGAGCGCGGAGGATCAGAACCGGTATTCCGCGCTGACTCCCATCTGTCGCGGCGCACCCCAGACCACTGTATCGGCCTCGGCCGAAAGCGTGGTGCCGGTGACATAGGCCTTGTTGGTGAGATTCTTGCCCCAGATACTGAAGCGGAGCTTGGTGCCCGCCGGCGTGTAGCCGATATTGGCGCCGAGGGTCACGTATTGGCGGGTATTCACGCGGTCCAGCAATTCCCAATGATAAGAACTGGAATAATAAAGGGTCACATTGCCGTCGAGCGTGCCCCGGCCGAGATCATGATTGTAGGTCAGCGTCGCGTTCCCGCTGAATTTCGGCGCGCGCAACAGCCTGTTTCCGGAGGCATCGACCGTCACCTGCGTCATCCCGGCCGGCGTTTGCGGCAGGGCGAAGGCCACGCCATCCACGAAGCTGCGATATTTCGCGTGCGGTAACCAGGAACCGGCCAGCCGGACGCTGAAATCGCTTGTCAGCCGGGTCGATCCATCGAAATCCAGTCCGTACAGACGGGCCGAGGCGTTGCCGAGGATGGTCGCGACATCCTGGAAGAACTGCACCTGTAGGTTCTTATAGTCGTAATAGAATCCCGACAGGCTGATATTGGTGTTGCGCGATGCGTATTTGATGCCGACTTCGTAGGAATCGAGCTTCTCGGGTTTGGCCACGTCCTGCGTCAGCGCGACGGTGTTCAGGACGGCGCTCTTGAAGCCTTTGCTGTAGGTCGCATAGACGTTGAGATCGCGCGAGAGATCGTAGCGGACCGAGACGCGCGGCGTCCAGGCGTGCGCGGTCGGGCTGCCGCCGACATCGAAGGCCGGGCCTCCGCTGACCGATCCGCTGCCCTCCTTATGCTCCCAATTGTAGCGGATGCCGGTGATGAGGTGCAGGCGCGAGCTGATGTCCGTATTGAGCTCGCCGAAACCGGCATAAGCGCGCGTCCCGACATGGGCACTGGTGAAGTAGCCGGCCGGGCCGGACACATGTCCGTCCGCATCGAGCGGCGGATTGACCGACGTGCCGTAATCCGCCGAGTCATGGTAGATGAAGGCGCCGGCCGTCAGGCTGAAGATGCCGAATTTGCGCGAGGTGAAGGTCAGCTCCTGCTGGAACGTCTTCGTCGGGCCATACGTGACGCCATAGGGCGTGATGCAGGCGAAGGTCGCCACGCAGTTCGGCGAATAGGCGCCGTCCACCTCGGCCAGGATATGGGCGTTGACGTAGGTATAGGCCGTGAGCGAGCTGAGCGTCCCCGCCTCGCCCAGCGTCCAGTCGATATGCAGCGACCCGCCCTTGGTGACGGTGTTGAGGGTCTCCACGCCGCGACTGAGCTCCGAGGCATTGTGCCACGGATCGGTGGGGATGATCGCGCCCGGATATTCGGCGGCGACGGTGTTGCCGCGATACGCCTCGACGGCGGCGCCGGTCGCATCGTATTTCTTGGTGTAATAGCCGGTCGCCACGATCTTGAGCGTGTCGGTCGGCTTGAACAGCACCTTGCCGCGAACGAGATAGGTGCGGAAACGGCCCGTCCCCTTCCCCGTGCGCTCGTTGGTGAGATAGCCGTCGCCATTGTCGTAATAGCCGGCCACGCTGGCCGCCAGGACGTCGTTGACGACCGGCACGTTGATGAAGCCCTTCAGGCTGACCTCGTTCGACGTGTGCACGTCGTTGCCAGCGAAGACCCCGTCCGAGATGCCGATCATGCCGCTCGTCTTGAAGCTCGGATCCAGCGTGTGGATCGAGATCGCGCCACCCGTCGCGTTGCGGCCGAACAGCGTGCCTTGCGGCCCCTTCAGCACCTCCACCCGCTCGATATCCGGCAGGTCGAAGGCGTTGCCGGCCTGATTGGGAAGGTACACGCCATCGAGATAGGTCGCGATCGGCGATTCCGCGCCGGCGCCGACGATCGAGGTGCTGACACCGCGCACGACCGCCTGCGTATAAGGCCCCTGCCCCGCCATCTGCAGGCCCGGAACCGCGACATTGAGTTCGCGCAGGCTGGTCACGCCGGCCCTTGCGAGATCCTGGCCGGTCTGGGCCGTCACGGTCAGCGGCACGTCGTGCAGACGCTCGGATCGGCGCTGCGCGGTGACGACGATGTCGCCGAACTGCGCC
>Ga0207695_10007058_pt1 | contig 14407 bp, 14 predicted proteins | sample KBSC54metaG_FD_184354 | JGI IMG/M metagenome (GOLD analysis project Ga0207695, IMG submission 184354) | Corn rhizosphere microbial communities from Kellogg Biological Station, Michigan, USA - KBS C5-4 metaG (SPAdes) (version 2) | ecosystem: Host-associated > Plants > Roots > Rhizosphere > Soil... | reverse complement strand
TCCACGGATGGCCGGATCAAACAGCGCTTAACAACCCAGGTCGGCGATGTCAGGGAGCCAACCTGGGGGCCGTTCATGAAATAAACAATTATTCACATTCATTCACGACACAAGGAGTTTCAGATGCGCACATTCAGTTCTTTTGCAATCGTTCTTTCGGCAGCAGTGCTGCTGGCGGCATGCTCGTCCACCAAACTGGACGACAAAAACGCACCGGTGGAAAGCCGTGCCACAACCGGCACGACTGACGGCGCAGATCCACGCGCAGTCAACACCGTCAACGCTGGTTCCGACCCGCTGAACGACCCGCAAGGCATTCTCTCGAAGCGCAGCGTCTACTTCGACTACGACAGCTACTCCGTCAAGGAAGAGTTCCGTTCCGTGGTGGAAGCACACGCCAAGTACCTGAACTCGCACAAGGATCGCAAGGTCATCATCCAAGGCAATACCGATGATCGCGGCGGCACCGAATACAACCTGGCCCTGGGTCAGAAGCGTGCAGAAGCCGTGCGCAAGGCACTGGTTCTGCTGGGTGTCTCCGACGCGCAAGTTGAAGCCGTTTCCTTCGGCAAAGAAAAGCCAAAGGCATTGGGCAGCGACGAAGCAGCATGGGCTGAAAACCGCCGCGCTGATATCGCTTACCAATAAGACCTATGCGCACTTCCCTGAAAACCAAGTTCAAATCGGTTTCTGCAGCGGCCATGTTGGCCGCTGTCGCGTGCCTGCCAATGACAGCGCACGCGGGCTTGTTTGACGACGACGAAGCGCGCAAGGCCATCCTCGATCTGCGCAACAAAGTCGATAGCCTGCAAAAGGATATGGCCAACAAGTCGGACAAGAACAGCGCGCTGAGCCTGTCCGATCAGAACGACCAACTCCGCCAGGAAATCGCACGACTGCGTGGCCAGATCGAAGTATTGACCAATGAACTGTCCAACACGCAGCAACGCCAGAAAGACTTTTACGTCGATCTGGATGCGCGTCTGCGCAAGCTGGAACCGCAAAAAGTCAACATCGACGGCAAGGAATCCAGCGTCGATCTGAATGAGCAAAAATCCTATGACGCCGCACTGAACCTGTTCAAGGGTGGCGACTACAAGGGTGCCGGCGCAGCGTTCAACGACTTCCTGAAGCGTTATCCGCAATCCGGTTACGCGCCGTCGGCGCAATACTGGGTCGGCAACGCACTGTATGCACAGCGCGACTACAAGGGCGCCATCGCAGCACAGCAGGCAGTAGCGAAAAATTATCCGGACAGTCCAAAGGTAGCCGACGCCATGCTCAACATCGGCAGCTCATACATCGAGCTGAAGGACAAAGCAGCGGCGAAAAAATCGTTGGATGCGCTGATTGCGAAGTATCCTGAAAGCCCGGCAGCCCAGACAGGCAAAGAAAAACTGGCAACATTGAAATAGCGCGTTGAAATATTTTCCCTACCTGTTTGACACCGTCGATCAATATTGCATATAATAGCGGTCTTTCGGGTCGTTAGCTCAGTTGGTAGAGCAGCGGACTTTTAATCCGTTGGTCGCAGGTTCGAATCCCGCACGGCCTACCAGAAATAAAGTGTTTCAATACAAGCACTTACAAAAAAGGGTTACATGTTTTTGCATGTAACCCTTTTTTTGTTTTTGGGTTCATGTAACCACCATGTAACCCGATTGGGTCAACACCGATCCATATCGAGCCACATACCCGACCAATTCCAGCTTCATTCCATTCTGTTGTACGATTCTCTTGAATTTTCCGGTGCACTGATATCGTAAGGATGTAGTAGTGGATATGAATGAGAAACAGAAAAAACCTCGTCTGAGATATCCCAAGGATCAATCCGCAGAAGCTCGGGCAACCCTAAAGAAATTACAAGACATATTGCAAAGTGGCCCTCCCCGACGCAAACCCGAGGACTATATGCCTCTGGAGGAAGCGGCGACGTTACTAACATGCTCACCGCCTGACCTATTGAAGATGGGCCTTGCCGGAGAACTCGATATCTACACTCCTATTTTGGCAGAGGGCAAATACGTGTGGCCCGTGACAGAACAAGGCATTGAGCAGTCAGGCACCGTAGGTCATTCTGATCCAGTATTCAAAACGAGAGGCGCACGCGGCGATTATGTGATTCTTCCGTCTCTGGCTATACAAGATATTCAGCAAGGCATGGATGTGATACTCGATGGCTTCATCGATCCAGAAGTAACCTTGTATCTAATTGAAGATTGGGTGACACAACAGAAAAATGGATACGTCCATGTCGGAGCCAGTAAAGCTGCACTTCGTTCAGCCAGAAAAATACGATGCTTCAACGACAAGATCGTCGCCATGCAAGATAAATCTGTACTTCGTTCCCGCGGAGGAATACGGAAAAATGCACAATGGTACGTTGCCGGCCAACGTATGCGAGAACTCGCAAAACATGTCCCTTGGGAGCTTGCCGACTCATGGGTGACCCATCCCGACAATCCTAAACGCATCCCAAGAGAAGCTCTCACCGTTCGTACCGATATGTTAAGAGTAGCAAAAAATGCGATTCAACGCCTATGGACCGATACTTTCATCCAGACTGTACCAACACCATGTATGTCGGCAAAAGAAAAGCATGAAAAGAAAATCGAGGCCATTGAGGCTGGCGCTGACGCATTGGGTTTTCCTCGTATGAGTATCCCAGATGGCGGTAAACAAGATATCCAAGATTGGTGTCAAAAAAACCGTCATGACCTATTTACAAACGAAGATTCCCCAACCCCAACCTTTATAGAATCCAAATTTCTTGAGTCATGGAAAAAAGCCAGAAAAGCTGAACGAATTCGCATGACTGAGAACGATATCTACGCTTCCAGATAGTGGTGAAGGAATTCCCCACTCCCCCACTCCTTCCATCCCACTCTCCAGTCCCTTTATGCTGGCTTCGCCGATCTACACAGCCCAGCGTGGCGAAGTGTTTCGGCGTTGACGGCGGATAATCGGCGCGCTGGCAGCGCTTGAACACGACACCATGCTTGGCTTCTTTGGAGTCCAACATGATGCAAAAAAGCACCTCTGCCGCCTATCTGATCCCCTCTGCGGCTTACCCCGACGCTGACGCCGTGAACATCTTCACCGATGACACAGAACAGTTTGCCGAGCTAAATGGCGTCAAAGCGCAATCCGTGCGCAAACGCTATGCGCAAACCGGCAGTTATTTCGGTATCCGCCCAGTGCGGTTGGCAAGCCGTCGCTTGAAATGGCCTCATATCTTTGCCACCAAATCTGCGGTAATGATCTCCGCTCACCTCAATGCAAACGGGGGCAAATAATGGTCATTCGTCCTCCCACTCTTCCGAAAAAAGTCGCTCCACCGCTCTTGCAAGCGGTGATGGACGAACTCTCTCCCCATGGCTACAGCACGCCGATGATGTTATCGACGCTGCTCGCAGCGGCAGCATTCTCCACTGCCGGAACAATGCGCTCTCGCACGCCCGATGGCCGCATTTACGACCATACGCTGTATTGCATGGTCATTTCGCCGTCAGGGACGGGCAAGACGTTCTTCTTGGATACCTTGTTCCGTGATCCGGTCAACGCGGCTATCGCTCGATACCGCAACGAGGCAAAACGCGAGATCGTCCAACAGCAAGTTACCCGCGACTCTTGGGAGTTGCAGGTCAAAGGCAAGAAGAATGCGTTGAAAAAAGCAGCCAACACAGACAAGCTGGCCGCTCTCGAAGAGGAACTGGTCGATCTGATGCAAAACGAGCCGCATCAAGTACGCGAGCTCGACCGCATTCTCGTCACCGATGCCAGTTGCAAAGCCATCACCACGGAAATTCTTCACGCATATCCGTATGCAGGTTGGATCTCCACCGAAGCCATGTCGATTCTCAGCGACATGCGCATCGGCGATGAAAACCGTCTCGCTGAAATCTGGGATAGCAAACTCTTGACGTGGGTGCGCTCGAAACAGACGCCCAAGCACATCGATCCTCATCTGACCTTGTTGTGGACGATGCAAAACGAGCGCTGGCAAGCTTATGACGCCAGCCCCCGCGGCAAGCGTCTGCGCGGCAGTGGCGCGGCGGCACGTATGCTGTTCACCTACATGCCCGACGATGCTATCGGCGATAGCGGCACGATCGGCCCGGCCACACGACAGTTCTGCGCATTGATCCAAGCGCATCTGCTGGACAGCATGAGCAATAGTCGCAGCAATTGGGCCAACTTACCGATCATCGATTTTTCGCGTGAGGCTAGCACCTGCTTACGTTGGATTCAGTCTCGCTACGATGCGATGAAGCGAGATGATCGCTACAAGGGGCATACCGACTTCGTGGGCCGAATGCTCGATCACGTCTGCCGCGTGGCATCGGTACTTCACGCCATCGACGCGGATACCGGTGCAATCAAGCTAGAGCACGTCGAACAAGCCGAAGCCATCATCGATTATCACCTCGACGTGTTCTGCTACCTGTACCCGCAGATCGACAATCGCCCGCTCCACCAAATCGATGCGGAGAAGCTTTATTACTGGCTCCGGGTTCACATCAAACTACCTGACAAGCAACGACGTCACGTTGAACTGGAGTTGGGCATGTCCAACGGACGAATGAGCAAGGCCGTCAGCGAACTGTTTCGGCACGACCTCGTGCACTTCGATAACACAGGTGAAGCTGGTCTGATCTTGACACGCCATGCGCATCCGGCATCACGTTCCTTGCCGCGTCATACGAACGCCCAATCTCGTTTGCTCGGTAAACATTGAGAGCTATCTCTACGCAGTAAAAAGAACAGCAAACGGCATTCATTTGCCGTTTCGTTTAATTTCTCTTTGGAAATATATCGAAAAACTAATTTTGCATAATTATGGTTATTAATAAGATAACTAACAGTAACTATAACCATACCTACTTGCCACAATCAGCCAATCACACATATTCACAAACCCATTATGGATACCGACATCCCACATGAAGAAGTACATGATTTAGACGAATCACTATTTGAATTAAAGAATGATGAAATAGACGATCGCGCAACAACTGTTACCCAATTCAACAAAACTTTAAATTCAACAACCATTGCAGACGGAAAGGCTTTTCCGATAGGGAAAAGCCTAATGCTATTGGCGACACTTATTGCCTTCATGAACAAAGATGTGTTGACCGGAAAACATAACGCATTCGTCATTCGCGAAACATTGAAAGGTAAGACGGCTACCGCGAGCAAATTGCGACATTGGATTGATCTGCTTCCAGCATTCGCAAGGCTTTATAACCAGAAGTTAGCGTATTCCCCTGACCTGCGACTATTCTTCGAATGCTATCGAAAACACCCTATCAGCCAGCCGTTAATAAAGGAATCTGTTGACGGGATTAGATTTGCTGAAATATGTAACGATTTCATATCCACATTAAGGAATGAAGGAAAGCGAAGCAATCTTGCATATCAACTCAGGCAATGGATGCGAAATTCCACTGAAAACAGAAAGAAATTACGTCGATATTTGAAAGCACTTTTTTCGAGCCACTCCCGCTTGGTAGTTATCCGGGTTGATCTGCATTTAGGCAAAGATAGCCTGATGAGCGTTGCGCAAGCAAAAGAAGCCTACCAACATATCGTAAATCGGTGCCATCAGGATTATCAAACTTACATGGAAGGAGCTGATCTAGATAAGGGTTTCGATACTGATGCGATGCAAAGTTTCCAGCTAATGATGACCGAACGAGATAAATTTCTGAATGCAATGCGACGGAAATATGAAAAAAAGATGGTGGGCTATGTGTGGGCAATGGAATTTTCCGCATCAGGCCATTACCACATCCACGTCTGTTTTTTCTTTAATGGCGCAATGGTTGACGGTGACAAGCACTCCTGGCTCGCACAAGAGACGTGCGACTTTTGGAAACAAACAACGGAGGGAAACGGCTATTCCTTTAATTGCAATCGTAAACAATATGACACTCCAGCCTGCGGCATCGTTGAGTACCATGACGCGCAAAAGATCAACTACCTAATCACGTCGCTGGATTACCTAGCAAAGAATACGCAGCTAGTGCGCGTCAAGTCGGCCAAGGGGAAGACCTTCAACACTGGCCGAATGCCTGGTACTCGCCTACCGGGATCAGCAGGACGACCTCGTAGTAAGGCATCCGCAGTGATTGATGAGGATTTTTAGTATTCGTCCGGAAATATGATGACGTTGAGATAGTTCCCCGCTTATGGGGAACTATCTCAACGTCATCACAACCCCTCAAATTTTTGTGCAGAGGATCAAGGCTGTCCTACAGTCGGCAGCTGCACTGATTTTTATGCCCGAATAAAAATCACATCAGTCGAGTTTGGGTGTCAAGCGGCACTACTTGATTTAATTGGTTTAGCTGCGCTTCGCGAAACGAAGGGTCGAGCACAAACTGGAATACGGCCGCGAGGGAAATCGTTTGGTCCAAATTGTAACTCGGGCCATTTAAGATGGACACAAAGGCCCAACGATTCGGCGGCGTGTTGTTGCCGCGGCATCCCGGCGATTGAATCGCCCCGGCTTTACTAGACACATCTGAGCCTATAAATTTATAGGTTAATGGAGGTGTTATGGGTACAAAGCGATACACGGAAGAATTCAAGATAGAAGCGGTCAAACAGATTACCGAGCGAGGTCATGGCGTTGCAGATGTTGCTGCACGGCTGGGCGTGAGTGGTCATAGTTTGTATCAGTGGGCCAAGCAATATAGCGTTCCGGCTCCACAACGTGACGCCATCAAAGACCAACAAGTCGAACTTAGGCAGTTGAAGGCCGAACTCAAACGTGTCACAGAGGAGCGTGACATTCTAAAAAAGGCCGCAGCGTACTTTGCCAAGGAGTCCGGTTGAAGTACGCATTTATCCAAGCGCATGCACAGCACTATCCGGTGCGTCGTCTTTGCAAAGTAATCGGCGTGCATCCCAGTGGGTACTATGCTTGGCAGCACGCCCCTGAATCGTCGCGCACGACTGAAGATAAACGGCTGCTTGGCCACGTCAAACAATCATGGCTTGAAAGCGGTTCAGTGTATGGCTACCGCAAGGTGTGTGACGACCTGCGTGAATTAGGTGAGACATGCGGCAAGCATCGTATCTACCGCTTGATGCGTCAGGAGAAGCTACGCTCACAAACCGGTTATCACCGTCGTCCGAAAGCACGTGGTGGCATGGCGTCTGTCTTTGCTCCCAATCATTTGAATCGACAGTTCGATGTGGCAGAACCAAACCAGGTTTGGGTAACGGACATTACCTATATCCGGACGCATGAGGGCTGGTTGTTCCTGGCGGCGGTGATTGACCTCTTCTCTCGTCAAGTCATCGGTTGGTCTATGGGGCCACGCATGGGACGAGACCTGGCCTTGAACGCATTGTTGATGGCGGTGTGGCGACGACAGCCTAAACAGACCGTGATGGTGCATTCAGACCAAGGGAGTCAATTCAGTAGCTATGATTGGCAGGGCTTTCTCAAAGCGCACAATTTGCAGCAGAGTATGAGTCGCCGAGGGAACTGCCATGACAACGCGGTTGCCGAGAGTTTCTTCCAATTGTTGAAGCGGGAAAGAATCCGGCGCCGGGTGTATGCAACACGGGATGAAGCTAGAGCCGATGTGTTTGATTACATCGAGATGTTTTACAACGTCAAACGACGTCATAATCATGCTGACCGGCTATCGCCGGTTAATTATGAAAAGCAGTACTTCGAGAGGCTCGCAAGTGTCTAGAAAACTCGGGGCGATTCAGAGTACTTAAAGGAAATTACCTCGCCGGGATCATTCCACTCGATATTTTTAACCCACAATTTTGATTTTCACAGAACAGTATCAAATCGCCTTGCGATTAAACGAGAACGACGATTGTTCGCCGCCAAAGATGGAAGAACCGTTACTCTCGTCCCTGAAAAGTATCCCAAAGATCCATTCGCATTTTGGAAAAATAATCTTACAAATCCACGCTATTTGATTTCAGCAATTCCCTTCGTTCGAAATCTTGCAGAGTATTGTGGACATACCGACGAATATGAGGATCTGACTAGTCTTCTCCATATGAAGTCAGGCACAAACTCAATAACGTGCGAACATCTAAAAAATATCTATAACCGGGTTCTAAATAATAATGCTGCTGCAATATACGACTCAGCAGATAAGTGTGTTTTGACATTAATAATGGAAACAGCTAGCTCAATCGTAAACGAAGCGCCTGCAATAGCAGAGTTAGAAAGCAAAATTGTCTTGTCTATCGCAATACGGCTTAGAAGTGAACAACACATGATCGCGTGGATTGCTGATCCAGAATTTAGCGGATCAATACGATCAAACCAGACTCAAAAGTTATTTGCTAAATATAAAATAACCTTTCCTGACAACACCGATCAAATCGCACTTATTTCCCAAGTCAACTTGATGACGCCAGAAAATATTCATTTAAATTCATTTATGTATGAACCTATTTTGGATATGGACTCAACCCATCTCAGGGACTTATATACCAGGGTGAATACTCTGCCCCCCAATAACCACGCCGTAAATCAGTAACAACACGACACAACAGAATTTCCTATGGCATACGACCTTGACAGCCGCCTCGTGATTGGCGTCGCCTCCAGCGCACTCTTTGATCTTTCTGACTCAGACGCTGTTTATCGAAGCAAAGGCGAAGAACAGTACAGAGAGTATCAAGAGAAAAATCTGAATCAGCCATTAAATAAAGGAATGGCGTTTTCGTTTATCAAGCGCCTACTATCTTTAAATGATCTAAGTGCAAATCCTAAAGACGATCCTTTAGTAGAAGTCGTATTACTGTCTCACAATGATCCTGACACTGGGTTGCGTGTCATGAAGACGATTGAACACTACGGACTCCAAATAACTCGTGCAATTTTCATGCAGGGAATCGCTCCATATCAATACATACCAGCGCTAAATATTTCTCTTTTTCTTTCGGCCAACCAGAAAGATGTAGCAGCGGCAATTGATGCAGGATTTCCGGCAGGACAAGTACTTAATTCAGTAATGATTGATGATGACCAAGACGACAATCTAAGGATTGCCTTCGACTTTGACGGTGTTATCGCAGATGACGAATCTGAATCCGTGATGGAGAAGACAAAAGATTTAAATCAGTTTCATCAACATGAAGTAAAAAATGTAATGCAGTCACACAATCCAGGACCGCTCAAAGAGTTCTTAGTCAGAATTACAAAAATTCAAAAAGCAGAAGAGCAAAAGAAGATTCTGCAGCAGGATTACAAGAACCGCTTGCGAGTTTCGATTGTCACTGCAAGAAACGCTCCATCCCATGAACGAGCCTTAAACACTTTAAAGGGATGGGGAGTGATGGCCAATGACGCTTTCTTCTTAGGAGGAATAGAGAAGGCCAAGGTGCTTGCCGTGTTAAAGCCACATATCTTTTTCGATGATCAATCCGGCCATCTCCAGTCAGCGAGCTCAGTTGTACCGTCGGTCCATATACCTTTTGGCGTTCGAAATAACGCCAAAGGTAAATGAGAAATTAGATATTTTCTTTATCTCCCCACACCTCCGCCAACCTCAACAGATTAGTACTCCCCGGCTGCCCGAACGGCATGCCGGCGGTGATGGCGATCTGATCCCCCTTCTTCGCAAATCCTTCCTTCAATGCCGTCTGGCATGCCGCGCTGACCATTTCGCTTTCGTTGTGGATCTGGTCGCTGATCGTTGAATGCACGCCCCACACCAATGCCAACTTACGAGCGGTCGCGATCTTGGGCGTGATGCTCAGGATTGGCGCCATCGGGCGTTCGCGGGCGGCGCGCAGGCTGGTGTGGCCGGAGCTGGTGTAGGTCACGGTGGCGGTGGCGCCGACGATGCGGGTGACGTCGCGCAAGGCCGAGCAGATGGCGTCCGAGCTGTTTGCTTGCGGCGTCTCTTGCTGGGCGTCGAGCATATTGCGGTAGAGAGGATCGCGTTCGACTTCGCTGATGACGCGATCCATCATGGCGACGGCTTGCAGCGGGTAGCTGCCGTTGGCGGATTCTGCCGACAGCATGACGGCGTCGGAGCCGTCGTAGATGGCGCTGGCGACGTCGGAAACTTCAGCGCGGGTCGGCACCGGGCTGGTGATCATGGATTCCAGCATCTGGGTGGCGATGACGATGGGCCGGCCGTGTTGGCGGCAGACGCGCAGGATGCGTTTTTGTGTGCCGGGCACGCGCTCGGGCGGCAGCTCGACGCCGAGGTCGCCGCGCGCGACCATGATGGCGTCGGAGGCCTGGACGATTTCATCGAGACGGTCGAGTGCGGCCGGCTTTTCCAACTTGGACAGGACGGCGGCGCGGCCATTGATCAGGGCGCGCGCTTCGAGCACGTCTTCAGGGCGCTGGACGAAAGACAGGGCAATCCAGTCGACGCCGAGTTCCAGTGCGAAGGACAGATCGCGTTTGTCTTTTTCGGTCAGGGCGGGAATCGGCAGCACGGCGTCGGGCACGTTGACGCCTTTGCGATCCGACAGGGTGCCGCCATTGATGACCTTGGTGCGAATGCGATGGCCGTCGCTGTCGAGTACTTGCAGCCGCAGCTTGCCGTCATCGAGCAGCAACGACTGACCGGCGGCGATGACTTCAAACAATTCGGCATGCGGCAGGCAGACGCGGGTGTTGTCGCCGGGCGTGGTGTCGCGATCAAGGACAAACTCCTGCCCTGCTTCCAATTGAACCTTGCCCTCGGCAAACTGGCCGACGCGCAGCTTGGGGCCTTGCAGGTCGGCGAGGATGGCGATCGGGCGGCCGACTTCGCGCTCGACGGCGCGCACGATTTCAAAACGGGCGTGATGGTCGGCGTGGGTGCCGTGGCTGAAGTTGAAGCGGAACACGTCGGCCCCGGCTTCGAACAGCGCCTTGATCATTTCTTTGGTGGCGCTGGCTGGGCCGAGTGTGGCTACGATTTTTGCCTGGCGTTGACGTCGCATGGACGGTCTCCTTGGGTTGTTGGTTTGCGGCGTCATTCGTTTTATTTGATGAAACGCACGACACTGAGTCCCAGCGTTCGCTGGGACGACGGGGACATATTTTTTAGAGAATAAGAATGGCGCGGAAGTCGTTGACGTTGGTTCTGGTCGGGCCGCTGACGACGAGGTCGCCGAGCGCGCTGAAGAAGCCGTAGCCGTCGTCGTTCTCCAGCAGTGCTTTGGGATTGAGGCCGAGTTCTTCGGCGCGCTTCATGGAGTCCGGCTGATAGATCGCACCGGCGTTGTCTTCCGAACCGTCGATGCCGTCGGTGTCGCAGGCAATCGCATGCATGCCGGGCGCGCCGTTGAGGGCGTTGGCGAGGCTGAGCAGGAATTCCGCATTGCGTCCGCCGCGACCGGTGCCGCGCACGGTGACGGTGGTTTCGCCGCCGGAGATCAGCACGCAGGGTTTCTTGAACGGTTGGTCGTGTTGGGCAATCTGTCTTGCGATAGCCGCATGTGCAAGGCCAATGTCGCGCGCTTCGCCTTCCATGTCATCGGACAGGATGTAAGGCGTGATGCCTGCTGCGGTGGCGGTGGCTGCTGCCGCTTGCAGGGCTTGCTGGGCGGTGGCGATGACGTGGTGTTCGTTAGCGGCCAGACGTGCATTGCCGGGCTTGGGTGTTTCGCCGATGCCGGAGTCGAGATGCGCTTGCACCGATGGAGGGATCTCGATCTTGTATTTGCGTAGCACCGCGAGTGCCTCGGCGCAGGTGGTGGCGTCGGGCAAGGTCGGACCGCTGGCGATGATGCCGGGGTCGTCGCCGGGAATGTCGGAGATCATCAGCGTCACCACACGTGCCGGTGCACAGGCCAGTGCGAGGCGGCCGCCTTTGATGGCGGAGAGGTGTTTGCGGACGCAGTTCATTTCGAAAATGTTGGCGCCGCTTTTGAGCAGGGCCTTGTTGATGGCCTGCTTTTGTTCGAGGGTGATGCCTTCTGCTGGCAAGGCGAGCAAGGCGGATCCGCCGCCGGAGATCAAGCAGAGGACGAGGTCGTCTTTGGTGAGGCCGTTGACCATCTCGAGCATGCGGGCGGCGGCTTGGCGGCCGGCTTCATCGGGAACGGGGTGGGAGGCTTCGACGACTTCGATGTGTTGGCAGTCGGCGCCGTGGCCGTATCTGGTGACCACTAATCCGGAGAGGTCGCCGGGCCAGTGCTGCTCTACTGTTTTTGCCATCGCTGCGGCGCCTTTGCCTGCGCCTATGACGATGGTTCTTCCTTGCTGTGGGGGTTCGGGCAAGAAGGATGGGAGGGATTTATCTGCGCTTACTGCGGAGACGGCTGCGGTGTAGAGGTCGAGGAGAAATTGGCGAGGCGATTGCATTGTTTTTAATCCTTTTTTTCCGACATGCTTTAGTGGCTGTCGATTCTTTTCATTCTTCGGACGACCCTGCCGGGGGTAGCCCGGCAGCTACTCACTTTCTTTGCTTCGCCAAAGAAAGTAAGCAAAGAAAGGCGACCGCTGGGTCGTAGCCCCCTTCGGAGGTTCCCGGCGTCGGCAGGCATAAATCGGGAAGGGAAAACAACTCGCTGCGCTCAGACATTTTTCCCTTCTTTTTCCGATTTATGCCTGCCGCCACCGGCTACTCTCAAGCGGCCAAAGTGCCCAAACTGGTCGCCTTCGGCATCGCGCTATCAAACGTTCGTTGTCCCAGCGAACGCTGGGATCCAGTGGCGTTACTAGCTCAATCAACCGTCTTCACGACGCTGGGTTCCAACTTTCGTTGGAACGACAGAATAAATAAAACCACAGACAATCAAACCACCTCCCTACCAGGGCGATGCGCAGCGAGCCCGTCTCGAAGTCCGCTTGAGAGTAGCCGGTGTCAGCGGGTGAAAATCGGATTAAGAAGGGAAAAATGTTTGAGCGCAGCGAGTTGTTTTCCCTTCCCGATTTTCACCTGCTGGCGCCGGGAACCCTCGAAGAGGGCTACGACCCAGCGGTCGCCTTCTTTTGCTTACTTTTCTTGGCGAAGCAAGAAAAGTGAGTAGCTGCCGGGCTACCCCCGGCTTGGTCGTCCGAAGAAAGAAAAGAATCAGCTACAGACGACCGCAGACTAAACCTTAGCCCTTGGCAATCTCATGATTCGACATCAACTCAATCGCCCGGCACAACGCCGAGTGATCCAACCCACTCATCCCATTGGCCGCACAAGCATTCATCAACTCCTGTGCCATCGCCGTGTTAGGCAAGCTGACACCCAATGCTTTAGCGCCCTGCAAAGCCAGATTCAAATCCTTCTGATGCAACTCAATCCGGAAACCGGGATTGAAGGTACGCTTGACCATGCGCTCGCCATGCACTTCCAGAATGCGCGACGAAGCAAACCCGCCCATCAGCGCCTGACGCACACGCGCAGGATCCGCACCGGCCTTGGAAGCAAACAACAACGCTTCAGCAACCGCCTGAATATTCAGCGCAACGATGATCTGGTTCGCCACCTTGGTGGTCTGGCCGTCACCATTGCCGCCAACCAGAGTGATGTTCTTGCCCATCAGTTCAAACAGCGGCTTGACGTCGTTGAACGCCGACTCGTTGCCACCGACCATGATGGTCAGCGAGGCGGCCTTGGCGCCGACTTCGCCGCCGGACACCGGTGCGTCCAGATATTCACAACCGAGCGCGTTGATCTTCTGCGCAAAACCCTTGGTGGCGATCGGCGAAATCGAGCTCATGTCGACCACGATCTTGCCGGCAGTCAGGCCTTCGGCGACGCCACCTTTGCTGAACAACACCGCTTCAACGTGCGGGGTGTCCGGCACCATCACGATGATGATGTCGGCGCGCTTGGCGACTTCTGCGCCCGATGTGCAGACGGTAGCGCCGCCTTCGAGCAATGCTGCCGGTGGATTTTTCTGGTCATGCAGGTAGAGCTTGTGGCCGCCCTTTTGCAGGTTGTCCGCCATGGGCGAACCCATGATGCCTAATCCGATGAATCCGACCTTTGCCATGATGTGTCTCCTCTAAGATGAATAAATGAATGCGTTTCAAACGACAATCAAAGGCCGTGCGCCGCACGCCACCCGAGACCTTCGACGGTGCCGGCCTTCGGCTTGTATTCGCAACCGATCCAGCCCTGATAACCGATCTCGTCCAGGTACTTGAACAGGAAGCGGTAGTTGACCTCGCCCGTGCCCGGCTCGAAGCGGCCCGGATTGTCGGCCAGCTGCACATGACGGATCAGCGAAAGATTGGCCTTGATGGTGTTGGCCAGTTCGCCTTCCATGCGCTGCATGTGATAGATGTCGTACTGAATGAACAGGTTGTTGGAACCGGTCGCGGCGATCAGTTCGGCCGCCTGCTTGGTGGTGTTGAGGAAGAAGCCGGGAATGTCGAAATAGTTGATCGGCTCGATCAGCAAGGCGATGCCTTCGGCTTGCAGCTTGTCGGCGGCGAACTTGAGATTGGCGACCAGCGTCTCGCGCGCAG
>Ga0207695_10007054_pt1 | contig 14411 bp, 6 predicted proteins | sample KBSC54metaG_FD_184354 | JGI IMG/M metagenome (GOLD analysis project Ga0207695, IMG submission 184354) | Corn rhizosphere microbial communities from Kellogg Biological Station, Michigan, USA - KBS C5-4 metaG (SPAdes) (version 2) | ecosystem: Host-associated > Plants > Roots > Rhizosphere > Soil... | reverse complement strand
GGAGGAGCAGCGCGGGCACAATGCGCGCGCGCACGCGCTGGCGACCGCGGGCGCCGCGGCCTACCCGAACGCGCCCGGCGGACAGCTGTGCCGCACCATCGCGGCGCGCCTGCAGGCGCCCGACTACCAGCTGCAGGCCATGCAGGCGGACGGCCTCCAGCGGCGCTCGCTGCTGGTCACGCATCGCAACCTCGCCTCGCTCACCTTTCGCGCCTATCCCCTCGACCTGGAGCGACGGCTGGAGAAGGACCAGGACCTGTCCGACGTCCCCTACGGCCAGGAGCTGCGCGCGCTGCTCGCGACGAAGCCGTCGAAGGAGTGGACGGTCTCTCTGCCCGCGACGACCGACTTCAAGTCGCACCAGACGTTCGTGACGCCGCCGCTGGACCTGCTGGGGCCTTACCTGCTGTTCGCCTCGGCGCGGCCGGATTTCTCCGCTCACGAGAATCAGGTGTCGGGCGTGGCGTTCAACGCCACGAACCTGGTGATGCTGTCGCGCTGGATCGACGGCGCGAGCGAGGTTCGCGTGCTGGACGGCGCCAGCGGAGCCCCCGTCGCCGGCGCCAGCGTGACGGCCTACGCGCTCGACGGCAACGCCCACCGCCGCACCGTCCTGGCCACGCGCCAGACGGATCGCGAAGGCGTGGCGCGCCTCGCGATCGGACCGGCGGGCGACCGCCTGTTCCAGTTCGTGGCCCGCCACGCCGGCAGCGTCGCGTTCGACGGGTGGACCTCTCGACCCTGGCGGCCCGAGAAGACGAAAGAGGCGGCCCGGGCGCTGGTGTACACCGACCGCAGCATCTACCGGCCGGGCCAGAGGCTGCTGTTCAAGGCCGTCCTGTTCGGCGGGAACGAGGAGGCGGCGCGCTTTCAGGTGGCGGCGGGGCGCGACCTGGTCGTTTCGCTGAAGGACCCGAACGGCGACGAGGTCGCCCGGCGCAAGCTGAAGACGAACGCCTACGGCTCGGTGGCCGGTTCGTTCGAGATTCCGTCGGGGCGATTGCTGGGCACCTGGCGGCTGACCGCGGCGAACGACGAGGCGGCCGTGCGGGTCGAGGAGTACAAGCGGCCCACGTTCGAGGTGAAGCTGCTCGACGCGCAGACGCCGGCCCGGCTGAATCAGCGCACCCAGCTGACCGGCGAGGCGCGCTACTTCTTCGGGCTGCCCGTCACCGCGGGACAGGTCCACTGGCGCGTCAGCCGCGAGCCGGTCTACCCCGAATGGTGGGGCTGGGGTCGCTGGCCGCGGTCCGCGGGGTCCCAGAACGTCGCCGCAGGAACCGCCACGCTGGATCACGCGGGCCGCTTTCAGCTGGCTTTCACCCCGCGCGCCGACGAGCGCGACGCCGCCCGTGAGGACGGCGCGCAGGTGTCTTACCGCTACCGGGTGACGGCCGAGCTCACGGAAGAGGCCGGCGAGACCCGCAGCGCCGAGCGCACGTTCCGCCTGGGCTTCGCCACCGTCGAGACCGCGCTGGAGCTGTCGGCGGGCTTCGTGCGTGCCGGGACCCACGCCACCATCAAGGCGACGCGCGCGAACCTGGACGGCGCGCCCCGCCCCGGACAGGCGACCTGGACCCTGGCGCCCCTGCTGGAGAAGGCCCCGCGGATGCCGTCCGACGAGCCAGCGGCGCGCAGGGCGGCGAAGCAAGACGGCGACATCGAGACGCCAGGCGACCTGCTCACTCCACGCTGGGACGGCGGCGTCCCGGCCGAGCAAGCCCTGCACACGTGGGGCGCGGACAAGCCGGTCGCCTCGGGCACGCTGGTCCACGACGCGCACGGTGAGGCGACCGTCGCCTTGCCCGCGCTGGCGCCCGGCGCCTACCGGCTCGCCTACCAGACGCGAGACGAATTCGGCGCCATCAGCCGCAGTCAGAAGGAGTTCGTCGTCACCGACGGCTCGCCGAAGCCGCCGGCGGCGGTGCCGATCATGCTGGCGCTGGAAGACGCCACCGTCGCGGCGGGGGGCACCGCGCGCATCCTGGCCACGAGCGGGTTCGCCGGCCAGCCCCTGGAGTGCGACGTGTGGCGCGCCGGCAAGCGGCTGCTGCATCGCCGGCTGAGCGCGGGGAAGGATTCCCCGGTCATCGAGCTCCCCGTGCGGGACGAGGATCGCGGCGGACTGGCGGTGACGCTGACCACCGTGCGCGACCACCAGAACCTCACCGCGACCGCCAAGCTGGACGTGCCCTGGGACGACAAGCGGCTGAGCGTGTCCCTTTCGACCTTTCGCGACCGCATCCGTCCCGGCGCGAAGGAGACGTGGACCGTCGCCGTCAAGGCGCCGCGGGGCGCGAAGGGCGAGGCCGCCCAGGCCGAGCTGCTGGCGTACATGTACGATCGCAGCCTCGATCTCTTCACGCCGCACGTCCCGCCCAGCCCGATGTCTCTATGGCCGGCGCGCGCGACCGCGCCCGAGCTGCGCGCGACGCTGGGCCAGACATGGGGGCGCGCGCTGCTGACCGACAGCTGGGCGCCGGTGCCGGCCGCGCCGTCGCTGCAGGGCGATCGTCTGAAGCAGGACGCCGCGTATCCGATCGGGGGCCCGGGCGAACGCGGCTTCGGGCTGGGCGCGCTGGGCCTCAGGGGCGGCGGCGCGCCGATGTTCGAGCCGGCGCCCGCGCCGCTGATGCGCAAGTCGGCGGGCCTGGCCACGTTGTTCGCCGACAAGGCGCCGGCCCAGGCCGAGATCGCCGGGCTCCGTCCGGCGGCGGAGCAGCCCGCGCCCGCCCCGGCGCTGCGCGCCGACTTCTCGGAGACGGCGTTCTGGCGACCCCAGTTCCTGACCGGCGCGGACGGCACCGCCCGGCTCGAGTTCACCGTGCCCGACTCGGTCACGTCGTGGAACGTGTGGGTGCACGCCGTCTCGAAGCAGCTGCTGTCGGGCTCGGTCCACCGCGAGACGCGCAGCGTGAAGGACCTGATGGTCCGTCCCAACATGCCGCGATTCTTGCGTGAAGGGGACCGCGCGTCGCTGAAGGTGTCGGTGAACAACGCCTCGGACAAGGACCTGGCGGGCACGGTCCACCTGGCCGTCGCCGATTCGGAGACCGACCATGACGTCGCCGCCCTGCTGGGGTTGAAGCCTGGCGACCTGGAGCGACCGTTCCAGGTGAAGGCGGGCGGCGAGGCGACGCTGACCTTCACGCTGTCGGCGCCGCGCCGCCTGCGCGCGCTGGCGTTCAAGGTGACCGCCACGGCGGGCGCGCTGTCCGACGGCGAGCTGCGCCCCCTGCCCATCCTGCCCGCGCGCGTGCACCTGACGCAGTCGCGCTTCGTCACGTTGCACGACAAGGACAGGCGCACGCTGTCCTTCCCCGAGATGGCGGCGGCCGACCCGACGCGGGTCGACGACCAGCTGGTCGTCACCGTCGACGCGCAGCTTTTCACGACGGTGCTGCAGGCGCTGCCCTACCTGATCACCTACCCCTACGAGTGCACGGAGCAGACGCTGAACCGCTTCCTGTCCTCGGCCATCGTGAACAGCGTCTTCCGCGATTTTCCTGCCGTGGCGCGCATGGCGAAGGAGCTGTCGGCGCGCCCCACGCCGAGCGAACGGTTCGACGCCCCCGACCCCAACCGCAAGATGGCGCTGGAGGAGACACCCTGGCTGGCGGCGTCGCGCGGCGATCCGCTGGACGCCCAGGCCCGCGGCGCGCTGATCGACGTGCTGGACCCGAAGGCGGTAGCCGCCGAGCGCGCCGCCGCGCTGGCCAAGCTGCGCCAGGCCCAGCTTCCCAGCGGCGCGTTTCCCTGGTTTCCCGGCGGCGCCGAGGATCCGTACATGACCCTGTACATCATGTACGGGTTCGCGAAGGCGGCCGAGTTCAAGGTGGACGTGCCGAAGGACGTCGTCCAGCGCGGCTGGCAGTACCTGGGCGCGCACTTCCGCAAGCTGCGCGACGACAAGACCATGGCCGACGGCAGCGACTGCTGCTGGGAGTGGCTGACCTTCCTGAACTTCGCCGCCTCGGCCTACCCGGAGCCATCGTGGACGGCCGGGGCCCTGACCGCCGAGGACCGCGCCGCTATCCTCGCCTTCTCGTTCAAGCACTGGAAGGAGCACTCGCCGTTTCTGAAGGGCTTGCTGGCGCTGACGTTGAAGCGCGCGGGCCGGGCCGCGGACGCGAAGCTGGTCTGGTCCAGCGTGATGGACTCGGCCAGGACCACCCGAGACGAGGGGACCTTCTGGGCGCCCGAGGAGCGCAGCTGGCTCTGGTACAACGACACCGTCGAGACGCAGGCCTTCGCGCTGCGCACGCTGATGGAGCTGGCGCCCGGCGACCCGCGCAAGGACGGCCTGGCCCAGTGGTTGTTGCTGAACAAGAAGCTGAACCAGTGGAAGAGCACGCGGGCGACCGCCGAGGTCATCTATGCGCTGGTCCACTACCTGAAGCACGAGGGCGCCCTGGGCGTCCCCGAGGCCATCGCCGTCACGGTCGGTGGGAAGACCACGGAGATGACGTTCGCCCCGGATCGCTACACCGGCAAGAAGAACCAGGTCGTCGTGTCGGGCCCCGCCGTGGGGCCCAGCACGGCCACCGTCACGGTCGAGAAGGCCACCAAGGGGTTCGCGTTCGCCAGCGCCACCTGGCAGTTCTCGACGGAGAAGCCCCCGGCCCAGTCCTCGGGGGACTTCTTCGAGGTGACCCGGACCTACTTCCGCCGCGCGCAGACCGGGAAGGAGACCATCCTCACCCCGCTGGCGGACGGCGCCCGGCTGAACGTGGGGGACGAGGTGGAGGTCCACCTGTCCCTGCGCACGCGGCACGCCGCCGAGTACGTGCACCTGCGAGATCCGCGCGGCGCCGGGTTCGAGCCCGAGAACGCCACCTCCGGCTATCACTGGGAGCTGGGCGCCGGCTACTACCAGGAGATCAGGGACTCGGGCGCGAACTTCTTCTTCGACGCGCTGCCGGTTGGGGAGTACCCCCTCGTCTATCGCGTCAGGGCCAGCATGGCTGGCACCTTCCACGTCGCCCCCGCAACCGTGCAGTCGATCTACGCCCCCGAGTTCAACGCGTACTCCGCCGGCGCGACGCTGACCGTCAGCTCTACTCCCTAAATCGCTGGGGGGACGGGCGATCCTCCTGGACTATGCCTATCCGGTGTGCTGACCTTCTGCGGTGGGCGATCAGGTCGACACGCAATCCGCCGGCAATTCCCTGAGGGTCCTCTTCGTGGAGGACAACATCGACATCGCCGAGCTGTCGGAGCAGCTGCTCGCCGACTGGGGCCACCAGGTGATGACGGCCGGGAACGGCGCGGACGCCCTGGCGAAGCTGTCGGCCTTCTCGCCCGACGTGGTGTTCATCGACATCGGCCTGCCCGGCATGAACGGCTACGAGGTGGCGCAGCGGATCCGGGCCACCCTGCCGCCGTCGGTGACGCTGGTCGCCCTCAGCGGCTACGGGCAAGAAGAGCACCGGCAGCGCGCCAACGAGGTCGGGTTCAACCGCTACCTGGTGAAGCCGGTGCGCGATGAGCAACTGGCCGCGGTGCTGTCGAACTGTCGCCCCCGCGACGGAGGCTGATCACGGTTCAGCCCGGCGTGACGCCCGGCCTGAACAGGATCAGCGTCAGGCGATCGGAGGGCGCCCACTCGCGCGCGAACGCCTCGGGGGAATATTCGCGTAACCCCAGCGCGGGATCCCACGACAGCACGTGCTGCGTGGTGCGGTTGAAGCCGACGATCACCTCGTAGTGCAGCGAGACCTTGCCGCCCAGGATCGGCTTTCCCGTCCCCACGATCAGCGGCCGCCCCAGACCCAGCTGCTTGTCGAAGTCGTGGAAGGTGCCCTGCACCAGGAAGGCCTGGAACCCACGCTGGCGCGCCAGATCGCGCAGATCGCCCGCCCGGATTCCCCCGCCCTGGGGCGGCTTCTCCTGGACTATCTCGGCGCGCGAGAGCGGCGACTTCCAGTAAGCGGTCGCCATCGCCAGGGCGGCGGCGCCGCAGTCCTCTTCTTCTTGCTGCGGGATGTACTGAACGTGAACCAGAGACCATCCTGGCTCTCGCTCGATGCGAGGCCAGGAGGTCTCCGCCTGGCTGCCGGTGTAGCAGCCGGTCCCGACTCCGGTCGCCAGGCCGAGGGCCCACAGGGCCGCGACCAGTGGCGCCGTCCTCCCGCGCGTTGAAGCGGTCGCAGGAGGACGAAGCGGTACGACTCTCAAGAATACGGCTCCGAGCGTCTTCGGGTCCGGCTGGGTCCGGTGGAAATCGCTTACAGCAGGATGATCAGCAGGACGATGATCAGAACCAGGACCGCGCCGCTGCCGAGGTAGATCTCGACGGCGCCGCCCTTGTAGTCCTTCAGGTTGGGGGCCTGCTTCTCGCGGGCCGCCAGGTCCTGGGACTCGCCTGGATTCCCTGCCAGCATGTTCGCCAGGGCCAGCACCTCGGGGGTCAGCTCGGTGGACTGGGCCGGCGCAGTCTGCGCGGGCGCGGTCACGGGGGTCCGCGCAGGAGCGGCCTGGCTGACGGCGGGGAAGGTCCAGACGGCGAGCAAGGTAATGATCACGAATTTCTTCAAGTAGTTCATGTGAGAGCCTCCTGTCGCGAAACAGTTCAAGCCATGTGCCAGCGAGGCTCGGGCGGACTTCCGGGGGAATGATCGCCGTTTCGTCGGGAAGCCCGGGTGACGACGGGAGGCGGCCGTTACGGCCGTGAACCTTCCGGGGAGGTTACGGTAACGGCGGCGACGGCCGTCCTCTCGCGCCGGGCGGCGCGCAGCAGTCGCGCCGGCCTCGCCTTGGTGGCACGCGGCGTGAATTCCCGCCGCGGTGATCATTCACATGCATATGCGGCTCCCGTCATCGTCACCAGGCCGCGCCGGTCGGCCCTCGGCGCGTGGAGCTGCAGCCCTGGCGAGCGCCGCCCTGTTCCTCTGCGCAGGGGCGCCCGCGCTCGCCGAACAGAGCGGCGACGACGGTCCCGCCGCGGGCGACGCGAGCGCCCCCTCCGCTCCGAAGCCCGATCCCACGCGCCGCGAGCTGAACCTCGTTCCGCTGGTGGGCGGCGACAGCGACGTGGGCGTCGGCGTCGGCGAGGTGGGCGACTGGGCGCGCCTGCAGCCAGGCGAAGGCAACTACCGCTGGCGGCTGGAGAGCGGCGCCTTCATCACCTTCAAATTGCGCGACGAGAACGATCTGATCGTCCCCTTCCAGGACTACTACCTGCTGTATTCGCTGCGAAACTGGGGGACCGAGAAGCGCTGGACGGTCGACATTCGCGGCTCGTTCACCGACGAGACCACCCTCAAGTACTACGGCATCGGCAACGCATCCCCCGCGCCGTCGAACCTGGACGACCCGGCGATGGAGTACGGGCGAATCCACCCGACGCTCTCGGTGGAGAGCCGCATCGCCGTGGGACACCACCTGTTCCTGGTGCTGGGCAACTTCTACACGCACAACTGGCGTCGGTGGTCGGCGAACAGCTCGCTGGCCACCGACCACGCCATCGGCTCACCCGACGTGCGCGCGCTGCTGGGCGACTTCGGCCGCCACGGCGTCGAGCTGGCGGAGGTGGGCCTCGAATACGACACGCGGGACAACGAGATCGTCACCCGTCGTGGCATGTATCACGCGCTGCACTTTCGCTACAGCCCGCGCATCGGCGGCTGGCTACCCTACCCTTACGAGACGATCGATCTCACCCTGCGGGGCTATACGACGCCGATCCCGCGCTGGCTGACGCTGTCCGCGCGCCTGGTCGGCGACGCCTTGCTGGGCTCACCCCCGTTCTATGAACTGGCGCGCTTCAATCAGACGCCGGCCATCGGCGGCGTGAACGCGATCCGAGGTGTCCCGGCGCAGCGCTACTACGGCAAGGTCAAGCTGTTCGGAAACTTCGAAGCCCGCACCGAGCTGTTTCCGTTCCGTCTGGGAAAGAAGCAGTTCGTGCTGGGGACGGCGGCCTTCTTCGACGCCGGCCGCGTCTGGACGGCGCTTGGCACCAGCCATCCCGACCTGGACGGGTCCGGGACGGGCCTGAAGTACGGCGTGGGCGGGGGCCTGCGCCTGCAGCAAGGTCAGACCTTCGTCGTTCGCGTCGATCTGGCGTGGTCGCCCGATGCGCGGCCGGTGGGCGCGTACTTCGCGGCAGGACAGATCTTCTGATGACGCCGCGCTGACCATCGCCGAGACCGCGGTCGTCGACGCTGCCTGGCGGGCGCTTGCCAGTCCCAGCGCGACAGATACACTGATCCGGCCGAGGCCGACGGCCGTGAGTGATTCGGATCAAGACGTCTCCAAGCGACCGCGGTGGGGAGCGGTCCAGTCCGTCGCCGTGCTGGCGCTGAGCCAGCCGACGCCTGTCGCGACGTTGGGACACGCGCGGCCGCCGACGCGCGCTCTTGCGGACCTTTCATGACCTGGGGCACCTTCGCCGCGGCGGTGAAACGATTGGCCCGGCGACCGGGGGCCCCGCGCGAGCTGGACGTCCGCCGCCACCTCGAATCGCTGGCCGACATCGGCGCCGCGCTTTCGGCGGCACTCTCGCGCGAGGAGGTGGCCGCCGCGGTGGTCGGCCGGGGCACCGCCGCGCTGCGCGCCGACATCTGCACGCTCTACGTCCTCGACGAAGCGGACGGCTCGCTCGAGCTGATCGGCGACGCCGGCGTGGCCCCCCCGGTGCTGGAGCGGATCCGCCGCATCGCCGACGGCGATGACAACCCCTCGTTCGCCACGTTGAAGAGCCAGCGGCCCTTGTGGGTCGAAAACGAAGTCGAGTACCGGCGGCTGTTCCCGTCGCTGGCCGCCATCCCCACGGAGGGACCGCGCGCCCGCGCGTTCTGGAGCGTGCCGTTGATCGTCGAGGGCCGGCCCATCGGGCTGCTGGGCATGGGCTTTTACCAGCCGCGCGCCTTCAGCCCCGAGGATCGGAACTTCGTCGAAACGTTCGCCGGATATTGCGCGCAGGCGGTGCGACGGGCCCAGCGGATGGAGACGGAGCGGAGCCTTCGCCGCGCCGCCGAGCATGCAGAGGCCTCGCTGTCGACCACGCTGCGCAGCATCGGCGACGCCGTCATCGCCACCGACAACGGTGGCCGCGTCACCTTCATGAATCCGGTGGCGGAGCAACTGACGGGCTGGAAAGAGAGCGAGGCCCGCCACCTTCCGCTGCGCTCCGTGTTCCGCATCGTGAACGAGGCGACGCGGCAGGAGGTCGAGAACCCGGTCGACAAGGTGCTGCGCGAGGGCGCGAAGGTCGGGCTGGCCAATCACACGGTCCTGCTGGGCAAGCAGCCCGGACACGAGACCCCCATCGACGACAGCGGCGCCCCCATTCGAGACGACTCGGGTGTTCACGGCGTGGTGCTGGTGTTCCGTGACGTCACCGCGCAGAAGCTCGAGGAGGCCCGGCGCACGTTCCTGGTCGACGCCGCGGCCGCGCTCGCCTCGTCCCTGGAGCCTCAGGTGGCCCTGACCCGCCTGGCCGAGCTGCTGGTCCCTCGCTTCGGGGATTGGTGCGCCATCGACGTCGTCGAGAACGACGGCGCGGTCCCGCGGCGGCTGGCCGTGGCGCACGTGGATCCGGAGAAGGTGCACCTGGCCAGGGCGCTCGGCGAGCGCTCCCCGGCCTGGCCCGGCCCCGGAGGCGAGGCGGACGTCCTGCGCACGGGCCGGGCCCAGCTGCACGCCGAGATCGCGGAGGACGCCCTGCAACGGGCGGCCCGCGACGACGACCATCGTCGCATCCTGACCAGCCTGAACCCGCGCTCGGCGGTGCTCCTCCCCTTGCGCGCCCGGGCGCACACCCTGGGCGCCATCACGCTGGTGAACGCCGAGTCGGGGCGGCGCTACGGCGCCGGCGATCTCAGCTTTCTCGAGGACGTGGCGCGCCGAGCCGCGATCTCCATCGACAACGCCCGGCTCTACGAGTCCGAACGGCGCGCCCACGCCTCTGCCGTGGTCGCGAACCGCACCAAGGACGAATTCCTGGCCACCATCTCCCACGAGCTACGCACGCCGCTGAACGCCATCCTGGGCTGGGCTCGCCTGATGGCCAAGAACCCCGGAGACGAGGCCCGGCGCACCCGCGCCATCGAGGTGATCGATCGCAACGCCACGGCGATGGCGCAGCTGATCGAGGATCTGCTGGACGTGTCGCGCATCATCAGCGGCAAGGTCCGCCTGGAGATCGGTGAGGTCGAGATCGAGCGCGCCATCCACGCCGCCGCCGACTCGGTGCGCGTGGCGCTGGACGCGAAGGAGCTGACCCTCAAGATCACGGTGAACGGCGAGGTCGGACCGGTGCTGGGCGACGCAAACCGGTTGCAGCAGGTGCTGTGGAACCTGCTGACGAACGCCGTGAAGTTCACGCCGCACGGTGGTCGCATCGACGTCACTGGCGAGCGAAAAGGGGCGTTCATCCAGATCACGGTCAGCGACACCGGCAAGGGGATCCGTCCGGACTTCCTGCCCTTCGTGTTCGACCCGTTCCGCCAGGGCGATGGCACGATCACCCGCACGCAGGGCGGCCTGGGCCTGGGGCTCGCCATCACCCGTCACCTGGTCGAGCTGCACGGCGGCTGGATCCAGGCGCAGAGCCCCGGCGAGGGACAGGGCGCCACGTTCGTCGTGGCGCTTCCCAGCGCGGCCGTTCCCCGGGCGCGCGCCGAGCGCGCGTCCGAGCGGATCGCGGCGACGGCCCAGCTGAATCCGCCCCAGCTGCAGGGGCTGAAGGTGCTGGTCGTCGACGACGACAGCGACGCGCGCCAGCTGGTGCGGGCGGTGCTGGAGGAGTACGGCTCGACGGTGCGCCTCGCCAGCTCGGCAGGCGAGGCGTTGCGTGCCATCGAGAACGAGGTCCCCGATGTGCTGCTGTCGGACATCGGCATGCCGGGCGAGGACGGATACTCGCTGATCCGGCGCGTGCGGGCGTTGCCGCCGCGCCAGGGCGGCGCTGTGCCCGCCGCCGCGCTGACCGCTTACACGCGGGCCGAGGATCGAGCGCAGGTGCTGGAGGCCGGCTTCACCGTGCACGTGCCGAAGCCCGTGGCACCGGACGAGCTGCTCGCGACGGTCGCCGAGCTGGCCCAGCGGGCGCGCGCCGAGTAGCGAGAGGCCTGCCGTCAGGGCGTGGGGCCGGCGGACGCCACGGTCGACGCGGCCGCCGCCAGCGACCTGCCTGCCTTCATGTGCGCCACCAGCCGTGCCGCGCCGTCGGCGAGCCGCCGGTAGGCGACCGTCGCGGTCCGCGACGTCCCCGCGAACCCGTAATCGGGGTTCATGGACAGCATCAGCGTGGCCGCGCAGACCGCCGCCATGACGAACAGGGCCATTCGCCACGGCCGGCGCTCGGGCCGAAACAGCGTCGCCTCCGCCGGATCCACGTCCGCGGTCACGCCCCGCTTCCGGCTGGTGCGGCGCTTGGCGGCCCGCGGCGCCTCCGTCAGGTTCTCCGGAACCGGCGTGGCGCGCCGGGCGCGCGTCGAAGACCCCAGATCCTGCGCCACAGCCTCCTCCAGCGCCTGCCCGAAGGCCTGGATGGTGGGGAAGCGCTTGGCCGGATTCTTGGACATGGCGCGCCGCACGACCGCGTCGATGCGCCGGCATCGCCAGTCGACGTAGCTGCTCATGGCGGGCGCCTCCTCGTGAACCACCTGATACAGCACCGCCACGGGCGAGGCCCCCCGGAACGGCTCGCGCCCCGTGAGCATGAAATAGGCGAGGATCCCCAGCGCGAACTGATCGGTGCGATGATCGATCAGGTCGTTCTGCCCCTGCGCCTGCTCCGGTGCCATGAACTCGGGCGTTCCGATCAGGGCCGGCTCGACCGTGATGCGCGGGACGCCGCGGGCCTTCGAGACGCCGAAGTCGACGACCTTCGCGCACAGACTGCCGTCGGGCATCGGCACCAGGACGACGTTTTCGGGCTTCAGATCGCGGTGGACCACGCCGTGGGCGTGCGCCGCGCCCAGCGCGCCCGCGATCTGGGACACGATCTGGCTGACCTGCTGGGGCGACATGGGCCGCTGCTGCCCGCTCAGCGTGCGCAGGTCGCTGCCCTCGGCCAGCTCCATCGCCAGGTAGGGCACGCCGTCATCCGTGACGTCGAAGTCGAACACGTGGACGATGTGCGGGTGATGAAGCCCCGCCATGATCTTCGCCTCGGTCCGGAAGCGCGCCAGCAGGCCCTCTTCGCTCAGCAGATCCCTGTGCAGGACCTTGATGGCGACGCCGCCCTGCAGCCGCAGGTGCGTGGCTCGATAGACGTCGCCCATCCCGCCGGAGGCGATCAGCCCGTCGATGCGGTAGGTGTCCTTGAGGACGGTGCCGGGCTCTAGGTGGACGCCGCTGCCTCCCAGCTCGGTCGAGGGGCGGCGACCCGGGTTCGCGCCGGCGGTACCAGGCGTCTGCGTCCTGGCGTATCCCAGCGTCCTGCTTCCGGTTGTTGCGGCTTTCGTTGTCACGCCCGCCGGTAATCCAAGTCTCGTGCCAAGGGGGCGAGCCCGGGGCGGAGGGGCCGAGAGGGGCCGATTTCCGGTGTTCGCGTTACCCGCCGGCGACCCGGTCGGTGCCCCGACACCCCCGCGAAACCCCTCAGCGGTTCGCGGCGGTTGCTGGCCCGTCGTCGTCGCGGGTCTTTTCGTACGCGCGCAGCAGCTCGGCCATGCTCCAGGCCTGGGCCACGCACCCCCGCGGCAGGAAGGGGGGCTCGGCGTCGAAGACCTCGGCCACGTGTCCGATGCAGGCCTCGCTCAGGTGATCCAGCAGCCCCTTCAAGGAGGCCCGGGCCCGCCCGCGCGCGTCGGGGTGCAGGCGCAACAACGCGTCCACGTACGGACCGATCAGCCAGCTCCACACCGTCCCCTGGTGATAAGCGGCGTCGCGCGTCTTCAGATCGCCGTGGTAGTTCGCCTGGTAGTCGCGGCTGCCCGGCGCCAGCGAGCGCAACCCGTACGGCGTCAACAGCGTCGCCTCGATCTTCTCCATCACCTGCGCCCACCGCTTGGGGTGCAGCACCGGGCGGGGCAGCGAGATGGCGAACAGCTGGTTCGGCCGCAGGGACTCGTCGACCTTCTTGTCGGGCCCGTCGATGACGTCGTACAGGTACCCGCCCTTGTCGAACCAGAAGCGTTCGTTGAAGGCGGTCTGCACGCGGGCGGCGCGCTCCTCGAAGCGCGCGGCGTCGTCGGCCCGTCCGGCCTCCTTCAGCCACCCCGCCGCCACGGCCAGCGCGTTGTACCAGAGCGCGTTGATCTCCACCGCCTTGCCGCGCCGGGGGGTGACCACCCAGTCGCCGCACTTGGCGTCCATCCAGGTCAGCTGGTAGCCGTCCTCTCCCTGGCTCAGCAGACCGTCGTCGGGATCGACGTGAATGTGAAAGCGCGTCCCTTCGATGTGATGGCTCAAGATCGCTTGCATCAAGGGCAGCAGCTCTTGCAGGAACTCGGTGTCGCCGGTGTAGGTCAGGTAGCGATCGACCGCGTGGAAGAACCACAGCGTGGCGTCGGCCGTGTGGTACAGGCCCTCGTGCGACCCCTCGGGGAACATGTTGGGGATCAGCCCGGCGCGGACGTAGCGGGCGAAGGTGCGCAGGATCCAGCGTGCCTCGCGATGGCGCCCCGTCACCAGGCACAGCCCCTCGAGCGAGATCATCGTGTCGCGTCCCCAGTCGGTGAACCAGTAGTAGCCGGCGATGACGGTCCGCAGCTCCTCGCCAGTGGCGCGCGCCCGGATCGAATCGCGCGTGCGCCCGACCGGCGCGATGATGAACTGGTCGGCGCCCAGGACCAGATCGGCGACCACGGGCGCCTTCTCCGCGTCCTTCATGCGCCGGACCAGGGCCCGGCGCCGTCTCGACTCGCACAACGTCAGCTCGTCGGGATCCAGGGAGGCCATCACGTCCCAGCTCTCGACGGAGGCCATCAGGGCCACCGGCTTGTTGACCTCCAGCTTGATGTCGAAGCGTCCCCGCGACCACAGCGTGCCGTGCGACTCGTAGCCGCGCGCCGCCTCGATCGAATAGTCGACCGGGCTGCTGGTCGACGGCTCGAACACGAACCCCGTGTGATCGCCGTAGACGTACATGCGCAGCGGCGGGAACTCGCCGCCCGGAATGATCTCGAAGCGGTCCTCCGACAGGGCCAGCGTGTACACCGGGGTCCGGGTCGACACCGGAGCGTCGTGCGGTCTGACCTGCAGGGCCGGGCGCAGGTGCAAGGTCAAACCCGACGGCCCCTCGATCAGGCGATAGGTGACGCAGACGCTGTTCTGGCCCGAGGGCAGCATCAGGCGCTTCTCGATGCGAATTCCCTCCACGTCGTACAGCCAGACCGGCAAGCCTTGCTCGACCCGGAACTCGGCCAGCGCGTCCGCGTTCGCGCCGCCGCCCAGGGGCACCGCCGTCTCCCCCTTGCCGGACACCCACTCGATCAGCTGATTGAACATCATGGTGC
>Ga0207695_10007048_pt1 | contig 14418 bp, 14 predicted proteins | sample KBSC54metaG_FD_184354 | JGI IMG/M metagenome (GOLD analysis project Ga0207695, IMG submission 184354) | Corn rhizosphere microbial communities from Kellogg Biological Station, Michigan, USA - KBS C5-4 metaG (SPAdes) (version 2) | ecosystem: Host-associated > Plants > Roots > Rhizosphere > Soil... | reverse complement strand
CCTTGTGTATGTCGACCCCATCGACAACTGGGATGCGAAACAGTACCTGAGCACGCTACGGTCTATGTTTGCCGACCTTGCTACGTACAAAGACAAGGTGTCCCGCTTTTCGCATTGTGTGACGATCGAGTACACCGGCGAACGAAAGATCGATATCGCCCCAGTTATAGTCAATCGTGGCGGCGTGGTTCGTCTGGAGGTTTGCAATTTTTATAACAATAATTTCGAAGTCACCGAACCAAAGCTCTATACAGATTGGCTAGTCGAACGCAATGCCTGGACGGGTAGAAATCAACTTAGGAAGACGACTCGGCTATTGAAGTACCTCCGGGACATCAAAACTACTTTCACGTGTCCATCAATGTTGCTGACCACTCTCCTGGGTGAGCGAATCTTGGCGGCAGATGACACGAACGTAAGCGACTTTTGCGACGTCCCGACGGCATTGAAAAGCATCATCGGTCGTCTTGACGATTGGCTTCAGGGAAACGTCACTCGCCCGGTTATTCGCAATCCGATGCTTTGGAGCGAAGTACTGAGCAACGCTTGGGATGACGACAAATATGCGACCTTCCGAGACATGATCCACAAATATCGCGAGTGGATCGACGACGCATACGCTGAAAAGGAAGTCGACGAGAGCATCGGTAAATGGCGTCGCGTATTTGGTGATGACTTCGCAAGTACAGCTGTGCTCAAGAAGGCGGCCAGCGTGTCAGAAGCATACGACTCACAACCGGTCGGAGCGGCCCACTCGTGGCTGGGCGGCGGCGATCTCGTCTCTAGATACAGCGTTTTAGGTCCTTCTGCTCTTCCTTCTGGTTTCGATCTGTTGCCGCATAAGATGCGCCCGACGTGGCAGCGATTGTCTCCGCCTCAGTTCGCAGTTCGTACAGAGGCAGCGCTTCACGGGTCGAAGTATGGCCCGCGGCTCGAAGCGCTGGCCAGTGACAGGATTCAACCACTTCCCAAGAAGCGCTGGATCAAATTTGTCGCCCGCACTGCGTCGGGTGCCATTCTCCCGGTGAACGATTACCAAATCTACTGGCGGGTGACCAACACCGATGCAGAAGCAAAAGCCGCCGGTTGTATGCGTGGAGGATTCGAGGTCGCGGAAAAAGACGGTTCACGCTGGGAGGAGTTATCCTACCGTGGCGTTCATTCAGTCGAAGCCTTCGTCGTGCGCCGTCGCGACAAACGTCTGGTCGCGGAGAGTCCCCCTTTTTACGTGGTTATCGAGTGATGCTCATGGACCCACGCAGGGCTTCACACCAAAGCAGAACAAGGCGCACGTGAGTGATCTGGTCACTGGCCTGAAGGCGGAGCGGTCGAAGATACGTTTAAACGCTTGTCGCTCGCATTCGGCCGTGCGGCGAACGCAGAGGGCGGGGCAGCCGCCGGCAATTCAGGCGGCTACGGACGAACGGCGGAAGGTCCTCGGCGGCTACTTCCTGCTTACGATAACCGTGGGTCTACAGGCCCAGTGTCCTTTTTATGTCTTCCCATTCTTTCGAGAGGCGTGGATTTAGCTTCGCGAATACTTTCGCGGACAGCGTGACCGCGGCAGTCGATTTGGACGTTTCATAGAATGCGAACCATTGCAGCACCTGTGCATGCAGCTTGATCCGCGCTGGCGCGCTGTGAAAGAGCGCGTAGAGGCCATTATAGGTTGTGTGGCTTCGCGCACGTAGCCATTCAAGTCGAAGCCATCTGGATAGTAGGTGCTCGCTGAATACCACCAGGGCCGCTGTCGCCGCGACGGCGAGATCAGTGTTCCGGTTCAGCCACACGACGAACAGTATGACGATGTAGACAGCCATCTGGATGCGATCGCGCTTGAGCATGGCCAGCGCGATTGCGCGACTAAAGTGGCTGTTTTCAAGGGCCGCAACTCCAATCCGTCGGACTGGGTCTGTCTCGTTGTTATTGTAGTAGCCGGTCGTCTGCTCATGAGTGAGCGAAACGCCATAGGCATTGGAAAGAAGGTCCAGCCTCCTCTCGTCAGCCGCCCATGGCGACCAATAGAGGCGAATCCCAACGTCGACAACAAACAGAGCGGCCACAGCGACGATGAAGGCGACCTGCGTTCCGTCGTACAGGATCGGATGCGTGTGTTTCTCAAAGAGAAGGACCGCGAACGAGAGAAGACCTGCGACGTAGAACAGAACAGACGACACAAACTCGGCAAGCTCAACTACTCGAAAGTATTTTTCTCGAATCGGATCGTGTCGACGTGACGGGTCAGCACTCGCGCTCGCTTGGTCGTTAGTTCCCGGATCGGTCACAGCAGAAGACTCCTATCGCGAAGGGAATTCCCCGTTGAAGACCCTGCCCCACAGTGCATACGCTTCGGCTGAGTTACGGTCGAGCTCCTCTTGTCGCGCTCGGCGAGCGAGCGCCAAGGACCCCTGTACAGCAGTCAGCGTCCGCTCGACCTGGCCTGCGGTTCGGGCCGCTGGAATCCTTCCGGAAATACCCAGCGGGTCCTGAAGGGGGCGACATCTGCGCTCCGAGAACAACTCGAAAACCTCTACGAGATACTGCGCGTAAGCCCCCGGTGCTCTACAGATTCCACTGTCTGCGAGAACAAGCTCGACATGGAAAGACGTCAAGACGACATGGGCTCGGCGTGCGGCCCAAAACTTCACAAGCTGCGCCGTTCTCCGGAGCCTGCCTCCGCACGCGTCGTTTTCTGCTTCGAGGTGCGTTCGATGTGCGGCGGGACTCGTTTCGAACCAGCCGCCACTGCCATCCGGGATCCTGAAGACCGGGCGCTTTTTCTCCAGGCCTCTCGCGTGAATCATACCGATCCAGAACGCAGGTACAACATCGACGACTCGATCGCCACCCGCAAAACTCACTACGATCGCTTGGGCATCCTTTCCGATATCCGTCGCTTGGTACCGCCCCTTCAATGCGTCCCTCACCCGAGCCAGCACTCGATCGGAATGGACCAATCTTCCTCCCCACCGTGCTTCGTCCCCAGGGAGGTACGCGATCAGATCAAGGTCGCTCTGACCCCCGATGGCCGTTCCGCGGGAATGACTGCCTATGGGTTCGACGCGAACATCATCGAAAGAGGCCTTCAAACGCTTCGTGATCGTCTGGCGATGAATTTCGAGTGCCTCAACCTCACGTGAGGATGGATCGAGCCAACTCAGGAGGGTTTGAAAACGATCCGCGACGGACATTGGGGGGGGCCTGACGAACGACAGGGTATCCGGCGCCTCGCGGTTCTGAAAGGGTCCGCGGACTGATTGCGGCTGCACTGCGGCGGTGGGTCGACGGGAATGGAAACTGCATTCCTCGTGTATGAGTCGCGTTTCGTCCGGGCATCTTCCATCTGCCGCCAGCCGGCGAAGCGGTTCACCTCATACTCGGCGCGGAGGAACTCGACGGCGTCCGCCAGAGCGAGACGAGCGCTCTCGTGTCCTCCTGCCCTCGCCCCCTGGCACCGGGACTGGGCGGCTCCTAAAGGTATTCCTTGCAAATTTAATATCAGACGTTAATTTTGCATGGATGATTATGCGACGCGCCATGAGGCAAGTCCGGGAAGCTCTGGACCGCCAAGCCGCCGTCGGGCTGCTCGGCCCGAGGCAGGTTGGAAAGACCACGCTCGCCCGAACGCTGGGCGAAGCGACAGGCGCGCTGTACCTCGACCTCGAAGCCCCAGAAGACCGCGCGAAGCTGGCCGAGCCTTCTCTCTTCCTGCGAAACTACGAAGACCGGCTCGTCATTCTCGACGAGATTCACCGGGTCCCGGAGCTGTTCATGACCCTGCGCGGGCTCATCGACGAAGGCCGCCGCAGCGGACACCGCCATGGCCGCTTCCTCGTCCTCGGTTCCGCCGCGATCGATTTGCTGCGCCAGTCCGGAGAGACGCTCGCCGGGCGTATCGCCTATATCGACATGGGACCGCTCGACGTCCTGGAGGCCGGAGCGAACGAAGCCGAACGGGCAGCCCTCTGGCTGCGCGGCGGGTTCCCGGACAGTTTCCTCGCCCGCTCGGACGCGGAGAGTCTCGCGCTCCGGAAGGACTTCATCCGCACCTATCTCGAACGCGACGTTCCGCAGTTCGGGCCGCGCCTGCCCTCCGAGACGCTCGGCAGGCTTTGGACGATGCTCGCCCACAGCCAGGGGACGATGCTCAACGCCTCGCGGCTGGCGGCAGGCCTCGCCGTCAGCTCGCCCACCGTCACCCGCTATATCGACCTCCTGGTGGATCTTCTCCTCGTGCGCCGTCTCCAGCCGTTCCATGCGAACGTCGGCAAGCGGCTCGTGAAGTCGCCCAAGGTCTATGTGCGCGACAGCGGCCTCACTCACGCCCTTCTCGGGATCGAGGATCACAACGAGCTCGCCGGCCATCCCGTCGTAGGCGCAAGCTGGGAGGGATTCGTTATCGAGAACCTGCTCGCCGCCGCTCCCGCCCGCACCGAAGCGAGCTTCTACCGATCGACCGGCGGAGCCGAGATCGACCTCGTGCTCGACCTCCCGAAGGAGCGATGGGCCATCGAGATCAAGCGCGGCCTCACGGCGCGGCCCGAGAAGGGCTTTCATCAGGCTTGCGAGGACATCAAGCCTGATCGCCGTTTTCTCGTCTACCCCGGCACGCAGCGGTATCCCGCAACGGCGGACACCGAAGTGATCGGAGTCAGGGAGGCGGCGGAAATGCTGCAGGCCGCCGCCTGACCTTCCCTCAGTCACCGTGCAGGTTCGGTCCCAAATCGACAGGACCTGGCCAGGGAACTATCCCTCAACCACCCTTTGAATCGTTGACTGTTCCCTGAAAACCAACTACGGATAGTGCCATGTAGGGTGATGTATACAATCCTTTGAGGGGGAGCCATGGCAGGTGGGCGAGGACAGGCGAAGAAGAGGTTTGCCGCCGCCGCCGTGTTTCAGCCCGCGTCGCCCCGCCATTGTGCTGCGGGAGTTCGGGGATGACCGAGCAGCCCGCCCCTTCCCTTCCACCATCGGCGCCGGCATCAGAAGCCGCGCCGGCCGCGCCACGGGCCCGAATCGGAAGTCCCGAATGGGAAGCCGAATTCAAGGCACTTGAGGCGGCGCGCGAAAGCAGCAAGGTCTACCAGCTCGCCTTCTGGCCCGATGACAAGCGCGCGATGCCGGGCGATTTCATTGCCTGCGCGCTGTTCTCCGGCATCCAGGGCAAGGACTCGGAGTATGTCGAGCGCCAGACGCTCGCCAGTATCAACGGCCTCTCGGTGACATTCACCGGCCGCAGGCTCACGCAGGTGCATGCCGACGTCTGGGAAGCGATCATGCATCTTTCGCGGCAGCTTCCCGAGGGAAGCCATGTCACCTTCAGCGCCCGCCAGCTCCTCCGTCTCATGGGCCGGCAGACCGGCGGCAAACAGCGCGACGATCTCGATTTGTGGATCAATCAGCTCACCGCGACGTCGGTCGTCATCCACGACGAGAAGAACCATCAGCGCTTTCGCGGATCGCTCCTGCCCCGCAGCGCCGAGAAGGTCGACGAGGCCGATACGCTCTACAGCGTGGACATCAACCGCGACCTCGCCAAAGTGCTATCCGCAGACGCCAAGCTGTTCCTCGTGGACTGGGAGAAGCGTCGTCAGCTCCAGCAAAAACCGCTGGCCGCATGGCTGCAGCGCCATTTCTCGCGGTTTCACAAGCCCCTAGCCGTCGCCGAGCTGTACCGCCTTTCCGGCAGTACGACGAAGCGCCTTGTCGATTTCCGCAAGCAGCTGCGCGCGGCGCTCGCCGATCTGCAGATCGTCGGCGTGTTGTCCTCATGGCGGATCGACGAAGCGACCGACACCGTCCACGTCACGCTCGAGCATCGTCGCATCACGGGGGGGACTACGACTCCCACGACCGCGTCGCTTGCTCTGCGTTTGGCGGGGGCCGAGCCGCAGGCGCAGGCAACACTTCCCCTGCCGGCAGGACCTTCGATTGGCGCGGATGCGCGCGCGAAGTTCCGGGCGCTCTATCCCGACAAGAACGTCGATCGCTGCCTTGCAGATTTCACGGCCTGGCTCGACAAGAACGGCCGCACCGCCGACAAGCCCGATGCGGCGTTCCTCGGTTTCGCCCGCAAATGGGCACCCGCCTCCTGAAGCCCCCTTGTCTCCGCCGGGACTCCGACTCCCACCCCTCGCCCGGTCGTCCCGACACTTCTCCGGGGGACTTCGACTCCCGGAGGGGGGGACTATGACTCCCAGAACGGGGGGACTCCGACTCCCACCCGGGGACTTCGACTCCCGCGTTGGGGGACTATGACTCCCGCCCAGGGGGACTTCGGCTCCCGCTCAGGGGGACTTTGACTCCCGCCCAGGGGGACTTCGACTCCCGCCGCCGGGGACCCCGACTCCCGTCCCGGGGGACTACGACTCCCGCCCAGGGGGACTTCGACTCCCATATAACAACGGAATATCACTATATTTCAATTGATTGCGACACACCCTCGCGCGTGCGCGCGCTAGATCTAGATCAGATTGATAGATCTTGATCGATCTGTACCGGAGCGACAGAACCCATTACGAGGCCACAGAAGCGATTTTATTGTTGATTGAATGAGGAAGAGGCCATCCCCCTTAAACACCTCCCGTTTCCCCTCTAATGCGGAATAGACCCTAACGGGTCTATAACCATTCTCTTGGCTCGCTAACGCTCACGGTCTGACGTGCCTCCGCTACCGCTACGGCACTCTAACGGAGCGGCCTTTGGCCGCATAGCCTCTTCCCGCTTCGCTTGCTTGCCTTCGGCCGCGCCGCGCTCAGCACAGCGGGCTCCGCTTCGCTCCGCCCGAAAAATGCCTTCAGACTATCGGTGCGCGTTGCGGCAACACCGCCACCAGAACCGTCGCGGTCTCTTGCGAGATCCCGGGGCCTTCTGTCCTTCCGCGAAGTGTCCACCTCGCTCGGAGATACGAATGCTTGATCCGTGAACCATGAGCGGGTCCCTACACTCCCCTCAGCGAGGGTCCGGTCCGCCGCTCGCCTCAATGCGGTAGCCCCTCGCCATGCTCGGCGCGGAGGCCTGCGGCGTGTCTGCGGTGCCACTGGGTACGCCTTGACGGCCTTCTCGCGTCTCCCAGTCCTAGCCGTGATGGAAGCATGGCAGAGCCCGAGTACGCTTATCAGCTAGATGGCCCGCCATCACGATGGCGTGATGACACGATGACCCCATCGCTGGCCTCGCGAACATGGCGAGTCGAATCAGTAGCCTCCCCAAGTTATCCACGCCGCCGCCGCGCAATTCCATTGAGCGCCGTAGGCGGCCGGGGTGGGTAACTTCATAGAACAGCTCCACGAGCACCACGCACCAGCATGATGGCACGATGGAATGATGACCGACAGGTGATCGCTAGACGACGCGATGACCTGATGGCCTGAAGACGAGCCGACAAGATGGCTTGCCATCACATCATCACTCTGACACGCCACCATGATGGCGTGTTGCCAAGAGGACACGATGGCCAATCAACATGTCTGCGTGCCATCAATCCCGATTGCCATCCCGCAATCAAGCTGGTACGCCGTCAAACCATCATGAAGACAATTGCTCTAATATCGCAGAAGGGCGGCAGCGGAAAAACCACCACGCTGCTCAACCTTGCTGTTGCCGCGCAGCAGGCCGGCTACTCAGTCCTCATCGTCGATCTCGATCTGCAGGCCTCGTCGACCGATTGGCACAAGGTGCGCGTCGACAAGTCGCTGCACGTACAGCCCACCCATCCGGCCGGACTGCCCGACCTGTTGAAGGCCGCGGAAGGGCAGGGGGTCGACCTGGTCTTTATCGACACCGCAGCAAAAACCGAGACCGACACTGCCGCAGCCATCGAGGCCGCCGACCTCGTGCTCATCACGTGCCGCCCGTCGGTCATGGATCTGCGCGCGATGCGCAACACTATCCGGCTCTGCCGGGTCCACGAGGTCACGCCGCACGTCGTCCTGACGCAGATAGAGCCCCAGGGTACCCTTCATATCGAAGCCCGCGATACCCTCGATCAGCTCGGCGTTGTCGTGCTGGACCGCGGCCTCGGCCGCCGCGTTGCCTTCCACCACAGTGTCATCGAGGGCCTCGGCGTCACGGAGTACGAACCCGAGGGCAAGGCCGCCTCCGAGGTGCGGAGGCTGTTCATAGCCGTCTGTCAGCTTGCCGGCGTGCCATCACGCCATCAAGGCGGCACCGGCAAGGCCAGGCGGACGGAGGTCACGGCATGAGCACCCAGAAGCGGAAGCCCCTGGATACGGCGGCCCTCGCCGCCGCATCCGTCCAGCAGCCCGACCCTGTGCAGCTTGCAACCGCAAAGCCCGTGGCGGAGCCAGCCAAGCGGGCAGGGGGCCCCCGCGCCGGCAGGGTTCAGATTCAGGGCTACTTCCCCGAGGACACGCGCCGGCAACTCAAGATGCTGGCCGTCAGGCAGGACCGCACGGTCGAAGACCTGCTCGGTGAGGCGATTCTTGATGTCCTGGCGAAGTACACGTCCGCGCTGAACTGATAGTTACTGGCCAGGCGGCGTGAGGATTTCTCACCCACTTGACTTAACGAGCAGCGGGACATCAGGAACGCGATCCCCTCAGCGCCCTGCCCAGGTAGACCTGCCAGGCATATCAAAGAATCGTGCGGAAGCCCTCCGCCAAGGCGTATTTCCGGCTCTTCTTCGCCGGGTCCGCGACCGTCATGAACCCATTCTCCACCCAGGCGGCCAGCAGGACGCGCGCGGTGCGCTGGGAGACACCGAACAGCGCCTGCACGTCCCTGCTGGTGATGGTATCGCTTTCACGAAACAGCTCCAGCACCTTGCGCTGGCGGGCATCGAGCTTCCGGAGCCGCGAGGACCGATCCTCTGCACCTCCGCGCGCTGCGGCCGCCGCCTGCCGCTGCACGCTCTCGAAGCTGTCGGCTACGCCGTCGCAGAAATATTCGACCCATGGCGTGATGTCGGCTTCCGCTCGTCCCTCGTAGTAATTGTGCGACGGACCGACCGTCAAAGCTTTGTAGTAGGACCCGAGGTCGCGCGCGTAATACTCTTCGAGCGAGTACAACCCTTTCAAGTCGTATCCGCCCCGATGCAGGATCAGCGTCGTCAGCAGGCGCGCGGTGCGTCCGTTGCCGTCGTAGTAAGGGTGGACGGTGGCGAACTCGTAGTGCGCGATGCCGGCGCGGATGGGGCAGGGAAGGCCCTCCGGTTCCGATGCCTTGATCCATCCGACCATCGCCCGCATCAGTCCAGGTACGTCCTTGGCCTCCGGCGGCATGTAGACGATGCCGCCACTGCGGCTGTCGCGGATGACGTTCTGCCCGTCTCGGTAGGGCGACGGTTTCACCCGCGTGCGCCCACCCGCCATCACCAGCGCGTGGAGCGTCTGGATCTGCAGTTCCGTCAGCGGCCCGCGCGCGGCGGCAAACTGCTCGGCTTTGTCGAGAGCGGCGTAGTAGCCAAGCACCTCCTTCTCGTCGCGCTCCCGGCCGGGGAAGTGTTCGTGCTGCTCGATGACCTTGGAGACCTGTTCTTGGGTGAGCCGGTTGCCCTCGATCATCGTGGAGTAGTGCGTCGAGAACAGTCGCGCGGTCTCCCTCAGCGTCGCCAGCACGGAAGGTGTGATCGGCAGATGCCCGACCACCTGCTTCGCGGCCTCGATCCGCATCAGGGCGCGCGCCACCTTGGTGGTGATCGTGAAGTTCGGGGCGAATGTCGTAGAAGGCGCGCTCATACGGCACATTCACGGCAGTGAGAGATGCCGTTAAAATGCCGTTAAAGTGCCGTTAATGCAAGAAAAAAAGTCAACGCGGTGCGCTGCGGCCATGAGTCTTGGTTCCCGTAGCAACGAAGGGGCTTTGGTGGCTCAGCCGTATGGCCCTGCGCTGGGAAGAGGTGGAGGAGCGGGCAGAGGATGTCTCCCGATGAAGATCTTCACACTGCCCTGCCACCGGCCTAGCCCTACCACCTCCAGTTCGATCGAGGCTGGCCACCATTCGTCGACAGTGCGGTGCTCCAGAAATCGAAATGAGATGACGCGGGAGACGCATTGAAAGGGCGTGTACTCCCTCAGTTTACCGAGGAACTGTTCGCGGTACGGGATGCACGCCAACCGAATCGCCTCAAGGGCAAGCAGACGATCGAGCCAGGGCCCGTCGCCGTAAAGAGCGACGAACTCCGAAAGACGCGAGCCGAAGTTGTCAAATAGCGTGCTTTCTCCCTTCTGAAAAGACATGCACGTACGGATCTTCTGGGCTAAGGCGTCCACACCGCCGACGCGCCGACCGAACGAAATATCGCCATCCTCGGTGAGGGCGATATCTGTGCCTAGCGATTGTGCCGGAATGCGCGGAGCCGGCGGGCACACTTCGATGCGGATGAGCAGAGAATGCCCATCTCGGGTCCACGCCGGAGCAGAGGCCAGCACCCGACCTTCACCGAAGGACTCTACCAAGACAAAACGATCCAGTTGGTCTCGCGCTTCAAAGGCTTCACCGAACGCCATCAAATCCCTAACGTTCCCGAAAACAAACTCATCCAGGCGTATCGCCCACTCGCTTCCTTTCGTGCCTACGACCTCGCCTACCGCGCAGACGTCCGGGCCGATCGAGATGAGATCGCGTCCAATTGGGTATCCCGGCCGCTGTCGCCCGGCTTCATGATCGGCTTTTGCCTGTTCCTCCCGCTCGGCGCGCCACCGTCGGAGTAAGTCCGGCGGATAAGAGACCGGATCGCCGTCGACAATCGCGTGGTGCCGTCTGCACAGCCAGATCGCATTCTGGATGCTGATGCACTGCTCTCGCGTCATTGTTGGCAGGAACCTAGGCCCGTCCGAGGCTGCATGAATGTGAGCCGCCTCTCCGGACGTGACGTGGGCGGCATCGGACGCCGCGCTAGGGCCGACGGTAATGCTCCCACAGCCCGGAAATGAGCAGACGAATTGCGCTCGGAAAGCGATCGCCTGCCGCACCCTCGGTGGAAAGTCGTTCAACCGCCTCGGCATGTATTCGCTCCGTGCACTCGACCTTGGCTTCTGCCCTGGGACCTCACGTTGACCGCGGCTTCTCTGTGTCGAGTCGCGATGCCGGTTCGCGGTTGGGTGCGGGGGACTCGGTCGTCACAAAGAACAGGGGCGTCGGGTCCGGCAGTCGCGCATTGTCGATGTGGCCGTGGAACGACTGCGTCTCCGGGCTCCAGTCGAAGTACAAACCGCGCCTGGCGTCGCTGCCGAGCTGGTCAGCCTGGGCATCGCTCACATGGAGATCGAGCGCTTGGAGCTTGAGGGCGCGTTTCTGACCGATCATGACGGCGAACAACTCGACGACGTAGGTGCCCGGCAGGAATTTGTACGTTGTTCCGTCCCTGGGCAGCAGAAAATGGTGATGAAGGGCGACGCCCTCGGCGCCGACGGAAAGGCCGGCCCCGCGTGACAGATCAGCGCCCGCGCCACCACAGACCCAGACTGGAAACGTTTGCGAGGAATCCCCTCGGCGCAGCCGGGCGTACATACTTTCGACGCAGTGTGTTCGGGCGGACGTCGAATAGAGAAAGCAGCGAACAAAAATCTTCTGGTGCAGTTCGCGAGCCCCGTCTGGCCCGAAGTACACGGTCGGCGGCTGGGCCATGCGTACGGTGCCACGCCGCCAGAGCGTCAGCCAAGCGTTCGCGGCCGACAGGGCCAACGACACCGCGGAAACCGCCAAACTGCCGAGGGCTATGGTGAGGGCGTCCAACGCTGCAATCCTACTCTTTCGACCTTGGCCTGCGCTACGCTGCCACCGACGTCCCGCAGTTGACGCAATAGATGCGACTCAGTGTGCAGTCCGTCCCGCACCCGTTCCAGTTACTGCACCGATGGCATTCCGGTTTGCCGTGCTCAGTGCTCGCAGGCTTCCAGCAACGGTTACAAATCCAGTCGCCGTCGCTCCGTTTCTGCATCCTCGCGTAATCGGACCACACGTGATGAAACTCTCCCTGGACGCGGTACCCTCCCCACGGCGTGCGCGCGCCGGCGGGATTCAGCTTCCTGGCTTTGTAATCGTCGTCTGCTTGGCGTTCGGCTTGAAGCTGCACCGTCTGTGCCGCCAGCGCGCTGGCGATAGCTTCGGTGAGCTCGCGTTCGTTCACCACCCATCGCGGCCCGCGCTTGACGACGCGTAGGGGCTGCTCGCCGATATGCACCTGGCCGTCTCGCGCAGCCTGCTTTCGGTACCACTCGTAGGCGTTCCCTTCGGCGAGTCCCTGCTGACGGGCGCGTTCGATTGCCTCAGCGAGCGGGATCTCGTTTTCGCCACTCATAACTGCACCCTCCCGACCTCGGTCAGCAGCATCGACGGCGTCAGGACCCGGACGCCCTGGATGGCTTTGCCGATGACGTGCCCGAAGTCTGTCACGTCGCCGGTGAGCAGCACCTCGCAGCGGGCAGCTACCGCAGCCGCGAGTATCGGGACATCCTTCGCCGGCAAGCTGCCGGCATCGACTGGCGCGAGGGCGTCGGCGATCTCGACGGGATCGAGCAAGGACGCTAGCCGCGCAAGTGCTTCGGGCCGCTTTCGGGAGAGATTGCGTTCGGCTTCCGTGATGGCGTAAGGCGAACTGACCAGCACGAGCGGTAGCTTCCAGAGGCGCAGCAGACCGTTCTCAGCGCGCCAGGCGGCCGAGAAGAGGATATTCGCGTCGAGGAAGACGCGGGTCACGCGGGCTTGCGGTGCGGCACCACGTCCGGGTCCAGACCCATCGACCGGACTTCCTCGCGCGCTCTCGCATAGTCGTCCGCGTCCACCGCGTTCGACAGCAGGAACTCTGCCGTGCGCTGGTCGCTGTAGATCTCCAGCGCAGTCGCGACCGCGGGTCGAAGCAAGATGCCGTCATCCCTCTCTTCGGCGATCACCAGCGAGCCGTCCTGCAGACCAAAGCGCTTCCGCATGGCGGCAGGGATCGTGAAGACGCCCTTCTTGCCAATCGTGCCGGTTTCGCTATGCGGGTTGCGGGACATGGTTCAACTCCTGATTTCGGATATTCTGGACTTCTGACATTCGGAAGTCAAGGACTGATTGACACGCTGCATGCGACCCGCTACTCCTCGCCTAAGTCCCTTTACATAAAGCGCGTTATGACAAACGAGATCGCAGTGTTGCCGCCCGCCATCCCTGACCGCTCCAGGCAGCTCCTGACCGTCCACGCGCCCGGCGTGTCGATGGAACTGCCGGACCTGATCGGCCGGGCAGGGGACACCGCCGCCTTTCGCACCCTGGAGTTTCTCACCAGCTGCACCCCGAACCCGCACACGCGCGGCGTCTACTCCCAAGCCGTCCGGGACTTCTGTGCGTTCGGCGCGGCACGAGGGGCAGAGCTGGGGAGACTCGCATCCCCTACCGTGGCCGCCTGGATGCAGTCGCTGATCTCAGAGGGCAAGAGCGCGGCGACCGCCAACGCGAAGCTATCGGGGGTGCGCCAGTGGCTCGAATGGCTCGCCCGCCACGGCGTCATCACCGGTAACCCGGCCGACACGGTGAAGGGCATCCGCCTCGTGGTTTGCGAAGGAAAGACCCCCATCGTCGAGCTGGACGAAGCCCGGCGGTTGCTTGAATCGCTCGAGGCCGCCGACGTCGTCACTTTCCGCGATCGCGCCATGATTGCGGTGATGCTCTTCGGTGGCGTGCGGATCAGCGCCGTCGTCCGGATGAAGGTCGGGGACTTCGAGGACGGCGCCAGGCCCTCCCTCAAGCTTCGCGAGAAGGGCGGCAAGGAACGCCGGATCGCCTGTCACCACGTGACGCGCGAATATCTCGACGCCTATCTGACGGCCGCCGGGATCGCCGGAGCCTGGGACGCGTCGCTTTTCCCCGGGGCCCCCGGCCATGCCGGGCGGCTCGCCACCGCGGCGATGACCCGGCAAGCGGCCTGGTACATGGTCAAGCGCCGCGCCAAGGCAGCCGGGCTACCCCGCTACCTCACCAATCATTCGTTTCGGGCAATGTGCGCCACCTTCGCCCTCGAAAACGGTGCCCCCCTGGAAGGAGTACAGGAGCTGCTCGGCCACGCCGATCCCGGCACCACGCAGAGATACAATCGTAAGGCGCGGGAACTGTCGCGATCGATCGTTGAATCGGTTCAGGTATTCTAGCTGGGAAGGAGTGGCAGCATGGATGTCGCTACCGGTCAGCGCATCATCGCTCTACGCGGGAGGATCGTCGGGAACTTCACCCAGGCCAACTGGCACGAGCTGGGGCTCCTCACGGGTGGCTCGCGTTTTATCGACGGCCACGACCGCCTCTTGCGCAGCCTGGCGTGGGGCGACGAGGACTACGATGGAAATGTCCTGGACGTCCTCATGAGCCTGCCCCGGTTTTGTGGACACCACCGATATGAGGAAGATGGTGATCCATGGGACGGCGACAACGACGGAAGTTCACCCCGGAATACAAGGCCGAGGTGGTCAAGCTGGTTCG
>Ga0207695_10007046_pt1 | contig 14424 bp, 11 predicted proteins | sample KBSC54metaG_FD_184354 | JGI IMG/M metagenome (GOLD analysis project Ga0207695, IMG submission 184354) | Corn rhizosphere microbial communities from Kellogg Biological Station, Michigan, USA - KBS C5-4 metaG (SPAdes) (version 2) | ecosystem: Host-associated > Plants > Roots > Rhizosphere > Soil... | reverse complement strand
GAGCACATCTGCTGCCATCAACTCAATGGTAAATGGTTGAGAGGACGTCTTGCTTCTCGCCACGACCGGTACTTTCGGCTGGCTGTTGACGAGCAAATTTGGGACTTACTAAAAAAGCTAGGTACCGCGTAGGGGAATCGAACCCCTCATTCCTCCGTGAAAGGGAGGCGTCTTAACCGATTGACCAACGCGGCGTTCAGTTAAACCGTTTTACCGGTTTTCCTCGAAAGGAGTGCAAAGATATAGGCATTCGAAAGACCCTCCAAATTTTTTGCCTTCTTCCTGCGCTATCGGCTGAATGCCATGCACGAATGCCTGGCGCCACCCGCAATTCACGTCAGATATGCCCGCAACCGCTCGCCGACTCTTGGCAATCCCGTGTGAACTTTCGCTGAAATCCGAAGAGCCCCACGCTGCACCCTCAACCCCACGCTGTGCGCCTCCAACCTCACACGATCCACCCACCAATGCCCTGCATTCAGCGCCACAACGCGGGCGCACCCCGCAATCCCATTCCTATTATCTCCAACGTCGATCCACCCCCGTCAATTCCTTGGTTTTAAAAAAATTAGGCCACCTTTTCAATTGATATCCAAAAATTTACAACACTATTTATCCTCAAAAACGTAACTTCGTGACCTCAAAAATTAAAATCTCAATTCAACATCTATGAGCACAGTTAAAGTTGCTATCAATGGTTTTGGCCGGATCGGACGTTTGGCTTTCCGCCAGATCCATGGTCTGGAAGGAATAGAAGTAGTGGCAATTAACGATTTGACCAGCCCCAAGGTTTTGGCTCACCTGCTGAAATACGACAGTGCACAGGGCCGTTTCGCGGAAGAAGTAAAGGCTACCGAGAACTCCATCGTCGTAGGCGGCGATGAGATAAAAATATACGCACATAAGAACCCTGCCGAAATCCCCTGGAAGTCGCATAACGTAGACGTCGTCCTGGAATGCACCGGTTTCTTCGCCGACAAGGAAAAAGCGGAAGCCCACCTCAAGGCCGGCGCAAAACGCGTCGTCATTTCCGCACCGGCAACGGGCGATCTGAAGACCATCGTCTTCAACGTAAACCACAACATCCTCGACGGCAGCGAAACGATCATCAGCTGCGCCTCCTGTACCACCAACTGCCTGGCTCCGATGGCACAGGTCCTCGACGAAAAATACGGCATCGTCACCGGTCTCATGACCACGATCCACGCCTATACCAACGACCAGAATACCCAGGACGCCCCACATCCCAAAGGCGATCTCCGCCGCGCCCGCGCAGCAGCCGTCAATATCGTGCCCAACAGCACCGGCGCCGCAAAGGCTATCGGCCTGGTCCTGCCCAAACTGAAAGGCAAGCTCGATGGCGGCGCCCAACGCGTTCCCACCCTCACCGGCTCGCTGACCGAACTGGTCACGATCCTCAATAAAAAAGTTACTGCCGAAGAAGTGAACGCCGCCATGAAGGCCGCTTCCAACGAAAGCTTCGGCTATACAGAAGACGAGATCGTCAGCAGCGACATCATCGGCATATCCTATGGCTCGCTCTACGACGCCACCCAGACCCGCGTTATCACCAACGGCGACCAGCAGCTCGTCAAGACCGTTTCCTGGTACGACAATGAAATGAGCTACGTCAGCCAGCTCGTCCGCAGCCTTTACTACTTCGCCAAACTGATCTCTAAATAACATTGCTTCTCCGGGCCCGGCCACCATCGCCGGGCCCTCTTTATCTCTTATAGCCATGAGCCAGTTCAGCCAGCACAGCTTCACCAACGAAAGAGCCCTCGTCCGCGTTGACTTCAACGTCCCGCTCGATGATAAATACAATATCACCGACGACACCCGCATCCGCGCGGCCGTCCCTACGATCAAAAAGATCCTCGCCGACGGGGGAAAAGCGATCCTGATGAGCCACCTCGGCCGGCCAAAAGACGGACCTACCGAAAAATATTCGCTGAACCACCTGGTGCCGCATCTTCGCAAACTCCTCAAGACCCCTATCATCTTCGCCGAAGATTGTATAGGATCGCCGGCGGAAAAGGCCATCGCAAAGGCGCAGCCCGGCCAGGTAGTACTGCTGGAAAACCTGCGTTTCTACAAAGGAGAAGAGAAAGGCGACAAAGCTTTTGCCGAAAAACTTTCCAAACTCGGCGACGTCTATGTCAATGACGCCTTCGGTACCGCCCACCGCGCGCACGCCTCCACCGCCGTCATCGCACAATTCTTCCCGAAAGACAAACGCATGTTCGGTCTGCTCATGGAAGGGGAGGTCAACAGCGCCGAAAAAGTATTGCATGAGGCGCAGCAGCCGTTCACGGCCATCATCGGCGGAGCCAAGGTCTCCGACAAGATCCTCATCATCGAAAACCTGCTCGAACGCGCGAGCGATATCATCATCGGCGGCGGCATGGCCTATACTTTTTTGAAGGCGCTCGGCGGCAACATCGGCAATTCGCTTTGCGAAGACGACCGTCTCGATACGGCGCGCGAGCTCTGCAGCAAGGCCGATGCAAAAGGCGTCCGCATCCACCTGCCCTCCGATTCGATCATCGCCGATAAATTCGACGCCAACGCCAACGATTCCACGGCGCCCAGCAACAATATCCCCGACGGATGGATGGGTCTCGATATCGGCGAAAATGCCTGCGAGCAGTTCACGAACGTCATCCACCGTAGCAAAACCATTCTTTGGAACGGCCCCATGGGCGTATTTGAAATGGCAAAATTCCAGCGCGGAACAAAAGGCATAGCCCAGGCGGTAGCCGAGGCAACCGAAAAAGGCGCTTTCTCGCTGGTAGGAGGAGGAGATTCCGTCGCCGCGGTCAATCAATTCGGTTATGCCGACAAGGTCAGCTATGTGTCCACAGGCGGCGGCGCTTTGCTCGAATATTTTGAAGGGAAAGAACTGCCTGGCATAGCCGCTATAAAAGCTTGACACCCTGTGGCCTAAGCCGCGACCGTTCTGCATGGGCACGCGGATCTCAACCGACGCGTCTCCGCGGCCGACGCCCGGCGGCGCCTACCGCATCTTCACCACGATCTTCCCGAACTGCAACCCTTCATCCATCCGCTGAAAGGCCGCGGCACCTTCGCCAGGCGGAAATACCTTATCCACCACCGGCCTTATCTTATGCTGATCGACCAGCGCCACCATCGCGGCAAAGTCCTCGGGACTGCCCATGGTCGATCCTAATATATTCAGCTGTTTCCAAAATATGCGCCGCGCGACTACCGCAGAAGGATTACCCTGCGTAGCGCCATACAACACCAGCCTTCCACCCGGCGATAACAGGTCCATCAGATCGTTCATGCCATCTCCCGCCGCTCCATCGATTGCCACATCGAAACCGCCACCGGACAACCCCCGCAATGCATCCACCCAACCGGGGTTTTTATAGTTCGCGCCCCCGACAGCCCCCAGCCCAAGTGCCCGGCCCAGCTTCGCGTCGCTGCCGGAGCTCACATAGACCCTGGCACCAAGCGCCAGGGCGAACTGCATGGCAAACAAGGCCACGCCGCCACCGATACCCGTTATCAGCACCGTCTCACCCCTCTGCACCTGTGCCCGCGTCATCAACGCCCGGTAAGCCGTAAGACCCGCCAGCGGCAATGCCGCCGCCTCCTCGAACGACAAATGCGCGGGCTTTCGCACCAGGTTCGAAGACGGCACTCTTACATACTCGGCCATCGTCCCGTCATCCGGCAATCCCAGTATGCGGAAATCCGCGGGATCCTGGTAAGCGGCATGTTTTCCCCATTGCAAAGCCGGGTTGATGATCACCTCTTTTTCGGCCCATGCGCCGGCATCCGGCCCCGGCATCACGACCCCCGAACCGTCCGATCCCGGAACGATCGGATACTTCAATCCTGCATATTGTCCTTTTTGTATCCAGACATCGCGGTGGTTCAATGCAGCAGCATGCACCCGCACGATCACGTCCCCATGCCCCGGCCGGGGATCCGGCACTTCCTGCCAATGCGGCGGCCGCCCTTTTTCGGTCAGCACCAGTCCTTTCATACCCATCGATTTTTCAGTAAAACATCAAACCGCGCGCCATCGCCATTCTTTCCGCGCGGCACCACCCACGCTTTCCACTCGTCACCACCTAATATTTGAACACCTTCCCGCCGGCCATCACCTCCTGCGTCTTCTCATCGAAAAAGACCTTATACCCCGTGTGTACGGCGGCATTGGTCATGATGTTCGCAATAGAATGGCTATACCCTGCTTCCACGGGTGCATTCGGCGTTTTCCGGCTGCGGACACACTCCATCCAGTTACGGATATGGTTGGAAGTGAGCCGGTCTCCGCCGGTATTCGCAGAGGCCACTACGGGTTCCACTTCGGACAAGCTCAATTCCGGCAACAGATTGGGCTGCATGTGCATTTCATCGGCAAACTTCTTTGTCAACCCGCCTGTCGGGGATACCTTGTTGGTGATCAGATTTAACTCCCCGCCGTTGGAGTAGTAAATTTCAGCAGGTTTCTCTTCGCCATTGTGCATGCGCGAAGCGAAGGTCACCTGAAATCCAGAGGACGGATCATCGTCCGGACCGTAATCGAAAACCGCTGTGATCGTATCCCAGTTCTTTCTGCCATCCTTCCAAACGTAAATGCCCCCGTTCGCTACGACGCTGCGCGGGTGTTTCAAGCCGCTGAACCAATGTACCGTATCGATCTGATGGCTCATCCATTGGCCGGGCAGCCCGGATGAATAAGGCCAGAACAACCGGAACTCGAGATATTTCCTGGGATCGAACGTATCATGCGGCCTGTTTAGCAGCCAGCGATTCCAGTCGGTATCCTCCTCTTTCAATTGGCCTACAAGGGAAGGTCTGCGCCAACGACCGGGCTGGTTGACATTCCAGGTCAGTTCTACCATCGTGATCGGTCCGAATTTTCCGGACCGGATAAATTCATTCGCTGCATGGTAATTGGCCCCGCTTCTTCTTTGCGAACCGATCTGCACGATCCGGTCCGTTGCCTTGATCGCTTTCAGCGCCGCCCGGTTGTCTTCCATCGTCTCGGCAAACGGCTTTTCAACATAAGCGTCGCATCCTGCATTTACCGCTTCTATGGCATGCCGCGCGTGCTGAAAATCGGCGGTGCTGACGAATACGGCATCGACCAGTTTTTTCGAATAAAGCTCTTCGTTATTCCGGCAGGCGACGATATCGTGCTGCATTTTATCTTTCCACAACGCGGCGCCCTGTTCCCTTCTCTTGTTCCAGATATCCGATACGGCCACCACGTCAAAATTCAGTTCTTTGTAATGATTCATGAAACAGGGGACATGCGAACTCCGGTGCCGATCTGAAAAGCCTACCACGCCTACACGCACACGATCATTGGCGCCCGGTATCCTGCGATAGCTGCTGGCGGGGAAACTCAGTGCGCCCATGTACCCGGCTACGCCGGCTATTGAACTCTTACGGATAAAATCTCTGCGGGATGTTGTCATATGGAAGTGTCATTTAGATACAATAAATGTACTAATTTAGGTTATTGCTCACGCAAACGATACAAATATGATCTTCTCCTGCATTCCGGTTTTACGCAAACGTTTTCGTAGCCGCAGCCCGCTTCCGCTTGTTGCCCTGTCATCACTTGCGCTGGTTCCAGCGGCGTTGCCTGCTCAGGAGCTGCCCGTCACCGTTTCGGTGGATGCAGCCAACCGACGGGCGGTCGTCACGGCAGACGGCCAGCCATTCACTACTTTTCTATATCCTGACAGCCTGGAGAAACCCGTGCTGTATCCCATCTATGCTCCCGACGGGCAACTGGTCACCCGCGGTTTCCCCGTCGCGCCGCGTCCCGGGGAACCGGTCGATCACCCGCATCATCTCGGGCTTTGGTTCAATTATGAAAAGGTGAACGGGCTGGATTTCTGGAATAACTCCTATGCCATCCCCGCCGCTAAAAAATCGCAATACGGCTGGATCCGCACGGACGGGATCCTCGATCCGTCGACGGGAAAAAGCAACGGCCCGACGCGAGCCATACGGGGCGCGGGTAAGCTCACCTATAAAGCCCGCTGGACCGATCAGCAGGGCCGCACCCTTCTCGACGAAGTCACCACCTTCACCTTCAGCGCCACCAACCGCGAACGCATCATCGACCGCACGACTACCCTTACCGCCGTCTGTGACACCGGCGTGTCCTTTCCCGACGCCAAAGACGGCATGCTGGGGCTGCGGGTCACGAAGGAGCTGCAGATACCGTCCAATACTCCCGGCCAGTTCATCGATGACAAAGGCAACATCACCAAAGTCGCCGCCGGCAATTCGCCTGGTATCAATGGCAACTACCTCACGAGCGAAGGCAAAACGGGCGACAGCGCCTGGGGCACGCGCGGCGCCTGGTGTATGCTATATGGCAAAAAGAACAATGATATGCTGAGCATTGCGATCATCGATCATCCCGGCAACCCTGGCTATCCCACCTACTGGCATGCCCGCGGATATGGCCTTTTCGCCGCCAACCCGCTCGGACAGAGCATTTTCAGCAACGGCCGGGAAACGATGAACTTTCATCTTGCGAAAGGACAGTCTGCTACCTTCAGGTACCGGGTAGTCATAGCCGCCGGGGATCACCGGCTTCCCACCGACAGGATCAGGCAACTCGCCGACGCTTTTGCCCGGATCAAGTGATATTAGCGGCTAGCCCGCCTAAAATCAAACTGGAGGCCGGCCAAAAATGTTAATTTTACCATCGAAACGGAACGGGTCCGTTAACCCCGGTCCGTTCACCTTTAACTTAAAATCTTAAACATGAGCACGAAGAATTTATCCCTGATCATTATATTGATAGTCATCCTCCTGTTCGGCGGCTGCGCCTGCACCCGTTATAATGGGCTAGTCACCTCTGATCAGGGCGTAAAGACTGCCTGGAGCAACGTAGAAACCAACTACCAGCGACGTACTGATCTGTATAACAGCGTCATCAAGACCATCGAAGGTTCGGCGAATTTCGAGAAATCCACGCTCAAGGAGGTCATAGCGGCCCGCGCCAGTGCCACCTCGGTCCATGTGGATGTCAATGACTCGGCCTCGCTCGGGCAATACCAGCGCGCGCAACAGCAGCTGGCAGGTTCTTTCAGCAGGCTAATGGCCGTCGCGGAAGCATACCCGGATCTCAAGACCACGCAGCAGTTTGCCGATTTCCAGACGAACATTGCCGGTACCGAAAATCGCATCAATGTGGCCCGTCGCGATTTCAACTCCGCCGTCCAGGACTACAATCTGAAGGTGAAGACCTTCCCGAACAACATCTTCGCCGGCATCTTCGGTTTCCACGAGAAACCCTATTATAAGGCGGAACCTGGCAGCGAGAACGCCCCGGACATTCATTTCAATATCAAATAGTGTCCAATAGTATGTCCCTTTTCAAACGCAAACCGCTCTTCAACGACGAGCAGCAAAAGGAGATCGTCTCCGCCATCCAGGACGCCGAGCGCTGCACCAGCGGCGAGGTGCGGGTATACGTAGAACGGCATTGCCGTTATGTCGATCCGCTGGACAGGGCCGCCGAGGTCTTTGTCGGGCTGGAGATGGAAAAAACCGTAGCCCGCAACGGCGTCCTGGTCTATGTCGCGCTCAGGGACCGCCAGCTGGCCATCTTTGGGGACAGGGGCATTCATGAAAAGGTGGGGAACGAATTCTGGAACCGGCAGGTGAGCAACATCCTTTCGCATTTCAATAAAGCCAATTATTCCGGAGGCATAGCGGCTGTGGTGTCGGAGATTGGAAAAGCGCTCGAACACCATTTCCCGTACGATCCGGACACCGACAAAAACGAGCTGCCGGATGATATTGTCTTCGGCCGGTGACCGGCAAATAGATCGGCTAATAACCGGTCCATAAATCAACTCAATGAACAAACTTCTATCGATACTCCTGATCCCCCTGTTCCTGGTGGCCGCCACCTCCATCTACGCCCAGGAAGTGCCGCCAAAGCCTAACCCGCCCACCCGCGTCAATGACTATGCCCACGTCATGACCCCGGACCAGGTGGCGACGCTCGAGCAAAAACTGATCGCCTTCAACGACAGCACCACCTCGGACATCGTCGTCATGACCCAACCCGATCTCGGGAACGCATCGATCGAGGACTATGCATTGGCGGTCTTGCGAAACTGGGGGGTCGGCGATAAAAAGAACAACAATGGCATCGTCATCGTGGCGGATATCAGGCAGCATCATGTCTATATCGCCGTAGGTTATGGCCTCGAAGGCGCCATCCCCGATGTGACGGCAAAAGAGATCATCGACAATGATATCGTCCCCAATTTCCGCAACGGCGATTATTACCGGGGATTCGATGTGGCCACGGACGACCTGATCAGGGCAGCGGCCGGCGAATACAAAGCTCCGGAAGGGTACGCCCAGCGGCATCGTCGTTCCCGTGGCGGCAACGGCATCGGCATCGGGGTCATCATCTTTATTATTATCATCCTCATCATCAGCCGCCGAGGCGGAGGGGGTAGGGGCGGCGGAGGTTTTTACGGCGGCGGTGGTTTCTGGCCCTTTTTCCTGGGCACCATGGTCGGACGCGGTCTTGGTGGAGGCGGTGGAGGATGGGGCGGTGGTGGTGGCGGCTGGAGCGGCGGAGGCGGTGGCTTCGGAGGTGGTTTCGGCGGCGGCAGCGGCGGTGGCGGTGGCGCCGGTGGCAGTTGGTAAATTAATGAGTAAATATTCAATACCCCCCCCCGGCGCCGGCCGGGGGTTTGACTTTTAGAATCCTTTCTTCTCGCTTGCCAACCGCGATGTAATGTATTCCGCCTGATCCTTCATCCCCGCCTCCTCTTTCTTTTTAGCGAGGCCTTGAAGCATGTTATCGAATACCGGATCGGTCTGTCCGCGAAAGGCCGACGGGATCGCTTCCTTGAACTGGATCAACAGTTCGACGCCGCGTTTCAGCTTATCCATATTGGATACCTTGCTAAGCATCGCTGCGTAGGACATCGAGAAATTGAACTTGGCCTGTCCTACCTGCATTTTTTCGAAATTATCCGAGATCGCATCGAAATCGCTTTCATCGCCGGCTTTGATCAGCACGCCTGCGATAGCGACCGTAAGATCACCTTTTGCGGGTTCCTTGACCAGCCGCTTGGCAATCTCCAGCGCCTGGACGCTATCGATCTCCGCCAGCGCGGACAGCGCGTCGCCCGACACTGTATACGAAGAGTCGGCCGTAGCCTTTGCGAATAAGGCCTTGTAAGCGGGGTTTTTCAAACTACCCAGCAGCTCGATCGCCCTCCCTTTCACCACCCGGTTCGGATCATGCTCCGCAGTTTCCAATAAAACAGGTTCAAAAGCGGTCTTGATGTTGTCCCTTTTCATATTGATCCGGCTGAGCGTGAGGTTGCGGAGACGATAGTATCGGTCTTTGGCAGCAGCCTTCAGCAGATCGACCGCCCTGGAATCGTCCTGGTGTTTGGCGCAATATTCGATCGCTTCGCGACGGTCGACATAATTGCCTGCATATTTGTATTGGAAGATGAAGTTATCCAGCGTCTTGTTGTCCTTCTTCTCGCAAAGCAGGACCTTGTCCCCGTCCACATTCACGAGATCGGGATGGGTTTTGTAAGCGAAGGTGAACGTGTCGGTCTTGTCTTCGATCCATACCTTATGCCGTGCCTTCGTCGGACCGTTATATATGTCGATCGCGATCGGCAGACGAAAGACCTTCCCGGTCTCCTGCGTTTGGTTCACGAACACCTGCACCTTGCCCCCGGCGTCGTCATACACGTAATCGATCGTCAGCTTCGGATGACCGCTGCCGTAATACCATTGGTCCCAGTACCAGTGCAGGTCCTCGCCCGTCACGGTCTCGAAGGCCTGTCGCAGCTCGGAAGCTTCGGCGTTCTTGAACCGATAGGTGGTCAGGTAAAGATTCAGGGCTTTGAAAAAGGCACTGTCGCCGACGTAATTGCGCAGCATGTTCAGGATACGTCCCCCCTTCGGATAGCTGACCCCGTCGAACACGTCTTCCTTATCGGCATAGTAATAGCGGACGAGGTCCTTCTTAGCATTTTCGGGTTGCTGGAGATAGCTTTGTATCCCGGCATAATTGACGGCTTCGCCCGCGTCTTTGCCGTACTTGTATTCATTCCACAACGTCTCGCTATAATCGGCAAAGGACTCGTTCAGCGTGATGTTGCTCCAGCTCTCGCAGGTAACGAGGTCGCCGAACCAGTGGTGGAACAGCTCGTGCGCGATCACGTCCTCCCAATTGTTGCCGTCGGTCAGCTCGCGGGCGTCCTGCTGCGCCGCATCGCTGTGCAGCGTAGCGCTGACATTTTCCATGGCTCCGCTGACATAGTCGCGTCCAGTTATCTGGTCGTATTTCGGCCAGGCATATTCGACGCCGGTGATACGCGAATAGAATGCCATCATCTCGGGCGTGTGACCGAAAATGCGGCGCGCCACCGACGCATACGGCTTCTCTACGTAATAAGCCACTTCCTTGCCTTTATACGAATCCTTCACGATGGCATAATCGCCGACCCCCATGAAGAAAAGATAGGGCGAAATCGGCTCGTCGAGTTTCCAGTGATCGGTGCGCGTTCCGTCGCCGTTGGTTTTCTGATCGACCAGCAGACCGTTGGAAAGCGTGACATATTTGGCTGGTACCGTCATGAAGATCTCCTCCGTGGTCTTTTCATTCGGCTTGTCGATCGTCGGGAACCAAACCGAATTGGCCTCCGTTTCGCCCTGTGTCCAGATCTCGGTCGGCTTGTTCTTTTCCTCGCCTTTCGGATTGATGAAGTAAAGCCCCTTCGCATCCGTGATCGCCGCGCTGCCCTGGTGGACCTTCAGCTCGTTGGGTTTGGCGGTATAATCGATAAAGAGGGTATACTTCTCCTTATTTGTATAGGTCTTGTCGAGGTGCACTGTCACCTCCATCCCGTCATAATCGTATTTCAGGGGGGTGTTCCTGCCGCCGCGATCGATGGCGATGGAATGGATATCCATGCCCTTGGCATCCAGGGTGACCGTATCGGTGGGATAGAAATGAGGCTTCAGCGTCACCCAGGCCTTGCCGTACATATACGACTTGTCATAATCGAACCTGACTTCCAGCTTGGTGTTGATCAGATCGTCATACCGCGTGGCCGCCGCGCGGTAGACCTTTTTCCAGGCCTCGTTGCCCGGTGGAGGCGTCTCCTGCGCCTGCGTCACCAGCGAACAACCCATTGAGCCGGACAGCAAGACGGTAAACAATTTCAGGTAGTGTCTCATGCGTGTAACGTTCATGGTATTATTTTTCTGGCGATAAAGATAATGATCCTCGTTCTGCGGCGAACTCCGCTCATCCCTGATCCCGCCCGTTTCGCCCGGCAACCGCATTTTTCTTATCTTGCAAACGCGGGCGCCCCGCCCTTCAACAAACATGTGTAAGTTAGGCCTGGTAGTTTTATTGTCTCTTCTGACGGGCAGGACCGTAGCCCAAAATTATTTCGTTCTTATCGGGAACGATGACCGGCAACCCTTCTATGTGCGTGTCGATAGCCAGTTCCATAGCTCCACACCTGAAGGGCATCTCATTCTAGCACCGCTGAAAGACAGCGATTATATACTGACCGTCGGGTTCCCCGGTCAAACCTATCCCGAAAAAAGGTATGTATTCGGCGTCCACCACAAGGACCAGGAGTTCCAGCTTAAAAAACAGAACGATGGCGCGTGGAGATTGTACGATGCCCAGGGCAAGAAATGGATGACTCCGCAGGAAACGCCGTCTGTCGAAAGCGACACTCTGGCGGCCGGCATCAAAAAAGACGATGCCTTCTCGAGGATGATGGCCGGCGTCGTCCACGACACGGCCGTATTGTATAACACCTTTGCAATGGAGCAGGCGCTCGCCGACAGCGCGGCCCTCGCGAAAAAAAGTTCCCCGTCCGATTCGATAGGGAACCGCCCGTCGCCGGATTCCGCCATGACGGTCAAAACTCACCCCGCCATTCCGGCAGCCGTGCCCGCCGACACGACAAAGGCCGTCAGGGGAACGTCCTTTGCTCCCGGTGCATCCTCTTCCTCCCCGGTTCCCGTGCCCGGCGTGGTAAAGCTCAGCGAAAAAAAATCGTCGAAATCGCTTCGACAGGTATACGCCGATCGTACCGGCGGCAGCGGGACCGATACCATCGAAGTCATCATACCGGTCGACACGGTCGCCAGGGCGAGGCGTCAGTCAACTGCATCGGTCAAATCACGTTCCGTCGACTCGAGCCGCACGGCTACATCCGTCAATCGCCCTTCCACCGACTCGACCCGCACCGCCGCAATGGCCAGCCCCCATTCTCCCGATTCGACCCGTGCCGTCGCAACAGCCAAACCCCGTTATTCTGCCGACTCGGTCCAGGTCGCGGCTATTGTCAGGCCCCGTTCCGCGGATTCGACCATGGTTCCTCTTTCCGGCAACGCTCCGGACACATCGTGGGAGTCGTCCAAATCGATACCCTATATCAATTCAGATTGCCACAACTATGCTACGGAATATGATATCGATAAATTGCGCGTAAAGATGCTGGAGGCCACAGGAGACGATGACCGGCTGACGATTGCGCGCAAAGTATTCAAAACCAAATGCTTTTATACCTTGCAAATCCGGGCCCTCAGTGAGGTTTTCGCCTCCGACGCCGGCAAATTCCGGTTTTTCGAAGCCGCCTGGCCCTTCGCCGCGGACGAACATTTCCATGAGCTGTCCACGCTGCTCCGCGACCCGGTCTATATCGGGAAGTTCAAAACGATGACCGGTCGGCCCTAGGGCGTTACCCGGGCTTTGGCCGGGTCGGGTTCCCAGACCTTCGGTGAAGCTTCGAGTCCTCGCTTCTCCTGGTCGCTATCTTCACTTCGCTCGCTTGCACATGGCGCTTCTGCCGATCCCTACCGCATACCCATTATATTTGCGCTTCAAGCGCCTCGCTATGCCCAGATATTTCCTGGAACTCGCCTATAAAGGCACCCAATTCAGTGGATTTCAGATACAGGACAACGCCACTTCCATCCAGGAAGAGGTGGAAAAGGCCCTGACCATCTTCTTCCGGAAGGCCGTCGCGCTTACGGGCTCCTCCCGGACCGATTCGGGGGTACATGCCCTGCAGAACTTTTTTCACTTTGATTACCAGGAGATTATCGATAGACGATCGCTTTACAACATCAATGCCATCCTACCTTCCGACATAGTACTGAGGGATATCCACATCGTCGCCGAAGACGCACACTGCCGTTTCGATGCGGTGAGCCGGGAATACCGGTATTATATCTACCGGAAAAAGAACCCCTTTCTGGCCGACCGGGCCTGGTTCTTCCCCTATACGATCGACCGGGAAAAGCTGGATGCCGCAGCCGCCCTCGTTCCCGAATTCCGCGATTTCACCACATTTTCTAAACGGCGGACCCAGGTGAAAAGCTTCCATTGTAACATCCTGACCAGCGTTTGGGAATCTTCGGCGCCTGCCTTGTCGCAGCAGTCGGATGCCGGTGACGGTCTCGTTTACCGGGTCGTTGCCAACCGGTTTTTGCGCGGTATGGTTCGCGGACTGGTGGGTACGATGCTGCAGGTCGGCAGGGGGAGGCTGAGCGTGGACGAATTCGCTGAAATATTGCGACGGAAAGACAACAGGCTGGCCGATTTTTCGGCGCCCGGACACGGTTTATTTCTTTTTCGTGTATCCTTCCCTGATAGTTTGCTTCCCGCGAACGACTGATTTATTTGGACCCGTGAAACGCAATGCTGCAGCGGGTTTCATCGAAATGTTAATAAAATTGCGTAAAAATTATTTGGCAGCAATGTGCAACGACCTATCTTTGCCACCCGTTTTGAAACGCATGCCTGGAGAGGCGGAGTCAAGCGGTAAGTTCTTTGGAGAAAAACTTTGATGGTAAATATACTCGTTGTATCTTTGCCGTCCGCTTTAACAAGCGACAGTTCTTCAAAAAGTAGGGTGCAGAGGTTGAAAGAAAAATTTGGCTGGTTACACAAAGACTATTACCTTTGCAACCCACTTCAAAAATGGATAGTTCTTCGAAAAATTTCTGGTAGCGACTGACGCCGAAAAAGCTTCGGAAAATACGAGAAAAATTTGGAACGAATTTATAAAGGCTTTTACCTTTGCAATCCGTTTTGAAACCTGGGAGACTGGGTTCGAAAGACGGAAGGCGAGCAAGCCAAAAGTTCTTTGAAAGAATGGAAGCAACAGCGCATAAATCTTAGTATTTATGGTAAGGTTATATTAGCGAAAGAAATCGATAATATGACGTCAAATTTCGAGAGAAATTCGATAGTCAGTATCAAACAACATTTACAATGGAGAGTTTGATCCTGGCTCAGGATGAACGCTAGCGGCAGGCTTAATACATGCAAGTCGTGGGGCAGCGCGGGTAGCAATACCTGGCGGCGACCGGCAAACGGGTGCGGAACACGTA
>Ga0207695_10007043_pt1 | contig 14426 bp, 13 predicted proteins | sample KBSC54metaG_FD_184354 | JGI IMG/M metagenome (GOLD analysis project Ga0207695, IMG submission 184354) | Corn rhizosphere microbial communities from Kellogg Biological Station, Michigan, USA - KBS C5-4 metaG (SPAdes) (version 2) | ecosystem: Host-associated > Plants > Roots > Rhizosphere > Soil... | reverse complement strand
GGCGCATTTCTGATTCGGGAGGCTCCGGCACCTTGAGCAGCGTGTAATTTCGACCCCCCGGCGCATCAGGCGTTTACACGCGTCGTCATCGATTGCGACTTTCGCGTGATCGAGCGACGCGAGTGTGGCGCACCGTCGGCATGGAATGCCGCGAAACTCCGCGTGGTTTTACAAAGAAACTGGAAGATTTGCGCTCTAACGACTCAACGCGACATGAACACCGGACACGGCGCGTTGCGCAGCAGGTACTCGGTGTTCGAGCCCAGCACCATCTCGATAATCCGGCTGTGACCATAAGCGCCGATGAATAGAATGTCAGCAGCGAAATCCTTGACTGAAGCGATGATCCCCTCGTGGGCGTGACCCTGCACGAGCTTGAACTCGGCGCGTAACGAGTAGGGTTCCAGGTAGCTGCGCGCCTGGTTGAGCGTGCGCTCGCCGAGCTTCAAATCGCGCGCGACCGTGATCACAATCAGCGGGATATCGAGAGTGGAGGTCAGGTCGGCCGCCGCCCGCATCGCACGCGAAGCGCGGTCGCTACCGTCGTAGGCCAGGAGGGCGCGGGTGATCTCGCGAAATCGAATCGGCGAGACCAGCATCTGGCGCGGCGATTTGCGCGCGACGCTTTCGGTCGTCGATCCGAGCAGGCCGGTCGAAAAGCGCTCGTTCACGCCGCGATGGCCGATCATCAGCAGGTCGGCCGCCTTCGCCCGCTCGCACAACTGGTTGGGCACCACGCCCATCTCGAGCACAGTCTCGGCCGCGATGTGCTCGCGGCGTGCAGCCTGTTCGAAATCCTCCAGCACGGCCTTGCCGCGGGCGTTGAGAATCTCGCGCATCTTCGACGAGAAATCGAGATAGGGTTCAAGTCCGAGCGAACCTGATATATCATGGAAAAAGGAGCCTTCAATCGACACGATATCGACCACGTGCATCCCGATGAGCGTCGCGTCAAGGCGGCGGGCAAGATGAAAGGCGTAGTTTTGCGCGGTGCGCGAATGTTCGGAAGTGTCGATGCCGACCAGGATACGTTTGATCATCGGCCGGGGCCTCCATTCTATGATCCGCGATATCATGGCCCGCGCGGCCCTCTCAAGAGGGGCCGGCTTAACCAGCGAACAACTTGCGCCGTGGGTACCGACTGAGATGAGCGAAAACAAATCAACCCGGCTGGTGCGACTGATCGACGAATTGGCCGAAGCCGCCAGGCGCGTAGGCCTCGAAGTGCGCCGCGAGAAGATTCTGCGCGAGGTCGGCTATCGCGCGCGCGGGGGCGCCTGCCGTTTGCGCGATCAGGACCTGCTTATCCTGGACCGCGAGCAGGCCCCGGCCGATCAGATCGAAGTGCTCGCCGAAGCCCTGCGCGGCCGCGATCTCGAACAGGTCTATCTTTCGCCGGCCGCGCGCCGGATGCTCCAGACCGTCGCCGACTAGGGGCTCCAGGAGTCGCGATGCCGCGCGCCGAAAATGCCGACGAGGAGGTCCGCCCCGCTAGCGGACGTCGCGGCCGTCCGACCGCCGACGATCGGATGCTGACGTTTCATTCGCGCCTGCGCGAGCGCGGCCTCAAATCCACCGGTCAGCGCGATGATATCGCGCGCGTGTTCTTCGATCTGAGAAGGCATATCAGCGCCGAGGAGCTTTACGCCGAGGTCAAAAAGGTCAACCCGCACGTCGGCTACGCGACGATTTACCGCACGCTCAAGCTATTGAAGGAATGTGACCTGCTGTTCGAGCGCCACTTTGATGAGGGGCAAGCGCGCTATGAGGTCGCCGGCGAACACCATCACGACCATTTCATCTGCGATCGCTGCGGGAAGATAATCGAGTTCGAGAACGACGATCTCGAGCGGATGCAGCAGGCGATCGCGCAGAGGATGGGCGTGTTGCTGACCCATCACAAGATGGAACTCTACGGGCTGTGCGCGGCCTGCCGCACCCACCAGTAGAGCAGATGCGCGATTTTCAACTCTTCGGTCTGAATTTAGGCTGCGAGTTCTTCCTTGATCTCTTCTCTTCTACTCCAGCGCACCGGACGTACATTTGCTGGTCGATGTGCTATGCAAAAAGCAGTTGCCGAAAGGAGCCTGATATGAAAGCCGGTGTCTTCATGATGCCCTCCCATCCGCCGGAGAGGGATTTTTTCGCGGGTCATCAGTGGGACCTTCAACATCTCGAACTCTGCGACAAGCTGGGCTTCCATGAAGCGTGGATGGGCGAACACTTCACCGCGCCGTGGGAGCCCAATCCGGCGCCGGACCTGCTCATCGCGCAGGGGTTGCTGCGCACGAAGCAGATCAAGCTGTGCCCGGGAGCGCACTTGCTGCCCTATCATCATCCGGTCGAACTCGCGCATCGCGTCGCGTTCCTCGACCACATGGCGCAGGGGCGATTCATGTTCGGTGTCGGTACCAGCGGGCTGCCGAGCGACTGGAAACTGTTCAACGTCGATGGGGTTGGCGGCGAAAATCGGCGCATGACGATCGAGGCCCTCGACATTATTCTGCGTCTGTGGGAAAGCACCGAGCCGTTTGAGTACGTGGGCAAGTACTGGACCGTAAACCGCATCGATACGATGCTCGACGTGTTGAAGTTCCACATCCGCCCGTTTCAGAAGCCACATCCGCCGATTGGAATTGCCGGTTTGACGCCGGGCTCGGATACGCTGAAATTTGCCGGCGAGCGCGGCTTCATGCCGATGAGCGTGGCGCTCAGCAATAGCTACTTGAAAACTCACTGGCAGGCGGTAGTAGCGGGTGCCGAGAAAGCGGGGCGCACACCGTCGCGCAGCGATTGGCGCGTCTCGCGGGAAGTCTATATAGCGGAGACTGACAAGGAAGCGCGCCATCAGGCGGTCAACGGCATGCTCGGCCGCGTTTATCGCGAGTACCTGCTGCCGCTCTTTCGCTCCTTCGGCATGGTCAGTTTGTTCAAGCATCACCCTGAAGTGCCCGATTCCGATGTGACTATTGAGTATATGGCGGACAACTGCTGGCTAGTCGGTTCGCCCAATACTGTCGTTGAGAAGCTGGGCAGAATGCATCAGGATACCGGCGGCTTCGGATGTCTGCTCGTACTCACTTTCGATCAAGCGGAAAATTCCGAGGGGTGGGCGAATTCGCAGCGCATGTTGATGGAAGAGGTCATGCCGCATTTCACGGGACTGTAAGCGCACCGTCGAAGTGAGATTTGCAACGAGCGTGTGCCGCTGGCGGCGCATCAGCGCCGTGTCTCTGATTGGTCAGCGACCCCAACCCCGGCGGCGAAACGCAGACTGGATCCGGCGCCATGGATCTGAATGACGTGGCAGTGAATGCGCCGGACTCGACTTTGAAGGCCGCGCAAGCGGGGCCGGTGCATGCAGCACCTCCGCACAAGTGGCTAATCGCGCTTGCGGTCATGCTGGGCACCACACTCGAGGTGCTCGACACTTCGATTATCAACGTCGCCCTGCCCCACATGCAGGGGACGTTTTCGGCCAGCGTCGATGAGATCGCGTGGGTGCTCACCAGCTATCTCGTCGCCAACGGCGTCATGATTCCGATGACCGGCTGGATCTCCTCGCGCTTCGGCCGCAAGCGCTATTTCCTTTTGTCCATGGGCGTCTTCGTCGGTGCATCTGCGCTTTGCGGCGCGGCCCATTCGCTGACGCAGATGGTGATATTTCGGCTGCTTCAGGGCGCTGCCGGCGCCGCCATGATTCCGTCCTCGCAGGCGATCCTGATGGAAACATTTCCGCCCGAAGAGCAGCAGATGGGCATGGCGGTGTGGGGAATGGGGCTGATGGCTGCGCCGATTCTCGGGCCGACGCTTGGCGGCTGGATCACCGACAATTGGAACTGGCGCTGGAATTTCTACATTAATCTGCCGCTCGGCGCGATCGCGTTCCTGATGGTGTTTGTCTTCGTACACGATCCGCCGTTCCTGCGTGAACGCCGTGCGCGCGGCGGTCACGTTGACTACGTCGGAATTATGTCACTGGTGCTCAGCCTCGGCTTGCTCCAGATCGTTCTTGACCGCGGGCAGCGGGCGGATTGGTTCGCGTCGCCGTGGGTAGTCTATGCGACGGCGATTTCGGCGTTGTCATTTATCACGCTCGCATACCGCGAGTTGCACTTCAGCGATCCGATCGTTGACCTGCGGATTCTCGGGGAGCGCTCGTTTACGATCGCGGTCGTAGTGATCGTCGGGATGAGCTTCGTGCTCTTCGGCAGCCTCTTGCTGAATCCCGTCTTTTTGCAGGAACTGATGGGCTACAACGCGTGGCGGGCCGGGCTGGTTCAGGCTCCGCGTGGGCTCGGCTCGATGTTCTCGATGATGTTAGTCGGACAACTGGCGCGCACTCGCATCGACACCCGCAAGTTTATCGGCATCGGATTCGCATTTGTCGCGATCTCGCTCTGGGCGATGTCCGGATGGAACTTGCAGGTCAGCATGTGGGCGGTAATTTGGCCGAATTCGATTATGGGATTGGGCCTCGGCATGATTTTCCCCACGGCATCGGCGGCCGCCCTCTCATGCGTGGCGCGCGAGCGGATGGGCTATGCTTCGAGTCTTTTCAATATGATGCGCAACACCGGCGCGGCCGTCGGAATTGCCTATATGACGAATGTACTAATCAGCCAGCAGCAGATACATCAATCGACGCTGGTCGAACACTTCTCAGTATTTGATGCATGGCGACTGAGTAGCATGGCGCGGCCGCAAGCGGGGTCGCCGAGCTTCAATTACCTGCCGCAAATCGTGTCGGGACAAAAGCAGGGGCTGGGGATGATCTACGGGGCCATCCAGGCGCAGGCGGCGATGCTCTCGTTCAACGATATTTACCGGATGCTGGCGATTGTGATGGTGTTGTTGATCCCGTCCTTCCTGCTGTTGCAACGTAATCGCGCAGGGGGTGGCATTTCCGGCCATTGATTATTGCGGCGCCGGTGACCCGGTGCGCGGGTAACGCGAGAGTTGATTTCAACTTGCATTGCGCGTTTTCTTTTGGCGCAAACTAACCGGTTCGCCGCTTACTCAGTTGGATTGCAGAAAGCGCAGAATGACGGCCGAGGCCTGCTCGGGTTGCTCGAGCCAGAAACAATGACCGGCTGGTTCGAGGACTATCAGTTCGGCGCCGGGAATGCGTTGCGCCAGCATCCGCGAGTTTTCCCACGAGATAAGCAAATCGTCTCGACCGGTAATGACGAGGGTGCGGCAGTTAATCAGCGGAAGCCGATCATAGGTGTCATGCTTCAACACGGCTTTCATCCGGTGTGCCAGTGCAACCGGATCGATTGGCCGCTGACGGCGCGCTTCGATCATTGCCGGAATCAACTCCGGATGGCGCTCGATATAGTCTTTGGTGAAAGCAGCTGCGGCCAAGGCCCGGCCGCGCTCTTCGGCTGAAATCGCAGCGGTTGAATAGGCTGCCGCCAAAGCGTCGCCGCCCATCCGAATTGAATTAGGACCGCCCGCAGTAGTACATCCCAAAACCAGCGAACTGACCTTGTGCGAATGACGAAGCGCAAATTCCTGTGCGATCATACCGCCCATCGATACGCCAATCACATGCGCGGCGGAGTAGCCCACATGATCCATCAGTGCCGCGGTGTCGTCCGCCAGCATCGCGATGCTGTAGTCCATGTCGGGCTTTTCGCTCAGGCCAGAACCGCGTTGATCGAATGTCAGTACACGAAAGTGACTCGCATAGTTGGAGGCGAGGCCGGTGAACATCGTTTGATCGCCTTGCGCGCCATGAATCATCACCAGCGGTGCGCCGGCGCCGCGGATTTCGTAGGCGAGTTCAGTTCCGTTTATGCGTGCGCGCTGCATTATAAACCTCCAGCGTGGCCAACCATACGATCTGAGCCGTCGGTTATCCATCGGAGTGGGCTCGTGCTACTAACCCATTTGCATAAATTCAATGCGCACTACAAGTTGCAAAAGCTTCGTGCCGGGCATTGCTGCGAGTTGCCGGGACCGGGCCATTATAACAAGTGAGTAATCAATCCTCGTCCGCGTTCACCCTCGGTTTGACCGAAGAGCGCCGGTTTTTTGATTCGGGCGACCGACCGCTGTATGGGGTAATCCGGCGCGGACTCCGACGGGATGCACCGGTAGTACTGTTCTGCAACAGTTTCGCGGCCGATCACGATGCCAAGTGGCGAGCCGAAGTAATCGGGGCGCAGGTGGCCGCGCAGCACGGATACACCACGTTTTCATATCATCCGCGAGGACACGGCGATTCGGCGGGAAATTTCGCGGACGTTACCTTTGAGGGTTTGGTCGAAGATGCGCAGAGCGCCGCTTGCTATGCACTGCAGAAGTCGGGCGCTTCGCGAATCGTGTGGATTGGTATTCGTTTCGGTGCGCTGGTAGCAGCGGAAGCGCTGCGCCGGCGCAAAGACGCCGTAGCGCTTGCGGTATGGGAGCCAATCCACAGCGCGCATGCATATTTCCGCGAATTGCTGCGGCAAAATCTCTACAAGGATCTGGCGCTCGGCCGGCGTCCGTCCATGACCGCCGATCAAATGATGGAGCGTTTAGGTCGCGAACCGAGCCTGGGGGTGCCCGGTTTCGAGCTCTACCGCACATTCAGCGAGAGCGCGAGCGCGGCCGACCTTCTGCAAAGCCTGGAGACCTGGGATGGGCCAACCCTCGTCGCACAGTTCCGGAGGCGCGAAAAGCTCACGCGCGAAAACATTCGGTTGCAAAATGTCCTCGAGCGGCGGGGTGCACGGGTGACTGCATCGGTCTTTGTGGAAAAGTCCAATCCGAATAGTCAGATCCCGCCGCAATGGTTCAACGAGGATCTGATATTGCGCACCGCGGCATGGCTTGATGGACTGGACTGAGACTCCCGCGGCACTCGCGCGCGCCCGCGCCGAAGAGCCGGTGACTTTCGCCGGCGCGGACGGTCTGCTGGCCGGCATATTTACGCCGCCGGCATCCGCAGGGCCCGCGGCAAATCGATGCGTAATCTTCCCCGCGCGTCCGCGTTTCGGGACGCGGCGGCTCGCCGTGCATGCGGCACGCGCGCTTGCCGCCGAAGGCTTCGCCGCGCTGCGCTTCGACCTTCGTGGTCATGGCGAGAGCGCCGGCGCTACGGTGTCGGTGGATCGCAATCAACCACCGTATGGCGACGACGTCGCAGCGGCGATCGGTTACTTGCGCGAGACAAAATTCCAGTGTCGATTCCTGCTGGTAGGATATTGCTTCGACGCGTTGAGCGCGCTCGACGCATTCAGAAGCGAAGCGGACGCTATCGACGGGCTCTTCTTCGCTGCGGCGCCAGTACTAGTCGAGCCTTTCACAGACCTCGAATCGGTCAGTAGCAGAATTGAGAATCGCCGCGGTTTTTCGCAACGCTTCGGGCGGAGCCTGCGGTACCCGATCAAGTTGATTTCGACCGTGATGCCGAGGCTGCGCCGCCGCAAGGATCCAACTGAGGACGCCCGCTCAAGGTGGTGTGCACAGATCCCGGATAGCTTTGAAAGCGCGTTCGCGGCGTTGATGCAGTCTCGTGCACGCGCGCTTTTCCTTTACGGTGAAGACGAACCGTTCTACCGTGAGTTCAAGTTGGTCGAGCGCCGTCTGCTTGCAGACCTTGACGACGCGGCGCGCCGGCGCGTGCGTATCGAGGTTTGGCCGGGCGCCGTACATTCGCTTGAGCGGGAGCCCGCGATTCTGGATCGGGTGGTTTCGTGGGCACGAGAGTTTAAACCGCTCACGAGTAATCGTTCGCGGCATCTGAGTCTTTGATCAACGCCTGGCCAACCGCCTGATAACTGCCGATTTTTGCTTGCGCTTTCAAATCGATTACCAACTTCACAGAGACGTTTGCCCACCTGCGCCAAAACACTAAGATGTGCCGGATGGTAATTCCGGCCTTCCTGGTTGATAGCGCCGAACGCTTCGGCGGAAACCCTGCATTGGTGATGGACGGCCGTGTTCTGACCTACGCTGGACTCGAAATTGCGTCCAACCGGATGGCGCGCTCACTAATCCGCTACGGCGTCAAACGGGGCGACCGCGTGGCTCTATGGTTGCCGAAATCAATCGAAGCGATCGTGTCGGTATGGGGCATCATGAAGGCCGGCGCCGCTTACGTTACGGTTGACCCGCTAGCCCCGCCGTTGCGATTGGCCACGATCGCGCGCGACTGCGAAATTGCCGGGTTGGTCACGACCAGCGATCGCGCGGAAAGCTTGAACCCGGCATTTGGCGGGGATGCGCCGATGGGTGCGGTGTGGTACGCGGATTCCGCGATCGACGGGCCTCAAATTGCTAATCGTCCGCCGATCCGCTGGGACGAACTGGACACCGAGAATGAATCGCTTCCGTCGGTCGCGATCGATGGGGAAGACCTTGCGAGCGTGCAATATACTTCGGGATCTAGCGGGACGCCCAAGGGAGTGATGGTTTCGCATCGCGCGCTGGTCGGGCAGGCGGAGTGGAGCTGCAAGAAGTTTGCGCTCTCGTCCGCAGATCGCCTGCCCGGCTATACGCCACTGGCGGGCGCGATGTCGAGTTTTGAAATCTTCGCTGGCGCACGCGCGGGAGCGACTACCTATCCGGTTCCGGCACGTCTGGCGCCGTTTCCCGCGCCGGTCGCGAGATCGTGGAGTGAGCAGCGCTTGACGGCGTGGTTCGTCGTTCCGAGTGTGCTCACCATGATGCTCAACGGCGCGAATCTCGGGTCGTTGGATTTGTCGCCGCTGCGGATCGTAGGTTTTTCAGGCGAGAAATTTCCGGTGGAACGTCTGCGCGAGCTGATGCGCCTTTTGCCGTGGGTGCGTTTCGTAAATTGTTACAGCCGGACCGAGTCGAAGCTGCGCACGTGGCACGAAATAAAGTTTCCGCCGCAGGAGTCCGACACCCGGCGAATCGGCGAAACTCCGCCGGACTGGCAATTCCTGGTGCTCGACGATGATGAGCGTCCGGTTCCCGACGAGACTGTCGGTGAACTATGGATCAGCGGGCCAGGCGTCATGAATGGCTATTGGAACCTGCGCGAAATGACCGCGGAGGTTCTCAAAGTGATTGAAGTGGACGGTAAACGCATTCTCGCATGCCGATCCGGCGATTTGGTCAAGCGGCACCAGGACGGTACGCTCGAACTGGTTGGCCGCGCGGGTCAACAGGTCAAGATTCGGGGCCATCGAGTTGAAATCGGCGAAATCGAAGCCGTACTCTCCCGTCATCCCGCGGTTATGCAGGCCGTGGTCACGGTGGTGCTCGATGATCAGATCGGCAATCGCCTGAGGGCGATCATCGTTTTGCGCGACGGTGCGCGCTCCGACGGGCATACGCTCAAAAGACACTGCGCCGAGGTGTTGCCTCCGCACATGGTTCCGGAGACGTTTCTTTTCACGTCGAATCTGCCGCTGATGAGCAACGGCAAGATAGATCGGCACACATTATTGAAGCAGCCGGACTCGGGCTGATCGGTCGGACGCGGGATAGCGAAGCGGGATGAAGATTGAAGTCTTCGAGACCACCATCTGTGATTTCATTCGGAGCGAACTCCATGGATCGCGAAATCTTGCCGCCTTCGGACCGGGCGACTCACTATTCGCGCTCGGCTTGGACTCGCTGGCCGTGATGCGAATTGTGGCCTTCTGCGAGGAGGAATTCGACGTCGCGATCCCGGACGAAGACCTGATGCCCGATAATTTTGAGAACGTACAGTCGCTCGCGCGGTTGGTCGTTCGGATCAAGTCAGACAAATAGCTACCGAAGCTCGCCAGACCGGGTTACCAACAAGGAGATTACCATGTTGAATCAGCGCCAGCGTGACCTGGGTATCACTCCGCAATGCGATATCAACGGCACGTTGTGCGGAACGCCATGAGTTGGCGAGAGCGTCACTGTGGGCGGTGCTTAAGCCTGGCTTGCAAGCGATCCTGATAGGCGTTAAGTACCGCCTCCGTTTCAGTGTCGGCCGGGTAGAACACCTCGACATGCAGCTCCTGGAGGGTTACATCGTGTGGCGTTGCGACAGTGGTGACCGTGCTGAACATCCGTGCGATCTTGCCGTCGAGCTTAAGTTCCATCGGTAGAATCAAGTCGTGCGGCGCTTCAAGGTCGGGTTCGCGCCAACGGGCGGGAACGCCCGGGTAACTGAGTATTTCCGCAATCAGTGTTTTGAGCGTTTCGTCGCGCGCCCAAGCCAGGCGGCGATAAGCCTCATTCAACAAGGATTTGGCGATCGCCTCCCAGTTCACGATTACTCTGCGCAGGCTGTTCGGATCGAAGAGCAGACGGAGCACGTTGATCCGCGGCGGCGTCGATATGCGCAGTGGCAACAGGCCGGCGGGTTCATTGCCCAGAGTAACCGCGAGGAATCGAACAAACGCTTCGTTCGCCATGACGACATTCCAGTGACGATCGTGCGCGAGCGCGCTGCGCGGTTCGTTCGATTTAAGGATCACCTCGACAGCGGTTCGTACCTGGGTCATTCGAGGATCGTCCAGACTGGTCTCGCCATAGATCGGCGCATAGCCTGCGGCCAGCAGCAGAAGATTGCGCTCACGCAATGGCACGTCGAGCACATTCGATAGCGTCAACAGCATCTCGCGGCTGGGCTCCGCTCGGCCAGTTTCGAGAAAGCTGACGTGACGGGCTGACACTTCCGCCTCCAGCGCCAGGTCGAGTTGGCTCAAGTGGCGCGCTTCACGCCATCGACGCAGCAAAGGCCCGACGCCGCTCGGCTCCACTGCGGTGCCATTTCGCTGAATATCCATGGGACAGAACCTACCAGCGAGTGGTTACCGCCGTCGATTACCTCGAAGGTAATGGCTCGCGAATACCGAGCCGTTGCCGGGTGAGGAAGTAGCTGGCACCGGCTCGCTCCCATGAACCAGTGCCAGCTTTTTAGTTGCTCTTGGAATAGCCCATCGCCTCGACGATCAAGGCTCCGTGGACGCGCATCAGATTCACGCCCCTCACGGAATTACTCTCGCCCTCGCCCTTCCAGAAGCGCCATCGAATGATCGCGCGGTCGCCGGCAACGAATACTTCCTCGAGGTCGAAGTGCGTTCCCGGCGCCGTTGCGATCTCTTTCCACTGTGCGACGCACGCATCGCGTCCGACGTATCGTGCTCCGTTTGGAGTGGGTTGGATGCCTTCGATTACGCAGTCCTCGGCCACCAACTCGGCCAGCGCCGCCGGATCATGGCGCTGGAATACCTGGTTGAACCGATGCATTATCTCGGTCGTCAGCGCCGTTTGCGCCGTGTCACCGCTGTTCATGAACTTGCTCCTTCGGGGAGGGGAGAGAAGTGCGCGGTCACGATCTTCCAATCCCTGCCGCTTTTCACGTAAACCCACGTTGCGCGTCCGCACTGTACTTTTGGCTGGCCACCGCCCTTGGGGAACGTGGCGAGCCGATCGTACGCGTTCACCACCGCCATCGTGTCGGTAAACGCTCGACACGAATACTGATGAAACGCGTAGGTCATCGACTCCGCCCCGGACCCGACACTTTGCAGATATTCGAGGAAGCTGGCCTTGCCATCGAACAGATAGGCGACGTGATCGAAGACCTCGACGCCGTCATCGAGGGCGGCCACGAAAGGGGCGAAATCTCCCTTGGAGGCAGCGGACAGAATCTGTGCGTTTATCTGCCGGACTTCTTCTTCTGACGACATTTGCATTCTCTCCTTTCGGGTGATCGTTTGGCCGCATCAAAAACTCTGATGCTGCGGCATGACGCCCAGCGTCATGAGACGAATGTCGCCGATTCCTTCGTGCTCGCCAATTACTTCGGAGGTAAGCGGACTGTCGATCGGTTATGGAAGCGTGGAGCGTCGGGCGCGGAACTATGAATATCTATTTAGTAACGAAATGTATTAATAATATAATTACTAAATGTAACGAATAGTCAGTGCGGTGTCATCGAGAACTAGCACGCACGTTGGGTGACCCGGCATTATGTAGCGATTCCCGGCGTGACCACCGGCTTTCGTGAAGGACGCCGCCGCAGGCTCTCACCCCACAGGCGCAGCCGTTCCATGTAGAGGTAAATCACCGGGGTGGTAAACAGCGTGAGCATCTGGCTGACAATCAGGCCGCCAACGATCGCGATGCCGAGCGGCCGGCGCAATTCGGAGCCGGTGCCGCCACCGATCGCCAGCGGCAACGCGCCGAGCAGGGCCGCCATGGTGGTCATCATGATCGGCCGAAATCGCAAGCGGCAGGCCTCCTCGATGGCTTCGAGCGAAGACTTGCCATGCTTGCGCTCGGCCTCCAGCGCAAAGTCGATCATCATGATCGCATTTTTTTTGACGATACCGATCAGCAGGATGATTCCAATCAGCGCGATAACGGTCAGGTCGATGCGGCAAATCATCAGCGCCAGCAGCGCCCCGACACCCGCCGACGGCAGTGTCGAGAGAATCGTTATCGGATGAACGTAGCTCTCGTACAAAATTCCCAACACGATGTACACGGCGCACAATGCGGCCAATACGAGCATCGGCTCGTTGGCCAGTGAGTCCTGAAAGGCCTGTGCCGTTCCGGAAAAGCTGCCGTGGATGCTGCCCGGGAGCCCCATGCTCCGTTGCGCCGCGTCGATCTCTGCGACCGCCTGCCCCAAGGCCACGCCGGGCGTCAGGTTGAACGAGATGGTAACGCTTGGAAACTGGCCCTGATGGTTGACCGACAGCGCGGTCGTGCCCGGCTGATAATGCGTGAACGTACTCAGCTTGACCTCGGCGTTGGTTGGCGATCGCACGTCAATCTGCGCGAGCGAGGCCGGGTTCTGCCAATACTGCGGTGCGGCCTCCATCACTACGTGATATTGGTTCAACGGCGTGTACATGGTTGATACCTGACGCTGGCCGAAGGCGTCGTAGAGCGTATCGTCGATCACCTGTTGCGTCAGGCCGAGTCGCGACGCCGTGTCGCGATCGACCACGAGCGAGGCTTCAAGGCCGCTGTTCTGCTGATCGCTGTTTACGTCGGTCAGTATCCGCATGGTGCGCATTTTCTGCTGCAGCCGCGGCGCCCACAAATTAAGCTCGTCTAAATCGGATCCCTGTAAGGTGTATTGATAGAGCGCGTTGCTCGAGCGGCCGCCGATCCGCAGATCCTGCGTGGCCTGTAGATAGAGCGTCGCGCCCGCGATATGCGAGGTCTTTTTGTGCAGCCGCGCGATCACCAGGTCGGCGCTGATCTTCCGCTGCGCGAGCGGTTTCAGCGCGATGAACATCCGCGCCGAATTGGTGGCGGCGGCACCGCCGCTGCCACCGGCAAAGCCAATCACGTGATCGATCGCCGGATCGGTCTTGATGATTCCTACGAACTGGGTCAGCCGATCGCGCATGGCCTGAAAGGAGGTGTCCTGATCGGCCTGGATCGCGCCCATCAGGCGCCCGGTGTCCTGCTGCGGGAAAAATCCTTTGGGAATGATCAAGAAGAGGTACGCGCTCAATCCAACCGTGGCGAGCGCCACTCCGAGCGTCAGGCGCGAATGCAGCAGTACCCATTCAAGGCCCGCCGAATAGCCACTTAGCGCGCGGTCGAAAACGCCCTGGCTGATGCGGTAAAAGCGTCCGCGGGGTTCCTCCGCTGCGGGCCGCAACAGCCGCGCGCACATCATTGGGGTGGTGGTCAGTGATACCACCATCGAGACGGCGACCGCCGTTGACAGCGTGACCGCGAATTCGCGGAACAGGCGGCCGACGATTCCACCCATCATCAGAATCGGGATGAACACCGCGACCAGCGAGACGCTGATCGAAACTACCGTGAAGCCGATTTCACGCGCTCCGCGCACGGCCGCCTCGAAGGGCGCCATGCCTTGCTCGCGATAACGCGAGATGTTCTCGATTACGACGATCGCGTCATCGACCACGAAGCCAGTCGAGATCGTGAGCGCCATCAGCGAAAGGTTGTCGAGGCTGTATCCGCACAAGTACATGACGCCGAAGGTGCCAATCAGCGAGACCGGCACCACCACACCTGGAATCACCGTGGCGCGCCAGTTCCGCAGAAAAAGAAAGACCACCAGGATAACCAGCACGATCGAGATCAGCAGCGTAATTTCGACGTCGTTGACCGAAGCCCGGATGGTGGTGGTGCGGTCGAGCACTACGGACATCTTGATCGCCGACGAGATCGAAGCCTGCAATTGCGGCAGGTCCGCGAGGACTCGATCGACCGTGGCGATGATATTGGCGCCGGGCTGCCGGAAGATGATGATCATTACCGATGGGGTGCCATCGACCATGCCGGCGTTGCGTATGTCTTCGACCGAATCCTGCACGTCGGCGATGTCCGCGAGACGCACGGGGGCTCCGTTGTTGTACGCGACGATCAGCGGGCGGTATTGAGCGGCGCTCAGGAGCTGGTCGGTTGTGCTGAGCGCCCATGAATTGGTGGCGTCGGCCACCTCGCCCTTCGGGCGGTTGGCGTTGGCATTGCTGAGCACGGTACGA
>Ga0207695_10007041_pt1 | contig 14430 bp, 10 predicted proteins | sample KBSC54metaG_FD_184354 | JGI IMG/M metagenome (GOLD analysis project Ga0207695, IMG submission 184354) | Corn rhizosphere microbial communities from Kellogg Biological Station, Michigan, USA - KBS C5-4 metaG (SPAdes) (version 2) | ecosystem: Host-associated > Plants > Roots > Rhizosphere > Soil... | reverse complement strand
CGGAGTTGTTCCTGGGTTTGGTGTTTTTATAGGTTCAGGGAGGGGCATTATAGGTTGTTTTTTCTTCCGGCCGCCGAACATATTTCTCAGGAACTCACCGAATGTGTCAAAGTCGCGTTGGTAAACCAAACCGAGACCGTTTACATATTGCGCTGTTAATTGCTGGTCGATAGTATTCAATACAGTACCGTTCAATAACCGATAAGAGTAACGAGCAGTAAGGTTACCATTCTTTGTAATAAAGTATTGTGCACTGAAGTCTTTTGACAGGTTATTGAAACTGGAATTAAAGAGGCTATTGTTATTATTATAGATATCGTTACCTGTGATAGCAGTAGAGTAAAGGCTGCCGCTAAGCACGACTCTTTCGTTAAATAAATGTAACGATGCACTAGCATCATTAAACGAGCGGATATTCAAATCGAGACTCTTAATGGTATTGGACTGTGAAATAAGCGTATTGAGCTTATTGAAAGCGAATTCACTTACCGCTTCGCTTGCTGTATTTAAAGTTTGCGAACCTAAAGCGCCGCCATTGCCACCTGGCGTAAACCTCCTGGTTGCAATAATACTTAATGCTTGTTGCGTACGGTTATTATAATCACTTAGATAAGTGCTCAAATTCTCTTTGATAGAAGGGTCGGTAGGGAAATTAAAATCAAAGTCGATGGTAGGCTGCAACAGGGATTTGGTTAGGATCAAATTAGCTTGAACCAATACCAACTCATTGGGTAATGGAATACCAGCTGCAGAGTAAAGCTCCCGGATACCAGTGCGGACTTCATAAACGGCACGCATGTTTATTTCGGCGTTATTAGGGTTGCCTGTCCACCGGATAGTTCCTCCTTGTGTAACCTGGAAGTTTTTGCTGATCACATCTTTGGCGATAAATTCAAACTTACCGGATGTGATCAGGAAGTCGCCAAACATGGTAAAATCACCAAGGCTGCTAATGTTTAATTTTAGGTTATGGGCAGTTCCGCTACCTTCGAGCTTGCCATAATCTGTAGTGATTTTTACCAATGTTTTTTCGTCAGCGGAAAGGTCGAAGTTTAAGCTCACACCATTGAATGGCCGCGGCTTAGCTACGTTTTTGGCGGTGTCTTTGTGGTTAACAAATTTAATGAAGTCATAATCCTGGGCGACAGTAGATGTATTTAACGGGATATTGAATACTGTACCTGCGTCCGTTTTGGCTTTGATATCAATATTCATGTTGTCTGTAGGGCCGCTAAAACTGAAACGACCTGTTGCATAGGCCACCCCATAATAAAGCCTGTTGTCTTTAAATGTGGTATTCAATGCCATGAAGTTTTTGGCATTTAACACCGCTTCAATATCCGGATTTGAAATATCGTTCAAATCTACTTTCCCTGTTGCTGTTGCTTCATTCCCCCGATAATCTTTCAAAATCAGCCCGTCGACATTAATCACACTGTTGGTGACGGGAAGTTTGCTATTAATAGTATATGCCGTTTTTAGATAATTAACGGTCAAACCCGTATTGGCTAATGTAATGTCCCCATTAAATTGCGGATTTGATAAAGGGCCGGTCAGCTTTAAATCGGTAGAAATAGTGCCTTTAAGGTTCGAAACGAGATCACTTATAAATGGTTCCAGAATGATAGCTTCTGCCTGGTTCATTTTTATATTGAAGTCCAGTTTATCGTCGTTTTGTTTGCCGATCAAATAAGCGCCCTCAATATTCATGGTTTCGAGGCCCCGATTGATGATCGTCATTTTAGCATTTGCTTGCGTGCGGGAAGTATCCAACGCAGACGCTATCTTCACATTGCCGATCACGGTCTTGTTCATCGTGAAAGTATCGATAGCCAGGTGAGAATCAAATACCGGTGATTTGGTAACCGAACTTAATATTACATCACCATTCAGGGTACCGTTTAATTTAACGTTAGCGGTACGCACCAACTGGTCAAAGGTTGACATTTTGAATTTTTCGAATTCTATCTTTAACTGATCTGCAGGATTGTCCGAAATGAAACCATTTATCCTGGCTTTTTGTCCCCCGTTGGAGAGCTCAAAGCCTGTTACCTGGGTCTTGCCGTCAAGCAGGCGTATCCTCACCTTATCTGTTAACCTCCAATTTTGATGTTCCAATATTACATCTGAAGGCAAAAGTGAAAGTCTGGCTGTTGTATCGCGGCCAAACTGCACGAGCCCATAAAGGTCGAGTTGGTTGGTGGCATCCTTATCGGCCAGCTTTATGTTGAAGTTAAGGCTGTCCTTTCTTAAAAAGTTCGAGACACTTATGTTTTTTACGAAAAGGCTATCTGTAAAATTTACGCGGCTTAAGGAGATGTTTACCTCCATATCCTTATTGGTCGTGTTTTCGTCTAAGATAAAATCATGAAAAACGGTTTTGCCCAGTTGAACAGTTTTGATATAACCATTGAACGTAGCGGTTTTATTGGCTGAATCAAATTGCCCGACGAAAGTGCCCTGGTCCGGAACTTTAATGTTGGGTGCATACATAGCAAGCAACGGCTCAAGATGTTTTAACGTCAGATTGAAGGAAAACTGTTGCGGCTTGGGAGGCACGATATTAGTTTTGAGCGACGGAATATATTTCTTTACAATCGTTTTAAAATAAGATGGTAGGGTGGCCAGGTCGTAGCTGCCTTTAATTCCCGCGTCAGCAAAATCTGATTTTAAACTAATCTCCCTTACTCTCCCTAAACCGTTTGCCGCGAGATATACGGAATCAACTACATAATTATTCCGCGGATCAGCAATTTTTGTCTGTGATAAAAGCACTTTGCCTTCTGTATTGTTAAAATCATGACCATGGAAGTTGGCGGCAATATGGGTGGAAAGCGTGATAGTATCGTTTAGTAATTTTAAAGTGTTCAATTTGGCATTGTTAATAGTTGCTTCGAAATTGTACGCAGTTAATTTCGGATTTAAGTCTATGCTGCCATTTGCATCCAGTTGAATGTTGCTGTCATCAATTGAAAGTTTTGCTTTGGCAATCTTTTTTATAAAGGTGCCATTGAGCGTAATATTGCTATAATCATAGCCCTTTAAGGTGATGTTTTTGATGCTCGCGTCCAGCTTTTCAGTCAAATTTTTTACCTTATCGCCGCTACCCGCCACGTTTGCGGTCAGAGTGGTTCTGCCAATATCACTTTCCTCTATCAGCGTGCCAAGGTCAAAATTGTAGGTCGATAGTTTGCCGCTGTAGCTCGGAATACCTGCTTTGCTGATCTTCAGGTTAAGGTCCGAATCAAACCTCCCCAACTTGGTTTTGAAAGTCCCGTAGGCAATAAAATCGTTCTGCAGACCGGTAAATCTTCCCGAAAAATTGATCTGTCCGAATTTGGCTATCACATCGGGAACTTTGGCAGTTGGCGTACCTGTAAAGTTGCTGTATAAATAATCGAGATCCTTTTTATTGGTAGCAATTTGCTCGAAATTGAGTTCCAGGAAGGTATTATTCCAATCTGGCAGGCCTTTCAGGTTGAAGTCTCCCTTTACATAAGTGCCTTGACCGCCTGTAATCAACAGGTCTTTCGCTTTTAGGTTATTTACATAACCCTTAATTTTTCCGTCGAGCCCCAAATCGAATTTCACCTTTTCAAGGCCATCAGTAAAGTAAGCAATATCACCGGATGCTATACGCGAGGTTTTGAAGTCGCCTTCCATATAAACACGATCATTGATATGGCTGCCGATATCATCGAAGCTCTTAAACTTCATCCTGAAATAGTTTTTCAGATCAGAATGCGGTGTTTGCAAGTGCATGTTGCGCACCAATATCTGGTTCGTATCTATTGTGGCATTTCCACTTAGGTTTCGGAGGTAAAAACCGCTATTTTTTTCTAAAAACGTCAGTTTATGAATGTTCCCTTTAAAAACGTGATGGACAAGATCCAGGTTTGAAACTTCCGCTGTGAAATTGTGCACATTCACATCATCGAAGTTCACTTGTTTCATCAGTGTATCTACCAGGAAATTTTTATATCGGAAATGCAGGTTGTTAATGGCAATCCTTTCAAAATCTATTGTCCACGGTTTCCCTTTTTTTACTTTTACCGTGTCGGGAGAACTAAAAAAGTCTGCAAGGAATTTAAAGTTACTTGTGCTGTCCTTCAGCTTTTTCAAATAAACCGATCCGTTGTCCAGTTGGACCAGGCTCAGATCGAGATTACGTCTTTGTATGCTGGTCAACAATGAGAACCCGCTGATGTCAACCGTAAGTTTTGGCGTATTGAGTAAAGTATCTTTTTGTCTATCCAATACATAAAAGTCTTCGAGTACTACGGTCGAGAACGGTTTGATGTAAAGGCTTTTGATACTTACCTTGGTATGAAGCTTTTCGGAGAGATAGTCTGTTGCCTGTTTTGCCGCCCAGGTTTGCACCGGTTTGTACTCAAAAAGGAGGAGTATGATGCTTATCGCCAGTAAAATAAACAGCACAAACCCTAACGCTATATTGAGTAGTTTTTTAATAACTTTGTATTTTTTAATTGGATGCGCAAAAATAGGAATTCATATACTGATTATGAGTGTTGTTTTTGCACATATTAACGTTTATTTCTTTGACTATCTTCATTAACCAAGGTTTACTTAACTGGTTTTTGAACTTTTGAATTTTTAAGGTGCCTGTAATACTCGGAATAGAATCTTCTTGTGACGAAACATCAGCTTCTATCTGCGCTGATGGCCATATTTTAAGCAATGTAATTGCCAATCAAACTATCCACGAAGCATATGGCGGCGTAGTGCCGGAGCTGGCTTCGCGCGTGCATCAACAAAATATCGTTCCCGCAGTTCACCAATCACTAATAAACGCTAAAATAAGCAAAAATGATATTGATGCGGTTGCCTTTACGCGTGGCCCTGGACTATTAGGGTCACTTTTAGTAGGTGTTTCATTTGCTAAAGCATTTGCGCTGGCAAGAAATCTGCCGCTTATAGAAGTAAATCACATGCAAGCCCATGTGCTTGCTCATTTTATTGATGAACCGAAACCGTCATTCCCATTTTTATGTCTTACGGTATCCGGCGGGCACACACAGATCGTTTTGGTGAAGAATTATTTTGATATGGAAGTGGTTGGGCAAACCAATGATGATGCTGCAGGCGAGGCTTTGGATAAAACCAGCAAGATTTTAGGCTTACCTTATCCCGGCGGGCCGATGATCGACAAATATGCCCGTATAGGGAACCCGGATGCTTATCAGTTCCCTGAGCCGCAAATACCCGGCTTAAATTTTAGTTTTAGCGGATTAAAAACCGCGATCCTTTATTTCATCAGGGATAATACACAACTGAACCCCAATTTTATACAGGACAATATCGCGGATATCTGCGCTTCGGTAGAAAAACGCATCGTTACCATTTTGTTGAACAAGCTAAAAAAAGCGGCACAACAATACGGTGTAAAAGACGTGGCCCTGGCAGGAGGTGTATCTGCTAATACGGGCTTGCGTAACGGCCTAAAACAATTGGGAGAAGAAATGGGCTGGAACACCTTCATTCCGCAATTTCAATATTGTACTGATAATGCAGCCATGATAGCCATTGCAGGCTACTATAAATACCTGGAAGGTGATTTTGTGGGTCAGGATACTGCACCGTTGGCGAGAATGCCTTTTTGAATTTAATTAGTGAATTAGTGAATGAGTGAATTAGTGATTGGGCAGGGCGTAAACTTTAAAATCGAATAATTTTATTCAAAAACCTATCTTTGCGCGGTCGATAACAATGACTTTTATGAGTGCATTTATTAATTCACTCATTCACTAATTCACTAACTAACAATGAGCGTTCCGTCTATAATTTTCTTTGCTGTTTTTTTATTGCCGCTTGTAGCGTTTTTTATCTGGCTGATGAAGCAGGATAAGCGCAAAGGTGCAACTGGACTGATTGTACTGGTTATTATTGTCATTGTCGGCATCGTGTACATGTACCTAAAAACAGGCGGGAATTAATACTCAAAAAGAATCCTTCCCATTTCTGAGAAGGTCCTTATCTGTCTAGTCACCACCAGAAATCGGTGGAATCTTATAATAATCGGTGTAATCCTTTTATTATTCTTGTTCCACAGCTAATTTATCACCGGTAACGGTTTCCTTTATTTTAGTTTCCAGTTCTTCAGCCAGTTCAGGGTTATCCATCAATAATTGTTTAACGGCATCGCGCCCCTGGCCTAATCTTGTATCACCATAGCTAAACCATGAACCTGATTTTTTGATGATGTTATATTCCACACCAAGGTCAATGATCTCGCCGGTTTTAGAAATACCTTCGCCAAACATAATATCAAACTCGGCTATGCGGAACGGAGGAGCAACTTTGTTCTTCACAATCTTCACCTTCACACGGTTACCTGATACCTCGTCAGTATCCTTTATCTGTGAGATACGGCGGATATCCAAACGCACCGAAGCATAAAATTTCAAGGCATTACCACCGGTTGTAGTTTCAGGATTACCAAACATTACGCCGATCTTATCGCGTAATTGGTTGATGAATATGCAGCAACAACCAGTCTTAGAGATAGTACCTGTTAACTTACGCAAAGCCTGAGACATCAAACGGGCTTGCAAGCCCATCTTGCTGTCGCCCATTTCACCTTCAATTTCTCCCTTCGGTACCAAAGCAGCCACAGAGTCGATCACTATGATGTCAATAGCACCCGAACGGATCAGGTTATCGGCAATTTCCAGCGCCTGCTCGCCGTTATCCGGTTGAGAGATCAACAGGTTTTCGACATCAACGCCCAACTTTTTAGCATAAAAGCGATCGAAAGCATGCTCTGCATCTATAAAAGCAGCAATGCCTCCATTTTTCTGCGATTCAGCAATAGCATGTATCGCCAGGGTGGTTTTACCGGAAGACTCCGGTCCGTAAATTTCTATTACCCGGCCCTTAGGCAACCCATTTACACCTAATGCAATATCCAAACCTAAAGAGCCTGTCGATATAACATCGATAGACTCGATGGCGGTATCGCCCAATTTCATGATGGTGCCTTTGCCGTATGATTTTTCAAGCTTGTCTAAAGTAAGCTGTAAAGCTTTTAATTTTTCTGCGCTGCTCATTCTTAAAAATTTTCGAGTAACAAATGTATATATTAGTTTTTATAAATACTAATATTTTTAGTAATTTTCTTTCCACGTCATTACGAGGAATGTGCGACGAAGCAATCCCCGATAAGCAGAGCGGCTATGCAAGTTCGAAACCATTCTATTCGCCCTGTATAGTTTGGTCCGCTATCTAGCGGACTCGTTCCTCGCAATGACGCTCCGTTAGAATTATTTCTGAAAATTAATCAACTACCCAACAATCATCAAATATCTTTATCCACACTGCGCTTTTTCAGCTCTTTGTGAATAGTATTCAATTGTTTTTTCTTTTGTCGATCTTTGACTTTTTTGGCCTTTAGGGCCTCTGCTTTTTTAAGGGCAGATTCGGTGTGGGTTCGCTCATAATACTTGCAAAACCAGCTAATAGGGCAAATTTCACATTTAGGATTTCGAGCTATGCAAATGTACCGTCCATGCAAAATAAGCCAGTGATGGGCGATGGCTAAGGTTTCCCGTGGAAGGAATTCAACCAATTGCTTTTCCACAGCCAGTGGCGTGCGGGCATTGGTAGTAAGCCCAATCCGGTTGGCCACGCGGAAAACATGGGTATCTACAGCAATCGCTGGCAGTTCAAACACTACCGAGGCGATCACGTTGGCCGTTTTTCGGCCTACGCCAGGCAATTTTTGAAGATCATTGATGTCGGAAGGTACTTCGCTGTTAAATTTCTCAACCAGCATTTTGGCCATGCCCACCAGGTGTTTCGATTTATTGTTGGGATAACTTACACTACGGATGTATTCAAAAATTTCTTCGGAAGTAGATGCTGCAAGTTCTTCAGGTGTTTTGAATTTCTCAAAAAGAGCGGGGGTAACCTGGTTAATACGTTTGTCGGTACATTGGGCCGAAAGAATAACCGCTATCAGCAGGTGGAACGGACTATCGTAATGTAATTCAGTAACCGCATTGGGTTGATGTTTTGAAAAATAGTCTACAAAATGGCGGTAACGTTCAGGCTTGAGCATGGGTAAAAGTACAAAGTCTTAAGTCAAAAGTTTCAGGTAGAAAATAAAAAGCCCGGAGTGAAAGTTACCAATGACTTACGACTCCAGGCTTAAGACTTTTGACTTGCTAACGCAGACTTTTTGAATAATTAAGAATGTGATGGATAGTTTTCGAGCTCGGATTTTTCTTTAATAAATTAAGCTCGTCCCTTAGAGAATGATAAAAAATAAGATCATCAGCCTCTAAGTTTTCGGATTTGGCATCTGTCTGTTTCATAGCCGCCGTGTTAGAAGTTCCATTAATAGTTGTTGTAGAAGTTTCTCCCATACGCTTTTTTTAAAATTTGATATGTGTTTATGACTGGTTTACAGCATAAATAACGAATACAGAAAGATAATATTTTACCGAAGATGAAATTTTGATGAAATTTTTTCACCGGGGGAAAATGTGATCAGCTATCTCGCAGTATTCAAATTTATAACGATACCCCACCTGCAAATGTTGTGCAGATACGAAAAAACTTAAAAACACGAAAAGGCTGTAAAGAGAACAGAATATTAATTCTGCTGCTATTTACAGCCTTTCAGGTAGTATAGTTATTGTTAATTTTTCAGACTTAACTCTTTGCTTAGCATCATCTTACGCAAATTGTTGAGGGCGTAACGCATACGGCCCAGTGCGGTGTTGATGCTTACATCAGTTACCTCGGCAATCTCTTTAAAGCTCATATCGCCAAAATGGCGCATGATCAACACTTCTTTTTGCTCGTCGGGCAACATGTGGATAAGGGCTTTAAGGTCTTTGTGGGTTTGTTCGCGAACCAGCCGGTCTTCTGTACTCTCATCATAATTGCCCAATACTTCAAAAATGTCAAAATCATCCCCATTGTTGATCATTGGGGCACGTTTCTCGCGCCTAAAATGGTCAATCACAAGGTTATGGGCAATACGTGTCACCCAGGGAAGAAACTTTCCTTCCTCGTTGTATTTTCCGGCACGTAAAGTATTGATAACTTTTATAAAGGCATCCTGGAAGATATCTTCGGCGAGATATTCGTCTTTTACTAATAAGTATATTGAGGTGTAAATTTTTGCCTGGTAACGGCGTAAGAGCTCCACCAGCCCCGCTTCATTACCTGCTACATATAGATGGATTAGATCCTGATCACTCTGCATTTGAAAATCCATAGAACACTACTTTTATAGTCTTAAATCGTGAAAAAATTAAAAAGTAGATTTTCTATCTATATGGTTTCTCCTTGCTCAGTTAGTATTTTTGTTACTTCAAATAAAGGAATTTCAAACCTAAAAAACAAATTATATTTCCAACTGTACGCTCTAATATTGCATTTAGCGTTCAATTTTAACATATTTTAACATTTGTAAAGATTACTTTAACATTTGGTTTTAAGTGATTTAGCCGCTCTAAAAGTTACAATCAATTAACTGAATTGATTTGGAAAGTGCTAAATATTTTAGGATTTTTGCAGTTCTTTAAAAAGTTCATAGTTCGTAGATCATTGTTCATGGTTTTTTAAAATCAATGAAAATGTGGCACTTTTTGCTATTAACTATGAACCAAGAACTATCAGCAATTATGATCAGCGAAACAGAGAAAGACCCTCAACATAACATTATCATCAAAGGTGCTAAGGTGCACAACCTGAAGAACATGGATGTGGCTATACCCAAGAACAAGCTGGTGGTGATCACTGGTATGTCGGGGTCGGGCAAGTCATCCCTGGCCTTTGATACGTTGTATGCCGAAGGTCAGCGGCGGTATGTGGAGAGCCTTTCCAGCTATGCGCGCCAGTTCCTGGGCCGGATGAACAAGCCGGAAGTAGATTATATTAAAGGCATCGCCCCGGCCATTGCTATCGAGCAAAAGGTAATCACGTCCAATCCACGCTCAACCGTTGGCACTTCTACCGAAATTTATGATTATTTAAAGTTGCTGTTTTCACGCATCGGGAAAACCTACTCACCTGTATCGGGGCAAATTGTAAAAAAGGATACGGTAACTGATGTGGTGAATTTTATCACCTCACTACCCGATGAAACACAGGTGACTATATTATGCCCATTACATCCGCACAACAACCGCAGCCTGAAGGAAGAACTCGCGGTATTGCTGCAAAAAGGTTTTGTGAGGGTTGAGTACCAGGGCAAGATTGAGCGCATTGAATCTATACTGGAAGATAAGTCGATCGCGAATGACCCGTTAGAGGAGAAAGGTAAAAGTAAAAAGGCGAAAGGAGATCATGCCGTCGATCTCCACGCGCCTACCACTGTCCGCATAGTGATCGACCGTGTAACTAAAAACGAAACGGATGAAACTATCAGCCGCCTCGGCGACTCGGTGCAGACAGCCTTTTTTGAAGGTAAGGGTGATTGCTATGTACGTTACCGTAAGCCTGACGAAGACGAAGAAACCGAACGCTTTTTCTGTGATCGCTTTGAATTGGATGGCATTGTTTTTGAAGAACCTACCCCCAATTTCTTTAGCTTTAACAACCCTTATGGTGCATGCAAAAAGTGCGAGGGTTATGGCAAGGTGATTGGGATCGACGAGGATTTGGTTATCCCGGATAAAAGCAAATCAGTTTACGACGGCGCAATTGCTCCATGGCGCGGTGAAAAAATGCGCGAATGGAACGAAGCTTTGGTACGGAGTGCCCTGAAGTTTGATTTTCCAATCCATCGTCAATATAACCAGCTAACCGAGGAACAACAACGACTAATCTGGACAGGGAACCAATATTTCCGTGGCCTGGATTCCTTCTTTAAAGAACTGGAGGAACAGACCTATAAAATTCAATATAGGGTAATGCTATCGCGCTATCGTGGTAAAACTACCTGCCCCGAATGTAAAGGCAGCCGTTTAAGACAGGATGCATCTTTTGTGAAGATTAATAGCAAATCCATCACCGATATCGTGTTGATGCCGCTGGACAAGGCTTATAGCTTTTTCGTAGACCTTGAATTAGACGAACGCGACCAGAAAATTGCCAAACGATTGTTAATGGAAATTACCAACCGCCTGGGATTTTTAAATAACGTTGGGCTGAGCTACTTAACACTGAACCGTTTGTCGAATACGTTGTCTGGCGGTGAGTCACAGCGAATCAACCTGGCTACTTCATTGGGGAGTAGCTTGGTGGGGTCGGTATATGTTTTGGATGAGCCGAGCATCGGTTTGCACCCACGCGATACGCAAAGATTGATAGGCGTTTTGAAATCGCTTCGCGATGTAGGCAACACCGTTTTGGTAGTAGAACATGAGGAAGAGATCATGCAGGCTGCCGATCACATCATTGACATCGGCCCGGAAGCCGGTACGCATGGCGGTGAACTCATCTTCTCAGGAACCTATGATGAAATTATTGAAGATGATAACAGCCTGACTGGCCGTTACCTTGCCCGGAAGGAAGAGATAGCCATCCCGGCACATCGCCGTAAATGGAGTGATTATGTAGAAATACGCGGTGGCCGCGAAAATAATCTGAAGCATGTGAATGTGAAGTTCCCATTGGGGGTATTGTCCGTGGTAACCGGTGTATCAGGTTCGGGAAAGACTAGTTTGGTTAAGCGCATTTTAGCGCCAGCACTGCAAAAAGCTTTGGGCAATTATACCGGCGAACAAACCGGTGCCTATGATAGCATTGAGGGCGATTATCAGAAAGTAGAGCAGGTAGAACTGGTGGATCAAAACCCTATAGGCCGTTCGTCACGATCAAACCCGGTAACTTATGTAAAAGCCTGGGACGAGATTCGTAACCTGTACGCGGCGCAACCCGCCGCTAAAGCGGCCGGATTAAAGCCGTCGGCGTTTTCTTTTAACGTAGAGGGTGGCCGTTGTGATGTTTGCCAGGGTGAGGGAGAAGTGAAGATAGAGATGCAGTTTATGGCTGATATCTTCCTGACCTGCGAAACCTGCGGAGGCAAGCGCTTTAAGCAGCACATCCTGGATGTAGCCTACCAGGATAAAAACGTATCCGATGTGCTCAGCATGACCATTGATGAGGCGCTGGAATTCTTCAGAAAAGAGCCTAAAATACTTAATAAAATAAAACCGCTAGTAGATGTTGGTTTGGGCTATGTACAGTTGGGCCAATCATCCAATACCTTATCTGGCGGCGAGGCGCAGCGTATCAAGCTGGCATCTTTCCTGGTGAAGGGAAACAATTCAAATAAAACACTCTTTATTTTTGATGAGCCGACAACAGGTTTGCACTTTGCCGATATTAAAAAACTGCTTAAATCATTTGATGCTTTGCTTGAGCAGGGGAATACCATCATCGTGATAGAGCACAACATGGACGTGATCAAATGCGCCGACTGGGTGATTGATATCGGTCCCGAAGGTGGCGACAATGGTGGCCGTGTAGTTTTTGAAGGCGTACCTGAAGACCTGATCAAAGAGAAAAATTCTTATACCGGTCAGTTTTTACTGGAACGGTTTTCCGCTCCGGGCGCTCATAAAGAAAAGCATTTTGATTGGATAGTGAAGTAATTGAGTGATTGAATTTACTCTTTTTATTTCTTAAATTTAAGAACAAATTCATCCAAACATGACCTTACCTAAACCGGCAGCAATTACTCTATTGCTGGTTTTCTTCTGCCTGTTTAATAGCAATGCAAATGCCCAGTTATGGCGTTATCTAAATGATAGTCCTGAAAAAGAAAAGGCGGCAGAGCTAGCGATTGAACGCGAAGCAAGCTCGGTAAAGGCGGCGTCAATGGTTGCCTATTCTGACACTTTACGATACAAAATCATTACCTATGACATTCAAACTTTGGATGGCTTGAATGATAAGATAAGCATGTACTATACACCTTTCAGTGGCCAATTGACCATTAAATCAACTAACGACAGTTTGAACATAGTTGATTATACTTCCACAGATAGTGTCCATTTTATAAATAAGAATTTTCTGGAATTGTTATATAGTCCGCGGGGAGGTTCTGATGATGGCCATCAAAACACAATGATACTTTATGTTCTTAATGGGAAAATCGGTATAGCAATGGAAATAGAGACGGATCATCAGTTTGACTTTGCAAAGGGATGGGGTGAATATTATGCGACGGTTAAACTGACGGGCGAAAATCGAGATAGCTATAAATTGCATGTAAAAACCAATGATCGATTGTATTCAAAAGCGAAACATGTTAGGAACCATAATTTGAATAATCGGTTTGTACTCAATTATGATAAAAAAAGAAATATTTTCTATAATAACTTTAGAATGATAAATGGCCGCTTTAGTATTTGGGATTACTCAACGGACAAATTGCATACCAAGTATTTTAAAGGCAAATATCCTGTAATAAAATTGGATGATCGTAATTATTGCTATATCAAAGGGGTTTGGTATGCGGTTGGAAAAAATATCTTTAACGGTAAAAGCACTCTAATCGCAGATTGCATTAGATAAATTCGGTCTCTCCATCAATCTTGCTGTTGTCACCAACATACCGTAATTCTTTTGGTCCATCAAATATAATAAGCACAGTTGTTGCATACCTATAGCATGCTAGTGTTTTGGGGTGACATATTACCAACATTTAGCGCCTACGGCGCATGCCACATTCCCAAGTGGCTCCATCAGAGCCAAATGTTGGTAGAAAAAATAATTGAATAATGTATTCCGTACCGTAGGTAGGATATGTGCTATTCCAAAACCAAGTCGCCCAAAGAAATATGCAGCGACAGGCAAAGCTCCTGGAGCGTTTCCACGGTCAGGTCGCGTGTGCCTTCCAGCCATGAACGCAAAGAGCCTATGTCCCTACGAATGCGCAATCCCATCTCTGCTTTGGTTAAGCCCGTTTCGGCTAACAAAAGCTCCACGCGCGTTTTAATAGCTAACCGGTTTTCTACAATGTGCAGATCAACAGGACGCAGTTTATCCAAAATCCGGTCCAGAAAAGTAGGGTAATTTGGTGTTTCCATGGTCTTTTGTTTATGTGGGTTCGATCAGTTAAATTAATAAAATTGGTTGATAGTTTGGCGGTGAAAATTGATAACAGCATAAAGTTGTAAATTGTTCAGTCCGATGATCAGATTTAAATTTGTGGAGGTAAAATATGTGTTACACAGTTTTCTTGTCCCCACCAATGTTAGTGTTGTCGGCAACGGCCCAATCCATCTCATTGCGCTGATATCTGCTTTGTGGTAGGCTTTGCGGTATGTGTGCAGTAATATATTTCAACAGATTTTCACGGACATAGCACCTCAGGTCAAATGCATCGGAGGAGTTGCGGGCACTCATCAGTGCGCGGAGTTCAATGGCATGTTCCTTTGAGTCGGTCACTTGCAATACGCCGACGCGTTTATCCCAGAGTTTGGTCGTTTTGAGCAAGCGGTTCAACTC
>Ga0207695_10007038_pt1 | contig 14432 bp, 11 predicted proteins | sample KBSC54metaG_FD_184354 | JGI IMG/M metagenome (GOLD analysis project Ga0207695, IMG submission 184354) | Corn rhizosphere microbial communities from Kellogg Biological Station, Michigan, USA - KBS C5-4 metaG (SPAdes) (version 2) | ecosystem: Host-associated > Plants > Roots > Rhizosphere > Soil... | reverse complement strand
AGGTTACCGCGCTTTGGACGCAGCAGAATGGCGAGACTGCGACGGCGGTGTATCGAAATGCTGACACAGGAAACTATGAGGCGCTTCAACTTACTCTTGCTTGTGGCCAGTAGCGTGATCTGGTCGGTTCCGGCCAATGCTGCAACTCGCCCGCACTATGGCGGCACTGTGCGCGTCGCCATGCATGAGACCCCGCAGTCTCTCGATCCGCTCAGCCTGGCTCAAGTCGGCGTTCCGAATATTTCTCGTCTCTTATTTGATACGTTGGTCGTCCTTGATGATCGCGGGTTTGCTCAACCTGCTTTGGCCACGACATGGCAGGCTGAGCCTGGAAATCAGCGCTGGCGCCTCACACTGCGCAGCGGTGTCTCATTTAATGACGGTGCAAACCTGGAGCCGACAGCGGTTGCTGCGTCCCTGCGCGCCGCAAACCCAGATTGGAAAGTGCTGCCCGTCAGCGACATGATTATTGTGCAAACTGGAGAACCGCATCCGAACCTTCCCGCCGAGTTGGCGCTGCCGCGCAACGGAATTGTGCACGGAAATCCGCAAGTGAGCGGGACCGGTCCATTCGCAGTGTCGCAGTACGTTGCGGGCAAGCACCTGAGCCTCGTCGCGAACGATCAGTATTGGGGTGGGCGTCCGTTCGTGGATTCAATGGAAATAGATTTCGGCCAAACCGGTCGAGACCAAATGACTTCGCTAGATCTCGGCAGGATCGATCTCGCCGAGGTAGCTCCGGAGAACATACGCCGCGCTCGCGCTGAGGGGCATACTGTTGAAAGTTCGAGCCCCTCAGAACTCATGGCGCTGGCTTTTGCCATGCCTCCGCGAAACGACGAAGAAATTCACCTGCGAAATGCCCTGGCCCTGAGCATCGACATGCCCGCGATCAACAACGTTGTTTTGCAAGGTGGCGGTGAAGCGACCGGGGCTCTTTTGCCAAACTGGCTCTCAGGTTACGGATTTCTTTTTGCCCGGGTGCAAAATACCGAATTCGCACGCACAGAGCGGACGTTAGGGAAGCAGAGCGGTCCACTGGTGCTCGCTTACGATTCTCAGGATCTCGTTGCGCGCACAGTTGCAGAGCGCGTTATGTTGAATGCTCGTGACGCCGGCATCACCGTGCAACTCACAACCAACGGGCATGGCGATATGGCTCTCACGCGAGTTCCGCTTCCATCTTTGAACACTCAGACTGCCCTAACCGGGGTCGCGCTGGCGCTGCAACTCCCGATGCCGAGTTTCGGTAATGGATCTGCAAATGATCTTTACTCGGCTGAGAAGACTCTGCTGCAATCTCACCGAGTCATACCTCTGGGTTACCTGCGGAGCGGTGTCGCACTGCAACCGGGGATTCGCAATTTCAACATGTCTCCTGATGGTGCCTGGCAGATGAGCAATGTCTGGTTGGGGTCAGACAAGCCATGAGCTTCCGGCGCAGACTGCTCCTGCTGTTTGCGCTGACAGTGCTTGTGTCGGTTGCGGCAGTAACCGGAATTGTTTCGGCCATGGCGCGCCGCGCCTTCGATCGCGCCAACGATGAACGCACCGCCGCGCTGGTCTCTCAGTTCCGCCGCGAGTTTACGCGTAGAGGCGACGATGTCCGCCGCAGAGTGCAAGCCGCATCCGCCAGTGCTGCAGCTGGCCAAATTGCTGTTGCTGCCGCGCAGAGCTCTCCGGATTACAGCAGCTTCCTTGACGCGGCGCAAACGCTTGCAGAAGCGCAACGGCTCGACTTTCTGGAGTTTGCCGACGACCGCGGCACGATCATTTCGTCAGCCCAGTGGCCAGCTAAGTTCGGATACCAGGAGCGACTTGCCAAAACCACGCTACCCGCCTATGCGTTTCTTCGAGACGAAGAGACGCCATCCGGCACGGTTCTCGGTTTGTTCGCGGTTCATGCTATTTCTGCTGGAGATCACAAGGTATACGCGATCGGTGGCACGCGTCTCGATCGCACCTTCCTCTCCTCGCTCGATCTTCCCGCAGGAATGCGTGTCATGCTGTACCCGAACCTGGCCGGTCCCATTGCACCTGAACGGCTGCTCACCACCGGTGATCCGATTGCGAACCCGCAAGCTCTAGCGCAACTCGTTCAGAAGGTCCATATAACCGATCACGATGAAAGCGCCGTCATTCATTGGGATTCCGGCAATGACGAGACTGTGAACGCGTTTCCGCTTATGGGAGCGAACGACAAGACTTTGGCCATCCTTCTGGTGGGCAGTTCACGGCAGATTTACACCGAGCTGCGCAGCGAGATCCGTTCTGCCGCCTTGTTTGCCTCGGGTGCGGGGCTTCTGCTGGCAGTGCTTCTTAGCAGCATCGCTGCTGTTCGTGTAACGAAGCCTGTTGAAGAACTGGCGAACGCCGCACGCGAAGTTGCCGCGGGGAACCTCGACGCCCAGGTCACCGCGCATACGAATGACGAGCTTGGCGTTCTCGCCGACGCCTTCAATCGCATGACACGCGATCTGATTGAACACCGCGAGCGTCTCGTCCAGGCTGAGCGCGTTGCGGCGTGGCGCGAACTGGCTCGGCGTTTGGCGCATGAATTGAAGAATCCCCTCTTCCCTCTTCAGCTCACGGTTGAAAACCTGATGCGATCGCGTGAACAAAGTCCGCAAGACTTCGAGGATACATTTCGCGAGAGCGCATCCACCTTACTTTCCGAAATTGCGAACCTCAAGTCCATCATCAACCGTTTTAGCGAGTTCTCAAAGATGCCGCAGCCGCATTTGCAAGAGGTCTTGCTGCGCGACCTGGTCGCGGGTGTCATCCACGTTTATGAGGCACAGTTTGAGAAGATGAAGATCCGTAATGAGACGGAGTTCACAGATTCACAGCCTGTTTCTGCTGATCCAGACCTGCTTCACCGCGCAATATCAAATCTGGTGTTGAATGCGATCGATGCCATGCCGGAAGGCGGGAAGCTTGTGCTCCGGACATCGAGAAATGGCAATACGGCGATCATCGAAGTCGGCGACACTGGCACCGGCCTCACGTCTGAAGAGTGTGCACGGCTGTTCACGCCGTATTACACCAGCAAATCGCATGGGACAGGCTTGGGCCTGGCAATTGTGCAGTCGATTGTCAGCGACCACGGTGGCCGTATCAGCGTGAAAAGTCAGCCGGGGAAAGGGACCACGTTTATTATCGAACTACCGGTGGCGCGGCAGATACTCGCGGATGGCACGTCCGCTTAGGAGAATGTTTTGGCAAGAAAAGCCAACCTGTTGATCCTTGATGACGAGCCCAGCACTCTCGCCTCGCTCTCGCGCGCTTTCCGCCTCGCCGGTCACGATGCGACGGTTTGCGACAATGCGAACAAGGCGCTCGAAATCGCGAAAGCCGACGGCTTCGACCTGATCTTCTCGGATGTTGTGATGCCCGGAAAGGACGGGCTCGCATTCCTGGAGGAACTGCGCGGGAGTGGCGTCGTGACACCGGTTGTAATGATGTCGGGTCAGGCACACATCGAGATGGCAGTGCGGGCCACGAAGCTCGGTGCCCTGGACTTTCTGGAGAAACCAATTTCGACAGAGAAGCTTCTGCTTACGGTCGAGAATGCCCTTCGCCTGCAGCGGCTCGAATCGGAAAATAAGCAGCTGCGTCAACGCCTCGGCGATCATGAGATCGTCTTCACCGGCGAGGCCATGAAAAAGGTGATGGCGCAGGTCGATCGGGTTGCGCCAACCGAAACCAGGGTGTGCATTCTCGGCGAAACGGGCACGGGCAAGGAACTCGTGGCGCGCGCTTTGCATGAAAAAAGCCCGAGAAAATCCGGGCCATTCGTAGCAATCAATTGTGCGGCCGTACCAGCTGAGCTGATCGAGTCAGAAATGTTTGGACACGAAAAAGGCTCGTTCACCGGCGCGACCGCTCGTCACGTCGGAAAATTCGAGCAGGCGGACCATGGGACCCTGTTCCTCGACGAGATCGGAGACATGCCGCTGGCTATGCAAGCCAAACTCCTCCGCGTACTGGAAGAAGGCGAGATCGAACGAATCGGTACGAGCAAACCTACCCCGGTCGATGTCCGGGTTGTTGTGGCTACACATCGCAACCTCGAGGCCCAAGTTCACGATGGCAAGTTCCGCCAGGATCTTTTCCATCGCATTTATGTTTTTCCAATCATTCTGTCGCCGTTGCGGGAGCGCCGCGAAGACATTCCTGCGTTGATAACGCACTTCGCCGCTCAGGTGTGCGCTCAGAATGCCTGGAAGCCGGTGGCGTTCACTCCGACCGCGGTGGAATGCCTGCAGCAGTACTCTTGGCCAGGCAACGTGCGCGAATTACGCAACATGGTCGAGCGAATCATGTTGTTGGCTTCCAGCAATGAGGTTGACGCCGGTACTGTCGAGTCGGTGCTGACACCTTCGACTACGCAGACGAGGACCTCCGTGGGCTCAGGTCCCTTGGCAAACCGGGTGGAGAATTTCGAACGAGAAGTGATTCTGGCGGAACTGAGGCGGCGAACTACCACATCACTAACGCGGCGAAGTCACTCGGCCTGGAGCGCAGTCACCTCTACAAAAAGGCTGAGCAACTTGGAATTGATATTCGCCAGAAAAGACGGGAAGAGGAGAGTCTGGAATAAAGCTCAGGCGGCTGCGACCACCTGCCCTCGCTTCCATTCCCACGCGCTTTGGACGATGCCCCTCAAATCTGACGAGCTTGGCTGCCAGCCAAGCTCCCGTTTCAACTTTTCTGGACTTGCGCAGAGAATCGCTGGGTCGCCCGGCCTTCTGCTGGCTATTCGCGGGCGAATCTTCTGTCCCGTGATCTCCTCGACCGCGCCGATCACTTGGCGCACTGAGTACGCGGTGCCCGTTCCAATGTTGTAGGCCTGCATGCCCGCTGCTTCAGGCATCTCTAGCGCCAGCAGATGCGCCGCTGCGATGTCGGAGACGTGCACGTAGTCGCGGACGCAGGTTCCATCGATGGTTTCGTAGTCATCGCCGTAAATTTCAAAATGTTCCCGCTCTCCAGCCGCGACTTCGAGCAGCAAGGGGATAACGTGGGTCTCGGGCCGATGACTTTCTCCTGCTTCTGTGGTCGCTCCGGATGCATTGAAATACCGGAATGTGGCCACAGTCCAACCATACGCCAATGCGTACCAGCGAAGCACTCGCTCGAACATCAGTTTGGTTTCACCGTAAGAGTTCACCGGCTCTTTGGGATCGTCCTCTTTGATCGGCAGCGATCGGGGATTGCCGTACACGGCTGCCGATGACGAAAACACGAATCGCTTAACTCCAAAATCCCGTAACGTTTCGAGGAATCCGATACCCGACGCGACGTTCACGTCGAAGAACCATCCCGGATTCGAGACCGACTCTGGTATCAACGCCTTCGCTGCGAAATGAAAAACCGCATCGATCCGGTGCTGCCGGAGCACACACGCCACCGCCGCTCGATCGCCGTAGTCGATCTGATGGAACTCTGCCCTGCTGGGAACAGCTTCGGGATGTCCAGTCGACAGATCATCAATGATTACTACCGCGTGCCCTGAATCCAGCAGTTGTCGGCTACAAACCGATCCCACATATCCCGCCCCACCCGTGACCAACACTCTCGCCATCAATACGCTCCCACGCCGCGCAGCACTGCCAGCGGTGTACGCACCAAAATGTTGCAGTCCAGCCCTAGTGACCAGTTCTGCACGTAAAACAGATCCATTTGGATTCGCTTTTCGAAAGAGACTTCCTGACGGCCCTGGACCTGCCAGACTCCTGTGATTCCGGGCTTTGTCACGCGAAAGATCCACCCGGCATCGCCGTAGCGTTTGAGTTCCTCTGGCGTAATCATCCGGGGGCCGACCAGGCTCATCTCGCCGCGAAGGACATTCCACAGTTGCGGCAATTCGTCCAAACTCAATTTGCGTAACAGCGCTCCCACCGGAGTCACCCGCGGATCCGTCCTCAACTTTGAATTTCGCTCGAACTCGCGGCGCAAGCCAGGATTCTGCTCCAAAATCGCATCGGCATTCGGACACATGCTGCGCAATTTGAATGCGTCAAATTCACCTGAGGGCCCGACAACTCGGCGACGGTGAAATACGGGACCGCGATCCTGTAATTTGATAAGCACGGCGCAGAGCACAATCACCGGCGCGAACAGCACCAGCAGCACAGAAGCGCCCGCTATATCGAACAGTCTCTTGATCCTCGCCGCGGTCATGCTTGTAGGCAAGATTCAGCTTTGGATGCACTGGACGCGTGACATATCTGCCTATAAACGCCCAACGTCTGCTCCGCCGCCCGGGTCCAGGAGAACTGAGCGGCGCGACGAAGGGCGCATTCACGCCAGTGATTTCGCACCTTTTCACTTTCTAGCAATAATGCGAGTGCCGCACCCATGCCTTCAACATCGAAGACATCCAATACCTGAGCTCCATCGCCCGCAATCTCGCCAAGCGATCCGCCTTTCGCAGTCACCACAGGGCATCCACACGACATCGCTTCTAGCAGCGGCAATCCAAATCCTTCGTACAGCGACGTAAGCAGGAACGCATGTGCGTGACGGAATAACATTCCCAGCTCCTCGGCAGAAATGAACCCCGTTCGCAGCAAGCTCCCATTCAAAATATTCGCCTCAGCAATTGTGTTCAATCCGTCTCCGGGCCCGTAGGCAACAATTTGAAAGCCTTGTTCAACTCGAGTCTGCATGACCGCAAGCGCCTTCAATGCAGTGGCCAGGTTCTTTGTCCGCCAGTTCCGCGGGGTTGAGATGACAACATAGCGGGACAATATCCCAAACTTTCTCTGGAGGTACCGCAATTCGCTTTGTGTCGCATGCGAATGGAACTGACTCGGCGAGACTGCGTTATATACCACCGAGATGTTTTCCGGCGGTACATTTAAGACCCGCTGGATGTCCCGCGAGGTCGTTTCCGACACGGCAATGATGTGGGCCGCCCGTACCGTTGCGGCGCGGTATGCCATTTTGATCAGCAACTGTTTCGGGTAGGAATAGATGCGGAACAAAAACGGGATCAGGTCGTGAATTGTAATGACTACTGGGCACGGCGCAGCGTAGGGCGCAACGAAGAACGGACAGTGCAACAGGTCGAGTCTGTCGCGGCTGCAACGTCGGGCTAGCTCCCATTGTTCGCCAATGGAATATTTTCTCGACTGCACCGGGATTCGAGCCACCGAAAACCCTTCCAGGCCCGGCACGGGATTTTCGGGATTCTCATATACAACCAACTCGCAGTCCCGACCGCATTCCGCCAGCGCAGCTAACAACCCGGCAACATACGTTCCTACTCCAGAATCGTTGTACCAGCGGGCATCGAATCCGATACGCATCTGAAGCTCTACTAAGCGGAACGCCGACCTTCCGGCATACCTGCGCTTTGACATGTAACCGCGCGGCTCTTTGCCGCAAGCGGATCAAGAACCTGCCGATAGGCTGCGATGGTTTGTTCGGCAGCCTTCCGCCAGGAGAATTCCGCAGCCCTCGCCAAGGCGCGCTTACGCCAGCGTTCCCGCTTTTCCCGGTTCGTCAGGAGTAGTGCGATGGCTTGGGACATGCCTCGCGAATCCTTAGGATCGAAGATCAACGCGCCATCACCCGCCACTTCGGCGAGTGATCCGCCGCTTGAAGTAATCACCGGGCAGGCGCACGACATGGCTTCCAGGATGGGCAATCCGAATCCTTCATACAACGAAGTCATTAGAAACAGCTCCGCATTCCGCAGCAACGCCCCGATGTCCTCGACCGGCATATATCCCAGGTAGCGGACGTCGACCTGCGACAGCACGGCAGGATTCTTGAGATTCTCGATCGCAGTTCTAGGCCCATAGATGGCGAGTTGAATTCGTCGGCCCATGGCGCGCGATGCCGAGGCCACAGCTTCTATGGCCGTGTCGAGGTTTTTCGTTCGCCAATTACAGCCCGCACTGCCAACCACGGCGTACGGCGGACACAATCGATAGGTTTGCTCCAACCTTTCCGTTTCGCGCTGCGACCTGTTACTGTGAAACGCGTCGTCGGACGCAGCGAGGTGAACGGTCGTGATTCTGGTGGCGGGCACACCTAAGATGTTTTCGACGTCATGTGCTGTGTTGAGGGAATCAGTGATGATATGCCGAGTGCGTAGCGCGGCCACGCGGCACCCCAGCTTTACCCAGGGCACCGCAGCCAGTTGCTTATACCAGTCTCGCGTGCGGAACAGAAAAGGGATCAGGTCGTGCACTGTGATGACTAAGGGGCACGGCAAGAATAACGGCACTCCATATTGGAAAGGGCTGTGAAACAAATCAATATGTAGGGACCTGCATAGGGTTCTTAGTTCATATTGCGAGCCCAGTGACAATTTGCTTGAGCGTACCGCGACGCGCGAGAGGCGGGCAGCGGGACAAAAGGGAACAGGCTTGCCGGCCTCTTCAAACACGTACAGCTGCAACTCCGAATCAGCGGCACAGATTGCGTTCAGCAATTGCCTTATATAAGTTCCTACGCCTGACTGGTTATACCAACGGGCGTCGAATGCAATGCGCATATCTGATCCGAGCGGCCGCATCAGACTGCTGTATCAGCCGTGGTGTGCAGCCTTTCCATCCTTGATCGAACGGCCAGCCCTACAGGGAACCAGAGCCAGCATGCCAGAGGGAAAACGTCGTGCAGCGCAGCAAAGGTCATCACCGCGGAAAACCCAACGACCACTCCAAGAGCCACAAGGTCCAGCTTTGTCGGCTCGGGCCGTAGATACCGCACCAGGGATACGAGAAATGCTATGAAGCAAATTACGGTGCCGATGCCATATTCGGCGGCGAAAGTCAGATACGTATCCTCGACGGAGAAGGCGGTTCCCTCGGTCTTAACCGCAAGTTTGCCCGCGTTTCCCGGACCAACGCCGAAAGGGTGTTGCGCAATGAACTGAATCCCCTCAATGATCGACTCGCGATGGCCCTGGGCGGAGGGATCCTCGCCGGATTTCGTTGATTTGAGATAGTCTGTCAAGCCCAGCACTGGAATTGCAGCGATAAACAAGGCGAGCATCACTGCCCCAGCTTTTAATAGCCGCCGAGTTTCTCCTAATTGGACGGACACAAAACCCAGTGCAACCGCAGTCCCCACCCACGCGGAACGCGTTACGGTGCAGATAAGACCGGCCGCGAGCATTAGGCCTGGGATCGTCTTACGGGAATAAATCCACCATATGACCAGCGCCGCCATACACAGAGGTGCAAACTGAAGGGGACCAAACATCGTCGATGATTCGCGCAGACCTAAGTACCCTTGCGCGTGGAAGGCCGCATCAAGCGCATTTCCGTCAGTACCACCTCTGCTGACGGCAAGGTACAGAACCGTTCTCGGGCCTTCGCCAATAATGAATACCTCTACCATACCGAGAACTGCCAAAAGCGACACAATCCAAACAGCTCGGGTCGCCCAGTATTGCTCTCGGTCGCCGTCCAGCGTCGTGAGGCGGCCGGCGGCGTACGCGATCACAAAGTTAAAGTCCGACAGCAGCGCCAGCAGAGATCCTCCGAAGATGAAATGTGCCGTCGCCAAACCGAAGCACGCCAGCAAGAGCCAATCCGGTCTCGTAAGGTGAATGCCATTCTTGCACCAGAGACCAAACGCGATTAACAACAGCGCGCCCCGGTCTGCCCCCTCAAGCGCACCGATGTATGGGGGGCCAAAAAATTTGGCAAGCAGAAAAAGCAAGGTGTACGTGGGAATGAAAGCCAAAAACAAACCCAAACCCTGAGTTGGATATTTGAAAGTCGCCCAAAGCACCAATACGCTCGCCGTGGCCACAGTCACCAGCAGCAACGACATGCCGATCACGCCCAGGAGGGCAATGAACACTACTGCACATCCCGCAGAACTGATTGCCAGCAGCTTGCGCAGGCCGCTTCGCGGCCCTTCAACTGTTTGAAACGTCGTCCCCATTAATTTAAGAGAGCATTGCTGAGTGTCAGCTGGCCGTTGCCGATCGAAGTACCTGGAGTGTTTGTTCCGCGCATCTTTGCCAATTAAACGTGCTGGCACGCGCCTTGCCGGCGGACGCAAGACGCTGTCGCACATCATTGTGCTCCAGCACTTCCTCGATCCTTGCGGCCATGTCTTCTACCGAGTAGGGATCGAAGTACAAAAGTTCGCCACCAGATACTTCAGGCAGGCACGATGAATTGGAGCAGATTACTGGTGCCCCGCACGCCATTGCTTCCAGCAGGGGCAGGCAGAACCCCTCGTACAAAGAAGGAATGACGACCAGGGTCGCACATTTGAGCAGAATCGCTAGCTCAGGATCACTTAAAGGGCCGGTGAATATCACACGCTCAGGTGGCTCACAGTGGCTCGCGGCTGCAACAATACGCTCGTGTCCCCAGCCGTTTTCCCCTACCAGCACCAAAGCGGTATCTAGATTCTTGTTGTTGCCGACGAGTGCGCGGTAGGCGTTGATCAGTCGTTCAAGATTCTTTCGCTCCTGGATCCTGCCGTGGTGCAGTATGAATGGTTGCCTGATTCCCAACTTGTTTAATAGTGGGTCGCGCTCCGAAGGATCTACCGGGTCGTTGTTAAATATTTTGTTGTCACACGCCAGGTACACCACATGCACTTTCGATTCTGGTAAGCGGAACACGTTAACCAGGTCCTGCTTGGAATGCTGTGAATCCGTGATGACGGCGCGAGACAGTCTGGCGCACATTGCAAACTCGCGCTTCAGTGCCTGTGCTCTTGGAACATTTGGAAAGACCACCGGGATGATGTCGTGAATCGTGGTGACTGCGGGAATTAGGCCACCGATGGGAATTGTGTTGGCTGACGGGCAAAACAGCACATCAGCCTTGCTCTTGCGAGCGGACCAGCAGGCGCCTCCATATCTCCAGAGCCGTCCGATGCGCAGCAAAGTTGTGTTGTAAGGCCTAAATCCGTCAGTAGCTGTGAACTGGTTTGCATCACTAGCTACCGTGGAAGACACCAGCGGCCTGAAATGCATTTCTCCTTCCTGCGCAACCTCCCTGAAATACGAGAGAAGATTTCGAGCATAGACGTAGATGCCGTTATTCCGAAACCGACTTAGCAATGGCCACGTGTCGAAGGCAACGGTGCAGTGACGGCCATTGCCGTTTCGTGGTTGAACGAGATTGCTGCTGATATGGTTCACTGGCAACTCAGGCATTTGCCTTGGGCAAGATTGGAACGGCTTTCAGCAAAGTGCGCATCCTCGTGCGCGACGGAGCGTCGAGTGCCCAGTGCCAGGTGATCGCGGTAAAGAGGCCAACGACGGCGACGAAGAACAAGATTTTCAAACCTAGCCCACTCACGAGGGTGGCCAGTAACAGTGCTGCTGCTCCCGCGCCCATTGTCATCCACAAGCGCGGTGCAAGCACGGCTCTGAGAAAAAAGAATAGAACAACCGCTTCTGCGCTGAGTCGAATCGTCCACGCCAGCGCAGCCCCTTCAATACCGCGCATCCGCACTCCCCAGTAGAGCAGCGCCAGATAGCAGGGCACTTCAATCAGGTGCAGTTTGGCCGTGAGGTCGGGCCGACCAGACGCCTGCAGCAGCGCATATGGCATATTCGCAAGGCTGTTCGTGAACACTCCGATTGCCAATATCTGCAAGACGACTGTACTGCGACCTGCGAAATCTGCGCCTAGCCAGAGAGTCAGTCCCTCACGGGCGCCCAACACAATTCCGAGAATGCTTGGGAACAAGATCGCGAAGGTGCTCGTAAGGCTTCGTTCATAAAGTGATGTGGTGCGCGGATGATCTTCAACTGCGAGCGCCTCCGAGAACGCGGGAAACAAAACTCCCGATAACGCAGCAGGGACAAGCCATAGCTTTGTGACCGCGTCAAAGGGCGCTGCGTAATAGGCGACCGCGGAAATCGAAACCACTGACCCAATCACAAAGCGGTCGAGATATACCATTACCGGCCCGACGATATTGCTCACGGTCAGCCAACTACCGAAGCCGATGAGGGCTCGAAATGCCGCTTTGTCCCATGTGACATCGAACGAGAACCCGGTCACGCAACGCCGGCAGACCGCGAAGTGTAGCGCGCAGTTCGCAAGACGCGCGACCGCCAGGGTCAAAACGATGGGGTAAAGGCTGCGTGAGAACGGCAGCACCGCGAGGGGCGCAAGATAGCTGATGAATCCGAAGGCTACGCGTAAGGCGTTCACGGCGGCAAAATTCTGCTGCGCCTCCAGCATTCCTCGCAAACCAGAGGTTAGCGTGACAAACGGCACGGCGACAGCCAGCCATAGCAAGCTGCGCAAAACTTCCGACTGCAATGCGGCCGGGATTTTTAGCGCGGAGTGCGTGAGCCATGGTGCCAAAGCAAACAGCACCCCGCCGAAGCACACGCCGAGCAAGAGCATGCAGGCTATGGCTGTCCACACCAGGTTTGCCGCGCCTTCGCTGTCACGTAAGGCAATTTTTTCCGCCAGCAGTTTGGTTACGGCGCGCCCAATTCCAAAATCGAAGAGGCTGAAGTAACCGACCAGAATCCAAACGAGCGTAAGGACGCCAAATCTATCTACACCCAGGTGGTGTATTAGAACCGGAATTGCGACCGCTGCAAGCGCTAGCGGCAACAATTGTCCGGCAAAATTCCACAGACTGTTGCGAACAACACTGGGCCGACGAGTACTTGTCGGTGGTGGCGCGACGTTTGCTGGCTGATTCACTTAGCCAACTCCAGGCAGACGACTGCTTCCGCCGCCGCCAACTCCGTTAATGAGCCATCCTGTTGCGATGAATCGAAGTATCGTGCTTCGCTGCATTCATCAGCCGAAGCCGTGTTCCATCCAGCCGAGGTGTATCGGAAATACTGGGTGCGGCACGCCTCGGGACGAAACGCATCCAGCAGCATCTGCACCCGGGTGGCGTCAAATACCTGTAGCCATCCATGATCGGCCGCCCGACCGAACGGCACCGTCAGATACAGGACTCCTCCAGGTTTCAAAACACGATGTAACTCGGCAAGTGCCTGAAGCTGCGATTCTGGGCTGTGCTCGTTCTTCGTGGCGTCCGCCGTATAAAACTGGGTATTGTCCATGCCCACGTGCTCCAACGTCGAAATGCAGGCTATCCAGTCGAAGTAGTTGTCGCGGAAACAACAGTCGCGAATGTCTCCATAGACGTACGAAATGCCGCGTCGCCAATAGCAATCTGCTTCAGGGGCGAGAGTGAGAATAGAGATTGCCTTGTTCTTCAGCTTGGGATGAGAGAGTACGAAGTCGTAATTGAGAACGGATCCGGCATCGAGCAATCTGCCCTCAGCAGTCGGCAATCGTGAAAAGAACCAAGGATACTCAACTGCGCGCTCATCCAACCACAATCCCCAGCCTTCTGGAAGCACGTCTGGCGGAAGCGAGGCAGTTACGTATTGCGGCAACTGGGTCTGGCGGTAAGAAAGATATCCGCGTCCAAAAGGTCGTCGCGTGTACCTTTGGAACACGCCCGATTTAAAGCGCCGCATCGAGGAGGACAATTTGCTCATCCGAAGTTCGTCGATGGGAGCGCGCTTGGAGCCGTACTCGCGAGAACTTGCTCGTATATTTCCGTACAACTTTTTGCAGTTCTCGACCAAGTGAAGCGCAGAAGATTTTCGAAACCACGGCGCACCATCTCCTCGCGAAGAGTGTTGTCAGTGAATGCGCGGTACATGGCTTCACCAAAGGCCTGGGCGTTGCGGGCGTCTGCATACAACGCGGCTTCCCCTCCAACTTCCGGCAGCGATGCGGCATTCGAGGAGACCACCGGCACACCGCAAGCCATGGCTTCGAGAACTGTGAACCCAAATCCTTCGTATAAAGACGGACAGGCGTAGACTCGCGCACACGAATAGAGTGCCGACAGCTCGGGATCCTCGACGAAGCCCGTGAGCACTAGATGGCTGGAGATGCCCAACTCCATGGCAAGATTCCTCAATTCGCGCTCGCCCTCTCCAATCGGGCCTGTAATTACCAGTTGTGCATCCCCGCCCTTCTCCAAAAATGCCTTGAACGAGCGCAAAAGTCCGGCATGATTCTTTCGCTGCTTATAGATCCCGGTATAGAAGATGTATTCCCCTCGGACGCCGTATTTCGCGAGAACGCGCTCTGCAACCGCAGGTTCCGCAGCTCTCCCCAGCGTGTTGTCAGCTGCCGGGTACACAACAAACACCTTTTCGGGATCAATGCCTAGGTAGCGCACAATCTCATTTTTCGAAAATACCGAGTCGGTAATGATTCTTTTGCTCAGCCGAACGGACGCTCGCATCATCAAGCTGTAATACATTCTTCCCAATCGCGAATCCAGGTCTTCGGGGCACGCAAGGTAAATCACATCGTGAATAGTAACCACTGACGGACAAACTTGAAAAAGGGGAATCATGAAATGCGGCGAATGCAACAGGTCGACCTTTTCTTCGCGAAGAATGCGCGGAAGCTCGATCTGCTCGCCAACTGAGTAAT
>Ga0207695_10007037_pt1 | contig 14434 bp, 10 predicted proteins | sample KBSC54metaG_FD_184354 | JGI IMG/M metagenome (GOLD analysis project Ga0207695, IMG submission 184354) | Corn rhizosphere microbial communities from Kellogg Biological Station, Michigan, USA - KBS C5-4 metaG (SPAdes) (version 2) | ecosystem: Host-associated > Plants > Roots > Rhizosphere > Soil... | reverse complement strand
GCTTCGCCAGGAAGGTGGAGAGCGCGAATTTCGACCCGCCCCACGAGGGCATCTTGGCGTCGTGGTCGTTCGCCGGCTGCGCCAGGACATCGAGATTGGTGATGCCCATCAGGCGCCACACCTGACCTGCGAACACGAAGGTGTCGCCCGGATCGAGCATCTCCAGCATGCCCTCCTCGATCTCTCCGATCTTGCGCCCGACCGAGCCCCGCCGGCCCGCGATCCTGACCGCCAGCATGGCCGGTGAGACGATGGCGCCGACGTTCAGACGGTGCCGCTGGGCGACCTCGCCGTTGCGCACCCGCCAGCGCCCGTCCGGCCCGCGCACGATCCTGCGGAAGCGGTCGTAGGTCTTCAGCGCGTAGCCGCCGGTGGAGACGAAATCGACCACCTGTTCGAAGTCCTCCCAGGAGAGCTCACGGTAAGGGCCTGCCGTCCGCACCTCGTCGTAGAGCTCGAGCATGTCGAAGGGCTCGGCGCAGGCGCAGCCCATGACGTGCTGCGCCAGCACGTCCAGCGCGCCTTCCCGCGGCGGATCGCCATCCAGCACGTTCTGGGCGATCGCCTCGCGCGCCGCCTGGCACTCGAGCATCTCGAAACGATTGGCCGGCACGAACAGAGCGCGGCTGGGCTCGTCCAGCCGATGGTTCGCCCGGCCGATACGCTGCACCATCCGCGCGGCCCCTTTCGGGGAGGCGAGCTGGATCACCAGGTCCACGTCGCCCCAGTCGATGCCGAGATCGAGCGTCGAGGTGCAGACCACGGCGCGCAGCGCGCCTCTGGCCATCGCCGCCTCCACCTTGCGCCGCCGCTCGGCCGCGAGGCTGCCGTGGTGCAGCGCGATCGGCAGGGCGTCATCGTTCAGCCGCCAGAGCTCCTGGAAGGCGAACTCCGCCTGGAAGCGGGTGTTGACGAACACCAGCGCCGTCTTCGAGCGCTTGATCGCCTCGTAGACCTCCGCCATGGCGTGCTGCGCGGTGTGCCCGGCCCAGGGCACGCGCCCCTCCGAGAGCAGCATGTCGACGATCGGTTGCGCCCCCGCCGGGCCCGTCACGAGCTCGATCGCCCCAGGTCCCGCCGGTCCGGCCATCCAGCGCTTGATCACCTCCGGATCGTCGACCGTCGCCGAAAGCCCGACGCGGCGCATGTGCGGGGCAAGCGTGGAGAGGCGTGCGAGATCCAGCGCCAGGAGGTCGCCGCGCTTGGAGGCGTGCAGGGTGTGGATCTCGTCGAGGATCACGCACCTCAGGCTCTCGAACAGCAGCCGCGCGCCCTCCCAGGCGCAGAGCAGGGCGAGCTGCTCGGGGGTGGTGAGCAGGATCTCCGGCGGCTTCACCCGCTGGCGCTGCCGACGCGAGAGGCCGGTGTCGCCCGTTCGGGACTCCGCCGTGATCGGCAGTCCCATCTCCAGGATGGGCGCGTTGAGGTTCCGCTCGACGTCGACCGCCAGGGCCTTGAGCGGCGAGATGTAGAGGGTGTGCAGGCCGGCGGGCGTGTTGGCGGGCGGCCGTTCGGCGAGCTCGATGAGGCTCGGCAGGAAGCCCGCGAGCGTCTTGCCGCCGCCGGTGGGGGCGATCAGCAGGGCGTCGCGGCCGGCGCGGGCCTGCTCGATCATCGCCAGCTGGTGCGCGCGCGCGGTCCAGCCGCGCCCGTCGAACCACGCCTTGAACTTCGGCGGCAGGAGGTCGGGAAGCTGCGCGCCCGCGTCGGCCATGCGGCCCCTATAGCATGTTCCCGTTACGTTTCATCGCTCATCGCAGCGGGCGCCGCGCGCAGCTCGCGCCTGCCGGAGCTGGGCCTGATCGAAGGGCCCGGCCAGGAACGGCCAGCGCGCGGCCGATAGCGGGCGGCGCCAAGCTTCGCGTTTGCTTACAGCGTCAATGAAAGGCAAGGTGCCTGCCGTCCGAAGGAGAGGGCGCATGGACCCGAAGGCCGAATTCGACGTGATCGTCTATGGGGCGAGCGGCTACACGGGCCGGCTCGTGGCCGAGCACCTGGCGAAGCGGTACGGCGTCGGCGGCGAGGTCAAATGGGCGATGGCGGGCCGCTCGGCCGGCAAGCTCGCGGCCGTGCGCGATGAGATCGGCGCGCCAAAGGATACGCCGCTGGTCGTCGCCGATGCGTCCGATGCGGCGTCGCTGGAGGTCATGGTGCGCCGGGCGAAGTCGGTGATCACCACGGTGGGCCCCTACCAGCTGTACGGCGACGCGCTGATCGCCGCCTGCGCGGCCGCCGGAACCGACTACCTCGATCTCACCGGCGAGCCGAACTGGATGCACAGGACCATCGCCGCCCACGACGCGACGGCGAAGACGACCGGCGCACGGCTGATCCACTCCGCGGGATTCGATTCCATTCCCTTCGAGCTCGGGGTGCTGTTCTGCGAAGAGACCGCGAAGCAGCGGCTCGGCGGCTACGTCTCCCATGTGAAGGGCCGGGTCCGCGCCATCAAGGGCGGGCTCTCCGGCGGAACGGCGGCGTCGGGTGCGGCGACCATGGCCGCGGCGCAGAAGGACCCCTCGGTGCTCGGCGTGCTGACCGACCCCTTCGCTCTGACGCCGGGGTTTCGCGGGCCCGACCAGCCGCGGGGCGACAAGCCCCATCGAGACCCCGACCTCGACGCCGACGTGGGGCCGTTCATGATGGCGATGATCAACACCAAGAACGTCCATCGCTCGAACTTCCTGATGGGCCATCCGTGGGGCCGCGACTTCCAGTACGACGAGATGTCGATCGTGACGCCGGGCGCCCCCACCGAGTTCACGGCGCTCGGCGAAGGCGCCCCGAAGCCCGGCGAGGGTCCGAGTCGCGAAGAGCGGGAGAGCGGCTTCTTCGACATCCTCTTCGTGGGCGTCGCAGACGACGGCCGTCAGGTCCGCGTCTCGGTCAAGGGCGACAAGGACCCGGGCTACGGCTCGACCTCGAAGATGCTCGCCGAAGCCGCGCTCTGCCTGGTGAAGGACTGTCCCGAGACGCCAGGCGGCGTCTGGACGCCCGGCGCGGCGATGGGGATGAAACTGTTCGAGCGCCTTCGGAAGAACGCCGGGCTGACCTTCGCGATCGAATGAGAGCTCCCGCGCCGCCAAGCGTCACCTTGCCGGAATCAGGAGCCGCGCGCCGACCTCGCGAGTCGGCTGCGCGGCTGTAGGAATCCCCTCGAAACGCCGGTTATCAGAGGCTCGTCAGCTCAGCACGGATAGCGGTGACGCACGAGCACCCGGCGATGGATGTAGGGATCCCACACCCAACGCGCGGACTCGCACACCGCATAGCCGCCGTAGTAGTCGTCGTCGTAATAGGCGGGGCCGTAGTAGCCGCCGTAGTAGCCGCCGTAGTATGGCCGATCGGCTAGGGCCGCCCCGATCGCCAAGCCGGCGACGCCACCCAACAGAGCCGCGCCGGCGAAGTCGCCGTGGCGATGGAAGTCGCCACGGAAGCCCCCGTGGTGGAATCCGCCGCCGTGGAATCCCCGGGCTTCGGCGGCGGTCGGCAGGGCGGCGGTTGCGACCGCGCCGCCGAAGGTGACGGCCGCCATGGCGGCGGCGAGGGTCTTGTTCATCTCGAACCTCCATTGCGGGCGGCCCGCCGCCGGGCGGCGGCCGCGTCAGTGTCAAGGGTTAACGCGCGGGACCTGAACCGGTGCTGAATGACCTTGTTACCCGCGGGTCGGCTGCACGGCCGTTGTGGAAGCTCGGCCGTTGGGTCTTTGATCCCGTCCCGGGGTCGGGGGGGGCAAGACGATCCTCGAGAGGGGCAAGGGATGAAGGTATTCGCCGTCATTCTCGCGAGCGTGCTCGGCACGTTCATTGCCGCGGGCGCCCGCGCCGCCACCGCGCCTGAGCCCGCGGGCCACGACTTCGTCATCCGCGGCTTCCGCTTCCGCTCCGGCGAGAGCCTGCCGGTCGAGATCGCTGGGCGCAACCGGCTCTGGCGGCAGATGGTGATCGACGCCATCACCTCGGATCCGGCCTACCAGGGCGGCGAGTACAAGGCCGAGCCCTCGGAGGGGCTGAGGGACGCCGAGAATCTGCTGATCATCGCCGGCGCTTCGCCGCTCCCCATGCAGCTCCAGCTCCCCACCGGAGCGGCCGCGAAGGCCTGGTACCATACGGAGCTGCCTCGCCGGCTCAAGGGCCTCGACGCCAACGACCTCGTCTACGCCGTCGCATCGTCGCGCACCTATGATCCGTCGAAGGCGCTGGAGAAGATTTCCGCACCGATCACCTGGGTGAACTCGGCCGACGACTTCATCAATCCGGCCGACCTCGGCATCGCGCCGCGGGAGGCCAAACGCCTGAAGAACGGCCGCTTCGTGCTGATCCCGACGAGCCCGGCGAGCCACGGCCACGGCTCGCACACGTGGGCGGTCCTCTGGAAGGACGAGCTCGCGGCGCTGCTCAAGCGATCCGAATGATCCGCTCGCCCCGGTGTTCGCGGCCGTGACCGGTGGCTACTTCAGCGCCCGCTCGAGAGCGTCGCGGCGCAGCCGGACATAGGCCTGGGCGGCCGCCGATTGCGGCGCCAGCGCCTCGAAGGCGTGGTAGGCGCCCGGGATCACGTGCAGCTCGGTCGGCACGCCCGCCGCCAGCAGCCGGCTCGCATAGTCGATGTCCTCCTGCAGGAAGAGGTCGAGCGAGCCCACCGCGATGAAGGCGGGCGGCAGCCCCGTAAGATCCTGCGTCCGTGCGGGCACCGCATAGGGATGATGGCCCCCGGAGCCGGGCTCCCTGCCGAGCAGCGCGGCCCAGCCGAAGCGGTTGGAGGCGTTGGTCCAGATGAATTCGCCGACGTGCGGATTGCGCGGGCCCTCGGTAACGGTACGGTCGTCCAGCATCGGATAGATCAACATCTGCAGCCGGACCGGGACCTCGCCCCTGTCGCGCGCCATCAGCGCCAGGGCCGCGGCCAGCCCGCCGCCGGCGCTCTCGCCCCAGATGGCGATGCGGTTCGCATCCACCCCCAGCTCGGCCGCGTGACCGTGCAGCCAGAGCAGGCCCGCGTAGCAGTCCTCCACCGGTCCGGGCGCAGGCGTCTCCGGGGCCAGCCGGTAGTCGACGCTCACCACCACGCAGGGCAGTTCGCCCGCCGCGTTCACGCAGGCCGGCGCGCCGGTCTCGGCGGAGCCCATCACATAGCCGCCGCCGTGGACGAACAGGATCGCCGGCATGGGCCCCTCGGCCCGCAGCGGCCGATAGACGATCAGGCCCACATCGGGGGCGCCGTTCAGACCGGACGCGGTGGCCGCCTGCACGCCGACGTCGTCGCGCCAGTAGGTCTCCTTCGGCGGGGCGAAGCTCTTCATCAGCTCGCGCGTCGCCGCCAGCGTGTCGGGGGACAGATCGATCGGCGGCAACACCTCCAGCGCGGCGGCAAGCTCGGGATCGACGAGGTGTCTCGTGCTCATCGAAAAACCTTCCTCAGATCAGGGCCAGGGGCAGGGCGGCCGGATCGCCGCGATAGTCGCTCCGCGCGGCGTCCCGGTCGCGCCGCGCCCCGGCGGCTCGCCCGAGCTTCGCCTGCGCCTCGCCCAGAACCCTCAGCGCCAGGCCGTCCGCCGGCCAGCCCGCCAGGCTCTTCTCGGCCGCCGCCGCGGCTTCCGCGTCGCGCCCGGCGGCGAGCAGGGCGGCCGCCTGGCTGCGGCGCACCGGATACCACCACGGCGGCGGATCGAACGACTTGCCGAACGCCGTCTCCTGGACCGCCGCCGCCTGGGCGTAGCTGCTCGCCGCCAGGTCGGGACGGCCCTGCAGCATCTCGGCGCGTCCGCTCAGGACCCCCACGGCCACCGTGACATGCGGGAGGTTGGCTGCATCCGCGGGCGCGAGCTTCATCGCCTTGAGCGCGGCCGCCTCGGCGACGACGCCGGCCACGTCGCCCTTGGCGGCGAAGGCCTCGCCGCGCGCGTAGTGGCGGTAGATCGCCAGCAGCCCGTCCCTGGCCGCGCTCTCCGGGATCGCGAGCGCCTTGTCGGGGGCGAAGCGGCCATACGCCACGAAGCTGCGGCTCAGCGCGTAGGCGCGTCGGTTCACGCTCTCCGGGAAGGCCACCTTCGCGTCGTCGGCGAACCGGAGCGCCAGCGTCGCATCGCCCGCCATCAGGGCGCCCTCAGTCCCGAACGAGATGTTGTGCGGATAGTACATCGCCGCGCCGAGCGGACGGACGTAGCCCATCTCGCGGCCGAACTCCGCGTCCACGTCCAGGGCCTGGGCGTTGACCAGGGCCGCACGCTCGTAGCCGCCCACATGGATGAAGGTGTGGGCCCCCATGTGCACCAGATGGCTCGCCCTGGGCGCGAGGCTCGCCAGCCGCTCGGCGTAGGGCAGCGCGAGCGCCGGTCGTCCGGCGAACTCGGTCGCATGGATGTAGTAGTGGATGGCCGCGGTGTCGTCGGGCCGGCGCTTGAGCACGCCCTCCAGGATCGCCATGGCCCGCGGCACGGTCGAGAAGTCGTCCGCGCGCGACGGGATCATGATGACGTGGGCGGTCACGTCGGCGACGGCGTCGTCGGTCGGCCAGCGGGCGGCGATCGCGTCCATCTCGCGGCGGAAGGCCGCCTCGCCCTGGCCCGCCGCGGGACTGTAGCGGGTGACGAGGGCGGCGGTCAGCGCGCGGATCTTCGCGTCGTCGTTGGCGGCCAGCACCTGCGCCCGCTGCGCCACCTTGAGCGCCTCGGCGGTCTGGTCTGCGGAGATCGGATAGTTCAGCGTCGCGCCCAGCGACAGCGCCTCTCCCCAGGCGCACATCGCGCACTCGGGATCGAACGCCATCGCCTTCCGGAACGCCGCCTTGGCCTCGTCGTGGTAGAAGGCGTGGTAGAGGTTGAGGCCATAGTCGAACCAGCGCTGGGCCACCGGATTGGCCGTGCGGATGGCCCAGTGGTCGTTTCCGATCCCGTCCTCCAGCACCACATTGACGGGTCCTGCAGCGGGGGCGGTGTGCTCTGCTCCGCAGATGAAGCCCACCGCCTCGCGCGTGGCGTCCGCGCCCACCTTCGCCGGCGCCAGCGCCAGCGCCGCCAGGATCAAAGCCGCCGCCCTCATCGCGCTCCTCCGCCCGTGCCGCCCAGCTTGGCACGCTCGCACGCGGGCCGCGAGCCTGACGCGACGGCGCCCGATTGCCCGCTTGCAATAACCTGTCCGCGGGCGAAATCTCGGCGCCAACCAGAGGCGCGATGCTCCGCGCCAAAATGCTTCGGGGGGAATTGTGATCGTGTCCACGTCGCGTTTGGCTGTCTTCGCGGCGGCCGCGCTCGGCGCCGCGTCCATCGCCGCGCCGCTGGGTCTCGGCCGCGCGCAGGCGCAGGCCCAGGGGGCCTCGGGCCAATCGCCGGAAGCGGTCTTCAACGCCCGTTGCAAGGCCTGCCACGAGCCGCCCGTGGAGCGCGCCATCAGCCGCGAGGCGATGGCTCAGATGGCCCCCGAAGCGATCGCCTTCGCCCTCACCGACGGGCCGATGAAGCCGATGGCCCAGGGCCTTGCGCCCGAGGACGTCCGGGCGCTCGCGGTGTATCTGGCGGGCAAGCCGATGAGCGCGACGGGGCCGCGGACCGGGGGGCTTGGCGCCAGACTTGGACAGGGTGGGCTGCGCCTCGAGCCGCCGCAGGGCGCCGCGCAACCGCCGGGCCCGGCCTGCAAGAGCGATCCGCCGATCCGGCCGGGTCCCGCCGACTGGGTGGGTTTCGGCCGCGACCCCGCCGCCGACCGTTTCCAGCCGCACACCGCGATCAACGCCGCCAACGTCGGCCGGCTCAAGCTGAAATGGTCATTCGCGATCTCCGGCGGCCGCAATGGCCAGCCGAGCGTCGTGGGCGACCGCCTGTTCCTGACCACCGGGGCGGGCGACGCCTTCTCGCTCGACGCCGCCACCGGCTGCGTCCACTGGCAGACCTCCCTGGGCTCCGGCTCGCGGACCTCGCCGATGGTGGTCCGCGTGCCCGGCATGGGCGCGTCCGGCTGGGTGATGTTCGTGGGCGACTTCAACCGCAACGAGCTCGCCCTCGACGCCAAGACCGGCAAGATACTTTGGAAGACCGAGGTCCAGACCCATCCCATGGGCGTGCTGACCGGCGGCGCGGCCTTTCACGGCGGGACGGTCTATGTGCCGCTCTCCTCGGGCGAGGAGATCACCGCCACGACTGCGGCCTATTCCTGCTGCACCTTCTCCGGCGCGGTGGTGGCGCTCGATGCGAGGACCGGCAAGATCAAGTGGCGCACCGCCGTACTGCCGAAGGCGGCGCCGACCCGCAAGAATCAGGCCGGCGCCCAGCTGTTCGGCCCTGCCGGCGCCGCCATCTGGTCGCAGCCCTCGGTCGATGTGAAACGCGGCCGTATCTACGTGGCGACCGGCGACTCCTACACCGAGGTCGCGGCCCCGGCCTCCGACTCGGTGGTCGCCTTCGACGCCGGCTCGGGCAAGATCGACTGGGTCGACCAGGTGACCAAGGCCGACAACTTCCTGATCGCCTGCGGCCGCCGGTTCCGCAGCATCAACTGCCCGCTGGGCGAGATCGGTCCCGATCACGACTTCGGCGCCTCCCCGATCATCGCCAGGCTTCCAGGCGGCCGCGATATCCTGCTGGCCGGCCAGAAGTCGGGCGCGGTCTACGGCATGGATCCGGCCAGCGGGAAGCTTCTCTGGACAACCAAGGTCGGCGCCGGCTCGCCGTTGGGCGGGGTCGAGTGGGGCATGGCCTATGACGGGCGCGCGCTCTACGTCGCGATCTCGGACCTCGCGGTACCGGCGGGCGTTGGCAAGCCGGGCCTCTACGCACTCGATCCGGCGACGGGCAAGGTCCTCTGGTCGGCGCCGGCGCCGAAGCTGCCCTGCGGGTTCAAGGCGCCGCGCTGCTCCAACGCCCATTCCGCGCCGCCGGCCGCCGCGCCTGGCCTGGTCTTCACCGGCTCGCATGACGGCTGGCTGCAGGCCTATGGGGCCAGGGATGGCCGCATGATCTGGAGCTACGACACCGGCAAGGGCGGCTTCTCCACCGTCAACGGGGTGCAGAATCAGCCGGGCGGCTCGATCGACGCCACCGGCCCGGTGATCGGCGACGGCGGGTTGTTCGTCATTTCGGGCTACAATGGAGCCACCGGCGCGTTCGGCAATCCGCTGAACGTGCTGCTGGCCTTCACGCTCGACGGCAAGTAGGCGGGGCGCATGGGTCTCGCTGGCCAGCGCGTTGTCGTCATCGGCGGAACCTCCGGCATCGGCTTCGCCGTGGCGGAGGGCGCGCTCGCCGAGGGGGCCTCCGTCGTGGTGGGCTCCAGCAATCCGCAGAATGTCGCGGCCGCTGAGGCGCGGCTGGCGGGCGCGCAAGGGTTCGCCGTCGACGTCACCGACGAGGCGGCGGTCGAGCGCGCGTTCGCGGAGATCGGGGCGTTCGACCACCTCGCCTTCACCGCCGGCGACTGGGGGGGACCGCGGCGCGGCCTGCTCATGGACCTCGACCTGGAGGCCGGCCGTGCGATCTTCAACGTGCGCTTCTGGGGCGCTGCGGCGGTCGCCAAGCACGCCGCCAAGTCCATCGCGCCGACCGGCTCGATCACATTCACCGACGGCATGATCGCGCACCGGCCGACGAAGGGCTCGGCCCTTTCGACCGGCATGGCGGGGGCGGTGGAGCACCTGACGCGCGGCCTTGCCGCCGAGCTGGCCCCGATCCGCGTCAACTGCGTCTGTCCGGGCATGATCCGCACCGGCGTCTGGGAACAGATACCGGCCGACGTGCGCGAGGAGCGCATCAAGCAGATGACCGCGCGCCAGCCGCTGGCCCGCATCGGCGAGCCGCAGGAAGCGGCCGAGGCCTACCTCTACCTGATGCGCGGCGGCTACACGACAGGGCAGGTGCTGCGCGTCGACGGCGGCGGTTCGCTGGTCTGACGCCGCGTGAGCCCTAGGCGCCGCCCGAACGGCGGTGCAGCCTCATCGCCGATGACCGCGCTCCCCGACAGGCTCGCCCACGCCCCTGACGACACCGTCGACGAGGTGGCAGGCGCGCCCTTCTCCCGTGCCGAAGCCGTGGCTGCGATCGGATTGGGCGTCATCGCGCTCCTGATGGGGGGCCTCATGGCGCTGCTGCTTGCCGCGCTCGAGCAGGAGCATCGCCTGTCGGCCGCCGGCATCGGCCAGACCGCCATGCTGGAGGCGTTGAGCACCGGCATCGTGGCCGGGCTCGCCGGGATCCTGCTTCCGCCGCGTCGGCTCAAGCTGCTGGCGGCGCTCGCCGCGCTCGTCCTGGTGGCCGCCGATCTGGCCACCCTGCGCGCCAGCGGTCTCGGCGTGTCGGCGCTCCGCCTGGCCGCCGGCCTCCCCGAGGGGCTGCTCCTGTGGATCACCATCGGTTTCGTCGCCCGGACGAGGACGCCGGAGCGCTGGACGGCTGTGCTCTTCGCCGGGATGGGCCTGAGCCAGCTCGCCTTCGCCACGGGCCTCTCGGCCTTCCTCCTGCCTCGCTTCGGCGCCAATTCGGGCTACCTGGCGGTGGCCGCCGCCGCAGGGCTCGCCCTGCCGCTCGCACTGATCGCGCCGGGCGGCTTCGGGCCCATGCCGGGCTCCGGCGACAAGGTCGCCGGGCCGCCCCCGCCGATCGGGTGGGTGGTGCTGTTCGCGACCCTGATGCTCGCCGCCTCGCTGTCCGCCGTGGGGATCTACGGCGTGCCGCTGGCGGTGCAGGCGGGGCTCACCGTCGATCAATCGCGAGCCGCCGTCCCGGTGGCGCTCGGTTGCCAGATCGCGGGCGCCCTGCTGGCCACGGTGATCGCCGGCCACGTCCGCTACATCTGGATCTTCCTGGGAACCGGCGCGACCTTCTTCGCGCTCTGGGGCGCGCTCGCCGGCCACCCGCCATTCTGGCTGGTCATCGTGCTCTCCGGCGCCTCGGGCCTCGCCGGAACGCTTTCGGCGCCCTTCCTGATCGCCATGACAACCGAGGCCGATCCCTCACGGCGCACGGCGCTGCAGAGCGGCCCTGTGCAGCTGCTGGCCGGCGCCTTGGGCCCGTTCGCGGCCTCCTTGGCGGTGCGCGAGCACGACGCCCATGGCGTCCTGGCGCTCGGCGCCGCAATGCAGGCGTTCGGCCTCCTGATAGCGCTCTGGGTCCACTATCGAGGCGCTCCGGAGGTCGAGCCCAAGCGCGCGTAGGGGCTCGCGGGTTTCCAGGCCGGCCGCTCGGCGGCGTCCGCCACCCGCTCGACCAGCGTGTAGAAGAAGCGGTTGAAGTCGCCTGCGGCCTTGAAATCCATCGGCTGGCTCAGGTCGTCCTGCGGGCGGTGGTAGCGGACCTGGTACCATTCGCGATAGCGCCGCTCGTCCTGCGTCCCCGGCCTGAAGCCGAACACGAAGCCGATCGCCGGCACGCCGATCTTCATGAACGGGTAGTGGTCGGCGCGGGTGATCAGGCTCCGCTCCGGCTCCGGATCGGGCTGCGTGGCGATCCCCTGCTCGCCCGCCACCGCGCGGACGGTGTCGCCCAGGGCGGACTCCTTCATGGCGGTGACGGTGAGGAGCCTCAGCGGGAACAGCGGCCTGAGCTGGTCGAGGTTGATATCGGCGGCGAGGCTCGCCTTCGGCGCGGTTGGATGCCTGGTGAACCAGGTCGAACCCAGGAGGCCCTTCTCCTCGCCGTCGAAGGCGGCGAAGACCACGCTGCGCCTGTAGGGGCGGCCCGTCCGCTGCTCGGCCAGCCGGATCAGCGTCCCCACATAGGCCGCATCGTCCAGGGTCCCGTTGTAGAGCTTGTCGCCCTTGACCGGCGTCCCGTAGCCGTAGCCGTCGAGGTGCGCGGACAGCACCAGCGTCTCCGCCGCCAGCCGGGGGTCGCTCCCCGGCAGCTCGGCCAGCACGTTCACGCCGTCGTAATCGCGGGTGGTGGAGCGGAAGCTCGCCCGGAACCGGCCGGGCAGGGCGAACACCGGCAGGGGCGCCTTGCGGCCGCCGGCGGCCAGAACCTTCGCGCCATCGTGCCCGGAGCCGCGCGCCATCTCCGCGAAGGCGTTGGCGCTGAGCGTCATGGAGACGAAGCCGTGGGTCGGGGCGGGCGGCGCTTCGGCGAGCGTCACCGTCCGGGCGTAGGCCGCGGGCCAGCGGAACGGCTCGATCGTGAAGCCCGGATCGTCCACCTGGATCAGGCCCAAGGCGCCGGCCGCCTCGGCGTTCTTCAGCCGCTCGGCCGAGGTGGTCAGGCCGATCCGCCGCGTGTTGATGCACAGCGCGACCTTGCCCTTGGCCCGCGCGAGGTCCTCGGGCCGGCAGTAGCCCGCGAAGACCATGGCCGCCTCCAGCTTGGGCGGCAGGTCCTCGGCGGCGCGCACGCTGTAGTCGTGGAGGAACCGGAGCCTTACCGGATCGCGCGCGCGTGCAACCTCAGCGGCCGAGGCGACGACCTTCACCTCGTGCACGGGGAAGCGCTGAAGGTAGGTTCCATGATCGCCCGCGGGCTTCAGCCCGGCGGCCATGAATCGCGCGGCCACCCATTCGGCCGCGCGCTGGTGGCCGGGAGAGCCGATGTCGCGTCCTTCCATGGCGTCGGAGGAGAGGTGCTCGGCGATATGCCACCAGGCCTTCGTGTCCGGATCGGAGACCGCATCGGCGCGCGATTTCGCACCGGCAGGGAGGGCCGCGCACGCCCAGGCGGCGGCGATCAGGGCTGCGGCGCGTCTCCAATCCATGACGATACTCCCGGACTGACCTGACTTCCTGTATCAGGGCGGTCCGTCGAGCTTCCAGAACTGAACATGACCCGCACCGTCGAGACCCTCGCCCGCGCCCAGTTCGGGCCCCGCGCCCAGGCCTATGTGCAAAGCGCCGTGCATGCGAGCGGGCTCGACCTCGATCGGCTGGAGGCCGCGGCGCGGGCGGCGGGCGGCGGGCGCGCGCTCGATCTCGGCTGCGGCGGCGGCCACGTCGCCTATCGGCTGGCGGCCCATTTCGACGAGGTGGTCGCCTGCGATCTCGCGCCGGAGATGCTGGCGGCGGTCGCCGAGGCGGCGCGCGACAAGGGACTGGCCAACATCACCACCGCCCAGGCGCCCGCCGAAGACCTGCCGTTCCAGGCCGCCAGCTTCGACTTCCTGGCGACCCGCTTCTCCGCCCACCATTGGACCGACCTCGATCAGGGGCTGAAGGAGGCCCATCGGGTGGCGAAGCCCGGCGCGACGGCCGTCTTCATCGATGCGATCTCGCCCGGCCAGCCGCTGCTCGACACGCATTTGCAGGCCATCGAGGTGCTGCGCGATCCGAGCCACGTCCGCGACTATTCGCTCACCGAATGGAGCGCCGCCGCGGAGCGGGCGGGCTTTTCCGTCTCACGCGTGCAGCGCCATCAGATCCGCATCGAGTTCGCGTCCTGGATCGAGCGCATGGCCACGCCGAAACTCAATGCGCACGCCGTCCGCGCCGTGCAGCAGGCGGCGTCCGAGGTCGTCAGCGCCCACTTCGCCGTCGAGCCGGACGGGTCGTTCCAGCTCGACGTGATGGTGCTTGAGGTCCGCGCCTAGGCCCGAGGCTCTAGACGCGCTCGACGATGATCGCCGGGGCCATGCCGCCGGCGGCGCACATGGTCACCAGCCCGCGCTTCAGGTCGCGCCGCTCGAGCTCGTCGACGATCGTGCCGATCAGCATCGAGCCCGTCGCGCCGATCGGGTGGCCGAGCGCCATCGCCCCGCCGTTGACGTTGACCTTCTCGCGGTCGAGTCCGAGGTCGCGGATGAACTTCTCGGCCACCACCGCGAACGCCTCGTTGATCTCCCACAGATCGATGTCGTCCGGAGTCAGCCCCGCCTTCTTCAGCACCTTGTTCGCGGCCGGGACGGGCGCGTTGAGCATCAGCGTCGGGCTGTCGCCGACGTTCGCCATCGCCACCACCCGCGCGCGGGCCTTCAGGCCGTTCTTCTTCGCGTACTCCGGCGAGGCGAGCAGCACGGCGGCGGCGCCGTCCACCACGCCCGAGGAGTTGCCGGCGTGGTGCACGTGCTGGATCTTCAGGTCCGGGTAGACCTGCCGGATCAACCCCGCGAAGGTCGTTCCCTTCGCGTCCAGCGGCGCATTCGCCATGGCCTCGAACGAGGGCTTCAGGGCCGCGAGGCCCTCGAGCGTGGTCTGCGGCCGCGGGAACTCCTCGCGGTCGAGGGCCAGGGAGCCGTCCTCCCGGTAGTGCGGCACGAGCGAGCGGTCGAAGCGGCCCTCGTCCAGCGCCTTCGCCGCGCGCTGCTGGCTGACGTAGGCGAGCTCGTCGAGCGCCTCGCGCGGGATGTTCTCCAGGGTGGCGATGGCGTCCGCGCAGACGCCCTGGTGCGACTGCGGGTGGCTGGCGCGCAGACGCTCGTTGCCCGCGTCCATCAGCGGCGGCCCGTCTTCCGGATTCCGCTGCGCCGCCAGGGTCGCGGTGTACGACATCATCTCGGTGCCGCCGGCGATCACCAGGTCTTCCATGCCGGCC
>Ga0207695_10007035_pt1 | contig 14440 bp, 11 predicted proteins | sample KBSC54metaG_FD_184354 | JGI IMG/M metagenome (GOLD analysis project Ga0207695, IMG submission 184354) | Corn rhizosphere microbial communities from Kellogg Biological Station, Michigan, USA - KBS C5-4 metaG (SPAdes) (version 2) | ecosystem: Host-associated > Plants > Roots > Rhizosphere > Soil... | reverse complement strand
ACTCCATCTTCGTCCCCTGCAGCGCTCCTCAAGCGCAGGCCCCCTTGTGATGCTTCGCCTTGGCTCAAGAAATTCATAGACTATCCGGCACTGGCGCTCCCGAGGAACGAGGCTTTCGCCTCAAGCCATTCTTGAGAAAGGCCAGCTCGCCCAGCGTCTCTCGTAGAAACTGACGCGCGAACAGCGCGAGAAAGGCTGGATAGACAAGCCCGCCGCTGGCCACCATGATCGGTAAACGCTGCCAGGGCTGCAAACTGCCCAGCTCATAATAGCCGATCGCCATGACGATGATCGCCATGACCAGCGCCGCTAGATAGGCAGGCGCGATCGCGCGAAGATTGTCGATAGGACGCAAGCCGATCCCGCGCCGTGTGAGGCTGAGGCCATAAGGCAGCGTGACGTGTGATTCGATCGCCTTGGTAGAGGAGGCGGCAATTGCACCGAAAGGAATGGCGGCGAGCGCTGTCACTCCCGTAACGATCAGAGACACGATGTAGAAGCGGAGCGACAGTGCCGAGCGGTTTGCCGACGCAAGCGCGGGGATGAAGAAATACATGATGACGGAGGGGCCAACGATGAGGCTGTTGATGATCATGATCAGACCAGCGTCGTGCCATTGCGGGCCGAATATGATTCGCGTGAAATCGGGTGCAACGGCGGCCATGCCGAAGAAAATCGGGCAGGCAAGCAGGCTGCAACTCCGCGTGACGCGTACATAGGCGGGCGCGAGCGGCCTGCCTTCATCCCCCAGCCGCGAGAAGGCTGACATCGCCGCGGCCTGCAACGGCGTGATGATGAGCTGCGCCATCAGATTGAGCACCCGCGTGCCGACCCGGAATTGGGCCAATGCGGCCGGGCCGATCGCCGCGCCGATCACGAGGCCCGCGATCTGGGAGTTGGCTTGTCCGATCAGTTGATTGGCGAGCAGATGGCTCGACATGCCGCTGAGGCTGCGGACATCGGACCAGCGGAAAAACAGTTTTGGCTGCCAGCCGGAGGTGCGCCACAAGATGATGCTCGTGATCGATGCGCTGAGCAAGCGGCTGGCCACCAGCGCCCACACACCCCAGCCGATCCAGGCGAGGGCGATGCCGATCACGCCGCCCAGCACATTGGCGGCCATGTTGCGGCTCGCGATCGCCTTGTAGCGGAAGTCGCGGCGGAGCTTGGCGGTATGGACGGCGGTGATGGCCTCCACGAACAGCGCCAGCGACAATGCGAGCAGAACGAGCGCGAAGGTGGCGTCGTAAACGAAATAGCTGATCGGGGTGGCGATGCCGCCGATGAGGGCGCAGATCAGGCTGGCGATGGCGATATTGGTCCAGAAGGCGCTCGATGCGACCTTGTCGTCCCACTCCTTGCGCTGGATTAGCGCGTCCGGGATCCCGGCCACGACCAATACGCGGCTGAGATCGATGAAGATGGTCGCAAACGCGACAATGCCGAACTGCACCGGCGTCAGCAGGCGCGCGAGGACAATGAAGATGGCGGTCGAGGAAAGATTGTTGAAGATGGCGCCGGTGACCATCCACATTCCGCTTTTGGCAAAATTCGCCTTGATACTCATGCTTCGCCGGATCGCCTGCTGGAGCTCATCGCACGCGGCCTATCGGCTCGGCCGAAATGCCTTGCAACTGAATTGAAAGGTAAATGCAGGCATTTGCCGTCCATGAACGTGACACTGTCAGTTCCGATGAAAACTTGTCATTGAATCGCGCTATCGCTAGGCCAGCCGTGTGGACGTTGCAATGCACAATGAACCTGACGCCATAATGGAGCGGTCAGCTACCGGCCCGGCGAAAGCGCCCTCGGTCAGTGTGGTGATACCCACCTTTAATCGGCTGGGCACGCTGCCGCGAGCGTTGGAAAGCGTGCTGCGCCAGACATATGACGACATCGAGGTCATCGTTGTCGACGATTGTTCCAGCGATGGCAGCTGGGACTATTTACAAACGATCCGCGATCCAAGGCTGCGCGTGATCCGGCACGAAACCAACAGAGGCGGGAGCGCAGCGCGCAACACCGGCATCAAGGCCGCACGCGCGGGACTGATCGCGTTTCAGGATAGTGACGACGAATGGCTGGTGACCAAGCTCGCCACCCAGATCGAAGAATATCGCCGGGTGAATTCGAGCGAATTCGGCGCCATCTATTGCGCCAAGATCACGAACGGCGAAGGAAAATTCGGTGTCTATGGCCCGCGCGAGGTGCAATATATGCCCTTGCCGGGCTATGATAAAACGTCCGGGGACATATCGCGCGAGCTGGTGCGCCGCGCGATGATCAGCACTCAGACGCTCGTGGCCAGAAAGGATCTGCTCGAAAAGATCGGCGGCTTCGACGAGACGCTGAAGCTCGGGCAGGATTGGGACATGACCACGCGCTTGTCCCGCGTCACCAAGTTTCTGTTCGTGGACAAACCGCTGGTGCTCTGCTTCACCTCGCCGGACAGCATTTCCAAGGTCAAGGCCAACCAGGCGGTCGCACGCAAAACGCTGCTCGACAAGCATTTCGACCTCATCTCGCAGGATAAGGCGCTTCATGCCTTTTATCTGACGGAGATCGCGCGCGTATATCAGCGGACTGGCTGCTGGCGGCAGTCGCTGCCCTGGCTGGTCAAGGCGCTGAAGATCTACCCGCTTGACCGCCGCGCCTGGATGGCGCTCGCGCTGGGCAGCGCCAAATCCATCGTCTCGGCTAAACGGCTCGATCTGATGTGACCGTGCCTGCGGCAAGCGTTATCGTTCCCCATTATAATGATCTTGCCGCGCTTGATGCTTGTCTGCGCGCGCTCGAAGCTCAGACATATCCCCGGGGTCAGTTCGAGATCGTCGTGGCGGATAACCATTCGCCCTGCGGCATCGATGCCGTGCGCGAAGTCATTGCCGGCCGTGCAAAGCTCGTCAATGTTTCCGAGCAGGGGGCTGGACCTACCCGCAATGGCGGCGCGGCTGCGGCTTCGGGGAGGTTGCTGGCTTTCACCGATTGCGATTGCCTGCCGGAACCGGGGTGGCTCGGCGCCGGGTTGGCGGCCTTGGATCGCGCCGATATCGTCGGCGGGAAGATGACAGTGCTGGTCGATCGCAGCCGGCCGCTGACGGCAGCCGAAGCCTTCGAGCTCGTCTTCGCGTTCGACAATCGCACTTATGTCGAGGTCAAGGATTTTACCGTCACCGCAAACCTCTTCGTTCGTAAAGCCGATTTCGAACGGGTAGGGGGGTTTCGGGTTGGCGTGTCCGAGGATCAGGAATGGTGTCTGCGCGCCAAGCGCATGGGCTTGCGGATCGCCTATGCCGATGACGCGGTGGTCGGGCATCCCGCGCGGCGGACGTGGGGAGATTTCCTGAAGAAATGGCGGAGGCTCGTCGCCGAGCAATATCAAATCACGCGCGAATGGCGGTTCGGCCGGCTGCGCTGGATAATCAAGACCTGGGCATTGCCCTTTTCGATCATCGCCCATGCCCCGCGCGTATTGGCGAGCAACCGGATCGATGCGGGCAGCAAGCCGAAAGCGCTCGTGGCGCTCGCCCGGATCCGCCTGTGGCGCTTTGCCGAGGCGCATCGCGCGCTTTTCCGATACCGCTGAAAAGAAAAATCCCGCCACTCCAAGAGCGGCGGGATTGCCTTGAGCCAGTTTGGAGAAGCGTCTAGTTAACGCCGGCGAGCTGATAAAGCGACTGCCGCGTTTGCGCCGTCGGAAGGCTTATCGTTCCCGCCGATTTATATGTCTTGGTCGAGGCTGTGAGCAGGCTGCTCGCGCTCAGCGGTGACTTAGACAGGCTGGTTGACGCGGCAGCCGTCGACGTTTGCGATGTGCTGGTCGTGGAGTAGGCCAGCGTATCCGACAAGGAAGCCGGCGCGAATGCCGTGGTGGCATCGGCATAAGTGGTGATGCTTGTCGAAACCGCCACCTTGGACAGCGAAGCCGTCGTGACCGCAGTTGAGGTCTGCACCAGGTTGGTGACGCCGCTCGTGTAAACACCCGACACGGTATTGTGGATATAGTTGCCGGCGAGAGTCACACCGTTCGAGTTGGTGATCATCATGGGACGGCCAAGCTGCTCGAAGTTCGAATTGCTCACCGTGATGTTTTTGGACTGGTCGATCAGCAGGCCCTGGCCATCATTATACGGATTGCCGTCCAGCGAGCCATGCACATGGACCGTGTCGAAGGTGATGTTGCTGCTACCGGCTGTTACCTTGCCCATATACACCGAGCTCGGATTCTCACCGGCTTTCAGCGCGCGCCCAATGTCGAGCGATTTGAAGGTGATGTTAGATGAGCCCTTCAACGAGAGATAGGACAGGCGGGCAGGATGGCTCGTATCCTGAGACGTGATCGTAACCTTGCTCGCATAGGCTTTGCTCGACAGCGAAATCGAATATGCCCCGGTTGCAAGTGCCAGCACCTCGCCACCCGTTGCTGCACTGAGCGCGGCATCGAGCTGCGTTTGCGAGCTGATGAGGATCGTCTTGGTGCCGGTGCTGGTCGTGGTCGTCGTGCTTCCGCTCGTCGTTCCGGATGTGGTTGTCGTCGGAGTTGGTGTCGGTGACGGAGTGGGCGTTGAGGTTGGTGTAGGGGTAGGGGACGTGCTGCCAGCCGAACCAGTTGGTTGATAACCAATACCCGCGACGATGAGTTGCGCTGCAGACAGTTTCGAATAATTGCTTGTCGTCAGCATCGCGAGCTGTGTCGCATTGAAAACCTGCTGCGGCGTTTTTTGCCCGCCGCTGTCCGCGATGTTGCCGCTGATATTCTGGCTACCTGAAATGGTTCCCAGGCGAATCCAAACTGGGTTGGAATCATTGGTTGGCGACACAACGGTGTTGTTCGTTATCGCCAAGTTCACCGCGTTTCCCACCCCAATGCCATTGGGCATGTTGAGGCCGAGAATGATGTTGTTGTCGATGGTAACATTCGTGTAGGGCAGCGTGCCGACTTCGTCGCGCATGAAAATGCCCTGCGTTCCTGAGCCGGTGGTGTTTTCAATGACATTATTCCGGATTACGATGTCGGTGGACGAGCGCGTGGATCCGACTGTCTGGAACTGGATGGCGTCCGGATGATCGGTGCTGTTCCGATGAAAATCGAAGAAGTGGTTGTTATCAATCACGACATTGCTATCGGCGGAGAAATCCAGGCCGTCACAACGGATATCATGAAGCGAATTGTTGCGGATGGTGACATTCTTGCAACCGAAAACTTGGGCCCCCCGGCCGAGCTGCTCGAACTCGTTATTGACGATGTTCAGCCCGCTCACGTTTCTCAACATCAGGCCGATGCCGTCATTGAGCGGATTATCGTCGAGCGATCCATGGATGTGGTTGCTGTCGAATGTGATGTTGCTGGCGCCGGTGATCTTCACCATAGCCGCAGCTTCGGGGTCTTCAGTGGACGTCAGTGCCCGCCCCATGTCGAGCGATTTGAACGTCATGCCCGTGACGTCGGTCAGCTTGACATAGCTGAAATGAGCCGGATTGCTCGCGTCCGCCGAGACGATCGTGACCGGTGTGGTGAAAACCTTGCTGCTGAGGGTGAGATTGTAGTTGCCTTTGGCGAGGACTAAAGTCTCTCCGCCCTTTGCCGTACTTAACGCAGCGTCAAGCTGCGATTGGCTCGAAATCTGTATGCTACTCATTTACCAAAGCCCCTTGCTCAAAATTGCGATATCATCGCCCCGGCAGCACCGCTCTGTCCCGCCGACTGTTCGTGGAAAGTGGCTTCGAGCTGTAAAATCATGATGTCTCATCATGGTGAAGGAGTGGTTAACCTGCATCGCGCTTGGTTGGTTAACGTTTGGGAGTAAACGGGAAATAGATTTGATCCGATCTTCTGATGTTCCAAAAAGGGACGCATTGTCGCTTCTCTTCGGACCTGCTCCGGAGAGTTTTACGCGCTTCGGGACGCAACATTACTTTCACAGAACAAGGATGCGCTCGGCAGGACAACCAAGAGCATCGCTCGAAAAAGCGAACAGGACGGCAAAAGCTCGTTCGGGAACCACCAGGCGCGCCGCAGCGCACCAGGCTGATGGCTAATATTCGGTAATGAATTTCCTCATGGAAACCATTCGCGCCCTCGCTCGTTCTTGCCTGCCGCGAAATTGACGAATTGCATCCTATTGTTCAATCCGTCCAGCGGCCGCATCGGCGCATCCCGTCGCCTTTAACTTTCGCTTGGCCGCGAGCGGCGGATTTGCGCGACTTTTGCGGGGCCGTCACAAGATGCTTGGCTTTTGGGTGTGCTTATTGCATCCGGCGATTCGTGGATCCCGTAAGCATGGGACGGATTTGGGGCAGTTCACGGGGTCAGGATGTTTTCGGCAATTCAGCTCTCTGTGTTGGTACCCGTGAAAGATGAGGAAGAGGCGCTTCCGGTATTTTTGAAGCGTGTGGCGCCCGTGCTAGATGGTCTGCGGCTTGATGGAAAGCCGGTGAGCTGGGAAATATTGTTCATCGACGATGGCAGCGAAGATCAAACGCTTGCTGTCATTACCGCTGCGAACCAGGCCGATCCCAGGGTGGTCGGCATCTCCTTTTCCCGCAACTTCGGCAAGGAGTCAGCGCTTTCGGCCGGTCTCGATCACGCGCGCGGCCAGGCCGTCATCCCTATCGACGTCGATCTTCAGGATCCTCCGGAAGTGATCGGCGAAATGCTCGAGAAGTGGCGGCAAGGCTTCGACGTCGTATATGGCGTGCGCCGCGATCGCGCCAGCGATAGCCTGCCAAAGCGATTGACCGCCGATCTTTATTATCGTGCACACAACAAGCTTTCGACCGACAAGATCCCCGAGCACGCCGGGGATTTCCGCCTGCTCGACCGCAAGGTCGTGGAGGTCATCCGGTCAATGCCCGAGCGCAATCGGTTCATGAAGGGGTTGTTCGCCTGGTCGGGATTCAAGCAGTCTGCCGTGGAGTATGACCGAAGCGAACGCGAGCAGGGCAAAACCAAGTTCAACTATTGGAAGCTGTGGACCCTCGCGATCGATGGCATCACCTCCGCATCGACGGTGCCGCTCAGGATCTGGAGCTATCTTGGCGGCTTCGTCGCGCTTGTCGCACTGCTCTTCGCATTATGGATTGTGTTGCGGACCATTTTGTTCGGGGTGGACGTGCGTGGTTATCCCTCGTTGATGGTCGCCATCCTGTTTCTCGGCGGCCTTCAGTTGTTGTCGCTTGGAATCCTGGGTGAATATGTCGGTCGCGTGCTGGTCGAGGTCAAACGGCGCCCGATTTACGTGATCCGGCAGAAGATTGGGATCGACGGCTGATGGAACGTGCTGTCTTCGAACGCATGGCGGAGATCGATGGCGAACATTGGTGGTTCGCGGGTCGCAGGCGGATCGTCAGGAATGTCATTCGTCAACAGATCAGGCTTCCGAAAAATGCGCGTATCGCAGAGATCGGTTGCGGCACTGGCTCGAACCTCGCTTTGCTTCAGGAGTTTGGGCGGGTCGACGCGATCGAGCCCGATAGCGGAGCACGCCTGGTCGCCACATCGCGCAGCGGAATTGTGGTGCGCGAAGGATATTTGCCCAATGGCATTAATCTCAACGACGAGAGCTATGATCTGATCGTGCTTCTCGACGTGTTGGAGCATGTTGCCGACGATGGAGCGGCGCTGGCCGCCCTCCAGCGTAAGCTGAAGCCGGGCGGAAAGCTGCTGCTGACCGTCCCCGCTTTGCAATGGTTGTGGAGCGCGCACGATGAGGCGCATCATCACCATCGCCGCTATACGGGCGTAGAGTTGTCGGCCCTGCTCGAGCAAAAGGGATTCGTGTTGCGTCACGAATCCTATTTCAACACGCTGCTGTTTCCCCTGATCGTTCTGGCAAGGCTGATCGGCCGGGTGCGTGGCCAAAAAGATGGCGATGACGCCATGCCTTCGGGGCTGGTGAACAAGGTACTGGGTGCGTTGTTCGGTATTGAGGCAAGCTGGGTGGGGCGCTTCAAGTTCCCGATCGGAGTATCGCTGATAGCCGTGGCGGAGCCGCGTTGATCAGCCGTCGGCTAACCTCAAAAGCGCCTGGCCGTAAGAGGTTTTAGCAAACAGCTCGCCACGCCGGCGAAGCTGGTCACGATCGATGAAGCCTTGGTGAAAGGCAATTTCCTCAAGGCTTGCAATCTCGACACCCTGCCGCTTCTGCAAGGTTCGCACGAATTCGGAGGCCTCGAGCAAGCTGTCATGGGTGCCGGTGTCGAGCCATGCGAAGCCGCGGCCCATGCGTTCCACGTAAAGCTCGCCCATTTCCATGTAAAAGCGGTTGAGGTCGGTAATCTCGAGCTCGCCACGCGCTGAGGGCTTCACCTGCCTGGCAAGCTCGACCACGCGATTGTCGTAGAAATAGAGGCCGGTAACCGCCCAGGTCGATTTCGGCTTGGCAGGTTTCTCCTCGATGCTGATCGCGCGGCCGGCATCATCGAGCTCGACGACGCCATATGCCTCGGGTTGATCGACGTGATATGCAAACACCGTGGCGCCCTTCTCTCGCGCGCGGGCATTGTCCAACAGCCCGCCCAGCCCGGCTCCGAAGAAGATGTTGTCGCCCAACACCAGTGCCGCGGCCTGCTCGCCGATAAAATCCGCGCCGATGATGAAGGCTTGCGCCAAGCCTTCTGGCCGGGGCTGCACGGCATATTCCACCGCGAGACCGAATTCGCTGCCGTCACCAAATAAGCGTTTGTAATTGTCCAGATATTCCGGAGAGGAAATGATCAAGATCTCGCGAATGCCGGCCATCATCAGCGCCGACATCGGATAGTAGATCATCGGCTTGTCGTAGACCGGCAGCAGCTGCTTGTTGACCGCAAGCGTCGCGGGATGAAGGCGAGTTCCCGATCCTCCGGCGAGTATGACGCCCTTCATAAACTTCCTTTGAGACGTGCGGAATATTCCCTCAGTGTGGCTTGCCAAGCCCGGATGGAAATAGCAAGGTTGCACTGCAGCATAGGAAAAACCCCGAAGAGGGGAAGCAAAGCTGCGATCGCGGAGCTTATGGCGGATCTTACGGTAAACCGATTCAGGCAAAAACGAGGAGCTCGGCTCCGGAAAATGATATTGCGTGCATCCGATGCGATGGGGCGGAAAGTCGTCATCCTCGATGTTGGCGGCCGCCCGGATTATTGGGAAAATGTTCTGCCCGAGCGTGTCGAGAAGATCATCCTGCTCAACTATACGGAGGAGGAACTGAGTCGCGAAAGCAAGCTTGCGCTGTTTGAGAGCCGCGTCGGTGATGCCCGGGACCTGACGGATTTTTCGGATAAATCGGTGGATTTCGTTCACTCGAACTCTGTGATCGAGCATGTCGGCGGCTGGGGCGATATGAGCCGCATGGCAGGCGAGTTGCTTCGCGTTGGCCTTCACGGTTGGGTGCAAACTCCTGCATGGGAATGCCCCATTGAACCACATTATAAATTGCCTGCGCTACATTGGTTCGGCGCTCCGGCGCGAGCCAAGATGTTAAAGTTGGGCAAGCGATTCAGGTCTTTGCCGCTGGCAGAACGCCGGGGTCTCGCAGAAAGGATCAACCTTTTGTCTCGCGAAGAGTTTGAGAGCCTTTTTCCGGGCACTTCGTTGTTCGTCGAGCGAATTGCGATGCTGCCGAAAAGCTATACCGCATTTTGGTGATCATTCAGGCTAACGCGGCGAGGACCTTGTCTACCGCAAGCTTCCAATGGCGCGGTTCAATCCCGAAATGCTGCTGGATTCGTGTTGCTGCCAATCGTGAGTTCAACGGCCGTTTTGCTGGCGTGGGATATTCGTGAGTGGCGATCGGCTTTAGCTTTGGCACATGAAGGCCGCGCTTGGACGCGTTGGTAAAGATCAGTGCTGCAAGGTCGTGCCAACTTGCCTCCCCTGCATTCACAAAGTGATAAGTTCCTAAAGGCGCGGCTGGATCCTGCAATAATCGCTCTGTCAGTGTCAGCAGCGTTTCAGCGATATCCATCGCGGAAGTGGGGCAGCCAATCTGGTCGGCGACCACGCCGAGCTCCTCCCGTTCGGTGCCCAGGCGCAGCATGGTCTTGACGAAATTATGACCCCAGGGGCTCACGACCCAGGCCGTTCGCAGGATGATGCTCCGGCCTCCTTCATCGCGAACGGCGCGCTCGCCAGCCTCTTTCGAGGCGCCGTAGACGCCCAAGGGAGCAACCGGATCGTCCTCGGTATAAGGTTTTGCCTTCGAGCCATCGAAGACATAGTCGGTCGAAACGTGAAGCAGCGGGATCGCGCGTGCAGCCGCTGCACGTGCAATGATGCCCGGCGCTTCGGCATTGATGGCGAAGGCGAGCTCAGGCTCGCTTTCCGCCTTGTCCACCGCCGTGTAGGCCGCGCAGTTGATAATGGCGGCCCAATCTCTGGAAGAGATATTCCGCTCGATGGAAGCTGCGTCGAGCAGGTCCAACTCTGCCCTCGCCGGCGCAACCACCTCAAAGCGGCCCTGATTTGCAAGCGTCAGCCCGGTCCCCACTTGTCCGGTGCCGCCGGTAATCAGAATGGCGGGCTTGCTCACGCGGATTTCAGGCCGAGCCGCTCGCCGCCATAGGCTCCGGACAGGATCGGGCGCCACCAGTGCTCATTGTCCAGATACCAGCGGATCGTGTTGGCGATGCCGCTTTCGAAACTTTCCTGAGGCTGCCAGCCCAGTTCGCGGCGAAGTTTGCTCGCGTCGATGGCATAGCGGAAATCATGGCCCGGCCGATCGGCGACGAAGCTGATCTGCTCGCGATAGCTCTTGCTATCCGAGCGGGGCCGGATTTGGTCGAGCGTGTCACAGATGGTTTGCACGACGGTGAGGTTGGTGCGCTCCGAATTGCCGCCGATCATATAGCTGTGGCCCGGAACGCCGCGCTCGAACACGGCGGTCAGCGCGCGGACATGGTCATCGACATACAGCCAGTCGCGAACATTCTGCCCGGCACCGTAAACCGGCAGCTTTTCGCCATCGAGGCTTTTGATGATCATCAACGGAATCAGCTTTTCGGGGAAATGATAAGGGCCGTAATTGTTCGAACAGTTGGTCACCAGCACCGGCAACCCGTAGGTGTGGTGCCAGGCGCGTACGAGATGATCGGACCCCGCCTTGGATGCGGAATAGGGCGAACGTGGATCGTAGGCCGTTTCCTCGGTGAAATAGCCGTCATCTCCGAGCGCGCCGAACACTTCGTCGGTCGATATGTGATGGAAGCGGAATGTTTCCGCGTCCGCGCCCTCCAAGGTGCGCCAATAATCGAGCACCGCCGAAAGCAGGGTGAAGGTGCCGACCAGATTGGTCTGGATGAAGTCGGCGGGACCGTCGATTGACCTGTCGACATGCGATTCGGCGGCAAGGTGCGTCACGACGTCGGGACGGAATTCTTCCACCAGTCGCTTCATTTCCGGCGCGTCGCAGATGTTCGCGCGGACGAAGCTGTAGCGGTTGCTGTCGGCAATCGGCGCAAGCGACGCCAGATTTCCGGCATAGGTGAGCGCGTCGACGTTGAGCACCTGGTGCTCGGTCTCGCTGATCAGATGACGAACGAGCGCGGACCCGATGAATCCCGCGCCGCCGGTTACGAGAATGCGAAGGGGCTTGCTCATGCCGCTTCCTCTGCCAGCGGCCTCAGCGGCACGCCATCATATTCGAACGGACTGTCGAAGTCGGCGAAGGAGGGCAGGGCCGCATCCTTATCGGAGACCAATGGCGCACGACCGTCGAGCGGCCATGGCAAAGCCAGCGTCGGGTCGTTCCATTTGATGCCGCCGTCGCTCGCGGCATCGTAAAGCGCGGAGACCTTGTACGCGACCTCGGTTTCGTCCTCCAGGGTCACGAAGCCGTGCAGAAAGCCCGCAGGAATGAAAAGCTGCCGGCGGTTTTCGGCCGAAAGTATTGCAGCGACCCATTGTCCGTAAGTAGGCGAACCCTTGCGCGCGTCGACTGCAACGTCCCAGATACTGCCGCGCATGCAACGCACGAGCTTGGCCTGGGCAAAGGGCGGCCGTTGGAAATGCAGCCCGCGAACGACGCCGGCAGCTTTGGAGAAGCTCTGATTGTCCTGGCAGAACAGGACGTCGATGCCCGCTTCCGCAGCGCGCGCCTGATTATATGTTTCGCTGAACCAGCCACGGGAATCGGCGAATGCGCGAGGCGTTAGAGAGATGACGGCCACATTTCCTCCCGCAGGTGCGAACGATGCGCTGATAGCGGCAATGGGCGCTGAATTCCTAGCCGAATCTATGTTTGACACAAATCGTTAACGCCCTGTCTTCGATTTGCATGCGTTGGTCGCAACCGCATGGACGGGATGGGTTTGCTTCCCTTTTGTTAACCATCTCGGGGTAGGCAAGACGCATTCGAGTTCTATTGTAGAAAGTGGCGTACGGATGCGTTTGCCGGGGGACAGTGAAGAGCAATTGCGGCAGTTTGAGCGGGATCAGCATTGGGAACAGGAAGAGCCGGCGATTGACCCCGACTCGGGCCTTGCTGCGCTTTCGGCGATCATGGCCATTTATGGCATTCCGGTCGAACCCGATCAGATGCGGCACGATCTGGGGCATGATGACCCGGTCGATCAGAATGATCTTCTTCGCCTCGCCAAGCTGCACAAGGGCGTTCGCGTCAAATATCTCGCCGACCAGCACGGCCGGCTGACCAATCTTCCGTTGCCGGCCCTGGCCTCTGGGCCGCGCGGCTGGTTCCTGATCGGTCGCCTCGTCGAAGACGGCGTCCTCGTCCAATTCCCGAACCAGCCGATCCAGAAGGTCGACCGCGAAGGCCTCGACGCAATCTGGTCCGGGGAAATGATCCTGATGACCATCCGCGAGACAACGGGTGGCCTCAACCAGTTCGACATCCGCTGGTTCATTCCTCAGATCGTGCGCTATCGCCGCCTGATCGGCGAGATGCTGCTGATCACGCTCGCGCTTAACCTGCTGGCGCTTGCTGCGCCGCTGCTGTTCCAGAATGTGATCGACAAGGTGCTGGTGCATCACACCATGTCGACGCTGAACGTCCTGGCCTTCGGCTTCGTCGCGATATCGCTGTGGGAGGTGGCGTTCGGCTGGCTGCGCACCCGGCTCTTCTCCGAAACCAGCCAGAAGATCGACGTCGAGCTTGGTGCGCGGCTTTTCCGGCACCTGTTGATGCTACCGCTGTCCTATTTCGAGAAACGCCGCGTGGGCGATACCGTCACGCGCGTGCGCCAGCTTGAAACGGTGCGCGAGTTCCTCACCAATGCGTCGCTGAGCGTGCTGGTCGACCCCGCCTTTGCCATCGTGTTCCTGGCGGCGATGTTCGTCTATTCCTCGACACTGTTCTGGATCGCGATCATCAGCATCGTCGGCTATGTCGTGGTCTCGCAGCTCGTCACCGGGCCTTTGCGTGCGCGACTCGACGAGAAGTTCGATCGCAGCGCTGCGAGCAATGCGCTGCTGGTCGAAAGCGTCAGCGGCATTCAGACGGTGAAGGCCGCTGCGGTCGAGCCGCAATGGCAGGATCGCTGGGAACGCCAGCTCGCCGCCTACAGCGCTGCCAATCAGCGCGTGATCAACCTCGGCAACACCGGTAGCCAGGCTGTCCAGCTCATCTCCAAGCTGACCTTCGCCGCGATCCTCTATTTCGGCGCCAAGGAGGTCATTTCCGGGAACATGACCGTCGGTGCGCTGGTCGCGTTCAACATGTTCGCGCAGCATGTCACCGGCCCCGTGCTCCGCCTCGCGCAGCTCTGGCAGGATTTCCAGCAGGTCCGGCTTTCGGTTGATCGCCTGGGCGACGTGCTCAACGCTGCGCCCGAGCCGCGCAGCCCGAGCAGCGTGACCCTGCCGCAGGTGCGCGGGAGCATCGCCTTCGAGAATGTCAACTTCCGCTATGGTGACAGCGGGGCGTGGACGCTCGACGATATCAATATCGATCTCGAGCCAGGCACGATGCTGGGTATCGTCGGAAGCTCGGGCTCGGGCAAGTCGACGCTCACCAAGCTGCTGCAGCGCCTCTACGTGCCGCACTCGGGCAGGATTTCGGTGGATGGCATCGATATCTCGCAAATGGACCCGCTGTGGCTACGCCGTCAGATCGGCGTGGTGCTGCAGGAGAATTTGCTGTTCAACCGCTCGATCCGTGAAAATATCGCGCTGGCCAATCCGGCCATGCCGCTCGAGCGGGTGATGATGGCGGCGGACATGGCCGGCGCACATAATTTCATCGTCTCGATGCCGCAGGGCTATGACACGCCGATCGTCGAGCGCGGCGCCAACCTCTCGGGTGGCCAGCGGCAGCGCATTGCGATCGCCCGTGCGCTCGTCACCAGCCCGCGCATCCTGATCTTCGACGAAGCGACATCCGCACTCGATGCCGAGAGCGAGGAGATCATCCAGCGCAACCTCAAGGACATGGCAGTCGGCCGTACGATGCTGATCATCGCGCACCGCCTCTCGGCGATCCGCCAGTGCGACCGCATCATTGCG
>Ga0207695_10007031_pt1 | contig 14443 bp, 9 predicted proteins | sample KBSC54metaG_FD_184354 | JGI IMG/M metagenome (GOLD analysis project Ga0207695, IMG submission 184354) | Corn rhizosphere microbial communities from Kellogg Biological Station, Michigan, USA - KBS C5-4 metaG (SPAdes) (version 2) | ecosystem: Host-associated > Plants > Roots > Rhizosphere > Soil... | reverse complement strand
AAGGCTGACGAGGTCGGCGAGGAACGCTTCGCCGAGGCCATGGGTCGGGCGCTCTCGGATCAGGCGGCCGACCCTGCGTTCAAGGCGCTGCTGCTCGCCCTGCCCTCCGAGCCCGACCTGGCGCTGGTCATGAGCCCGGCCGATCCGGCTGTAATCCACGAGGCGCGCGAGGCGCTCCGGAGCCGCCTTGCGGCGCACTTGGAGGAGGCGCTCCGCCGCCTGCACACGGGCTTCCAGGAAGCGGGCGAGTTCTCGCCTGACGCCGCCGCCGCCGGCCGCCGCGCCCTGCGCAACGCCGCGCTCGACATGCTGGCCGCCAATCCCACCGCGCGCACGGCGGAGCTGGCCGACGGTCATTATCGCGGCGCCGGCAACATGACCGACGCGATCGGCGGCCTCACCGCGCTCATGCTGATGGGCGGTCCCGAATACGAGAAGGCGTTGGCGGACTTCTACCAGCGCTGGCAGTCCGAGCCGCTGGTGGTCGACAAGTGGTTCGCCTTGCAGGCTCGCGACCCCGACGAGAGCGCGCTCGGCCGGGTCGTCGGGCTCACCGCGCATCCCGCGTTCGATTCCAAGAACCCCAATCGGCTGCGGGCGCTGGTCTCGACCTTCGCCAATTTCAATCCGGTCCGGTTCCACGACCCGAGCGGGGCGGGTTACCGCTTCCTGGCCGACCAGATCCTGGCGACGGACCGCTTCAACCCGATGGTGGCGGCCCGCCTGGTGGACCCGCTCGGCGGCTGGCGCCGCTACAAGCCCGAGCTCGGCGCGCTGATGAGGGGCGAGCTGCAGCGGATCCTGGACACCGAGGGCCTCTCGAAGAACGTCTTCGAGCTGGTCAGCCGCGCGCTTGGCGAAGAGTCGGTGGCCTGATGGGCCGTCGGGACCAATGAGGGATTAACCCGCGCCGCGTATTGTCCCTGCCGATACCGGTGACTCGGGACCATTGCGGGGGACTCGGAGCTTGGGGAGGCGGCCTGGCGACAGGGCGGCGGCAGATGCGGAAGCCCGTGCGGAGGTGATCGCGCCGCCTTCCGGGCCGCCGCGGCCCCGCTTCATGCGCCTGGCCGCGATGGCTGGCGCAACCCTCGCGGCCGCCTATGGCGCAGCGGCCTGGCGTTTGCTGCGCGGGCCAGAGCCCGCGGCTCCGGAGGTCCTCGCCTGGCTCGCGGCGCCGGCGGCGATCGTGAGCCTGCTCGCCGTGCTCTTCCTGCTGGAGGGACGTCGGCTGGTGCGCCGCTACGCCGCCTATAGCGAAACCGAGGCGCGCTTCCGCACCGCCGTCGAGGCCGCCCGCTGCGGCATCTGGGAGTGGGACCTGGTCAACGACCGCGTGTTCATGTCCGACGTCACGGCCGCGCTGTTCGGCTGGCGCAGCGGCGAGGTCGACGGCCAGCAGGTGCTGGAGCGGGTCGCGCCCGGACACCGCGACGGCCTGCGTGACGCCCTCGGCTCGGCGGCCATCTACGGCGGCTTCGACATCTCCTTCCGGGTCCCCAGCCTGACCGGCGGACGCCCCGTATGGATCGACGCCCGGGGCCAGGGTTTCGGCCAGGCGCCGGAGGGCGGCTTCGCCCGGATCATCGGCGTGGCCCTGGACGTGACCGAGGAGCGGATGGCTCAGGCCCGCGCCCAGTCGGCGGAAAGCCGGCTGCGCGACGCCATCGAGAGCGTCTCTGAGGCCTTCGTGCTGTGGGACCGGCAGGGACGGCTTCTGATGTGCAACAAGAACTATCGCAGCTTCTTCCGGCTGGACGCGCAGGCGCTGAAGCCCGGTGTCGCGCGCGAGCAGGTCGACCGCATGGCGGGGCTCGCCATCCGCCGCGAGCTGCCGGCGGCCGACGAGCGAAAGGGAGTCCGCGAAGTCGAGCTGGCGGACGGCCGCTGGGTGCAGATTTCCGAGCGCCCGACCGACGAAGGCGGCCTGGTGGTCACCGCCGCCGACATCACCGCGCTCAAGGGCCAGGAGGAGGCGCTGAAGCTCAACGAGCAGGAGCTGCGCCGCGCCGTCGCGAACCTGGAGCGCAGCCAGGAGCAGCTGTCCGAGCTGGCCCGCAAGTACGAGGCGGAGAAGGTCCGCGCCGAGGCGGCCAACCGGGCCAAGAGCGAATTCCTGGCGAACATGAGCCACGAGCTGCGCACGCCGCTCAACGCCATCAACGGCTTCTCGGAGATGATGGTGGCCGAGATGTACGGCCCGCTCGGCGATGGCCGCTACCGCGACTACGCCCGCGACATCCTGGACTCAGGTCAGCACCTGCTCGCGCTGATCAACGATATCCTCGACATGTCGAAGATCGAGGCCGGCAAGATGAGCCTTCGCTTCGAGCCCGTCGCGCTGGAAGAGGTCACGGAGGACGCCGTGCGGCTGGTGCAGAACCGGGCCGAGTCGGTCGGCCTTGAGCTTCGGATCGAGTTCCCGGATCTGCCCGAGGTGGACGCCGATTACCGGGCAGTGAAGCAGGTGCTCCTCAACCTGCTCTCCAACGCCATCAAGTTCACGCCTCGCGGCGGGCGCGTCATCGTGAAGGCCGACCTGCGCGACGATCCCCGCGGCGAGCGCGTCAGGGTCAGCGTCCACGACACCGGCATCGGCATCTCGGCGGAGGACCTGGAGCGGCTCGCCCGACCTTTCGAGCAGATCGAACACCAGCATGCCAAGACCCAGCAAGGGACCGGCCTCGGCCTGGCTCTGACCAAGGCGCTGGTGGAGATGCACGGCGGCGTGCTCGATCTCAGGAGCGCCCCGGGCCAGGGCACCGCGGCCAGCTTCTCGCTTCCCGTCCGGCAGTCCGACGAGGCCGAGTTCCGGGCCGTCGCGGCCGGCTGAGGCTATCCGTCGGTCACGGCCGGACGACGGCTTGATACGCCTCCCGCGCCGCGCTGCGAACGGACGCGAGCCGGCGCGTCAAGGCGCGGAAGTCCTGCGCCCCGCCGGCGCGCGCCAGGAGCTTCCGGAACGCCGGCGGCTCGTGCGTGGGATCGGCTGGATCGTCCAGCGCCACCTTGAGCAGCTGCGTCAGATCCTGCTGCAGCCGCCAGGCCTCCTGCAGGGCGGTCAGCGGCTTGGCCGGCGCAAGCTCCGACGCTCGCGCCGCGGCAAGCGCCTGGGCGGTGTTGGGGTTCAATGGGCCGCCGCCAGCCGCGGCCGCCAGCTGCAGGTATTGGGCGGCGAACTCGATATCGACGAGGCCGCCCGGCGAAAGCTTCAGGTCCCACTCGCCCTTCGGCGGGCGCTCCCGCTCCATCAGCTCGCGCATCTCGCGGACCTCGCGCGCGGTGCGGGCGCGCTGGCGCGGCCGGCGGAGCGCCGTCTCGATCGCCGTGCGGGCGGCCTGCGCGAACGCCCCGGAGGTCGACCAGACGACCCGGGCGCGGGTGAGCGCCATCAGCTCCCAGGTCTCGGCCTGGCGCTCGTAGTAGTCGTCGAACGCCGCGAAGCTCACCGCGACCGGCCCCTTGGTCCCCGACGGCCGCAGCTGCATGTCGACCTCGTAGAGCCCGCCCTCCGCGGTCGGCGTGGAGAGCGCCGCGATCAGCCGCTGCGTGAAGCGGCCGAAGAAGGTCGCCGCATCCCAACCCTTGACGCTGGAGACCGCCGCCGGATCGGCCCCGCGGTAGAGCGTCATCAAATCAAGGTCCGAACCCGCGCTCATCTCCCGCGAGCCGCACTTGCCGAGCGCGACCACCGCCACCTCGCCGTCGAAGGCGCCGCCCAGCCGCTCCGTCTCGGCGAGCGCCGCGGGCGCGAGCGCCTCGATGCAGACGTCGGCCAAATCGGCGAAGGCCTTGCCGGCGGTCTCGGCGCTGGCCGCCCCGCTCATCACCTGCACGCCGACGCGGAACGCCTGCTCGCGGTGCACGCGGCGCACCGCGTCCATGGCCGCCTCGAACCCCTCGGCGCGCGCCACCGCCGCCCCGACCGCCGCCCGGTCCTCGGCGATGTCGATCGGATCGAAGAACGCCGGGTCGAGCATGGCGTCAATCGCGGCCGGCCGCCGCGCGAGCGTGGTTGCGAGGCGCGGCGCAAAAGCCATCACCTCCACCACCAGGCTGAAGAGCCGCGGCACGGCCAGGAACAGCGACTGCAGCTGCACCCCGGTCGACAGGCCTGCGAAAAAGTCCGCGAAGCGGTTGAAGGCGACGTCCGGCGCCCCCGTGGCATGACAGGCGTCGAGCAGCCGCGGCGCGAGCCGCGTGAAGAGTTCGCGCCCCCGCTCGGTCCGCGTGGCGGCGATGTGGCCGTGGTGCCACCCGCGAATGGTCTGCGCCACGCGGGCCGGGTTCGAAAAGCCCATCCGGCCGAGCGTCGCCAGGGTCTCGGGGTCATCCTCGACACCGGTGAACACGAGGCTGCCGAAACGGGACGACAGCGGCTCCTCCGCCGGGAAGAGCTCGGCGTATCGGGCGTTGACCGCCTTCAGCAGCCGGGTGACCGCCGCATCGAAGGCCTTCAGCCGATCGTACCCCGCGAGGGCGGCCACGCGTCGCCGGTCCGCGTCCGCCTCGGGCAGGCGATGGCTCTGCTCGTCGCCGATCATCTGCACACGGTGCTCGAGCGCGCGCAGCCGCCGATAGGCCTCGGCGAGCTCGCCGGCGGTCTCCGCGTCGACGTGCCCGGCGTCAGCCAGCGCCTGCAGCGCATCGAGCGTCCGCCGGCTGCGGAGATCCGCATGCCGGCCGCCCAGGATCAACTGCTGGGTCTGGACGTAGAACTCGATCTCACGGATGCCGCCGCGGCCAAGCTTGAGGTCGACGCCGGCGGCGGTGACCCGCTCGTCCACCTTGTAGGCGTGGATCTGGCGCTTGATGGAATGGATGTCGGCGATGGCGGCGAAATCGAGGTTCTTGCGCCAGATGAACGCCGAGAGCTCGCCCAGGAAGGCCTCCGCGGCCGGGAGGTCGCCGGCGCAGGGCCGGGCCTTGATGAACGCCGCGCGTTCCCAGTTCTGGCCGACGCTTTCGTAGTACTCGAGGGCCGCGGGCACCGGCACGGCCGGCGGCGTGGAGGCGGGATCGGGCCGCAGCCGCAGGTCGATCCGGAAGACGTAGCCGTCCGAAGTCCTGGCCTGCATCAGGTCCGCCAGCCGATGCGTCAGGCGGACCGCGAACGCCTGCGGCTCGACGCCTTCGGCCAGCGGCAGCCGCTCGGGGTCGTAGAAGACCGAGACGTCGATGTCGCTGGAATAGTTCAGCTCGAACGCCCCCTGCTTGCCCATGGCGATGCAGAACCAGCCGGGGACCGGGCCGTCGGCGCCTTCGCCGAACCGGGTCAGACGCCCGGCTTCCAGCTCGCCGCGCGCCGCGATTGCGAGCGCCGAAGCCACAGCCGCGTCGGCGAAGCGGGTGAGCGCGCCGGTCACCTGGTCGAGATCCCAGACGCCGCCGAGGTCCGCGAGGGCGGTCAGCAGGTGAAGCTCGGCCTTCCGTCGCCGAAGCTCGGCGCCGCCCGCCTCGGGGTCGAGCGCGCCGGCCGCTTCGGCGCGGGCGAGGATTTCCTGCAGGCGCCGATCCGGCGCGTCGGCGAGCAGCGCCGCCAGCCGCGGGGGATCGCGCCGCGCGAGGCTGGCCAGATAGGGCGAGGCGCCGAACACCGGCGCGAGCGCGGGCCAGGCCGCCTCCAGCGGCGGCGACCACACCGTCTCAGCGATGGTCTCGCGGGCGCGCTCGACGGCCAGCTTGTCGAGCACCGGTCCGCAGGGTCTGAGCTGTTCGCCGAGTGAAGCCATCACGCCTAATTGCCAGGGTGCGAGCGCACCGGCCAGCGACTAGGCCGCGCGCGGCAGGATCAGAGCCACCCGCAGACCCGGCCCGCTGTCGCCCACCTTGCCCGGCCCTTCGTCCAGCTCCAGCCGGCCGCGATGCGCCTCGGCCACGGCGGCGACCAGGGAGAGGCCGAGCCCCGCGCCCGGCTGATTGCGGCTGTTCTCCAGCCGCACGAACCGCTCGATCACCCGGCCGCGGTCCGCCTCCGGCACGCCCGGACCGGTGTCGGTCACCGAGAACTCCACCTCGCCCGAGGAACGGCGGCGCACCCTGAGCATGATGGCCCCGCCCTTCGGCGTATACTTGACGGCGTTGTCCAGCACATTGGCGATCGCCTGGGCCAGGAACTCCTTGTTGCCGCGACTCTGGAGACCCTTGGTGAGCTCGGCGGCGAAGTCGATGCCCTTCTCCTCGCAGAGCGGTTCGTAGAGTTCGCAGATGTCGGCGGCGAGCTCGGCGGGGTCGAAGACAGCCGGGTCCGGCGCGGTCCCCGCCGCCTGCAGCCGGGCGATGGCGAGCACGGTGACGAAGGTCATCAGCACCCCATCGGTGTCCTCCAGCGCCTGCGCCAGCGCGTGAGTTGGATCACCCCTGCCGGCTTCCACGTCGAGGTAGGCGGCCTCCAGCCGGGCGCGCAGACGGGTGAGCGGCGAGCGCAGGTCATGGGCGATTGCGTCGCCGGCGTGCTTGTGTCCCGCCATGGAGCGCTCCAGGCGGTCGAGCATCTCGTTCAGCGCCTGGGCCAACTCGTCGAACTCGTCGCGGGCGCCGCGGACCGGCGCGCGTGCTGCGAGATCGCCTCCGCGAACCGCGTCCAGCACCACCGTCAGCCCGGTCATGCTGCGGCTGACGTTGCGACTCATCAGCACCCCCCCGCTCAGGCCGAGCACGATGACCAGCAGGCCCGCGCCCCAAAGCGCGCGCACGACGCTGACGACGTAAGCCTCGTCCTCGCCGACGTCGGCGCCGACGAACAGGATCTCGCCGCCCGAAAGCCGCTCCTGCAGGCCGCGGGCCGGATGCTTGATCATGCGGCCCTGCAGCGTCTGGTCGAGGATCGAGAAGCTCTTCCACGTGGGTTGCCCGCCAAACCGGTCCACCGGGCTCTCCTCGATCGAGCCGGAGATCCGCTTGCCGTCCTTGCTCATCAGCAGATAGAGGAACGGCCGCTCGCTCGCGGCGCGCTCGATCAGGGACTGATTGACCGCATCCAGGCCCGCGCGGTCGTAGGCCGCGACCAGCGAGCGCATCTCCTGCTGGATCTCGCGGTCGGTCCGTCGCGTCGCCTCGCCCGCGGTCGCCACGTAGATGTAGGCCAGGAGCGCGAAGGCCACCGAGGCGAACAGCGCGAGGAACAGCAGCGTCAGCCGGAACGGCGCGGTTCTGAAGATGCGCGGCAGGCGCATGTGGCGAGGCGCCGTTCGCGCCTAGGCGTCCAGCCGGTAGCCCGCGCCGCGGACCGTTTGCAGCATCGGCCGGTCGAACCCCCTGTCGATCTTCGAGCGGAGCCGGGAGATGTGCACGTCGATGACGTTGGTCTGCGGGTCGAAGTGGTACTCCCAAACCTTCTCCAGGAGCATGGTGCGGGTCACCGACTGGCCGGCGTGACGCATCATGAACTCCAGCAGCTGGAATTCGCGCGGCTGCAGGTCGATCTCCTTGCCCTGACGCTGGACGGTCCGGGCGATGAGGTCCATCTCCAGGTCGCCCACCTTCAGCACCGTCGCGACCGAGCCGGTCTCCCGCCGCCGCGACAGCGCCGCGACGCGGGCGATCAGCTCGGCGAAGGCGTAGGGCTTGACCAGGTAGTCATCGCCGCCGGCCTGCAGCCCGGTGACCCGGTCGCCGACCTCGCCCAACGCGGAGAGGAAAAGGACCGGGGTGCCGTCGCCCTGCCGGCGTAGCGTCTCGACGAGCTTCACCCCATCCATCTTCGGCATCATGCGGTCGACGATCATGACGTCGAACGCGCCGGCCTGGGCGGCCTTAAGCCCGTCCTCTCCGTCGGCCGCCTGGACGCACGCGTGGCCGGCTTCGGCCAGGCCGCGCACCATGGCCTCGGCCGCCTCGCGATCGTCTTCGACAATCAGGATCCTCATCGCCCGCCCCCGAGCCGAACCTATTTGATCTTGAGCGCCAGGAAGGCCGTCCGGCCGCCGCGATAGACGCCGACCAGCACGCTCTGCCGGCCGGCTTTGCGGGCCTGCTCGACGACCGCTGCGACGTCGGCGGCGGCAGCCACCTGGCGGTCGCCGGCGCGCACGATCACATCGCCGCGCCGCAATCCCTTGTCGCCGGCGTCGGAGGATTCGTCGACCGAGGTGACGACCGCGCCGTGCACGCTGGCGTTCAGCCCGAGCTGTCGGCGCAGCGCCTCGTCGAGCGGGGCCAGCCGCATGCCGAGCACCGCCGGCGCGGCGGGCGTCGGCGCGGCCTGCGGACCGCTGCCGCTCGAGCCGGGGCCGTTGTCGTTGGCCGCCAGCTCCTTCTCCGAGGGCCGCACGCCCGAGCGCACGTCGAACGTGCGGTGACGCCCGTCGCGGATCACGTCCAGGTGCAGGATGTCGCCGGGCCGCATCTGGGCGACTTCGCGGGTCAGCTCGGAGGAGGTCTTCACCTGATGGCCGTTGATCGAGACCACCACGTCGCCCGGGAGCAAGCCCGCCCGCTGCGAGGGTCCCCCCGGGACGAGATCCGAGACGATCGCACCCTTCTGGTCTCCGAGCCCCTGGGCTTGGGCCATTTCGGTGGTGAAGTCCTGGATCGTCGCGCCGATGTAGCCACGCTGGATCGCGCCGCCGTGCACCAGCTGCGAGGTCACCTTCTCGGCGACGTCCGCCGGAATCGCAAAGCCGATCCCGACCGAGCCGCCGGTCGGCGAGAAGATCGCGGTGTTGACCCCGATCACCCGGCCGTAGATGTCGAAGGTCGGGCCGCCGGAGTTGCCGCGGTTGATGGGGGCGTCGATCTGGATGTAGTCGACGAAGGTCTCGCCAATGTTGCGGCCGTAGGCGGAGACGATGCCGGCGGTCGCCGAGCCGCCGAGCCCGAAGGGATTGCCGACGGCGATCACCCAGTCGCCGACGCGCGGCCGGGCCGAATTCTCGAAGTTGACGAACGGGTAGGGTCCGCCGGTGACCTTGATCACCGCCAGATCGGTCGCCTCGTCGCGCCCGACCACCTTGGCGTCCAGCTCACGCTCGTCCTTGAGCACGACCTTGATGCTCTCGGCGTTCTCGACCACGTGGTTGTTGGTGACGATGTAGCCGTCGGGGGAAACAAAGAAGCCGGAGCCGGAGGACTGCTGGGTGGGGAGCTTGGGCTGCCCCTTCTCGGTCCGGCCGCCCTGCGGCGGGCCGCCGCCCTCGTCGTCGTCGCCCCCGCCGCGCGGCACGATATCGAACGGCAAGCCCTCGAGGCCGGGGATGCGCCGCAGCAGGCTCGGATCGACGCGGCTGGTCACATTGATCGAGACCACCGCCGGAGAGACCTTCTCGAAGATGTCGGCGAACGACATGGGCGCGCCCGGGGGCGGCGCGAAGATCGGCGCGGTCGAGGCCTTGATCACCTGCCCCTGGCCGGCGTGGGCCGAGGGCAGCTGCATGCCGGCGCCGGCCACTGCGGCGACCATGACGCCGGCGCCGGCGACGGCGCCCAGTAGGTAACCGGACTTCTTGGAGGTCATAAGTCTTCTTTCCTTCGGCGCGCCTGGCGGGGAGGCCTGCGCGCCACACAAAACCTAGGTTCGATGCACGAGAGCGCAATGGCTCTCAAGTTACGGTTAGGTCACCCTGCCCTCGGCTTTCCGTCGGTTCTTAGGCGCAAAGATGTCAGGTCCGGCCGTCCTGCGATAGCCGCTGCAATCGCGCGCGCTCGGCTTCCGAAAGCTCGTCCTCGGGCTGGCGGTTCCTCAGTCGCCCGAGAAGCAGCACAACGCCCAGGCCGACCACCAGGAACGGCCCGGCCCAGAGCGCCAGATTGCCCGCGTCGAACGAGGGCCTGAGCAGCACGAACTGGCCGTAGCGGTCGGTCAGGAACTGCTTGATCTCGACGTCGCTCTTGCCGGCCTTCACCTGCTGCCTGACGATCTGGCGCAGATCGTGCGCGAGCTCGGCCTGGGAGTCATCGATCGACTCATTCTGACAGACCAGACAGCGCACGTCCTTGAAGATCGTCCGGGCGCGCGCCTCCTGCGCCGGGTTCGGCAGGCGTTCCGACGGATCCGAGGCGGCGGCGATGCAGAGCACGCCGGCCAGGGCCGCAAGCGACGCCCGGACCCTCACGCCGGCTGCTCCCGCCGGCGGGGCACGCCGATCCGCAGCCGCCGGTCCGAGAGCGAGATCGCCCCGCCAAGCGCCATGATCACGGGACCCAGGAAGATCAGGCTCGCGAGCGGATTCCAGTAGGCGCGGATCAGCCAAACCGGCCCGCTCGCGCTGTCCCGCCGCTCGCCGAGCACGATGTAGAGGTGGCTGAACCCGCGGTTGCAGATGGCCACCTCGGAGGTCGTCTGGCCGCCGGCCAGATACAGCCGCCGTTCCGGCTCGCCCACGCACACCGGATGGCCGTCGCGGGTCGCGGCCACGATCGCCCGCTCCGCGTCGTAGTTCTTGCCCTCGATCGGGCCCACGTCCTTCAGCACCAGGTGGTAGGCGCCGACGTTCAGCGCGCCGCCGATCGGCAGCGTCTCGGCCGCCTCGGCGCGCCAGGTGGTTTCGAAGGTGGCGCCCAGGACGAAGACGCCGAGTCCCAGATGCGCGAGCGTCATACCCCAGGCGCCGCGCGGCAGGCTCACGAGCCTGCGCCAGCTCTCCAGCGCGGGCGCGCGGAAAGCCCGCGTGCGCTCGACGAGTTCGGCGATCGCGCCGGCGATCAGCCAGGCGCCGAGCGCCAGGCCCAGGGCTCCGAACGCCTTGCGCGGATCCTCCATCGCGTAGACCGCCAGGCCGGCGGCGAGCGCGACCAGAGCGGCGATCCAGAGTCTTTGGCTCACCCCCAGGGCGTCGCCGCGCTTCCAGGCGAGCAGCGGTCCGGTCGGCAGCAGCAGCGCCAAGGCGGCCATCAGCGGCATGAAGGTCAGGTTGAAGTAGGGGGGGCCGACCGAGATCGCCTCGCCCGTCATGGCTTCGCGGATCAGCGGATAGAGCGTGCCGAGCAGCACGGTCGCGGTGGCGGCGGCCAGCAGGATGTTGTTGAGCACCAGCGCGCTCTCGCGGCTCACCGGAGCGAAGACGCCGCCCTGGCTCAGGCCGGGTGCGCGCCAGGCGAAGAGGGCGAAGCCGAGGCCGGCTGTCACGCCCAGGATGATCAGCAACAGGACGCCCCGCTTCGGATCCACGGCGAAGGCGTGGACCGAGGTCAGTACGCCCGAGCGCACCAGGAAGGCGCCCAGCATGGAGAAAGTGAAGGCCGCCAGACCCAGGAACACCGTCCAACCGGGGAGCGCCCCGCGTTTTTCGGTCACCACGGCGGAATGCAGCAGGGCGGTGGCCACCAGCCAGGGCATGAAGCTCGCGTTCTCGACCGGATCCCAGAACCACCAGCCGCCCCAGCCCAGCTCGTAATAGGCCCAGAAGGAGCCGAGCGTGATCCCGATGGTGAGCAGGCTCCAGGCGGCGAGCGCCCAGGGCCGCACCCACCTCGCCCAGGCGGCGTCCACGCGCCCTTCGATCAGGGCCGCCACGGCGAGCGAGAAGACCACGCTCATGCCGACGTAGCCCGAGTAGAGGAATGGCGGATGGACCGCCAGCGCCGGGTCCTGCAGCAGCGGGTTCAGCGAGCGGCCCTCGACGGGAGGGTTGACGAGCCGCACGAACGGGTTGGACGCGAACACCGTGTAGGCGAGGAAAACCGAGCCCAGGCCACCCTGCACGGCGACCGCCGTCGCCTTCAGTCCGCGCGGCAGGTTGCGTCCGAAGAGGGCCATCGCCGCGCCATAGGCCGTGAGCGCGAAGTCCCAGAGCAGCATGGAGCCTTCGTGGCTGCCCCAGGTTCCGGCCACCTTGTAGAGCAGCGGCTTCTCGGTGTGGGAGTTGGCCGCGACATTGGCGACCGAGAAATCCGAGACCACGAACGCGTGCATGAGCAGGCCGAAGGCGACCGCCGTGGCCAGGAAGGCGGCGAAGGCCGCCCCCTCCCCGGCCGCGGCGAGCACGGTCGAGCGGCGGACACGCGCGCCGGCCGACAGCCCCAGCTGAGCGATGGAGAGCGCGAGGCCGAGGATCAGGGCGAAGGCGCCGAACTCGGCCATCACGGCTTCTCGTAGGCCGGCGTCGCGCCGTCGCCCCGCCACTCGCCCTGCTTTTTCAGCTGGTCCGCGAGCTGCTTGGGCATGTAGCGCTCGTCGTGCTTGGCGAGCACCGTCTTGGCCTCGAAGATCCCGTCGGGACGGAAGGCGCCCACGGCGACGATCCCCTGCCCTTCGCGGAACAGGTCCGGCAGGTCGCCACGGAAGACGACCTTGTCGGCCATCGTCTGGTCGGCGACGGTGAAGTCCACCTCGCCGTCCGATCGCTTGCGCACCGAGCCCGGTTGCACAAGCCCGCCGAGTTGGACTGAGCGGCCCGGCGCCGGCTTGGCCGCCGCAGCCTGAGAGGGCGTGTAGAAGAACGAGATCGAGCCGCGCAGGCCCCAGAGCGTGAGCCCCACCGCCAGCGCGAGCACCGGGGCGATGGCCGCGATCAGGCTCAGGCGGCGGCGGGCTTTCGGGGACTTCGGCAACAGGCTCATTTCATCGGCTCCGCCCTGGCGGCGGCGTCCAGCGACTCCAGGATGTCGGGCCGCGTCCTATACCGCGTCTTAGCCTCTTTCAGGGCGGCGTCGCGCGCACGGGTCTCCCCGAGCACCGAGTAGGCGCGCACCAGCCTGACCCATCCGTCGGGGTCATCCGGATTGGTTTTCAGCTTCTGCGCCAGGCCCGCGACCATGCCGCGGATGGCGCTCATCTGGCCGGCCGAGAACTGCGGCGGCGCGGCCGCCGGCTTGCCCTCCTCCTCGGCGATCGCCTGCGTCAGCGCCTCGCGACGCGGGTCGCCGGCGGGAAGCTCGCCCACGAGGCTGCGCCACTCGGCGAGCCCGCCCGCCTTGTCGCCGGACTCGATGCGCGCCCGCGCCAACTGGAAGCGCGCAACCACCGCATGCGGATCGCGCTTCAGCGTCTCCTGGAAGGCGTTCTTCGCCTCATCCGTGAGCTGGCCGCCGGCTTCGACGACCAGGGCTTCTCCGAGCATCTCCCAGAGATCCGCGCGGTCGGGGGCGAGGGCGATCGCGTGGCGCAGCGCGCGGACAGCTTCCGCCGGGTTCTGCGAGGCGCCCTCGGCGAGCGCGAGGTAGCGGAAGCCTTCCGGGTCGTTCGGCCGCTCGGCCGTGAGCTTCTTCAGGACCGCGGCGAGCTCCGGCGGATTGAGGGTCGCCGGACTGGACGCGAGCCAACTCCGCATGCGCTTGGCGAACGGCTGGTCCGGCATGCCCGGCGAGCCCAGGCCCACATAGACGCCGAGCGCCAGCAGAGGCGCCAGGATCACGGCCGCCAGCACCGCGCGGCGGGCGGCGCGATCGGCGGACCACGCCGGCTGCGGCGTATCGGCGGCGGCCAGCAGCCGGCGCGCGGCCTCGGCGTGGGCGGTCTTGCGTTCGGCCTCGCCGATCAGGCCGCGCTGCGCGAGCTCGTCGATCTCGGCGAGCTGGCGGCGGTAGAGGACGGGAGTGGGATCGGCGGCCTCGCCAGATGCGGCGGCCTTGGCGGCGCGGCCCAGGATGAGGAAGGCTGCGGCGGCCGAGAGCACGCCGGCCGCAACCCAGAACAGGATCATGGGCGCCGTTTAGCGGAAAGACCTCACCGGCGCGAGTGCGTCATGCGGCGTCGGAATCGGAGGCCGCGGCGGAATCGTCGTGGCGGGCGGCGGCCGCCCGGCGGCGCACCAGTTCGGCGGCGCGTTCGTCGCGGACCAGCAGGCTGATTTCGGCGGCGACTTCCAGAAAGGCGTAGGCGACCTCTTCGTCCGGCACGTCGCCGGTCCGGATATGGTCGAGCACCTCCTCGACATAGTTGTCGAGCATGTCGCCCAGCGCCTCGAGCATCTTGTTGCGGGCGGCGCCGAACCCGCCGTAGTTGGCGCTGGCGCGCACCTCCTGGCTGAAGGTGAGCAGGGTGAGCGCGCGGCGGATCGCGATCGGGTCCGGCATGGCGTTGAGCTTGGGCTCGGTCTTGCGCATCCGGGCGATCCGCACGGTCTGCATGGGCAGCGCCGCCGCGGCGAGCTTCTCGGCGGCCCGCAGATGGCTCTCCACCACGCCGGCCAAGGCCTTCTTCTGCTTGACGAGCTCGTGCCCCCAGCCGTGATCGCGGGAAAGATCGACGCACGTCTCCATCTCGCTGACCTGGAAGGTGATCAGCTCCACCCGCTTGCCGGCTGCGCGGCCGGCGTCGGGCCCGGCGTCCGGATCGAGCCCCGAAAGCGCCTTCAGGCTGGCCTCGATGTCGCGCATCACGCGTTCGCCGAAATACGCCATCTCCGAGTCGGCGAGGTAGCGCTCGGTGGGCTTGTCCATCACCGCCGAGATGACGCGGAGCACCATCCACGGATACGGCAGCTGGGCGGCGAGCATCTCGAAGAAGCGCGGGCCGGCGTCGTCAGCGATGGCGACGGCGTCCTTGTAGGCGAGGCGCGCCGAA
>Ga0207695_10007029_pt1 | contig 14444 bp, 12 predicted proteins | sample KBSC54metaG_FD_184354 | JGI IMG/M metagenome (GOLD analysis project Ga0207695, IMG submission 184354) | Corn rhizosphere microbial communities from Kellogg Biological Station, Michigan, USA - KBS C5-4 metaG (SPAdes) (version 2) | ecosystem: Host-associated > Plants > Roots > Rhizosphere > Soil... | reverse complement strand
CGTGTTCCAGGAAGAGATCTTCGGGCCGGTCGCGTCGGTGATGACGTTCAAGGACGAGCAGGAAGCGATCGAACTCGCGAACGACACGTTCTACGGGCTCGGCGCGGGCGTGTGGACGCGTGACGGCACGCGTGCGTACCGGATGGGCCGTGAGATCGAGGCCGGCCGCGTGTGGACCAACTGCTACCACCTGTACCCGGCGCACGCGGCGTTCGGCGGCTACAAGCAGTCGGGGATCGGCCGCGAGACGCACAAGATGGCGCTGTCGAACTATCAGCAGACGAAGTGCCTGCTGGTCAGCTACCAGGCCGAGGCGCTCGGGTTCTTCTGACCTGATCGTCAAGGCAGTGGCGAAGCGCCGGGGCCGGCCGGTCGGCAAAGCAGCGCCGGCCGTACGGTTGCCGGTGTTCGGCGGCGACACGCGTGATGTGCGGGCTGCGTAGAACGTTCGACGGCCGGGCGATGTTTGCCCGACCGTCGAGCGGCGCACACGCGGGTGCGATGTGCTGACTGCCTGCCATCCGGTCATTCGGCACTTCGCCATTTTTTCGACTTCGACATCCGACCCCGGAAACGATCCCCGCAGCCGCGTGTTCGCTGCGGCCCGGTGCGCCGATGCGTTTAACGAAAACCGGCATGGCAGACCTTCCCCGATCCTTTCCGCGCCACCCCGTATTCCACGCGGGCGAACTCGACGCACAGCACCGCTTCGGCGTGGCGGACGAAGCCGAGCGGATGAGCGACGCCGTCACGACGCGCGTGAGCATCGGCGTGCGGCAGTTCGTCGAAACGCAGCCGTTCATGTTCGTCGGCACTGCATGCGGGGGACGCGCGCCCATGACCTGCGACATCGTGCAGAGCCTGCGCGACGCGAACGGCGACCTGCTGCCCGTCGTCCGCGTGATCGACACGAAGACGCTGCGGTTCATGTTGCCCGCACACGGCGATGGCCGGATCGACGCGACAGCGTGCAACGGCAGCGGGGTCGGGTTGCTGTTCGTCGATTTCGTGCGCGGCATCCGCTACCGGATCAACGGCCGCGCGACGCTGCGCGCAGATTTGCCCGAAGCGGAAGCGGCGCCCTGGCCGACCGGCAGCGCGATCGTCGAGCTGGCGGTCGCGCAGGCTTACGGCAACTGCGGCACGCGGGTCGTGCGGCTGAAACCGGCCGGGTAGCCGGTATTCGGCAGCCGGTGGCGACGGCAGCGGATATGCGCGGTCGCAGCGCGGATCGCACCGGCGGCGTGCGCGGCACGCCGCCTCCGGGTGCGCCCGTATCGCGCGAGCCGGCCGGGTAGCGTGAAATGACGGGTTGTGCGCCGGGCCGCGCGGTTCGGCACGGGACTTGCGTGACAGGTACGGTTCCGGGCAGGCGAGGGAGAACACGATGGATCAACACGTGGCGAGTATCGAAGAACCGACGGCCGAAGACACGCGTCGCAACGCGCAAGGCGACGACGCGCTGGCCGGGCAGGCGGTCGTCAGCGTCGCGCACGACGCGGACGAGCAGGCGCGCAACCTGATCGGCTGGCGGCAGACCTACGACCAGCTCGCGGCCGGCCGCTTCGTCGGCACGCTGACCGAGCTGCCGCTCGACACGATGAAGCTGTTTCGCGAATCGACCAGCCATCTGCTGCGCCAGGCATGCGAGGTGCGCGGCGATGCGTACTGGTTCGGCATCCCGCTCGTGTGCGACGGCACGGCACGCGTCGATGCATGCCGGATCGGGCCCGGCGCGCTCGCGTTCCGGCCCGGCAACGTCGAATTCGAACTGCTGACGCCCGCGCAGTTCTCGATCTACGGCGTCGTCGTGCGCGGCGACGTGCTGCGCCGCTATGCGGAGGAGGTCGAACGCTGCGCACTCGACGAGCGGCTGTTCACGCAGCGCGTGATGCAGGTCGGCGATGCGCGGCTCGCGCGCCTGTGCGCACTGCTCGGCCGCCGGTTGGACGGTGCGGTGGCCGTGGCTGGCCCGCTGCCCGATACGCAGCGCGACGACCTGCAGGCCGAGGTGCTGGCCGCGCTGTTCGATGCGTGTGCGCAACCGGCCGACGACGGCGCCGGCCGCGCGCCGTCGACGCGCCGCTGGATCGTCGAGCAGGCGCGCGACTACGTGCTTGCGCACCGCACGCGCCCGGTCGGCGTGCCCGAGCTGTGCGAACAGCTGCACGTGAGCCGGCGCACGCTGCAATACTGCTTCCAGGACGTGCTCGGGATGGCGCCCGCGACCTATCTGCGCACGCTGCGGCTGAACGGCGCGCGGCGCGACCTGTGCGGCCGCGCGGCCGGCTCGGTGCAGGACGTCGCGGAGGCGTGGGGCTTCTGGCATCTCAGCCAGTTCGCGACCGATTACCGAAGGCTGTTCGGCAAGCGGCCGTCGGAGACGCTGCGCGATCGCGCGGCGATGGTCGCGGCGCGGTGACGACGGCGTTCCGGCTGGCTGCCGCGTGCTGTTCTGTCATCCGGTGGTCGCTGCCGCTTCACGCGGCGTAGGCCACGGAAGCCGGTCCCAGTCGATCGCGCGATACGCGGCCTCGACCGCCGCGAGATCGGCCGGCCGCTCGCTGCGATGCAGCCCGCGCAATTCGGCCGGCACGTCGAGTTCGGCCGGCACGCAATGCGGATAGTCGCGCACGCGCAGCGCCGGCCCGATCGTCGTGAAACACGCGAGCGTCGGCACGTCGAAGCCGTCGGCGAGATGCAGCGCGGCCGTGTCCGGCGCGAACAGCAGGCTTGCACCCTTGATCCATGCGATGAAGCGCGCGGTGTCGGTCGCGTCGCCGCTCACGTCGGTGTAGGCCGGATGCGCGACGGGGCCGAACCCGGCCACCGGCAGCCCGTAGCGTTGCGCGAGCCGTTCCACGAACGCCGCGCGCAGCGCGGGCGGCACGCTGCGCACCGCGGTGCTCGCGTTCGGGCAGAACAGCACGTACGGCCGCTGCCATGCGGCCGGCAGCGCGGGCAGCGGCAGCCGCGCGAGCCAGCGGTTGCGCTTCGCGGCGGCCGGCACGGCGGCCGGGTCGGCGCCGAGCGCGTCGAGGAAGAAATCGATCATCGGCAGCCGCGCGAACGCGGGCCAGTACAGGTGATTGCCGACGTCGATGCACGGCGCGTCGGCCGGCAGCGCGTCGACGGGGCACGGCAGCGTGCGCGATGGAGCGACGACGTCGGCCGCGAGCGCATACAGCGCGTCGACATAGCGCGGCGTGCGGGCCGGCCGGTACAGCGTGAAACGCAGGCCCGCGTGCGCCGCGCGCAGTGCGGCGAGCGCGGTCAGCCCGATCACCGAATCGCCGAGCGTGACGCCCATCCCGTTGATCACGTGCACATGCCGTGCGCGGTCGTAGTCGAGCCGGAACGGCCGGTGCGCGGCGTGCAGCAGGCCGAGCGCGGCCGCGGCCGGCATGTGGCCGACGGCGCGGGCATCGCCGTGCTCGATGTCGTACGGCGCGACGAGCGTGCCGTCCGGCGCGAGCAGTGTGCCGGGAAGCACGAGCGCGTCGTCGTGCGACAGCGCGACGCCGGGCGGCGCGGTGCGCATTTCCACCGTCATCCGCCGCGTGCGCGGCGGCCCTGTTCGCGGATTTGTTCGAGCGTCGCGGCCGGCGTGCTGGCGTCCTGCGGGATGCGGATCTCGATCAGCGCAGGCAGCCCGCAGGTCAGCGCGCGCTCGAGCGCGGGCGCGAAATCGGCGGTGCGCTCGACCGTCTCGCCATGCGCCCCGAACGCGCGCGCATACGCGGCGAAATCGGGATTCGTGAGCCCCGTGCCGTGCACGCGGCCCGGGTAGTTGCGCTCCTGATGCATGCGGATCGTGCCGAAATGCCCGTTGTTGACGACGATCGCGACGATGTTCAGCCCGTACTGCATCGCGGTGGCAAGCTCGTTGCCGGCCATCATGAAGCAGCCGTCGCCCGCGAGCGCGACGACGGCCCGCGACGGGTACAGCGACTTCGCGGCGAGCGCGGCCGGGATGCCGTAGCCCATCGCGCCGCTCGTCGGCGCGAGCTGCGAGCGGAAGTGCCGGTACGCGAAGTGGCGATGCAGCCAGATCGCATAGTTGCCGGCGCCGTTGGTCAGGATCGCGTCGTGCGGCAGGCGCTCGCGCAACTGCACCATCACGTCGCCGAGCTGGACGTCGCCGGGCATCGGCAGCGGCGCATGCCATTCGCGGTACGCGCGATGCGCGTCGGCGGCCGTGCCGGCCCACACCGGGCGCTCGGGCGGTTCGAGCGCGGCGAGCGGCGCGGCGATCTCGGGCATTCCCGACACGATCGGCAGGTCGGCCGCATACACGCGGCCGAGCTCGTCCGCGCCCTGGTGCACGTGGATCAGCGTCTGGCGCGTCTTCGGGATGTCGAGCAGCGTGTAGCCGCCGGTCGTCGCTTCGCCGAGGCGCGGCCCGATCGCGAGCAGCAGGTCGGCGTCGCGGATGCGCTTCGCGAGCGCGGGATTGATCCCGAGCCCGACGTCGCCCGCGTAGTTCGGGTGCGCGTTGTCGATCGTGTCCTGGTAGCGGAACGCGCACGCGACCGGCAGTTGCCAGCGCTCGACGAAGCTGCGCAGGTTCGCGCACGCGTCGGGCGTCCAGCCGCTGCCGCCGACGATCGCGAGCGGCCGTTCCGCGCGCGCGAGCCGCTCGCGCAGCTCGTCGATCTGCGCGGCCGACGGCGCGGCGGCGACGCGTTTCGCGGCCGGCACGACCGGCTGCGGCGCGCACGCTTCGGACAGCACGTCTTCCGGCAGCGCGAGCACGACCGGGCCGGGCCGGCCCGACATCGCGACGTGGAACGCATGGCTCAGGTATTCGGGGATGCGGCGCGGGTCGTCGATCTGCGCGACCCATTTTGCCATCTGGCCGAACATCCGGCGGTAGTCGATTTCCTGGAAGGCTTCGCGGTCGAGGTGCTCGCGTGCGCACTGGCCGACGAACAGGATCATCGGCGTCGAATCCTGGAGCGCGGTGTGCACGCCGATCGACGCATGCGTCGCGCCGGGCCCGCGCGTGACGAACGCGATGCCGGGGCGGCCGGTCAGCTTGCCGACCGCCTCGGCCATGTTCGCGGCGGCCGCCTCGTGGCGGCAGACGACCGTCTGGATGCGCGCGGTGTCGTCCGCCAGCGCATCGAGTACGGCGAGGAAACTCTCGCCCGGCACGCAGAACACGCGTTCGACGTGATTGGCGAGCAACGCATCGACGAGCAGTCGCGCACCGGTGGTGGTACGCGGCTCGAGATCCTTGGAATGCGACATGGGCTGCCGTCTCCCTGGGTAGCGGGACGTACAGCTTACGCCTGTCGGCGGGGCGGTGAAAAGTGTCGGAACACGGAGTGACTCGGACGGCGCATCGCCCGCGTTCGCCGGTTGCGGTTGGCCGAACGGCCAGCTTGTGCGCGATCGCTTGACAGGGAGAATTGAGGGCTACGGATGTCGAGGCGAATACGGGTCTCGAGCATCGATGTCGTACGTCCCAAGTAATAATAAAATGGGATGCCATTCAATAGTAAAATTTCTGGAATGACTAACGGAATCGAGAATCCAGCATGGCAACCGAAACGATCGATCAAAAGACGCTCGTCCAGCTCGTCGAGGCCGGCGCCGTTCGCGCCGCGCGTGTGATCGGCTGCGGCAACGGCTGGGCCGTTTCGGCCCGTTGCGGCGCAAGCGAACGGCTGCTGTCGGCCAAGCGCGGCGACGTGCGCGTGTTCCGTCGTTTTGAAACGCTGGTCGGGTTTCTGCGCGATATCGGCATCAGCCGGTTCGATGTGGACGCGTCGGATTTCGACCCGGATGCAGCCGGCCGGGCGACCCGGCCCGATCGTGCGGCCGCGCTGAAAGCGGCCCATGAAGCGGCTGTCCACGACCGCTGGTTTCGCGAGCAGGTGCAGCAGGCGCTGGACGATCCGCGCCCGTCGATTCCCGATGCCGAGGTCAGCGCAGAGTTTGCGTCGCGCCGTGCCGCGCTGCGTCAACGGATCGCGGGCAAGCGGGGTAATGCTGTTTGACCCTCGCGCTGCATTGGCATCCGAAGGCGTGCGAGGACCGCGCCGCGATCATGGACTACGTCGCCCAGCACGACCCGCTGGCCGCGCTCGAGCTGGACGAGCGGCTGGAGGAGCGGGCCGCGGCGTTGCCCGCGCGCGCCGAACTGTATCGGCAAGGGCGCGTGGCGGGCACGCGCGAGCTGGTGGTCGCACCGAACTACGTGCTCGTATATCGCATCCGCCCGGCCGACAACATCGTGGAGATTCTCCGCGTATTGCATGCGCGGCGGCAGTGGCCGTGATGCATGGCCCCGGGCTCGGTGCTCGATGCAATTCACCAAGTGTCGGAACGGGGCTGAATCAAGCCCTCGAGCACCGGAGGAACATCATGACGGGAGGGGAAAGATGGGCGTGCAAATGTTCTGCTTACGGATCGAGGCACGATCCCATTGAGCACACCTCTGCCGAGCGGATCATCATGTACACACATGGATTTACAAGAGATCAGAAATGACCTAAAGTACATCCGACGTACATCCGGATGGGAGATCGACATGCATACCACCAGGGTATTTCGGAACGGCAACTCGCAGGCCGTACGGATTCCAGCGGACCTTGCCTATGAGCGCAGCGATATCGAACTGGAAATCGAGCGAGTGGGTGACGAAATCCGTATTCGGCCTACGCGGCGGCCTCTGGCACGAGTGCTCGAGAAGTTCGCGAAATTCGGGCCGGATTTCATGTCCGAAGGACGCGGCGATCAGGAGCAGGCTGAGCGCGAGGGTCTGTGATGCCGCGCTATATGCTCGACACCAACATGTGCATCTATCTGATGAAGAATCAGCCGGAGCAGGTCGCAAGACGATTCGCGCAATGCTACACAGGGGACGTCGTGATGTCGGCGATCACGTATGCCGAACTCGAGTACGGCGTCGCTGCGTGTGCGAGTCCTGCACGGGAGCGCCGCAATCTTGCCGCGCTGATCGACGATATTCCCGTTGCGCCGTTCGACGTCGCGGCTGCGCAAGCGTACGGTCCTGTCCGTGAAGCAACCCGCGAGCGGAAGAAGGATCATCTCGACAAACTGATCGCGGCTCATGCCGTGTCGCTCGATGTCGTCCTCGTGACCAACAACGAGCGGGATTTTGCGAGCTATCCGGGGTTGCGGATGGAAAACTGGCTCACCAATTAGCACGTTGGCTAGGCTCGACGGTAATGCGGGATGTCGATTCGCCCCGCGTTACCGTCGGGTCCTGCCTCAACACTCGACGATATTCACCGCCAGCCCGCCGCGCGACGTTTCCTTGTACTTCGTCTTCATGTCGGCGCCCGTCTCGCGCATCGTCTTGATCACCGAGTCGAGCGACACGTAGTGCGAGCCGTCGCCGCGCAGCGCCATGCGCGCCGCGTTGACGGCCTTCACCGACGCCATCGCGTTGCGCTCGATGCACGGGATCTGCACCATCCCGCCGACCGGGTCGCAGGTGAGGCCGAGGTTGTGCTCCATCCCGATCTCGGCCGCGTTCTCGACCTGCTGCGGCGTGCCGCCGAGCACGGCCGCGAGCGCGCCGGCCGCCATCGAGCAGGCAACGCCCACTTCGCCCTGGCAGCCGACTTCCGCGCCCGAGATCGACGCGTTGAGCTTGTAAAGAATGCCGATCGCGGCGGCCGTCAGCAGGAAGTCGATCACGCCCTGCTCGTTCGCGCCGGGCGTGAAGCGCGTGTAGTAGTGCAGCACGGCCGGGATGATGCCGGCCGCGCCGTTGGTCGGCGCGGTGACGACACGGCCGCCGGCCGCGTTTTCCTCGTTGACCGCGATCGCGTACAGGTTGATCCAGTCGATCATCGACAGCGGGTCTTGCAGCGCGCGCTCCGGGCTTCCCGTCAGCGTGCGGTACAGCTGCGGCGCGCGGCGCTTGACCTGGAACGGGCCGGGCAGATTGCCGTCGGCATCGGGGTTGCCGATCCCGCAGCCGCGCGACACGCACGACTGCATCACGGCCCAGATCTTCAGCAGCCCGTCGCGCGTTTCTTCCTCGGTGTGCCACGCTCGCTCGTTTTCCCACATCAGCTGCGCGATCGACTTGCCGGTCGATTCGGTCAGCGCGAGCAGCTCCGCGCCGGTGCGGAACGGGTGCGTCATCTGCTCGGCCGCGCTCAGCACCTTCGTGTTCGGCGCACCGGCCGTCACGACGAAGCCGCCGCCGACCGACAGGTACGTGCGCTCGACCAGCACCGCGCCGTTCGCGTCGGACGCGCGCAGCTTCATCCCGTTCGGATGCTCGGGCAGCGCCTGGCGGTAGAACGCGATGTTCTCCTTCAGCACGAACGGCACCGGATGCGTGCCGAGCAGCGCAAGTTTCTTCGACTTGCGGACCTCTTCCAGCCGCGCGTCGATCGTGTCGGGATCGACGGTGTCGGGCGCGTCGCCGAGCAGGCCGAGCATCACGCCGCGGTCGGTGCCGTGGCCCTTGCCGGTGGCGCCGAGCGAGCCGTACAGCTCGACCTTCACGTGGGCCGTCGCATCGAGCTGCCCGTCGCGCTCGAGGCCCTGGACGAACATCAGCGCCGCGCGCATCGGTCCGACCGTATGCGAACTGGACGGACCGATGCCGATCTTGAAGAGGTCAAACACGCTGACTGCCATTTCGATACCTGCCTTGCTTATAAGAGTAGTGCTAGCGCGCCTGCAATGGCAGGCACGCGGCGAGCCATGCGGGCGGCGTCGGGGAAAGCTGCTGCGCGACGCGGGCATAGCGCCCGTCCAGCCGCGCGGCCAGATGAAAGAGTTCGGTGGCGTTTTTCGGGTCCCACTGCCCCGTGTAGCCCGGCAGGCCGGCCTCGCGGCGCTTCGCGTCGAACGGCACCGGCGAATTCACGAATTCCTCGTGGGTCTTCTCGCCGAGCGCGTACGGCACGAGCCAGTCGAGCGCGGCCTCGAGCGTCGCGCCGTTCGCGCCGCGCTCGCGCAGCCAGTTGCGGTTGAAGCGGCGCGCGGCAAGCGCGGCCGTCACCAGCGGCTGCAGGTCGTACACCGCGTAGTGCAGCGCATCGCGCTCCTCGAAGTCCCACGTCTTGCCGTCCGGGCCGATGTTGTCGGCGAGATGCTCGACGAACAGCCGCTGCGCGGCGTTCATCATCCTGCGGTCGCCGAGCGTGAACGCGGACAGCGCGATCAGCTTGATCCGGTGGCTCTGCCAGTTGTTGCGCCAGGTGCCGGTGAGCGGGCGCTTCTGCGCGTCGATCTGCGCGACATAGCCGGCGCCGAGCTTCGCGATGAACGCGGCCGTCGCGTTGCGGGTCTTCACCGGCAGCGCGCTCGCGGTCATGTCGTACGCGATGATCAGGCTTTCGAAGCGCGTCTCGTCGATCGGGTTGAAGCTCGGCTGGTAGGTCGCGACCCACGCGGACAGGAAGCGGTCGACGAGTTGCAGGTAGCGCGGCGCGTTCGTCACGCGCCATGCGAGCGCCGCGTCGCGCATCAGGTCCATGTCCTTCAGCGCGGCGGCGCTCTGGTCGTAGATGCCTTCGTGCGGCAGCGTGCCCTCGGTGTGCACGCGCGGCATCGCCTTCGGCTGCTCGCCGACGCGCGCGTCGACGCTGCGGATCAGCGCCTGCACGCCCGGCTCGGCCTGGGTCGTCTCGCTCGCCTGCAGTGCCGGCGCCGCGCAGAAATTCATCGCCGCGCGCGCGCTGCCGGCCGCGCCGAGGCCGGCAGCGGCAAACGACAGCGACGCGACGAGCATCGGCACGAACCGGCGCGCGCGCGGCCGGCTCTGCATTGCACCATGGCCCGGAAACATCGGACGCACCATGCGGAACTCCTTCGTTGGCTGGATCGCGTGTGATGTTAGCCGGATTGGCGGACGAACGCGCACCGGTTCGAGCGGCGAACGCAAAAACCGCACGCAACACGGAGTTGCGTGCGGTGCGATCACCATCGGACGGCTCGGGGCCTGGCGCGCGTTATGCGTACTCCGACATCGGCACGCACGAGCAGAACAGGTTGCGGTCGCCGTACGCGTTGTCCGCGCGGCCGACCGGCGGCCAGTACTTGTTCGTGCCGAGCGACGCGACCGGGTACGCAGCCTGCTCGCGCGAGTACGCGTGCGGCCATTCGTTCGCGGTGACGACGGCCGCCGTGTGCGGTGCGTGACGCAGCGGGTTGTCCTCGCGGTCGGCGCGGCCTTCCTCGACTGCGCGGATTTCCTCGCGGATCGCGATCATCGCGGCGATGAAGCGGTCGAGTTCTTCCTGCGATTCCGATTCGGTCGGCTCGACCATCAGCGTGCCCGGCACCGGGAAGCTCATCGTCGGCGCATGGAAGCCGTAGTCCATCAGGCGCTTCGCGACGTCGTCGACGCTGATGCCGCTCGAATCCTTGATCGGACGCAGGTCGAGAATGCATTCGTGCGCGACCAGCCCGCCCGGGCCCGAGTACAGCACCGGGTAGTGCGGCGCGAGGCGCTTCGCGATGTAGTTCGCGTTGAGGATCGCGGTTTCCGTCGCGGCGGTCAGGTTCTTCGCGCCCATCATCGCGATGTACATCCACGAGATCGGCAGGATCGACGCCGAGCCGTACGGGGCGGCCGACACCGCGCCGATGCCGTTTTCGTCGCGCGCGTAGCCGGTCGAACGCTGGTTCGGCAGGAACTTCGCGAGGTGCGCGCCGACCGCGACCGGGCCGACGCCCGGGCCGCCGCCGCCGTGCGGGATGCAGAAGGTCTTGTGCAGGTTCAGGTGCGACACGTCGCCGCCGAACTGGCCCGGCGCGGTCAGGCCGACCATCGCGTTCATGTTCGCGCCGTCGACGTACACCTGGCCGCCGTGCGCATGGACGATCTCGCAGATCTCGCGGACGTTCTGCTCGAACACGCCGTGCGTCGACGGATACGTGATCATGATCGCCGCGAGGTCCTTCGAGTGCTGCTCGGCCTTCGCCTGCAGGTCGGCGATGTCGACGTTGCCTTGTGCGTCGCACGCGACGACCACGACCTTCATGCCGGCCATGTGCGCGGATGCCGGGTTCGTGCCGTGCGCGGACGCCGGGATCAGGCATACGTCGCGGTGGGCTTCGCCGCGCGATGCGTGGTAAGCGTGGATGATCAGCAGGCCCGCGTACTCGCCCTGCGAGCCCGCGTTCGGCTGCAGCGACACGGCCGCGTAGCCGGTGGCCGCGACGAGCATCTGCTCGAGCTGGTCGATCATCTCGCGGTAGCCGACGGTCTGGTCGGCCGGCGCGAACGGGTGGATGCCGCCGAACTCGGGCCACGTGACGGGCAGCATTTCCGACGTCGCGTTCAGCTTCATCGTGCACGAGCCGAGCGGGATCATCGAGCGGTCGAGCGCGAGATCCTTGTCCGACAGGCTGCGCAGGTAGCGCAGCATTTCGGTTTCGGAATGGTGGCGGTTGAACACGTGGTGCGTCAGGTACGCGCTCGTGCGCTCGAGGCCGGCCGGCAGCGCGGCGACGCCGGCGAGGCCTGCGTCCAGCGCGTCGACGGCCGGCGCGGTGCCGCCCGCGGCCTGTGCGAACACGTCGAGCAGATCGGCCAGGTCGTCGCGCGTCGTCGTTTCGTCGACCGACACGCCGACTTGCGTGTCGCTCACGCGGCGCAGGTTGATGCGCTTGCCCTTCGCGAATTCGTGAACCTGCGCGGTGCGCGCGCCGGTGTCGATCGTCAGCGTGTCGAAGAACGTGTCGTTGACGGTCGCGAAGCCGAGCTGCTTCACGCCGGCGGCGAACAGCGCCGCGATGCGGTTCACGCGCAGCGCGATCGTCTTCAGCCCGTGCGGGCCGTGGTAGACCGCGTACATGCTGGCCATGATCGCGAGCAGCGCCTGCGCGGTACACACGTTCGACGTCGCCTTTTCGCGGCGGATGTGCTGTTCGCGGGTTTGCAGCGCGAGGCGCAGCGCGGGCTTGCCCTGCGCGTCGACCGTCACGCCGACGAGGCGGCCCGGCATCTGGCGCTTGAATTCGTCGCGCACCGCGAGATACGCGGCGTGCGGGCCGCCGAAGCCCATCGGCACGCCGAAGCGCTGCGTGTTGCCGATCGCGACGTCCGCGCCCCATTCGCCGGGCGGCGTCAGTACCGTGAGCGCGAGCAGGTCGGCCGCGACGACCACGTGGCCGCCGGCCGCGTGGATCGCTTCCGTGAGTGCGCGGTAGTCGCGCACGTCGCCGTTCACGCCCGGGTATTGCAGCAGCACGCCGAACGCGTTCGCCTGCACGGCGTCGGCGGCCGGGCCCGTCTTGACCTCGATGCCGATCGGCAGCGCGCGCGTGCGGATCACTTCGAGCGTCTGCGGCAGCACGTCGTCGGCGACGTAGAACACGTTCGACTTCGGCTTGCCGGTGCGCTGCAGCAGCGTCATCGCTTCGGCCGCGGCGGTGGCCTCGTCGAGCAGCGACGCGTTTGAGATCGCGAGGCCCGTGAGGTCGGTCACCATCTGCTGGAAATTCAGGAGCGCCTCGAGGCGGCCCTGGGAAATTTCGGGCTGGTACGGCGTGTAGGCCGTGTACCACGCCGGGTTTTCGAGCACGTTGCGCAGGATCACTGCCGGCGTGTGCGTGTCGTGGTAACCCTGGCCGATATACGAGCGGAACACCTGGTTCTTGTCCGCGAGAGCCCGCAGCGCGGCGAGGGCTTCGGCCTCGCTCTTCGGCTGCGCGAACGGGCCGAGCGGCAGCGTTTCGGCGCGGCGGATCGAGGCCGGGATCACGGCGTCCATCAGGGCGGCGCGCGACGCAAAGCCGAGCGTGTCGAGCATGGCCTGCTGGCTGGCGGCGTCGGGGCCGATGTGGCGTTCGGCGAACGCGTCGTGCGTTTCGAGCGCGGCGAGCGAGAGGGGCGTGCGGTTCATCAGGCGGTCCGGGTGTTCGAGCTTCATGGCGTGACTCTGGTCCCGCGCGGGACGGGCGGCTGGCCGGCCCCGCGCGGTTCGGGTAAGGAAATTAGTCGATCAGCTTGGTGTAGGCGGCAGCGTCGATCAGCTTGTCGGTCGATGCGCCGGCCGCGAGCTTGATCTTGAAGAGCCAGCTCGCGTACGCGTCGCCGTTGACCTGATCCGGCGCGTCGACGATCGCGCCGTTGACTTCGACGATCTCGCCCGACACCGGCGAGTAGATGTCGGATGCCGCCTTCACCGATTCGACGACGCCGACCGCGTCGCCCGCGGTCACCGACTTGCCGACTTCGGGCAGTTCGAGGAAGACGATGTCGCCGAGCGTGCTCTGCGCGTGATCGGTGATGCCGACCGTCAGCGTGCCGTCTGCCTCGGTGCGGATCCACTCGTGTTCGTCGGTGTATTTCAGATCGGCCGGGACGTTGCTCATCGGATGCTCCTGGATAAAAGGGTGTGATTCGTTCTGCTGGCGCGCCGCCGGGGCGCGCCGGGGTGTGGTTGCGCCGGGCGCCATCTCCCGGCTTCCCGGGAGGAGGCCCCCCGGCCGTTACGCAGCGAGGACCTTGCCGTTGCGCACGAACGGCAGTTTTACCACGCGCGCGGGAAGATTCTTGTCGCGAATTTGCACCTGGATCGTGTCGCCGACCTGGACGGCCGTCGGCACGCGCGCGAACGCGATCGATTCCTGCATCGACGGCGAGAACGTGCCGCTCGTGATCTCGCCTTCGCCGTGCGGCGTGACGACTTTCTGGTGCGCGCGCAGCACGCCGCCCGCCTTGCCGTTTTCCTTCTGCAGGATCAGGCCGACGAACGCGGCGCGCGTGCCGTCTCGCTCGAGCGCGGCGCGGCCGACGAAGTCGCGCGGTGCGGTGAGGTCGACCGTCCACGCGAGGCCCGCGTCGAGCGGCGACACGGTGTCGTCCATGTCCTGGCCGTACAGGTTCATGCCGGCCTCGAGGCGCAGCGTGTCGCGCGCGCCGAGCCCGCACGGGCGCACACCGCTTTGCTGCAGTGCGTTCCACAGCGCTTCGACATGCACGGCCGGGACGATCACCTCGAAGCCGTCTTCACCGGTATAGCCGGTGCGCGCGACGGTGAGATCGCCGAACGGCGTGCCGGCGACCTGCGCGGCGTTGAACGGCTTCAGCTCGCTCGTCGCGGCGCGCGCGGCGGGCACGGTCGTCCAGACCTTTTCGCGGGCGTTCGGGCCCTGTACGGCGACGATCGCGAAATCGCGGCGCGGCGCGATCGTGACGCCGTAGCCGCCTTGCTCGTTGAGCTGGTTGAACCACGCGATGTCTTTCTCGGCGGTGCCGGCGTTGACGACGACGCGGAAGAATTCTTCGGTGAAGTAATAGACGATCAGGTCGTCGACGACGCCGCCCTGCGGATTGAGCAGGCACGAGTAGAGTGCCTTGCCGGGCGTCTTGAGCTTGCCGACGTTGTTCGCGATCGCGTGCTCGAAGAACGCGCGCACGCGGCTGCCGGTGAAATCGACGACGCACATGTGCGACACGTCGAACATGCCGGCGTCGGTGCGCACGGCTTCGT
>Ga0207695_10007027_pt1 | contig 14445 bp, 12 predicted proteins | sample KBSC54metaG_FD_184354 | JGI IMG/M metagenome (GOLD analysis project Ga0207695, IMG submission 184354) | Corn rhizosphere microbial communities from Kellogg Biological Station, Michigan, USA - KBS C5-4 metaG (SPAdes) (version 2) | ecosystem: Host-associated > Plants > Roots > Rhizosphere > Soil... | reverse complement strand
GGGCTCTTTCACGAACAACTTGTAGACGAGATTGTGGTCGTTCCAGTCCTTCCAGGCGGGATTGATGTCGGGGTCGTTGTAGGTCGGCGGCGGCGGCGGCGGGATCAGCGTGTTCTCCAGGTTGTTGCCGCCGGTGAATTCGGAGATCCACCCGTTCCAGCCGCCCGTCGGCGCCAGGGGATCCGGACCGGGGCCATCGGTCGACGTGAAGGCCGCGTCCACCCCCTCGCGCAGCCGCTGCCACCAGGGCTTGTCCATCTGGGCCTTCCAGCGGGGGTCATCGGGCACATTCGGCACGAAGGGCGACGCGGGCTGGTCCGTGCCCATGAGCATGGCGCCCCATCCCTGCCAGCCGCCGGTGGTGGGGATGCCGCCATCGTCGCCGCCGTCGGAATTGGCCTGCTGCCCAGGCTGGTCCGCCCCCTCGGCCGCGCCCATGGCCCCGCCGAGCGCGGAGATCTGGCCGGAGAGGTCGTGGCCGCCGCCCTCGCCATCGCCGCCCCCGGAGCGGCGCCCAAAATAGTCGCCGCCGTCGTCGCCGCCGCGCGCCGCATCATCGGCGCCCTGCCGGTTCCGATCCGCGCCGGCGTTGTCCCAGCCGCTGTCGTGACCGCCGTCGTGACCGCCGTCGTGGTGACCGTCATCGTGACCGCCGCTGTGCGAGCCGTCTTCGGAGCCGCCGCCGCCCGTGGCGCCGCCGCCCATGGAGCCGCCCATCGGACCGCAGGCCTGGGCCGCGCCCACCGCGATCGAAGCGGCGGCGAAGGCCATCGGCACCCTGAGAAACAGGTTCCTGGTCGGCGTCATCACCCGCCCCGGCCTTGCCGCGCGCCAAAGGGCGCGCTCCCCAACGGGAGCGTACACCTGAGGCCGGGAAGGGTCAAAAAGGCGGGGATCCGGGGGACAGGGCGCGGCCTGTCAGCGCCAAAGCCCTCGGGCGTTGGACGCCGTCAGCGCTTCGGCAGCGCCTTCTGGATGGCTGTCGAGAGCCGGGCGTGGAGCAGGGCGGTTCCCGTGTCCGACAGGTGGGTGGTGTCCATGTAGGTCAGGCGCCTGTCCGGTCCGAACAGCCTGAGGCCGCCGCCAGGATCCAGCAGCAGATCGGCGACCTCGATGATCGAGACGTTGCTGAGGCGCATGGCCTGCAGCGCCGCCGTATCCGCTCGCCGCGCCCCGGCCTCGGCGGCAGGTTCCAGGAACGGTGCCCGTGCGCCGCCGCGGATGGCGGCGCGGTCCGCCGTCGCCGGCGCGATCGGCGCTTGCGCCAGGACCAGGACCCGGCGTCCATAGGGCGCGATGGCCGCGATCGCGCGCGTCAGGCTGGCGGTGTCGGCGCCGTACTTCTCGGTCCAGGCTTCGGCGACGACGATCACGTCGGGGTGCGACGCCTGGAGATAGGCTCGCACATGCGGCCATTCGGAGTTCGCCTGGCCGTCGAGCTCGTTACGGCCGGCGGCGCTGATGACATTCAGGCGGAAGTCGCCTTCCCGGGCCATCGCCGCCAGTTCCGAGCCGTACATCGCGCCCTGGCTGTCGCCGACGACGACGACGCGGCCATGCGTTCCTGCTGGGTTGGCCGCGATGCCGCCGGTGGCGATGGCATGCGGATCGGCCGACAGGTAGTCCCGGGAGCGGGCGAACGCGCCATAGGCGAAGACCAGCAGGACCGCGGTTGCGAAGGCGCCAAACGCCAGCCCGCGGTTGCCCGGACGGTTGAGGAGCCTGCGCGCCGGCGCCTCGAAGAGCTCGTAGCTGGCGAAGGCGCCCAGGGTCGCGACCGCCAGCTTCAGCAGGGTGCGGTCGGGCGCCGGCCAGGAGTAGAGGGCGTAGTCCACAAAGGAAAACACCGGCCAGTGCCAGAGGTAGAGGGCGTAGGAGCGCTTGCCCAGGAAGACCATGGCCGGATGGGCGAGGCCGCGGGACAGCAGGTCGGTCCCCGCGCCCGTCGCCAGGAGGATCAGCGCGGTCGCCGCGACGGGGAAGGCCGCCGGCCAGCCCGGAAAGTTCCGTTCGCGCACGAACACCAGGGACAGCGCCAGCAGGCCGCAACCGACCGCGATCAGGACGGCCGGGCGGCCGGGCGTCGCTCCGCCGCCACGGCGGTGGAGGGCGAGCGCCGCGCCTGCCAGAAGCTCCCAGGCCCGGGTCGGAAGCAGGTAGAAGGCCATCGGCGGGCGCCAGAGGGTGACGGCCACGCAGAGCGCGAAGCTGACCGCCGCGCAGAGCAGAAGGACCGGCAGCGGCCGGCGCGCGAAGCGCACCAGCAGGTACAGGAAGATCGGAAAGACCAGGTAGAACTGCTCCTCGACCGCCAGGGACCAGAGGTGCAGCAGCGGCTGGGCGTCCTGGGAGATCTGGAAGTAGCTGCCCTGCATCAGCAGCTTGAAATTGATCGCCGAGAGCGCCGCGGCCCCGGCATTGGCCGCCAGCGAGGCGAAGTCCTGCTTCGAATACAGCAGTCGCCCCGCCGCCAGGGTGAGCAGGATGACCAGGAACATGGCCGGGGCGATGCGGGCGATCCGGCGCTGGTAGAAGTCGACCAGGGAGAACGACCGCCGATCGATGTCGCTCAACAGCATCGACGAGATCAGGAACCCGGAAATGACGAAGAACACGTCGACGCCGATGAAGCCGCCGGGAAGCGACCGGGCGCTGAGATGGAAGGCAAGGACGGACAGGACCGCGATGGCGCGAAGCCCGTCGACGCCGGGCAGGTAGGCGATGGCCTTGTGGCGGCTGCCGGGATCGCTGCGCGCCGGGGCGTAGGCCAAAGCCCCAGGCGCCATGGCGCGCTCTGCCGAGACCGTCATCCCTGTCCGCCCCGAGGTTCCCGGCGAAAGACCGTTGGCCCCGAAACCCTGGGAATTTCGCAATAGTTGCAGTCGGCCCGACACGACCGGGCCGTGGCGCCGGCGCGGTCAGCGACGGCGACTGTCGGCAGCGGCCGGGCGGGGGTGGGCGCAGACGTGCAAGTGCGAGGGTCGTTCGGTCGGGGGACCAGGCGCGCCGACGCTCCCGCGACGACCGCAGGTTAAATCGTCATCGTGAACGATCGTTCAGTTGAAAAGGGAGCCCGCAGGCAGCACATATAGGCTGCTGCGGGCCGTCCCCTCTGCCCCCAGCTGAGCTGCAGGCAATTCCCCCCGCCTTAAAGCTCGTACTTGGCCCGGCGGCTTTGCGGTTGTCGGGCCATCTTTTTGCCCAGCCGTCGCAAACCGCAAGCGGGTATGTCGGGCGCCGCTCATTCGGCGCCGACATGTGCCTGAAACGCAACATGCCGCGGGGCCGACATCACCGGTAGAGGGCCTCCTGGGCCATGGTCGCGACCAGGCGGCCGCGCCGGTCGTAGGCGGTGCGGCGGACGATGCCGAACCCGTCATGGGCGACGTCGCTGACCGAGCGGACCAGCAGCCAGTCGTCCCACCGGGGCGGGTGGTGGAGCCAGATGGCGGTGTCGAGGGTGGAGTAGCGGGTGATGGTGTAGTCCTTGACCTGCTGGGCCATGCACCAGTCGGAGTGGTTGTCGCTCATGTAGGCGAGCGCCGCGGCGGCCCAGCCGACGCCGTCCGGCAGCGGCGCCGTGAGCCGGACCCAGGCGTCCCAGGACGTCGGAGCGCCGCCGGACCCGTGGATGTGGGGGGAGCCGATGGGGGCCCATTCGAGCGGGCCGGGCCAGGCGGTGCGGCCTTCGTCGAGGGCGATCTGCAGGAGGGTCTTCAGGCCTTCGGGGCCGGGGATGCCGGGGTCCGGGCGTGCGTCCTGATAGGCGATGGCGTCCGGACCGCCCGGCGCGCTGAAGCTGGCGGTCAGCTCGTGCAGCAGCTTGTCGTCGGCGAAGAGCTGGACCCGGCGATGGGAAATCTGGCGACCGTCGCGCAGGCGCTCCACCGCCACCCGCGCGGGGGTCTCGGCGAGCACGGGCCGCAGGAACCAGCTGTGCAGGCTGTGGAGGTCCTTGTCCGGGCAGCTGCGGCAGGCGGCCAGGACCGCGCAGGCCAGGGTGGCGCCGCCCCAGGCGAACGGGAACCGCGCCTCGGCGGCGCCATCGGCGAGCGGACTCAGGGCGAAGATGCTGTCGAAGGACTGCGAATAGTCCGGATCACCCATCGAGCGCGCCCCTCAGCCCAAGGCCCCGCTCATCGGCGCGCGGCGCCTGAAGGTCAACGTTCAGCAGCGGGGTTTGGGAGCCGAAGAACGGACCTTACGAAGGGCCGAGAAGGGTGGGAAGTTGCCGTTGGCGCGTCTGCAGACCGGTGGTTTGATGGACAGCGCGATGTCGGCTATCGGGCGTGGAGCCAACGGCACGGTTCGGCCCGAGGCGGACCTTCATGGCAAACTTGTCCTTGATCGCTGCGAAGGCGCAGTCCGGCGAGGTGTTGCTCGTAGGCCGGTCGCCAGGCTTCCCTGCGCCTCAGCGCGCGCTGTCGATGATCATCCCACCGTCTGGGGTGAGGCTATAGCCGGTGATGAACTGCGCATCCTTGCTGGCGAGGAACAGCACGACAGGCGCGACGTCGTCCTCCGGCGAGCCGTAGCGCCCGAGGGGGACGTTCGGCGGAGGTACATCGGCCGCCCCCCACGTGTCCGCCACCGGTAGCACGTTGTTGACGGTGATCTCGTCGGGCCCCCATTCGCGGGCCGCCATCCTGGTCAGTGCGCGCACGGCTTCTTTGGCCATGCCATAAGGAGCGTAGGGCAATAGCGCGACGATACCCGCCGCGGACCCGAAATTGATGACGCGGCCCTCGCCGCTGGCCTTGAGGTGAGGATAGCAGGCCTGCATCGTCCGCAAGTAAGCGATAGGCCCCATGTCGAAATTGCGCTGCAGCTTCTCGACCGTGAGATCGATCACCGACGAGAACACCGCCGTCGGATCGAACGCATTGTTCACCAGGATGTCGATCCGGCCGTAGGCCGCGACCACCTTGTCCACCGCCGCCTTGATCTGATCGGGGTCGGCGAGGTCGCAGACGACACCGAGCGCTTCACCTCCGGCGGCTTCGATATCGGCGACGACGGCGTCCACATTTGCCGGCGTCAACGAAAGGACCGCCACCTTGGCGCCCTCTGTCGCAAACAGCTTGGCGGTGGCGCGGCCAATGCCGCGACCGGCGCCCGCCACGATGGCGACTTTTCCTTCCAATCGACCCATGTTCATCTCCGTTCGGTAAGGGTGGATGCGTGCGCGGCCGCGCCCCAGGCATAGGGGGAGGGCGGCTGACGCGCGGCGTTCTGAGTGGCGAAAGAGGCGGCGAGGAGCACGAGACCCACGGCCGCCGGAACGGCGCCCTTTGGCCTGCGAACGCCGACGTGCGCCAAGCCGGACAGCAGGAGGTGATAGAAGGCGCCGGCATAGGCGAGATCGCTGAGGGCAAGGCTGAGCCGCGACAGGATCGCGATCGGCCCTAAGACCTTCACGGCGATCATCACCGGCACGAGGTAGGCCGGATAGCCCAGATCGGCGAAGGCGCCCCTGACCCAATCCCCTTTGGCCGTATAAAGAAATGCGGATGCCAAATAGAGAATAGACAGGAGCGTGGTGCTGATCCAGTAGATGTAAATTGTGGACATAGATCTTCCTGGTCGCCGGTGTCGGCAACGTGTCTTTCACTAACTTAACTATGAGGTCACCGGGCGCCGTCTTTAGTCAGCTCCTGCGACGTGAGTTGAAAGTGTCGACTAAGATGGCTATCCGCAAGTAGGATGAAGAAATTGCAGTAAGTATGGGAGACCAGACCATGGCCGACCAAGAGGTCAACATGCATGAGGAGATGCGGCGCGCTTTCGCGCTGCTCTCCGGCAAATGGAAGCTGGAAATCCTCTGGCTGCTCCATCAGCGAGTGCACCGCTTCGGGGAACTACGGAAGGGCATCCCCGGAATCACCCAGCACATGCTCACGGCACAACTGCGCGAACTTGAAGCCGATGGCCTGATATCACGCACTGTGTTCGCGGAGGTGCCCCCGCGGGTCGACTATGAGATGACCTTAAAAGCCCGCGCGCTTGGGCCGACGATGGAGGCCCTGACGGCCTGGTGGAACGAACACGGAAGCAGCGTGCCGCAGAAGCGGCCGGTGTCGAGCGGGCGCAGAGCCAAGGGCGGCTAAGAGTAACGATCGGTCGTTCGGGCGGATCGGACCGAACGGCAGCTATGGACCCGAACCTTGCCGGTGGTGAACTGCCCAACAGCCGACTCGCAGATCTGGCGCAGGCCGGCCCGCCTCCCCAGGTTAGCCCTCGACCCGTCCCAACCGTTACAGGATCCGCCATGACCGAGCCCTCCGAGTACACGCCGCCGTCCGTCTGGACGTGGAACAAGGAGAACGGAGGGCGGTTCGCCAACATCAACCGGCCGATCGCCGGGCCGACCCACGACAAGGAGCTGCCGGTGGGGCGCCACCCGCTGCAGCTCTATTCGCTGGCGACGCCGAACGGGCAGAAGGTGACCATCCTGCTGGAGGAACTGCTGGCGCTGGGGCATGCCGGGGCCGAGTACGACGCCTGGCTGATCAACATCGGCAACGGCGACCAGTTCGGCAGCGGCTTCGTGGCGGCGAACCCCAACTCGAAGATCCCGGCGCTGGTGGACCGCAGCGGGCCCGAACCGATCCGGCTGTTCGAGTCCGGCGCGATCCTGACCTGGCTGGCCGAGAAGTTCGGGGCCTTCCTGCCGAAGGCGGGCGCGGCCCGGGCCGAGACGCTGTCCTGGCTGTTCTGGCAGATGGCCAGCGCGCCCTATCTGGGCGGCGGCTTCGGCCACTTCTACGCCTACGCCCCGACCAAGATCGAATACGCCATCGACCGCTTCGCCATGGAGACCAAGCGGCAGCTGGACGTGCTCGACCGGCGGTTGGCCGAGGCGGAGTATCTCGGCGGCGCGGAGTACACGATCGCCGACATGGCGGTGTTCCCCTGGTACGGCGCGCTGGTGCAGGAGGGGCTGTACGGGGCCGGCGAGTTCCTGGCGGTGCAGGACTACACGCACGTGCAGCGCTGGGCCGACGCGATCTCCGGACGTCCGGCGGTGAAGCGCGGGCGGATGGTCAACCGGGCGTTCGGCGACCCCGCCGCCCAGCTGCGCGAGCGGCACGCCGCCGGCGACTTCGAGACCCGCACGCAGGACAAGCTGGAGGCGGCGGGGGGCTGAGCGGCGAGGCCAATCCTTCGCCCGACGGCCTGCAAGGCATCCGATTCACACAAGAATCCTGCTCACCCGGACGCAGGCCGGGTGAACGGGTGCGGGACAATACTAATGGTAATTGTTCTGCTGCGCGGCGCGGGCGCGCCGCTTGGAGTCTGGGGGCTCGCCCAGGCCGGCAGGTTGGGAAATCGTAATCGTGTGAAGCAAGTGTGAAGCACTGGCATTCACAGGCGAAGCAAAGCGGCGTTTTCGTTCAAGTCGCTTGCGACAAGTCCGGGGTTGGCGCCGCTATGCGCAAATCATCATCGCGCCACAGCAGTCCGCCAGCAGGTGGAAGGCCGATGATCCTGATGGTTGGCGATCTGTAACGACGAATTCATCGCCGCCGCAGGGATGATTTTGGCCGCCAAGATTTCCTGCGGCCGCCGCACGCCCGATCGTCTTGGCCTGTTGCAGAAGCGTCGCCGTACCGAGATGAAACCGTGACTTGAGCGAGGGACCGCGCTCGTCCTATCCCCCCGTTACCGCGAAGCGCCCAGCCGGGTGCGGCTGCGAACAAAGAAACCCGTCCCAGCGACGCCCGGCCCCACGGCCGCCGACCCCGGCGGCGCGCGCGCCGTGCTGCGGCTGGCGACGGCCAATCGGGGATCAAAGCATGACGGCCAAATCCAGCTTGCGCTTGCGCGTCCTGTCGGGCTCAGCCCTGGCCCTGTTGCTTGCCGCCGGGGCGGCGAGGGCGGCGGACGCCGACGCCGACAGCATCCAGGCGCCGGAAGTGCAGGCCATCGTGGTCACCGCGCCGCAGAGCCAGGCCTCCAGCGTGGCGCCGGTGAAGTCGTCTCTGAAGGCCACCGAGCCGCAGGCCCTGATCAGCCGCCAGAACATCGAGGAGGTGGCGCCGCGGGTCGGCGACTACACCACGACCGCCATCCTCGCCCCGTCGATGACCTCAAGCCCCAACCCGAACGGACCGGGCTCGACGGACGGCGCCAAGATCGCCCTGCGCGGGTTCCAGGACGGGCAGTTCAACATCACCTACGACGGCATCGCCTGGGGCGACGCCAACGGCCCGACCCACCACGCCAACTCGTTCTTCCCGTCGTCGACCATCGGCGGGGTGATCATCAACCGCGGGCCGGGCGATGCGACCGAACTGGGCCAGGCCAACTTCGGCGGCCAGTTGAACCTCTATTCGCTCCCGTTCGAGGACAGGTTCGGGTTTCGCCAGACGGCGACCTACGCCAGCTTCAACACCTGGCAGAGCGTCACCACGATCGCCACCGGGCCGGTGGCGGCGCTGCACGACGCCAACTTCGTGATCAACTACATGAAGTACGGCACCCATGGGTACCTGACCAACAGCCCGAGCCACGGCGAGAACATCTTCCTGAAGGTGGGCTTGCCGGTCACCGATCACTTCCACCTGACCGGCCTGGTCACCTGGAACTCGGATTCCTACAACCAGGGCGACAGCAACGCGGTGGCCAGCGTAGCGCAAACGTCCGTGTACGGAACGCGCTTCGCGCTCAGCAACGACCCAACCCGGCAGACCTATATGGGCTACAACTACACCCACAAGACCACGGACTTCGAGTACCTGCGGGCCGACGCCGACTTCGGACCGGGGGTCAGCGTCCAGAACACGGTCTATTCCTACGCCTACATCAACAACACGCTGTCGGGCTTCGACGACACGGCCGACGATTCCCTCACTCGCGTCTCGGGCTCCCCCGCCGCGCTGAACGCCGCGAACAAGGTGACCATCACGCCGCCGGCCATCTATCCGGCGGCAGGCAAGGGCTACGGAACGGGGGCCCAGGTGAATGGGCTGCCGGGCTACCTGAAACTGAACGAGTACCGGATCCTCGGCGACGTGCTGCGCTTCGACAAGGACTTCTCGTTCGGCACGCTCACGGCCGGGGGCATGTACGAGGCCTCCAACACCCACCGCAGCAAGTTCGACATCGACCTGGTCACCGGCCTTCCAGACTACCGGGAGACATCGACCAACAACCTGCCGCAGGGGGCCGGCTGCCTGGGCTACTTTCCGGCCCGCCCGTCGGGGTCGTGCCAGGTTCCGCTCAATGTCAACAACCTGGAATATTCCGGCTGGCGGCAGTTCCAGCTGTTCACCCAGTTCGAGTGGCGGCCGACGGACAGCCTGCGGATCACGCCCGGGTTCAAGTACGTGCACTTCCAGCTGAAGGTGCATGCGCCCGACGACGCCAAGATCCTGCAGCCGGTGTTCCTGTCGCCCACCTTCACCAAGCCGCTGTTCTTCCTGACCGTGAACTACCGGGTGAACCACAACTGGGCGATCTACGGACAGTACGCCAACGGCTTCCTGGTGCCGGATGTCAGCGTGTTCAACGTCGCCAACCCGGCCGGCAACTCGATCACGCCGCAGCTGTCGACCAACTACCAGCTGGGCACGGTGTTCAACGCCAGCCGGTTCACCTTCGACGCCGACATCTACCTGATCGATTTCAAGAACAAGATCCAGTCGGTCACGATCACCGACCCGACCAGCCCGCTGTTCAACGAGACCGTCACCACCAACAACGGCGGGGCGACCTACCGCGGGGTCGAGGTGCAGGGCACCTATGTGCTGCCGGCGGGCTTCAGCGTGTTCGGCAACTGGGCGGTGAACCAGGCCACGGCGAAGAACGACACGGTCAACCCGCTCAACAACGGCCACCAGCTGCCGGGCGCGCCGCGGTGGACGGGGGCGGTGGGTCTCAGGTCGGAATTCACCGGGGTCATCGTCCCGGACGGGCGGCTGGTGATGAACCTGACGGACAAGTGGGTCGGTCCCCAGCTGGTGAACGGGGCGACCTCGTCGCTGGGGCCGGCCGGAACGATCCGGACCTTCTCGGACATCAACTTCAGCGCCACCTACAGCTGGGGCCACTTCAGCATCGAGGGACAGGTGCTGAACCTTGGCGACAGCCACGCGGTCACCGCCGCCAAGGGCAAGACCTACGCGCCCGGCACGACCGACCTGTCCTTCGCGCCGCTGGTGGGCGGCAAGCCCAACCTCAACCAGTTCACCTACGACATCGGCCGCTCGTTCCAGCTGACGCTTAAGGCGGCGTTCTGATGCGGAGAGACTCGCAAATGCGCCTCAGCGCCATCCTGGCGGCCGCGGCCCTCGCCGCCTGCCTCTGGCCGCACGCCTCGGGGGCGGCGACCACGTTCGGCGCAGCGCCGGCGGCGGCCCCGGCCGCCGCCAAGCCGAAGAAGGCGCTGCTGGCGCTGACGGCGTACGACATCGACGCGCAACGGCTGCTGGCGCCTCCGCCGGCCGACGACAGCAACGCGACGCGGGCGGAACTGGCCGAGCTGCGCCTGATCATCGCCGCGCGCACGCCCGAGCGGTTCGCCCAGGCCCGCTGGGACGACGAGCACGAGGACCCGTCGGCCTTCTACCAGGTGATCGGCGGCGGCTTCGACCTGCAGCGCCTGCCGGCGACCGCGGCGCTGATGGCCGTGGTGATGAACGACGAGGCGGTCGCTGCGAAGGCGGCGAAGAAGACCTATCCGCGCAAGCGCCCCTGGGCCGTGGACGCGACCATCCCCAACTGCGATCCGGACGACAAGCCGCTGACGTCCTATCCCAGCGGCCACGCGATGATGGGCTACACCGCGGCCATCGTGTTCGCCTCGCTGATGCCGGAGAAGGCGCCCGCCATCCAGGCGCGGGCGCGGGACTACGCCTTCAGCCGCGAGGTCTGCGGCGCCCACTTCGCCTCCGACACCGAGGCCAGCCACGCGCTGGCCGAGGCGGTGGCGGCGGCGCTGCTCGCCAGTCCGCAGCTGCAGCCGAAGATCGCCGCGGCGCGAGCGGAGCTGCGCGGGGCGGGTTTCACGGGGCGGTAGGGCAGGTTCATTCTCACAAGTATCCCTCTCCCCGTTCACCTACGTCATTCACACATCTCGGGGATGCGATCGTGTTCCCCCCCCCTCGAGGGGAGGGGTCAGGGGTGGGGGGCTGCTTCAGGCAAGTTCCGAGTGCTTGAAGCGGCCGCGCCGCCGGGGTGGATGTGCTTGAGAGAGCCCCCCACCCCCAGCCCCTCCCCTCAAGGGGGAGGGGAGAAGCCTGGCTGGCGAGATGTATGAAGCCAGAAGCCCCGTTCACGGGAAAGGCAAGGTGAGGGGGTGGCGGGATTCGTGACCTGGGAGCGTTTGAGGGCGTGAGACAATCCGTCCCCTGACAAATTCTTGCGCTTGGACGCGGGAGTCGCTGTATCTCGCGGCTGGGGAGGGACGCCAATGCGTTGGTTCCAGGCGCTGCTGCCGCGAGAGCATGGTTTCTTCGATCAGTTCGAGGCGCACGCGCGCCTGCTGGTGCAGGGCGCCGAGGCGCTGCGCGATCTGCTGAACGGCGGGCCGGGCGTGCCGGCGGCGTGCGAGGCCATCGTGCGCCACGAGGCGGCGGCCGACGAGATAACCCGCGAGGTGTTCCTGGCCATCCGGCGCACCTTCATCACCCCGTTCGACCGCAGCGACATCCGCGAGCTCGCCACCTCGCTCGACGACGCCATCGACCAGATGCAGAAGACCGCCAAGTCGATCACCCTGTTCGAGGTGTCGGAGTTCCAGCCGCAGATGCGCGAGCTGGGCGACCTGGCGATCCAGGCGGCCTATCTGACGCTGGAGGCCACCGAGCTGCTGCGCGACATGCGCCGCAACGCGGCCCGCCTGAACGCCATCGCCGAGGCGGTGACCCGGATCGAGGACCGCTCGGACGAGGTCTACGACGCCGGCATGAAGGCCCTGTTCGGCAAGAGCCAGGCGCGGCCGATGGATTTCATCGTCGGCGCCGACATCTACGACCACCTGGAAAAGGTGATCGACCGGTTCGAGGACGTGTCGAACGGGATCAGCGGCATCCTGATCGAGCACCTCTGAGCCGGACATGGACCCGACGCTGACGCTCTGGCTGCTGGTGGCGGTGGCCCTGGCCTTCGATTTCCTGAACGGACTGCACGACGCGGCCAACTCGATCGCCACCATCGTCTCAACACGGGTGCTGCGGCCGCGCTACGCGGTGCTGTGGGCGGCGGTGTTCAACTTCATCGCCTTCCTGTTCTTCGGCCTGCACGTTGCCAAGACGGTGGGGGCGGGGATCGTGTCGGTGGACGTGATCAGCGACCGGCTGATCTTCGGGGCGCTGATGGGCGCGATCATCTGGAACGTGGTGACCTGGCTGGCGGGCATCCCGTCGTCGTCGTCGCACGCGCTGGTGGGCGGGCTGGTGGGGGCGGGGCTGGCCAAGGCCGGGTTGAAGGCGATCGTGTTCGACGGCGTCGCCAAGACCGCGGCGGGCATCGTGGTGTCGCCGACCTTCGGATTCCTGGTGGCGCTGCTGCTGATCCTGGCGGTGTCGTGGCTGTTCGTGCGCAGCAGGCCGGGGGCCGTGGACCGGCTGTTCCGCTCGCTGCAGTTCGTGTCGGCCTCGCTCTACTCGCTCGGGCACGGCGGCAACGACGCCCAGAAGACCATGGGGATCATCGCGGTCCTGCTCTATGCGCACGGCGCCAAGGCAGGCGGCTTCCACGTGCCGATGTGGGTGGTGCTGGCCTGCCAGGCGGCCATGGCGCTGGGCACGCTCTGCGGCGGCTGGCGAATCGTGCACACCATGGGCTCGAAGATCACGCGGCTGAGCCCGATGCAGGGCTTCTGCGCCGAGACCGGGGGCGCGATCACGCTGTTCACCGCCACCTACCTGGGCGTCCCGGTCTCCACCACCCACACGATCACGGGCGCCATCGTCGGGGTGGGGGCGGCGCGGCGCACGTCGGCGGTGCGCTGGGGCGTCGCGCGCCGGATCGTGGTCGCATGGATCATCACCATGCCTATATCAGGACTGATCGGGGGCCTGATCTACTTCGGCGCGGGGAGCCTGTTTCCATGAAGGCGGTTCGGACCGCCGGCATCCAGTACGCAGCCCTGCCGTTCCGCATCCTGGGCCGGCAGGTGCAGATCCTGCTGATCACCTCGCGGGGCACGCGCCGCTGGGTGATCCCCAAGGGTTGGCCGATGCGCGGCCTGAAGCCCCAGGACGCCGCAGCGGTGGAGGCGGCCGAGGAGGCGGGGATCATCGGCGAGGTGGAGCCGCGCCCGATCGGCTCCTACCAGTACCTGAAGCGGCTGAAGAGCGAGCACGAGGCGGTGGTGCAGGTGATCGTGTTCCCGTTCCGGGTGGCGGACCAGTTCGAGACCTGGAAGGAACAGAGCCAGCGCACGTCGGGCTGGTTCCGCTACCAGGAGGCGGCGGGCCTCGTCGCCGAACCCAGCCTGCGCCACCTGATCCGCGACTTCGGGGCCGAGCGCACGCCCGGCCTGCTGGCCCAGGGCCTGCGCGGCTATCGGTCGTGGCGGCTGGCGGCGCGGGGGTGATCACCCCCGGCCGGCGTGCGATGCTGACGCATGCCCGAACGCGCCGAGGACCACTGGATCGAGACCGAACGCGGCCGGCTGTTTGCCCGCCTGTGGACGCCCGACCACCGGGCGCTGGCGTCCCGGGCGGCGGTGCTGCTGTTCCACGACTCGCTGGGCTCGGTGGAGCTGTGGCGCGACTTTCCCGGCCGGCTGGCCGAGGCGACCGGGCGGGCGGTGGTCGCGTACGACCGGTTGGGATTCGGTCGGTCGGACGCGGCCGGCGCGCCCGTGCCGCCGGACTTCATCCGGGCGGAAGGGCGGGACAACGTGCCGGTGCTGCGCGCGGCGCTAGGCCTCGGGCGGCTGGCCCTGTTCGGCCACAGCGTCGGCGGCGGCATGGCGGTGGCGACGGCGGCGCGCTGGCCTGACGCCTGCGTCGGCGTGGTCACCGAGTCGGCGCAGGCGTTCGTGGAGGACGTGACCCTGGCGGGAATCCGCGAGGCCGAGGTGGTGTTCCGGGCGCCCGACCAGCTGGCGCGGCTGGCCCGCTACCATGGCGACAAGGCCCCCTGGGTGCTGGACGCCTGGATCGGAACCTGGACCTCGGCGGCGTTCGCCGACTGGTCGCTGGACGAGGACCTGCGGAAGATGACCTGTCCCCTGCTGGCGCTGCACGGGGACCGCGACGAGTACGGCTCGCCCAGGCATCCGGAGCGGATCGCGCGGGAAGCCGGCGGAACGTCCGAGATGTTGTTGCTGGCGGACACGGGCCACGTGCCGCACCGTGAGCGGCCGGACGCGGTGCTGGCGGCCGTGGCGCGGTTCCTGGCGCCGTTGCCGTGAGGCGAGGCCCGTCCCCGACATCCCTCAGGGTTCGGCGACGCTCATCTCCAGATATCGGTGGGCGCGCTTCGCCAGCT
>Ga0207695_10007026_pt1 | contig 14445 bp, 8 predicted proteins | sample KBSC54metaG_FD_184354 | JGI IMG/M metagenome (GOLD analysis project Ga0207695, IMG submission 184354) | Corn rhizosphere microbial communities from Kellogg Biological Station, Michigan, USA - KBS C5-4 metaG (SPAdes) (version 2) | ecosystem: Host-associated > Plants > Roots > Rhizosphere > Soil... | reverse complement strand
TCACGGAGTTCTCGGGCAAGACGCTGACGCAGGGCGAGCCCGACGCGTCGAGCTTCCCGAACGGCGGCATCCGCGGCACCAGCGAGGCACGCGGCTACACCGCGTGGGACGTGACCAGCCCGGCCTACCTGCTCGAGTCGGCGAGCGGCATGACCCTGTGCATCCCCACCGCGTTCGTGTCGTGGACCGGCGAGGCCCTGGACAAGAAGACGCCGGTGCTGCGTTCCGGCCAGGCGCTGAACACGCACGCCCAGCGCATCCTGAAGCTGTTCGGTCACGAGAAGCCGGCCACGGTCGTCTCGTACGCCGGCGCCGAGCAGGAGTACTTCCTGATCGACAAGCACTTCTACTACGCGCGCCCCGACCTGCTGAACGCGGGCCGCACGCTGTTCGGCGCCAAGCCGCCCAAGGGCCAGGAGTTCGAGGACCACTACTTCGGCGTCATCCCCGAGCGCGTGATCGCGTTCATGATGGACATGGACCGCGAGCTGTTCAAGCTGGGCGTGCCGGTGAAGACCCGCCACAACGAGGTCGCCCCCGGTCAGTTCGAGGTGGCGCCGGTGTTCGAGAGCGGCAACATCGCCGCCGACCACCAGCAGATGATCATGATCACCCTGAAGCGGGTGGCGGAGCGGCACGGCCTGGTCTGCCTGCTGCACGAGAAGCCCTTCGCGGGCGTCAACGGCTCGGGCAAGCACCTGAACTTCTCGTTCGGCAACTCGACCCAGGGGAACCTGCTGGATCCGGGCGAGACGCCCCACGACAACGCCCAGTTCCTGGTCTTCTGCGGCGCCGTCATCCGCGCCGTCCACAAGTTCGGCGGCCTGCTGCGCGCCGTGATCGCGACGGCCGCGAATGATCACCGCCTGGGCGCGAACGAGGCCCCTCCGGCCATCATCTCGATCTTCCTGGGCGAGCAGCTGACCGACGTGTTCGACCAGATCAAGGCGGGCGGCGCCAAGTCGTCGAAGGTGAAGAGCACCCTGGAGATCGGCGTGGACGCGCTGCCGAAGCTGCCGCGTGACGCCGGCGACCGTAACCGCACCAGCCCCTTCGCGTTCACGGGCAACCGCTTCGAGTTCCGCGCGGTGGGCTCGAGCATGTCGATCGGTGACCCGCTGGCGGCCCTGAACACCGCCATCGCCGAGTCGCTGGACTACGTCGCCAGCAAGCTGGAGGCGGGGGTGTCCGCCGGCAAGAAGCTGAACGCTGTCATCCAGGAGGTCCTGGGCGAGATCATCGCCAAGCACGGCGCGGTCACGTTCGACGGCAACGGCTACTCGTCCGAGTGGCACGCCGAGGCCGAGAAGCGCGGCCTGCCGAACTTCAAGACGGCCGTCGACGCCCTGCCGGTGTTGAACCAGCAGGAGGTCATCAACCTGTTCGACAAGTACAAGGTGCTGTCGCCGCGGGAGCTGCACGGCCGCTACGAGACGTACCTCGAGCAGTACTCGAAGGCCGTCAACGTCGAGGCCAAGCTGACCGCCAAGATCGCGAAGACGTCGATCCTGCCGGCGGCGATCCACTACCAGCGCAAGCTGGCCGAGAGCGCGGTGGCCGTGAAGGCCGCGGGGCTGGCGCCGGACACGACGGTGCTGAAGCAGGTGACCGACCTGTCGGCGAAGCTGCAGGCCGCCATCAGCGGCCTGGAGGCGGCCACGGGCCACCACGGCGGCGAGGGCGCGCTGGGCGAGGCGAAGCACTTCTGCAACGAGGTCCTGCCCGCCATGGCGAAGGTCCGCGAGGCCGCCGACAGCCTCGAGGGGCTCGTCGAGGACGAGCTGTGGCCGCTGCCGACCTACCAGGAGATGCTCTTCGTCAAGTAGTGACGACGTAGCCCTCCCCGGCACGTAGCGAACGCGCACGGTTCGACGGTGAAAGCCGCCGACCGTGCGCGTTTCGCTTTTCCGGGGGCCCGGTGGCCGCCTCGGTCGCGGGGTGCCACCCCCACGATCGAAGCGAACGAACCGCCCCCCACCGATCAGACGATCCGGCTGACGTTGGGCACGACGACGATGACCGGGAGGCGCGTGGCGCGGACCAGGCGTTCGGCGTCGTAGCCGAAGAACAGGCGGTGCTGGATGGCGCGGTTCTCGGCGCCCAGCACCACCAGGTCGTAGTTGCCCGTGCGCGCCTCGGTGGTGACCGCGCTCGACAGCGGGTCGTAGGCCAGGCGCACGATGTTCGGCCTCAGCGACGACGCGCGGAAGACCACTGACACGCGATCCAGGTCCGCGTCGCTGACCGTGTCCGACGCCGGCTGGATGCCGCTCGTGTCCGCGTACGCCGCGGCCTGCGGCCGCCGCTCGGTGATGATCGCCAGCGTCAGGGCGGCGCCCGTGTTCTCCGCGTAGCGCAGCGCGAACTCGACCGCCAGCCGCGCGGCCACGCTGCCGTCGACGGGGACGAAGATGCGCTCGTGCCGCGCCCGCGCGTCGCTGGCGCGCATGATGGCCACATGGCAGGGGGCGTGCTCCACGACCTGCTCGATCAGCGGGCCGCCGATGTCGTCCTGCCGGCTGGACCCCAGCAAGATCACGTCGGCGCCACAGGTCGACGCCTCGTCGCAGATGGCCTTCGCCACGTCCGCCGCCACCACTTTCTTCGCCTCGGGCGTCACCCGGGCCGTGGCCCGCTCCTTCAACAGCGCGATGTGCTGATCGGCGTTGCGCACCGGCGACCGGCCGAACAGCCGCCCCACCGTCGTACGCCAGGTCGTCTTCGGGTCCACCCACAAGATCTCGACCGCCACGCTGCTGCGCTGGGCGAGCCCGAAGCCCACCGGCGCCACCACCAGGGCGTTCGGACCGCCGCCCGTCGGCAGCAGCACCCGCAGGTGCTCGGGGTTCAACATGCCCGTCGCCCGTGACGCCGTGATGCGCTGGCGCTCGTCGTCCGTCATGCGCACGCGCGGCATGGTCAGGCGCAGCCCGATGGGCGCCATGAACGACGTGACGATGGCCATCATCACGATGATGGAGAACATCTGCGTGCCCAGGATCCCCAGGCCCAGGCCGATGGTGGCGGCCACGATGCCCATGGCGCCGCGCGCGTTCATCGCCACCGCCAGGCTGGCCGCCTCCCAGAAGCGCAGCCCGCCCCACACCGCCCCCAGCGCGCAGCCGATCAGCTTGCCCAGGCAGGCCACGCCCAGCACCACCGCGAACATCCTCCCCCCGCCCAGCGCCCCGAGATCCACCTTCAGGCCCACGATGCCGAAGAACACGGGCGCCAGCACGGTCATCACGAACGACTCCAGGCGCGCCACCGTGTCCTTCTTCAGACGCGGCACCTGGTGCAGCACCAACCCCGCCACGAAGGCCCCGAACACCGCGTGGATGCCGATCCGCTCGGTGACGGCGGCGCAGGACAGCGTGGTGACCACGATGAGGGCCAGATCCGAATCGTGGACGCGGAACCGCTCGACCGTGGCCCGCACCGCCAGCCGCAAGAAGGGCGGCAGGATCACCACCGCGAACGTCAGGAACAGGACCAGGTAAAGGATGGTCAGCCCCAGCTGGCCGATGCGCACCGAGCCGTGGGTGGCCGCTCCCGCGATGAGGGACAGGATCAGCCAGCCGGCCGTATCGTCGACCACGCCGGCGGACAGGATGACCAGTCCGATGTTTCGCTTGGTCAGATCCAGATCGACCAGGATCTTGGCGATGACCGGCATCGCCGAGATCGACATCGTCGTGGCCAGGAACAGGCTGAACAGCGTGCGATGCCCGGGCGAGGCCAGGTAGGCGGCGGGCATGAACTGTCCCAGCACGAAGCCCAGCGCGAACGGCAGCACCATGCCGGCGGCCGACGTCATCAGCGCCGCCCGTCCCAGGTTGCGCACCAGCTTGACGTCGGTCTCCAGCCCCGTCAGCAGCAGCAGAAAAGTCATACCCAGCATGCCGATCACGTCGAGCAACTGGAACTGCCCGGTGCCCGCCGGGAACACCGCCCCGAACAGCCCGGGCCAGAACCGCCCGAACACGGACGGGCCCAGCAAGATGCCGCCCCCCAGCTCGCCCACCACCGCTGGCAGCCCGAGGCGGCGGAACAGCTCGGCGCCCAGGCGGGTCACGCCGATCAACAGCGCCAGCTCGATCAGCAGCAAAAAGACGCCGTGGTTGGAAATGACCTGCGCGTGTTCCATTCGGGCGACGGTCAGGGTATCACGTCACACGTGGCGCGCCCGACGACGAAGCCTCTACAATCGCGCCCCCGATGATCGCGCCCCCGACGCCACCTCGCTCCGCCGCCGTGATCTCCGCGGCGGACGACATCGCCGCCCGCACCACCCGCCGCCTGCAGCGGCGCTTGCTGCCGTTCCTGATCCTGGTCTACGTGGTGGCGTTCCTCGACCGCGTGAACGTGAACTTCGCGGCGCTGTCGATGACCCGCGATCTCGGGTTCGGGCCCCGGCAGTTCGGCTTCGGCGCGGGCGTGTTCTTCCTGGGCTACTTCCTGTTCGAGATCCCGGGCACCTTGATCGTCGAGCGCACGGGAGCCCGCCGCTGGATCGCCCGCATCATGGTCACGTGGGGCGTGGTGGCGATGATCATGTCGGCGGTCAAGACACCGCTGCAGTTCTACGGGCTGCGCTTCCTGCTGGGCGTCGCGGAGGCCGGCTTCTTCCCCGGCATCATCGTCTACCTGACGCACTGGTTCCCCGCGCGCGAGCGGGCCAAGGCGCTGAGCCTGTTCACCGCCGCCATCCCCATCTCGAACATGCTGGGCGCGCCGCTGTCGGGCCTGATCATGGGCGTGCGCTGGGCGGGCCTGGCCGGCTGGCGCTGGCTGTTCCTGCTGGAGGGCGCGCCGGCCATCGTGCTGGGCGTGGTGACGTTCTTCTTCCTGACCGATCGGCCCCGCGACGCGCGCTGGTTGCCCGCCGACGAGCGGGCCTGGCTGATCGCCACGCTCGAGGCCGAGACGGAGGCGCGGCGCGCCGCGGGGCCGCACCGGCTGGGCGCCGCCCTCCGCGATCCGCGGGTGTGGCTGCTGTCTGCCGCCTTCTTCCTGATCGTCGTCCCCACCTACGCCATCCAGCTGTGGATGCCGCAGATCGTGCGCAACATCTCCCACCTGTCGCCGTTCCAGATCGGGCTGGTGGTCGACCTGGCCTACCTGCTGGGCCTGCCGTCGCTGCTGCTCTTCGGGCGGTCCTCCGACCGTCGCGGCGAGCGGCGCTGGCACGCCGCCATCCCCATGCTGGTGCTGGGCGCCGGGCTGTTGCTGACGGCGGCCTTGCAGCAGCACTGGCCCGCCGTCATCGTAGGCCTGGTCATCGCGGGCGCCGGGCTGAACGCCCACCTGCCCGCCTTCTGGGCGCTGCCGCCGCTGTTCCTGGCGGGTGAGGCCGCCGCCGGCTCGGTGGGGTTGATCAACTCCATCGGCAACCTGGGCGGCTTCGCCGGTCCGTCGCTGGTCGGCGTGCTGAAGCAGGGGCACGCCAGCTTCGGCCCGGGGCTGGCCGTGCTGTCGGGCTTCGCCATCCTGGCCAGCGTCGCCATCCTGCTGGTCCGGCCGCGGCGCGGGTAGGCCGCGCCGCAGCCGACGAGGTCGCCGCCTACGGGCAGTCGCCGACGGCCAGCGCGCCCAGCAGCGGGTTCGTGCCGGCAGGCGCGGCGGCCGGAGAGGACAGGCATTTGCCGGCCGGCACGGTCACCGTCGCGTCCGGCGCGCTCGCCGCGCTGACGGTCAGGGTGCCGGCGACCACCTTCACGCCGCCCGTGAAGGTCCCGGTGGCCTTCACGGTGTCGAAGGCGACGCCGCTCGACCCGTTCGCCAGCACGATGCCGTAGCTGTCGTGCAACGTGGCGGCCGACGGCGGCGACACGAGCTCGCTGGCGATCGACTGGTAGTCGTAGGCCAGGGTGACGTTGAAGGTTGGCGTCAGCTCGACATGGACGGTGTCGTCGGCGTTGACGGTGACGACGCCAGAGAACCGTCGCATGGCGTCCGCGTTCAGGTTCAGGTCCAGGATGGTCATGCCGCGCACGCTGACCTTCTCCTCGCCCATGCCGACGTCGGCCAGCGTGATCTTCTTGGCAGTCTCGTCCAGCGTGTAGGTGCCGTAGGCGCCCCCGACGGTGACCTTCTCGTCGCGGTTCACGGCGCCCGTCCCCTGCGGGTCCCACGGATCGTCGATCTCGGTGGCGCCCATCCCCACCTGCAGCGTCGCCAGCTTGCTGACGCCGTCGCCGGTCAGCGCGTACGCGGGATCCGCGGCGGCCGTGCTCAGCGCCGGGCCGTTCGTCTCGGCCACGTCGACCGCCTGCAGGATCGAGAACGCCGCCATGACCTTCTGGTCGCCCAGCCGCTTCAGCGAGAAGCGCAGGGTGCCGGCCAGGCGATCGAACGAGCTGCTGGGGGCGTCCGTGCCCAGCTGCGCGTCGATGTAGTCCGTGGCCGCCTTGGCCATCGCCAGATCGATGTCGGCGGCCAGAAAGTCCGAATGAACGATGAACGCCACCAGCTGCAGCCGCGAAGGTCCGATCTCGACGGCCAGCTTCTCGCCGTCGCCGTCGTGCGTGACCGCGATGCGCACGGCCACCTTGGTCAGTTCGTCCTGGCAGTGGGCATCGATGTCGGGCACCGTGCCCGCGGGGGCGTCGTCGGCGGGCAGCGGGCGGCAGGTGGGATCGGGCTTCAGCAGGTACGTCGCCGTGGTGCCGTCATTGCCCTCCAGGTTCGAATCGACGAACAGCCGCTGCTCCATCAGCTTGCGCAGCTCCGAGGCCGCCTGATCGAACTGCTCCTCGGTGGTCATCATCGTCGGCATCGCGGTGCCGGTCATCTGCGCCGACACGGTGGGGCCGACCAGCGCCCGCAGCATCGAGCGCGGCATCGCCGTCGACGCCGCCACCGCGCCCCTGGCCGCCACCGCGCCGGCCGTCTGGGACATCACCGTGCCGGTCGACGTGCCCGCGCTGGAGACCGTCTTCACCGTCCCGTTGTCTTCCACGATGAACGAAAGCGCCTTGCCGGCCTGCTGGATCGCCGTCTCGGTGTTCGCGGCGGCCGTCTCGGTCGCCTGCTTCTCGTCCAGCGGCTTGCTGGGGTTGCAGGCGGCGGCCAATCCCAGTGTCACGACCAGCCCGGCGCTCCACAGCTCGTTCGCCATCTTCATGAGGACCCTCCCTGTGCCAAAAGCCAATGATCGACGCGCCCGTGTCATCGTCGTCGGCGCCATCGTGAGCCAGCTGCGCAAAGCAATCGCCGTGCGCACCTGCCGCCAGCGGCTGGCTGCGCGACGCTGGCTCACAAAAGGTCAATGACGGCCATCGGTTCGCGGCGGCGAACCCTTGAACGGTCCCACGACGCGGTGCCCCGGTTCCCGTTGGGCCTCTGACAACGCTGTCGCTTTTCCGACGCGGGCCCGGGACCGCTTCGTGAAATGCCGGCTCGGTCTACTTGGCGGCGGGGGCGAACTTGTTCGTGAAGCGGGCGTTCCCCAGGCCGGTGCCGATGGTCAGCACACCCCAACGCTGCACGTCCCTGACGTGGGGAAGGTCCCCCAACCCGTGCACCACGGCGTCGTTGTGCATCACCACCAAGGTGGCGTTGCCGTCGATCTTCGGGATCAGCTCGGTCAGGCGCGCGGGAAGGTTGAACCGGCTGCTCTCCCAGTTTCCCGGCAGGTTCTGTCCGCCGCGCTCGATGTGTCCGTCCTCGCCGATGATCCCGGGACAGCCGACGCCGATGAACGGGGCCAGCTTCACGTGATTCTTGGCGGCGTGGCGGATGAGGCGCTCCAGCATCGCGCCGATCCGGTCGACGGCCTCCTCGCGCGAGGGCTTCACTTCCTCGTCGGCGTAGCGCCAGAGCTCCAGTTCCTTGACGACGGCGTGGGCGACCGGATTGCCCTTGTCACCCGTCTTGTCGCCCCCTTTGCCGACCGCCTTGCCGGCGGCCTTCTTGCCGGCGTCGTCCCCCTTCTCGCTCGGCTTCTTTTCGGCCTTGGCGGGCTTTTCGGCCTTGCTGGCCCGCAGCCCGACCAGACCGGCGCGCAGGTTCGAGCCGCCGATGTCGACCGCCAGGATGGCGTCATGCCCCTCCAGCATCCAGCCGGGCGCCAGGTGGACGGCGCCCAGCAGACCGGCCTCGTCCGGGTGATCGTGCACGGGCACGATCTGCAGGTTGTGCCCCGCCTCCTTCACCAGGACCGAGGCGCGGCCGATCGCCAGCTCACCGACCCGGCTGGACCGCAAGCCGCCCCCCACCACGATCCGCTCGGTGTCGTGCCAGGCCTTCAGCTTCAGGAAGCGGATGATGACCGTCGACAGCTCGGACGCGAACTCCTCGATCGCCCCCTGGATGACGCCCGCCGCCTCGGGTTCCCCCTCCAGCAGCAGCTTGTCCATCTTCTTCTTGGGCAGCTCTGCGGTGGGCGTGTCGCCCAGGGGGTCCTCGTGCGCCACCTCGCGGACGCGCTCCCGCGACTCGTCGAGGATCGCGCGAAACGCGCGATTGCTCGCCCGATCGCCGATGAAGCCTTGCGCGTCGCGCAGCTCGGCGTTGTAGGCGTCGACGGTGACGCGCTCGAGCTCGGATGCCCCGTGGGAGACGGCGATGGCGTGAGGATGAGGGGCGCTCAAGACTTGGGTTCCGCGGCGCATCGAGGGGTACCGCGCCGCGAGCTCTTGCAGCAGTGTGGGCACGGCCTCCGAGAGCGCAAGGCCACCCCGCGCGGCCGGAATCGGCGGGCCGCGCGCAAGCCCGCTCCGCGACCTTTACACCCTCGGGGGGCGCTGCCATGCTGGCGCCGATCTGAAATGGAACCACCCGCGCCCCCGCCCCCCGACTCCTCCTCGCCACCCATCTTCGTCAGCAGCGACCACGCCGGCTTCGCCCTTCGCCAGAAGCTGGTGCAGCACCTGGCCACCCGGCCGCAGCTTCGGATCGAGGACCGCGGTCCAGCCCGGCCCGAGCCCGTGGATTACCCCGACGAGGCGGCGAAGGTCGCGCGGCTGGTGCGGGAGACGCCGGGCGCGCGCGGCATCCTGGTCTGCGGCTCGGGGATCGGGATGTCGATCGCCGCCAACAAGGTGCCGGGGGTCCGGGCGGTCGATGCCTGGTCGCTCGATTCGGCCAGGCTATCCCGCCAGCACAACGACGCGAACGTGCTGTGCCTGGGCGAACGCCTGCTGTCCCAGGAGGAGGCCTTCGCCATCGTCGATCTGTGGCTGGCCACACCCTTCGACGGCGGCCGGCACGGCACGCGGGTCGCCAAGATCGCGGCGCTGGAATCCACCGCCGCGACATCCCCCGGGTCCAGCGGCGAGGGCGCCGGTGGGCCGGCGTCCATGAAGGAGAAGCAATGAGCGGCGAGGACAACCGTGGGGCGGCCACCGGCGAGATCGTGCTGGCCGGCGACATCGGCGGCACGAACACGCGCCTGGCGCTGTTCGAGGTGGGCCTGACCGAGCCGCTGTTCGCGCACACCTATCCGTCGGCCGCCCACACCGGCCCCGACGTCATCATGGAGAAGTTCCTGGCCGCGGCGCGCGCCACCTCGCCCCGGCTGGAGAAGCCGCCCGGCCGCGCGTGCCTGGGCATCGCCGGCCCGGTCGAAGGCAACGTCTGTCGCGCCACGAATTTGCCCTGGGTGGTGGATGGGCGCGCGCTGTCGCAGAGGCTGGGCATCGCGCGGGTGCGCCTGGTGAACGACTTCTACGCCGCCGCGCTGGGTAGCGTCGCCGTGCCGGCCGAGAAGCTGGTGGCGCTGGGGGGCGGCCCGCGCGATCCCCACGGCCCCGTGGCCGTCATGGGCGCGGGCACCGGGCTGGGCCAGGCCTTTCTCCTCTGGTCGCAAGCCGAGGGCAGCTACCACGTGATCCCCTCCGAAGGCGGACACATCGACTTCGCGCCACGCTCCGGCCTGGAGAGCGAGCTGTTGCGCTTCCTGACCGCGAAGTACGGCCGGGTCTCGTACGAGCGCGTGCTGTCGGGCCACGGCCTGGTCGACCTGTACGCGTTCCTCAGCGAGGAGCCCGCCTTTCGCGCGCTGCAGAAGCCCGAGACGGTGGCGGCGCTGGCAGCCCAGGACCCGGCGGCCGTGATCTCGCAGCGGGCCCAGGACGGCAGCGACACCATCTGCGGCGCCGCCCTGTCGATCTTCTGCAGCGTCATGGGCGCCCTGGCCGGCAACCTGGCGCTGACCGTGCTGGCCACGGGGGGCGTGTTCGTGGCGGGCGGCATCGCCCCCCGCGTGCTGCCTTTCCTGCAGAAGGGCCTGTTCCGCGACGCCTTCGAGCGGAAGGGGCGCCTGCAGGGGATCGTGGCCCGCATCCCCGCCTTCGTGGTGACCCACAGCGAGCCCGGCCTGCTGGGGGCCGCCACCGTCGCCGCGACGCTGACCTGACGCGGGCGGGGCCCCCCGCCGTTGCGGGATGGCCCGTTTAGGTTATCGCCGGACCCGTCGATAGACAGGTCGTGGTTAGCGGCCATCGCGGCGGAAATGCGGCCCTTGCCCTGGGGGACGATACGACGTTCTACAGGGAGTCGAGCGCGTCCGTCCTGCGCGAGCGGGAACGCGAGCGCGAGCGATACGGCAAGATGATCGGCCAGTCCGAGGCGATGAAGGGCGTTTTCGAGACGCTCTCCCGGGCCGCCAACAGCGACGCCACGGTGCTGCTGGAAGGCGAGACCGGCACCGGCAAGGAGGTGTCGGCCGAGATGCTGCACCGGACCAGCCGTCGGCGCGACAAGCCGTTCCTGATCGTCGACTGCGGCGCCATCCCCCCCCAGTTGCTGGAGAGCGAGCTGTTCGGTCACGAGCGCGGGTCGTTCACGGGGGCCGTCAGCTCGCGGCAAGGCGTCTTCGAGGCCGCCGCCGGGGGCAGCGTTTTCCTGGATGAAATCGGGGAGCTGGCGCTCGATCTTCAACCAAAGCTTCTGCGCGTCCTCGAGCGGCGCGAGGTCCGCCGCATCGGCATGAACCAGCACCTGCCCGTGGATGTCCGGCTGATCGCCGCCACGAACCGTGGCCTGCGCGCCGAGGTGGCCGCGCGAAAGTTCCGCTCGGATCTCTACTACCGCCTGGCCGTGGTGGAGGTGAAGCTGCCGCCCCTGCGCGAGCGCATGACCGACCTGCCCCTGCTGATCGAGTACATCCTGAAGGGCCTGGGGACGGTCGACGAGGAGCTGGTTCAGGCCATGCTGGCGCCCGACTTCCTGGCAAAGCTGGCCCAGCACGACTGGCCCGGGAACATCCGCGAGCTGCGCAACTTCGTCGAGCGCTGCGTGGCCCTGGGCGACGTGCGCGCCCCCACCTCGAACCGCGGGCCCGTGCAGGCCAGCCCCGAGAGCGCCGCCATCAGCCATCGGCCGTTGCGCGAGGCGCGCGAGGAGTGGACGAACACGTTCGAGCGCCGCTACCTGGAGGAGCTGCTGGCCACCCACGAGAACCGGGTCAGCGCCGCCGCGCGCGCCGCCGGGGTCGACCGCATCTACTTCTATCGGCTGCTGTGGAAGCACGGCCTGCGCACGCGCGAGGTCTCGACCCGCGACGGTGAGACGCCGCCCGACGCCGACGGCGACGCCACGCCCGGTCCCGTGCCCACGAAACGCTTCTAGACCGGGGGTCCGGCCATGGCGGCGCTGCCTTTCAGGTTCACGGGCGACGAGGCTCTGCTGGCGCCGCCACAGGCGGTGACGGCGAACGCCACCGCCACGTCAGAGCTGACGCTGCGGGCGGTGCTGAGCGGCGCCGTCATCGGGGTGCTGCTGGCCGCGGGCAACGTCTACACCGGCCTGAAGACCGGCTTCATCGATTCGGGCGCGCTGACGGCCACGCTGGTCAGCTTCACCGTGTTCGCCAGCGTGCGCCGCTTCGGCGCGCGCGCCTTCACGCGGCTGGAGAACAACGTCGCCCAGACGGTGGCCGCCTCGGCGGCGGTGATGGGGTTCGTGCACGGGCTGATGGGGCCGATCCCCGCGCTGACGATGATGGGCGCGGCCTACCCGGCCTGGGCGCTGTGGGCGTGGGGGCTGGGGCTGGGCGTGCTGGGGGTCGTGGTGGCAGCCTGGGCGCGGCAGCGCCTGATCGTCGAGGAGGCCCTGCCCTTCCCCAGCGGCGCCGCCACGGCCGAGCTGTTGAAGACCTTGCACGCCGATCGTGCGTCGGCCGCGCGCCCCATGCGCCTGTTGCTGCTGGCGCTGACCTTCGCGGGACTGCTGACCTGGCTGCGGGACAGCCCGGGCGCTTACCTGCCCACGGCCGTCTACCTTCCCATCCTCCTGGGCGGCATCCCGGCCTCCGGGCTGACGCTGGGCCTGGGGTTCAGCCCGCTGATGGCGGCGACGGGTATCTTCGTCGGCCTGCGTGGCGCGCTGAGCCTGTTCGGCGCGGGGGTGGTCGCCTGGGCGGTCACGGCACCCTTGCTGGTGCAGCATCACGTCGTGAAGGACGCGAGCTATGGCTCGCTGGTGTCGTGGCTGGTCTGGCCGGCGTTCGGGATGATGTTGAGCGGCAGCGTGGCCCCGCTGGTGGCGGGTGTACGCCGGCACGGTCGCGTGCTGTCGCGGGTGCTCGAAGACGCCCGCGCGCTGGTCGCGCGGCGCGCCGGGCGGCCCGCGGATGCACCGGCGGCGGCGGGCCGGCCCCTGGCCGCGCTGGTGGTGCTGGCCGCGGTGGGCCTGCTGGCCTGGACCGGTCACCAGGCGTTCGGATTCTCCCTGACCTCGACGGTGCTGGCGGTGGTGCTGGCGGTGGTGCTGGCGGGCGTGTGCGCTCGGGCCGCCGGTGAGACCGACATCGCGCCGGTGGGCAACGTGGGGACGCTGGCGCAGATCGCGTTCGCGGGCGGCGGTCCCACGACGTCGATCCTGGCGGGCGCCGTCGTCGCCGGCAACGCCACCGAGACGGCGCAGACCATGTGGTCCTTCAAGGCGGGTCACAACCTGCGCGCCTCGCTACGGGCGCAGCTGGCGGCGCAGCTGGCGGGCGTCCTGATCGGCAGCGCGGTGGTGGTCCCCGTCTACCTGCTGGTCGTTCGCGCCAATCCGCTCGGCACCGAACGCATGCCCGCCGTCGCGGCGATGTCCTGGCGCGCCACCGCCCAGGCCGTGTCAGGCGGCCTGTCGCATCTGCCGCCCTACGGCGTGGCGGCGGCGCTGGTTGGAATGGGAATGGGCCTGGCGTTCGGCCTGCTGGGACGGGGGCGACTGGGCCGCTTTCTGCCCTCACCCGTCGCGGTCGGCATCGGGCTGATCTTCCCGGTGACGATGTCGGCGACCATCCTGCTGGGGGCCATCTCCGTGACGCTGGCCCGCCGGCGCTGGCCCGGCCTGGCGAACGGAGACGACCATGCGCTCGCCGCAGGTGCCTTGGCCGGCGAATCGCTGATGGGCGTGCTGCTGGCGATCCTGGCCAGCCTGCACTGACGGCGCCGCTCGAGCGGCGTCACCAGGGCGCGCCGCTGGTCGAACAGCCGTCAGGTTCCGGCGGCGATCCCGCGCCGGCGAGGCCCTACCAAGGGCGCCACTGGAGCGAGCGGGCTGACGCCGGCTCGCTCCGGCCTTCAGCTCGCCAGCGCGGCCGAGAAGCCGGGCGTGAGGTGCAGCCCCGTGACGTCGTCTGACGGCGCCCAGCTGCCGACGGCCGTCAGCTCACCGCCGACGATCTCCTTCGGTTCGACGCCGTCCTTCACGGCCGCCTGGTCGACGTGTGCGCTCACGTTGACGTGAACGTCGGGTTGCAAGCTGTCGCGTGCGGCCAGCGCCTGCAGCAACCCTTCGGCCATGGCCTGGCCGGCCGCGCAGGCGGCCTTCGCCGCGGCGCCGTCCTGGGGCAGCAGCTTGGCGCCCAGCAACACGTTGCCGGTCTGTAAAACAAGCTGCCAGCCGTCCTCGCGGAAGGCCTGCTCGGCCGCGTCCAGCACGGCGGTCACGTCGTCCAGGATCTCGTCGCTGTCGGCGTCCCCGGGCACGCGCACGTCGACGTAGATGCCGACGGCCCGGCCCGCTGGCTCGATGGCGCGGGACATGGGCGTGGGCACCACCGCCTCGCGCAGCGCCGCCACGAAACCCTCGGCGTCCTGGAAGCGCCGGTCGGGCAGCTTCTCCATCGCGCGCACCACCACCGCGTCGACGGCCGGCGACACCGACGCGAACTGGCTGGGGCGCGGCGGCGGCGCCTCCAGGTGCATACGCTCGATGTCGGTCATGAACTCGCCGCGGAACGGGTACTTGCCGGTCAGCAGGTGGAACAGCACCACGCCCAGCGCGTACACGTCCGTGCGCGCGTCGATGGCCTCGGCGCGGATCTGCTCGGGCGCCATCGTGTACGACGTTCCCAGGCGCGCGCCCGCGACGGTCAACCCCGCGTCCTCACCCTCGGGCCGCACCAGCTTGGCGATGCCGAAGTCCAGCAGCTTCACGATCTGCACGCCGTCGCGCACCTCGACGTGGATGTTGCTGGCCTTCAGATCGCGATGCACGATGCCG
>Ga0207695_10007024_pt1 | contig 14447 bp, 13 predicted proteins | sample KBSC54metaG_FD_184354 | JGI IMG/M metagenome (GOLD analysis project Ga0207695, IMG submission 184354) | Corn rhizosphere microbial communities from Kellogg Biological Station, Michigan, USA - KBS C5-4 metaG (SPAdes) (version 2) | ecosystem: Host-associated > Plants > Roots > Rhizosphere > Soil... | reverse complement strand
GGCCCAGTCGATTGCCGCCGATGCTCAGGCGACGTCCGGTCGGTCAGTGATGCTGACGAAACCAGAAGAAAGCGACCTCACCGAGAATGAACGCCGCGACCGAAGCGAGCAACAGCGCTTCGGCTTTGGACGGTGCTGGAATCGCGCGCAACCAGCGTGAACGACGGCGGTATTCGTACATGAAGATTCTCGGTTGCGTGGGCTCTGAGATGCAACAGTGTGAGCCACCATTTGGCGCGTCAAGTAAGAAGATGTTAACAAAATGACCGCGTACATGATACGGCGTATTCCGAGCACGCATGCGTTTCTCGTCAGAACGTATAGTGGACAGTGCCGTAGAACGAGCGGGGTTGGCCTGGAGACACGACGTGACCGGCAACAAGTTCCGGGTAGGCTTTGTCGAAAACGTTGCGCACACCGACGTCCACTTGGGCAACACCGATTTGCACGACCCCGCCGACGTGCACGAGTCCGTACGCGGGGAGCACGACGCCCGGCTCATCGAATGGCGAGTAGGGCCCGACCACGTTCGTGCTCACACGCAAACGCCACGGCGTCGCTTTCGGCGCGAACTCGAGCGATGCGATGCCGACGTACTGTGCCGTGTTGTACACGCGGAGTCCCGAGAGCGTATCGACGGCCGACGGGTCATCCTCCGCTTGTGCGATGAGTTGGCGGTAGCGCGCGTCGTTGAATGTCCAGTCGGTGGAGAACGAGAGCATCGGCGCGATGGGCGCTTGAACCTCGATCTCGACCCCCTGCCTGCGACTGGCGCCGCCGTTGCTCGATGCGCCCGTGAGCGGGTTGAACGTCTGCTCGTTGCTCACATCCATGCGGAACAGGGCAACCGATCCGTGAATGTCCCGATAATCGTATTTGAGGCCGCTCTCGTAGGCCCACGCGGTAATGAAGGGCAGCGCCGGATCCTCGATGACGCCGTCGGTGGAACGAAACCCGCGCGACACGTTGGCATAGGCGGCAACGTCATCCGTTAGGCGGAAGAGGGCGCCCAGTTTCGGCGACGCGACGCCGTGCGAATCCGCCGTCGTCACTTCGGCGTCCGGTGTCGAGCGCGTGTCGACGATATCGTAGCGCGCACCGAGGCTCAAGCGCAGCCGCGACGTGGCGTCGACATCCGATTGGACGAAGAGCGCGCCGGACGTCTGCCGCGCGTGCACGAGCGTAGCGGCGGAATCGGGTTCGCGGTCGGTGGTGAACCAGTTCTGGTAGTGCGACTGATCCCAGCGCGATTCGAGCCCAACGGTGAGCTCCGTCCGCGGTAAGCTCCACGTGAGCGCGCTCGTGGCGCCGAGTCCCGTGCGGTGATCCACTTCTTCGGTTTGGCTGCCGCTTCCCTCGAAGCGGCCGCCCGCGGGCGGGATCGTGAGGAAGAATTTCCAGTTGCCTTGCGTCGAGTACAGCGTGGTACGCCAGAGCAGCGGCCCGGACAGCCAGCGCAAACTGACGCGCTCCTGCGCGCGATACTTCCGTCCCCCATCGCTAGGGTTGGATACGATGTCATAATCGCGCGCGGCGAATTCGTCCTCGCTCAGAAAGCCGGGCGATTTCCAGTCGGCTCCGTACAGCTCGATGCCGCCGTCGATACGCCATGCCGACGACAGGTCGTGCACGACGCGCAGGTGTCCCTGCTCGACATCGGAGCGACTGTTAGGCCGCCAGCCATCTTCGTGGTCCCATCGCGCACCGAACACGCCGCCGCCTTCCGCGCCGTGGTCGAATCCCGTTAGGACGCTGGCCTCGACGTGTCCGGCGGTACCGGCGTCGATGCTGGCCTCGGTGCCCTGCATGCGCTCGAGCGTGTGCACGTTCACGATCCCCGCCAGCGCGAAATTGCCGAAGAGCGCACTGGTGGGTCCCTTGATGACGTCGATGTCCTGGACCGCGTCGGGGAAGATGAGGCCCCAGTCGTTGTAGCCTTCGGCGTGTCCATTGACCGGCTCGTTGATGGGAACGCCATCGATCCACAACGCGAGGTCCGTGGAGTGATCCGAGCTGAATCCGCGAATCGATGCATCAGAGGCGAAACCCGGGCCCTGGCCTTGGAGGTGGACTTCGACCCCTGCGCTCTGGCGGAGTAAATCCCACGGCGACGTGGACGGTGTGAGCGCGATGACCGACGGTGAGACGGTGATGGCGGATTGCGGTTCGTTGCGCCGGACGGGCGTTGCCGTCACGGTCACGGTGGCGAGTCGCGTTGCGCGACGCGCGAGCGAATCGCGGCGCGCGGTGGTGTCGCGTCGGGTCGCGGTATCACGGGCGATCGTGTCTCGAGCCACAGAGTCGGTCGGCGTCGTTTGCGCGGCGAGCCGCGCGACGCACGCGCACATGAGCGCGGCGGCGAGGAGGGCGCTGCCCGACGGGCGGCGCGCGCGCCGGTGCGCAGTTAGGTAGCAGGTCATGTGTCGTCCCGTATCTGGAACCGCCGCGTCCGATGGCGCGAGGGCCGCCGGCGTCGGTGCGGTCGTTCATGTCGGTGTGCGCGCGACACGCCCCGCCGGAGGGCCCGTTAGGCCGCGGCGACCAATGACGTGAGCGAGCGCGTGAGCATGGGCGACGAGGCGGTCGAGCGCCTCGTGCGGGCATCACGCGATGGCGGGAGGACCGTTGGCGAAGGGACGCGCGTGCGGCGCGGAAACCGGATAGACCACCGGCGCCACAGGCGAGCTGGCGCGCACCGTTTGAACGACGGGGCCTTGCAGCGCGACAGAGACGTCCGGAGCGAGGGCGAACGCCGCGCCCGCGCAATCCCCGACGCAGGTACAGTCGTGGTGTGCTGGCGCCGGCGGCTGATCCGGGTTCTGCGGGGTCTGCGCCGTGCCGCCCATGTGGCCGTTGGGCATGACCATCACGCCCGCGACGCCGTCGTGCATCGGGCAGCGATGCATCGCGGCCACTGGTTCGGTCACGCACAAGACGAACCAGAGCGCCAGGAATGCAGAGGCGATGCGGGCGTACCACGGGCGACGCATGGGCGTAATGTCACCTGAAGGCACGGCTGACGCCAGTCCGCACGGCGAGCTGAAGCCCAAAGATGCTAACGTCGGGCTGCGCGACGCGTCAGACTCTGTGCGTGCGATCGTGAGTTGACGTATCGGCCGCGCTGTGTGGGTGACCAGTCGTGTCCGGCGGCGCGCTGGTCGTCGTCGTAACGATCGACGAGTCGTCGAGCGCGACGATGCGACCATCGCGCTCGATGGTGAAGCGCGTGCTCGCGCCGCCTGTGATGAGCACGCGATAACAACCGGGGTCGAGCGGTCGCGGCCCGATGCTCGTTTCGTAGCCGCGTGGTGGGACTCCGTACGTGACAGTATCGGGCGGCGAGCCCTTGGCGCCGCGATCACCGAAGGTCCAGTACGGCGTTTTATCGCCGCAGCGCATCACGGTAAGGCCGTAGAAAAATTCGGACGTGCGGCGGAGAAGCGCGAGATGAAAGAGCGGAAGCGGCTTTGGTTCCGGCGTGGTCGTGACGGCGCTGCCGTGATCGGCGCAGGCGGCAGCTACTACCAATAAGGTAAGCGATACGAGTGCGACGACTCGGCGCGCGCGTTGATCGTGCCTCTTCAACACGGCGTGCACAGCGGTCATCTTGCTCATACGGAAGCGGCGCGCCGTGGCTGCGCCGCGATCACCGAAAGGAATCGAGGAGACTCAATGCGGGATTCGCAGTATACGGTGGGGCGGGCCGCGGCCGCGGGACGCGTCGCACCCGGTGAAATCGTACGACGGGCCGCCGTCGCAGTCGCATCGGTAGCGTTGTGCATCGGCGTCGCGGGCGGGTTCGCGACGTTCCATACGCACCTCAAGCGTTCGACACCGACCAACGGCGCAACGTTAGGCGCAGCGCCCAAGGCGCTCGAGCTGTGGTTCACCGAGAAGCCGGAGCTGGCGGCGACGAGCATCACGCTCAGCACGGCTCGTGGCGCGGCGATTTCGCTCGCGCCGTTGGCGTTGTCCGATGGGAGCGATACCGCCGCCGTTGTTGCGTCCGTGCGCGGAACGTTGGCACCCGGGTCCTACCTGATCCGATGGCGCACGATGGCGCGCGATGGACATCCGGCACGCGGCACATTGACGTTCACGCTGTCACCGTCTCGCTGATACCGTCGAGCGGATCGCCGGAGAGCGGCGATCCGTCGGGCGCCTCGAGAACGAAGCCGGCGTCGCGAATCATCTCGAGGTCATCGCGCGCGGCCTGGCCCGGCGTGGTCAGGTAATCGCCGATGAAGATGGAGTTCGCCGGGTACAATCCCATCACCTGCATCGATCGCAGGTGTACCTCTCGTCCGCCGGCGATGCGCAGCTCCTGCGATGGGAGCAGCAAGCGAAACAGACACAGCACGCGAAGGCAGCGGCGCGGGTCGAGCGCGCCGCGGTCGCGGAATGGCGTGCCGGCGATCGGAATGAGGAAGTTGAGCGGCACGCTGCGCACCTCGAGCTCGCGCAGCGAGAGCGCGAGATCGATGATGTCGTCGTCGGATTCGCCCATACCGACGATGCCGCCGGAGCACGTCTTGAGGCCGGCCGCGCGGACGTGCTCTACCGTTAGGCGGCGGTCGTCGAACGTGTGCGTCGTGCAGACCTCGGGGTGGAAGCGTTCGGACGTGTTCAGGTTGTGGTTCACCTGCGTCACGCCGGCTTCGCGCAGCCGGCACGCCTGCTCTTCGCTCAGCAAGCCGAGGCAGGCGCACACGCGCAGGTCGTACGTACTGCGGACGGCGCGCACGGCATCGAGCACCTTCTCGAAGACGCGTTCGCCGGGCGTGCGCCCCGAAATCACGAGGCAAAAGGTCCCGGCTTTGACGCTGGCCGCGCGCTCGGCGGCGGCGAGGATCTTGTCGCGCGCGAGCAGCGGATATTTCTCGATCTCGGCCGTGGACACCGCGGATTGCGAGCAGTAGTGGCAATCCTCGGGGCAGAGGCCGCTCTGCGCGTTGAGCAGAAAATGCAACCGGACGCGATTCTGCCAGTAATGGCGACGCACGCGATAGGCGGCGTTGAGCTGCCCGAGCAGTTCCTCATCGGGCGCGCGCAGCACGGCGCGGGCATCTTCTCGCCTAACGATCTCGCCGGCCAGCGCTTGCCTGGCGAGGGCGCCCCAGTCGCTGGGTTGGTGGTCGAGCGTCATCGATGTGGGTGTCCTTCTGCAATGTGATGCCGTTCGGGCGCGGCGTGCACGATCACGTCGCGCAATCCGCTTGCCGCCGCGGCGCGCGCCATGGACGAATCGTCGGCAGTCGGCGTGAGCCACGGGAAGCTCATCACCGGCGTATCAGGAAGCAACGCCTGCAGCGCATCGCGATTGGTGCGCCGCGCGACATCCGGTGCGGCGCCATCGGTTTCGTTGAGCACCACCGCGAGCACCCGCACGCCTGCGCCGAGCAGTGTGTGCACGGTGAGTCGCGTGTGGTTGATGGCGCCGAGCCGGTTCGCGGCAACGACGATCGCATCCAGCGACCAACGCTGGAAGAGCGTGAGATAGCTGTCGGTCTCCGTGATCGGCACGAGCAGGCCGCCGGCGCCCTCGACCAAAATCGCGTCCACGTGCCTGGTGAGGCGATGAAACGACTCGTCGAGCAGGTGCAAGCTGAGCGGACGGCCGGCGCGGCGCGCGGCCATCCACGGAGCGAGCGGCTCGTCGAGCACGATGGGGCACACGTCGCGCATCGGCGCTCCGTTTCCGGCGGCCACCGCGAGTGCGCGCGCGTCCGAGAATGGGTCGTCGCGCACGACGCCGGTTTCGACAGGCTTCATGGCTGCAACACGGAGGCCGTCGGCCCGCATGAGGCCGAGGAGCGCTCGGCTCACCGTGGTTTTGCCGACCCCGGTGTCGGTTCCTGTGACGCCTAACCGAATCATTGCCATTCGAGGAATCGCTCGATGACGCGATAAATGACGGCCAGATCATCCGGCGTGGTGCAGTAAGGCGGCAGCACGTACACCACGTTGCCGAGCGGGCGCAGCAGGACGCCGTTGCGCAGGGCGAACGCCGCGAGCTCGCCGCCGACGGTGCTCAAATATCCTTCCTCGCCGTCGAGGTCCAACGCCGCAACCGTTCCGAGCACTCGTGTGCGACGGACGCGCGGATGGGAAGCGAGCCGCGCCATGTGCTCGCGGTGTGCGCGTTCGATGGCTTCGCGACTCCGCGCCGACTCTGCATCAAGCAACGCGAGGCTCGCGCGTCCGGCAGCGCAGGCGACGGGATTGGCGGTGTACGAGTGTCCGTGGAACAACGTCTGGCGGCGATCCTGGCTGCGAAATCCCTCGAAGATACGCTCGGTGGTCACCGTGGCACCGAGCGGCAGGGCGCCTCCCGTTAGGCCCTTGGACAGGCACATGATGTCTGGGGCGACGCCGGCGCGCGCGCACGCGAAGAGCGCTCCGGTGCGACCGAAACCCGTGAGCACTTCATCGGCAATGAGGAGGACGTGCGCTTTGGCGCAGCATTCGGCCAGCGCGCGCAGCGTGTGCTCCGACCAGATGCGCATGCCGCCGGCGCCCAACAGCAACGGCTCGACGATGAGCGCGGCGAGCTCGGAGCCCCGCTGGTCGATGAGCGCACGCAGGGCGCCGACCGTGTCGCCGTCCACGGGATCGGGTAGCCGTTCCACGGCCCACAGCCGGTCGGCGAACGGCTCCGTGAACGTACCGCGCGCGCTGACGCTCATCGCACCGAAGGTATCGCCGTGATACGCGTGCTCGATCGCGGCAATGCGGGAACGCTGCTCGCCGCGGTTGCGCCAGAACTGGAGCGCGGCCTTGACCGCGACCTCGACGGCGGTGGATCCGTCGTCCGAAAAGAAGACGCGCGTCAGGCCGGGTGGGAGCACGCGCACGAGCTCGGCGGCCAGCCGCGCGGCGGGTTCGTGTGTGCAGCCGGCGAAGATCACCTGCTCGAGCGTGCGCGACTGCTCGGCGATGGCCGCCGCGATGGCGGGGTGGCAATGGCCGTGGAGTGTCACCCACCACGATGAGATCGCGTCGAGCAGCACGCGGCCGTCGGCGGTGTGCAGGCGCGCGCCTTCGGCGCGGACGATCGGAACGGGGAGTGGCGTGGTGGCGTGCTGCGTGTACGGGTGCCACACGTATCGTGCGTCGAGCGCGGCCCACTCGGCGGCGGTCTCGGCGGCGGTCACGAGGCGCGGCGGGGCAGCAGATCGCGGAGCGCGTCGAGCAGGCGCGCGATCTGTTCGGGCGTGTGCGCGGCACTCGCGGTGATGCGCAGGCGCGAACTGCCTAACGGAACCGTCGGCGGACGGACGGCTCCTACGAGCAGGCCGCGCTCACGGAGCGCCGCGCCTACCCGCGCGGTCGCGGCGGCCTCGCCGAGGATGACGGGCACGATGTGCCCGTCGGGTTCGCCGTGTAGTTCGAACCCGAGGCCGCGGAGGCCGTCGCGGATGGCGCGGGCGTTGGCGCGCAGGTGGTCGCGTCGCCATGGCTCGGCCTGGGTGATGCGCAGTGCCTCGAGTGTACCGGCGGCCAGCGCCGGCGGTGAGGCGGTCGTGAAGACGAACGCGCGTGCGCGGTTGAGCAGCCAGTCGCGGAGGGGCTGCGATCCTGCGATGAAGGCTCCCGTCGTCCCAATAGCCTTGCCAAGGGTACCCATGTGCACGTCGATCTCGTGTTCCACCTTCCAGTGTTCGGCCGAGCCGCGGCCGTTCGCGCCTAACAGGCCGGTGCCGTGTGCGTCGTCGACGTACGTGAACGCGGCGTGGTCGCGCGCGATCGCCGCGAGCGCGTCGAGCGGAAACAGATCGCCGTCCATTGAGAACACGGCGTCGACGACGATCCACCGACGGCCATCGCGCTCGCCATCGTCATGCAGCATGTCATCGAGGCGCTCGACATCGAGGTGCGGAAAGATCTTCACTTCGGCGCGCGACAGGCGGCAGCCATCGATGAGCGAGGCGTGGTTGAGTGCATCGGCGTAAATGACGTCGCCACGCGACGCCAACGCGGGAATCGCACCCGTGTTGGCGGCGTACCCGCTGGCGAAGAGCAGCGCCGCCTCGGTTCCCTTGAACTGCGCGAGCGCCGCCTCGAGCTCCTCGTGCAACTCGTTCGTGCCCGAGATGAGGCGTGCGGCGGCGGCGCCGGTGCCTTCGCGGTCGAGCGCCGCCGAGATCGCGGCTGCGATTCGCGGATCGCCGGCGAGACCGAGGTAGTCGTTAGACGAAAAGTCGATCGCGGGTCGTCCGTCGGCGGACACAGCAGCACCGCGACGCGCGCGAACCGGATGCGTCGCACGCCTGAGATCCGCGTGATCGAGCACGGCGAGATCGCGGCGGAGCACGGCATCGAGTGTCGTCGGCGACGATGCAGTCGCATGAGATCGCATGGTGCGGAGACTATGCGCGTCGATGACGCGCGGTCAAGCGCCTGCGGGGGGCTTGTATTGACGTCGACAGCACCTCCGGGTAGCATCGCGAAAATGACGTCGAGCACGCACGGTGGTTGCGTGCAGATCCCGACGCTGGCCGTGGTCGATGATACCTTCGCCAGTCACCGGGCCGAGATGGCAGCCGTGATCGCACGGGCAACCGAATTGTCGGGCGCCTAACGCTGATCGAGCGGGCGAGCACGAACGCGCTACCAGATGTCGCCGAGGGTAAAGCCTTCGGGAAACGGATCGGTCGGATCGACCACGTACGAGCTGAATCCAGTGATCCAGGCCTGACCGCTCAATGTGGGCACCACGGCGCGGTATGGTCCCACCATCGTTTCCTCGACCAGGCGCCCCGTGAACACGGTGCCTAACACTCCTTCATGGCGGAAGTCGCGATGCAGCGGCAGCATGCCGCGCGCGTGCAGCGTGGCCATCTTCGCGCAGGTCCCGGTGCCACACGGCGAGCGGTCGATGGCGCCGGTCCACGTGGCCGGCCGGTTCCAATCGAGCGTGCCGGTCGAGACGATGACGGCATTGCGGGCATGCGCGTCCGGCGAAGCCGGCGCGCCGGACAGCTGGGCGATCGTGATGCCGGAAAATCCAGGCTGTTCCGGATGCACGACGGGCAGCTGCTCTCGCGCGGCCGCCTTGATCATTTCGCCGATCCGCACGATGTCGCGGCCCTCGTCGGGCGTTAGGCGGAGGCCGAATCGCGCCGCGTCGGCGATGACGTAGAACATCCCGCCGTATGCGACGTCCACCGGCACGGTGCCCAGGCGCGGCACATCGACCGGTGCGTCGAGGTGGACCGCAAACGCGGGCACATTGCGGAACGTAACGCGCTGGACCTTGCCGTCTGCACAGTCGGCGCGCACGCGCACGAGGCCCGCGGGTGTCTCGAGCGTGATCTCGGTGACCGGCTCGCGCATCGGCAGCATGCCCGTCTCGAGCAGCACCGTGGACACGCACATGGTGTTGCTGCCCGACATGCCGGGATACTCGACCTGCTCCATGATCACGAAGCCGGCATCGGCCTCCGGATGCGTGGGAGGCAGGATCAGGTTGCAATTCGCCGCCGGGTAGCCGCGCGGCTCGCGCAGCATGCGCAGTCTGAGTGCGTCGGCGTGGTCGCGGAGGTGGCACATCTTGTCGAACATCGACGCACCCGGCACGTCGAGCACGCCACCGACGATCACCCGACCCGGTTCGCCGCACGCGTGCGCGTCGACGGCGTGAATCATCGAAGCAAAACGCATCGTGCTAGAGCCACGCGTGGAAACGGCGGATGTACCGCGTCTTGACCACCTGCGTGAGCAACCCGTAGGACAACAAGATGCCGAGGAGCCAGAGAAAGTAGCTGCCGGGAAGCGGCGTGAGGCCGACGCGTTCGCCTAACGTGATGAACGGGAGCGCGATGCCGATCACCATGATGGTGGCGGTGAGGGCGAGCACCGGCCACGCGGCACGGCTTTGCAGAAACGGGACTTTCGCGGTGCGGATCATGTGCACGATGAGCGTTTGCGAGAGTAGCCCCTCGACGAACCACGCCGACTGGAACAACGCCTGGTGGCTCACGGCGTTCGCCTTGAACACATACCACGCGATGAAGAACGTCGCCACGTCGAAGATCGAGCTGATCGGCCCGATGCACACCATGAAGCGACCGATGTCATCCGCCTTCCAGATGCGTGGCCGCGCCAGATACTCGGCATCCATGTCGTCGAACGGGATCGAGATCTGCGAAATGTCGTAGAGGAGGTTCTGGATGAGGAGTTGAATCGGCAGCATCGGCAGGAAGGGCAGGAACGCGCTCGCGATCAGCACGCTGAACACGTTTCCGAAATTCGAGCTCGCCGTCATTTTGATGTACTTCATGATGTTGCCGAACGTCTTGCGCCCCTCGAGCACGCCTTCCTCGAGCACCATCAAGCTCTTCTCGAGCAAGATGATGTCGGCGTATTCCTTCGCGATGTCGACGGCGGAGTCGACGGAAATCCCGACGTCCGCTTCGCGCAGCGCGCCGGCATCGTTGATGCCGTCGCCCAGGAACCCTACGGTGTGGCCGCGGCTGCGGAGGGCGCCGACGATGCGCGTTTTCTGCGTCGGCGTGAGCTTGGCGAAAATCGTGGTGCGCGCGGCGAGGCCCGACAGCTCGTCGTCCGAGAGATTCTCGATGTCGGAGCCTAACGCAATGTCGCCCGGCTCCAGGCCGACGTCGTGGCACACCTTGCGCGCGATGACGTCGTTGTCGCCGGTGAGGATCTTCACCGCGACGCCGTGCTCGCGCAGCGCCGTGAGCGCGGGACCCGCGGTTTCCTTGGGCGGGTCCAGGAATCCGATGAAGCCGGACAGCACGAGCGACGACTCGTCGCCCACGGTGTACGCGCGGTCGCAGATGGGAAATTCGCGGTAGGCCACCGCCACGACGCGCAGTCCGTCCTCGTTGAGCTCGCGCGCAAGGTCGATCGCGCTCTCGGCGGCATCGGCCGTGAGCGACGTGACGACATCCTCGTCGCGCACGTGCGTGCACACGGCGAGGATCTCTTCGACGGCGCCCTTGCAGATGAGCACGTGCGCGGTCTGCGTTTGCTCGAGGACCACCGACATGCGCTTGCGCGCGAAGTCCCATGGGATTTCGTCGACTTTACGGAAGTCGCGCTCCACGCGCAGCTCGGCGCTCAAGTCCTTGTGCTCGAGCACGGCGCGGTCGAGCAGGCTGCGCAGACCCGTTTGATAGGTGCTGTTCAGATACGCGAGGCCGAGCACCGACTCGTCGTCTTCGCCCACGACGTTGAGGTGGCGCTCGAGGATGATGCGGTCCTGGGTGAGGGTACCCGTCTTGTCGGTGCAGAGCACGTCCATCGCGCCGAAATTCTGGATGGCGTTGAGCCGTTTGACGATCGTCTTGTGCCGCGCCATCACCACGGCGCCCTTGGCGAGGTTGGCGGTCACGATCATCGGCAGCATCTCCGGCGTTAGGCCGACGGCCACGGCCACGCCGAACAGGAACGCCTGCAGCCAATCGCCTTTGGAAACGCCGTTGATCACGAAGACGATGGGCACCATGACGAGCATGAACCGGATGAGCAGCCAGCTCACCTTGTTCACGCCAATGTCGAACGACGTGACGGGCCGGCGTCCGATGAGGCTCCTGGCCATGGCGCCGAAATAGGTGCGGTCGCCGGTGGCGACGACCACGGCGGACGCCGTCCCGCTCACGACCGACGTCCCGAGAAAGCCGATGTTGCGGAGTTCGCCTAACGAGATGCTTCCCGATGCGACGTCGAGCGGCGCGTCGCCCTTCTCGACGGGCACGGCCTCGCCGGTGAGCGCCGACTGGCTGACGAAGAGATCCTTGGCCGAGAGGAAGCGCACATCGGCGGGCACCATGTCGCCGGCGGACAGCGCGATGACGTCGCCGGGGACGAGCTCTTCGATGGGCAGCTCGAGGCGACGCGCCCTCGGCGATGGATCATCTTCGGAGGGCTCATCGGTGCGCTCGACGGTGGCGCTCGTGCGCACCATCGCCTTGAGCGCGAGGGCGGCGCGGTTGGAGCGGAACTCCTGCACGAACCGAAGCAGCGCGCTGATCGTGACCATCACCGAGATCACGATGACCGCTTTGACATCGCCGGTGAGATACGAGACGACGCCGAGTACGGCGAGCACGCCGATGAATGGATTGATGAATGCGTGGGCGAGCTGGATGTACCACGCCGGCTCCTTTTCGTGCGCGATCTCGTTGAGCCCGATCTCGTCGCGCCGCTGCTCGGCGGCGCTGGTCGTTAGGCCGTGCCGGGTGGTGTCGAGGCGTTCGAGCGCGGCGACGGCGGTCGCACCCGCGTAGACGAACAGCGCCTGCGCGCGCGGGTCGCTCACGCCGGCGGCGCCCGGATCGGTGGACGCGCGGCTGCCCGGGCGCAGGCGCAGCAGCTCGAGCGCCTGGTCCGTCCATTGAGCACCGCGCGCCCCAGGGCGCAGTGACGTCATCGGCATGGCAGCAACCCTCCCGCCCAACGACACAACGGCCCCATCGCCCGGGAACGAGCGAAGGGGCCGATGGCGGCGCCGCGTGTCGCGCCGTGCGCCGGCGCGCAGCATAACCCGGGCTCGGAGGGGTGTCAACCACGCGCGGTACATCCAACGACTCGGAGGCATTGGGTGTATGTATCAAGCATGTTCACTGCGACGCGCACGCGTCGCTACCACGGCTCGAGCGGGAGGTGATCGAATGCGACTGATGACCCTGCTGGCACTCGCGAGTGTCGCGGCGGCCGCGCTTGCCTTCGGGCCGGGGGTAGCCGCGGCGCAAGGATATCCCGGCGGCGGTGGAATGGGTGGAATGGGCCGACGCGGTATGGGAGGCGGCCGCGGAGGAGCACGTCGTCAGATGTCGGAAGACGACCTGCGGAGGCGCTTCGAGGACATGGCGGCGCTCAAGCCGGCGCTCAAGAACATCAAGCTGCAAGACGCGCAAAAAGACACGCTCGACAAACTCGAGAAGGCATATCGTCCCCAGCTCGGCGACTACGGGCGCGCGCTGTACACGCTGATGCAGAACGGCACCGATGCGGACTCTGCGAAGTCACTGCGAAACGGCGCGCGTCAGTTGCGCGACCAGGAGTTCACGGAAGCGCGTGGTCTCTTGACATCGGATCAGCAGCCCACGTTCGATGACAACGTGGCGAAGATTCATGCCGATGACGCCAAGCGCGATGAACAGATGCGGTCGCGCATGGGTGGCGACAACGGTCCCTGACGCCCAACGGACTGGTACGGCGGCCGGTACACTACCGAGAGCGGCCTGCGGTTCCGCGCCGCGCAGCGAGCGTCACTCCGCGAGAGGCATGCTGCGAACGTGTCGTGCACAGTCGAAGTCGAGTCCGCGCCGGCATGGCGCGCCGCCGGCCGCGTGAGCGCGTTGGTCGAATCGAGCGCCGCGCAGCCGTCGGAGAGCGAGCGCACCTTCGCCGAAGAAGCGGCGATTCTCGCACGCGTGCAGCGAGGAGACATCGCGGCATTCGACCTGGTCGTGCGCCGATATCTGCGCCGTGCCTTCGCGATCGCGTATCGTGTGTTAGGCCATCGCGAGGACGCCGAGGATCTCGTGCAGGACGCGTTTCTCACGGCGCTCGAGCGGATCGCGTCGTTCGATCTCTCGCGGCCGTTCGGCCCCTGGTTCTTCCGCATCGTGGTGAATCGGGGGCTCAACGCACGGAAGGCGCGCGCGATCCGTCGCACGGAGGCGATGCCGGCGGATGTGGCGGAGCCGGGGGAGCCATCGCCGGCGGGCCTGTACGAGCGGACGGAGATCCGCGAGCGGTTTCAGGCGGCGCTGGCGGGACTGTCGCAGCGGCAGCGGTTGATCGTGGAGCTGGCGGACATCGACGGCATGTCGGGCGTCGAGATCGCGGCAATGTTAGGCGTATCACAAGGGACGGTGCGGTGGCACCTCCACATGGCGCGGCACGCGCTCAGAAAAGCGCTCGCGCCTCTGCGCGGAGAACGGACCCATGAGTGACGAGCTTGACAGCGAGCTCGACGCGGCGCTGGCGGCGCAGCTCGAGCGGGCGGCCGGGACGCCGCCGTACGACGAGGTGGACTGGGACGCGCTCGCCCGGCGTATCCACGTCGCTGCGTTAGGCAGACGCGTCGCCGCGGCCCAGCGGCGCTGGTGGGATCATGCCGCGCTGTGGACGCGCGCCGCGATCCCGCTCGCGGCGGCCGCCGCCATCGCGGCCATCGCGTTGATCGCGCTCGATCGCTCGGCGACCGAGGTGACGGACCAGACGGGAACGCTGATCGAGGCGGTGACCGGCGCGGCGTCGGAACAGGACGTCGCGGTGTCGATGGCCGGCCAACCGACGACGGCGTCCTTTGCCGCCGAGGTGCTCGCGCAATGACAGGTCCGCGGGGGGATCGACCTCACGGCGCGTTCTCGCCGCGGGCGATGGCGGCGGTGGTGGTGTGCGTGACGCTGATCGCCGGCATTCTGGTGGGGATCGGTCTCGACCGGGCGGTTTTCCGCCCGCGGCACGGC
>Ga0207695_10007023_pt1 | contig 14447 bp, 16 predicted proteins | sample KBSC54metaG_FD_184354 | JGI IMG/M metagenome (GOLD analysis project Ga0207695, IMG submission 184354) | Corn rhizosphere microbial communities from Kellogg Biological Station, Michigan, USA - KBS C5-4 metaG (SPAdes) (version 2) | ecosystem: Host-associated > Plants > Roots > Rhizosphere > Soil... | reverse complement strand
AAACTCCGTCCCGATGGCGCGCGAGGGTCGGATCGGCTATAATTTCAGGCTTTTCGCCATCCGCAATATCAGCCAGGGACTTTCCCCATGAAACGCACTTTCCAGCCGTCCACGGCCCACCGAAAGAAGACGCACGGCTTCCGCGTGCGCATGAAGACGGCCAGCGGGCGCGCGATCATCAACGCGCGCCGGGCGAAGGGCCGCAAGCGCGTCGCCGTCTGAGCGGCATGCCGCCGGCCCGCGAGGAAGGCTACGGCCGGGCCCATCGCTTCTCGGCGAGCGGCTCGTTCGGCCCGCTGCTGCGCTCCGGGAAGAAGCTTCGCGGCGATGCGCTGGTCCTCCACGCCGCGCGCGGCGAGCCCGGCGCCTCGCGCCTGGGCATCGCGCTCACTCGGCGCCTCGTCCCTTCCGCGGTCCACCGCAACCTCGTGAAACGGATCCTGCGCGAATCGTTCCGCCGCCATGGCGTGAAGCGCGCGGGCTTCGATTGCGTGCTCACGCTGCGCGCTCGCTTCGAAGCGGGCTCCGAGGCGGCGCTTCGCGCCGAGGCGATGCGCCTCTTCGACCTGCTGGGCGGGCCGCAGCCGCGGTGATGTCCCGGATGCTGATCGCGCTCGTGCGCGGCTATCGCTATGCATTGAGCCCCTGGTGGGGCACCCAGTGCCGGTTCACGCCCACTTGCTCGCAGTACGCGATCGAGGCGCTGGGACGGCACGGCGCATTGAAGGGCTCGGCGCTGGCGCTCCGGCGCATCGCGCGCTGCCATCCGTGGCACGCCGGCGGCTTCGACCCGGTTCCCTAAAGGTCTTCCGAATCATGATGGATACGCAACGGCTCATCGCGCTCGTGGTCTTCTCGCTCTCCGCGTTCCTCCTGTGGGACGCATGGCAGAAGCACAACGCGCCGCTCCACGCGCCCGCGGCGACGGCGAGCGTCGCCCAACCGACGGGGCCCGCGACGCCGCCCTCGGCGGCGCCGGGGACGCCTGCCACCGCCTCCGCCACCGCCCCGCCCGTGGGCGCCGCGCCCACGGCGAGCGCCCAGCCGGTGCGCGTGAAGAGCGATCTCTTCGACGTCGAGATCGATCCGGTGGGTGGGGACATCCGGCGGCTCACCTTGCGCGAGGTGCATTCCGCCCAGGACCGCGACAAGCCGCTCACGCTTCTCGAGCCGGATCCGCAGCATTACTTCATCACCCAGTCCGGCCTCCTGCCGCCGGGGATGCCGAACCACAACACGCGCTACGAGGTCGAGCCCGGCCCGTACACGCTGCCCGCCGGCAAGGACGCGCTCGAGGTCCGCCTGCACGCGCGCGCCGCGGACGGGAGCGAGGTCGTCAAGCGCTTCACGTTCCACCGCGGAAGCTACCTGATCGACGTCGCCTACGACATCACGAACCGCGGCGCGCAGCCCATCGCGCCGTTCGCGTACTTCCAGTTCCTGCGGGACTCCAACAACCCGAGCCAGGAAGCTTCCCAGACCAGCTCCTTCGGCGGCGTGACGACCTTCACCGGCCCCGCGGTCTACACCGAGGAGTCCAAGTTCAAGAAGGTGAGCTTCAAGGACATCGACAAGGGAAGCGTCTCGTACCCGAAGAACGCGAAGGACGGCTGGATCGCGATCGTCCAGCACTACTTCGTCTCCGCGTGGCTGCCGAAGGAGGGCGTGGAGCGCGAATACTTCACGAAGGACGTCGGCAACAACCTCTACGCCGCGGGCGTGATCGTGCCGGTGGGGACCATCGCGCCCGGCGCGACGGCGACGGTCGACGTGCCGGCCTACATCGGGCCGCAGGAGAAGGACCGGCTCGCCCGGGTGGCACCCGGCATGGACCTCGTGGTCGACTACGGGTGGCTGAAGATCCTCGCGGTGCCGCTCTTCCTGCTGCTGAAGACGATCCACGGGTTCGTGCACAACTGGGGATGGGCGATCATCCTCATGACCATCCTCATCAAGCTCGTCTTCTATCCGCTGAACGCCAAGGCGGGGCGCTCCATGGCGCAGATGAAGGTGCTCGCGCCCAAGATGGAGAAGCTGAAGCAGCTCTACGGCGAGGACCGGCAGAAGCTCAACACCGCGATGATGGAGCTCTATCGCACGGAGAAGATCAATCCGCTGGGCGGGTGCCTCCCGATCGTCGTGCAGATCCCGGTCTTCATCGCGCTCTACTGGGTGCTGCTGGGCTCGATCGAGCTGCGCCACGCGCCGTGGCTGGGCTGGATCCACGACCTTTCTTCGCCGGACCCGTACTTCATCCTGCCGGTGATCTACGCGATCTCCATGTTCGCGCAGACGCGCATCAACCCGCAGCCCGCGGACCCGGTGCAGGCGAAGGTCATGATGATCATGCCGATCATGTTCAGCGTGTTCTTCCTGTTCTTCCCCTCCGGCCTGGTGCTCTACTGGGTCGTCCAGAACCTGCTGTCGATCGTGCAGCAGTGGCACATCAACCGTTCCCTCGCGGCCGAAGCGAAGGCGAAAGCCAGGCGCTGAGCGCCGGCGAGCCCATCGCGGCGATCGCCACCCCCGCGGGGCGTGGCGGGATCGGCGTGGTGCGCCTCTCCGGGAGGGGCGTGCGCGCGATCGGCGCGGCATTGCTGGGCGAGCTTCCGAGCGCGCGCGTGGCGACGCTTCGCGATTTTCGCGCCGCGCGCGGGGAGCTCATCGACCGGGGTCTCGCGATCTTCTTTCCCGCGCCGCATTCATATACCGGCGAGGACGTGCTCGAGCTGCAGGCGCACGGGGGCCCCATGGTGATGCGCCAGGTCCTCGCGCGTTGCGTCGAGGCGGGCGCGCGCCTCGCGGAGCCGGGAGAGTTCACGCGGCGCGCGTTCCTGAACGGCCGGATCGACCTCGCGCAGGCGGAGAGCGTCGCGGACCTGATCGACGCGGCGAGCGAGGAGGCCGCGCGCAGCGCCGCGCGCTCCCTCGCGGGCGAGTTCTCGCGGCGCGTGCACGCGATCGTCGCGGCCATGACGGACCTGCGCATGCACGTCGAGGCGTGCATCGATTTCCCGGAGGAGGAGATCGATCCGACGGACCGCGCGGCGCTCGAGGTCAAGCGCGTGGCGCTCGCGGCCGCGCTCGACGCGATCCTCGACGAGGCGCGGCAGGGCGCGGTCCTGCGTGACGGGCTCACCGTCGTGCTCGCCGGCGCGCCGAACGTGGGGAAATCGAGCCTCCTCAATCGCCTCGCGGGCGAGGAGGTGGCGATCGTGACGCCCGTCCCGGGGACCACGCGCGATTACGTGCGCGCCACCATCGCGGTCGAGGGCGTGCCGATCCACCTCATCGACACGGCGGGCCTTCGCGATACGGACGACCCCGTGGAAAGGATCGGCGTCGAGCGCGCGTGGCGGGCGATCGAGTCCGCCGGCGCGGCGCTCCTCGTGGAATCCCCGGTCGATGAAGGAAAGCCCGTGGGGACGCATCGCTTCCCCGCCGGCGTGCCGTGCGCGCGCGTCGTGAACAAGATCGATCTCGTCCCCGGCCATCCCGTGCCGCGCATGCAGCCCGGCGAGACCGAGCTTCGGGTGTCGGCAAAGACGGGCGAGGGGATCGCGGCGCTGCGGGCCTGGCTTCTCGACGCGGCGGGATGGCGGCCGCACGGCGAAGGGCTTTTCATGGCGCGCCAGCGCCACATCGACGCGCTCGAGGACGCCAAGGCCCACGTGACGCGCGCCGCGGAGGCGAGTCAAGCCTTTGATTTGATGGCGGAAGAGCTTCGGCTCGGACAGCGCGCGCTGGGCCGCATCACGGGCGAAGTAAGCGCTGACGACCTGCTGGGCGCCATCTTTAGCCGATTCTGCATCGGAAAGTGAGGTTCCACGTGGAACACCTGCGTGCCGGTGCGGCGGGGTTCCACGTGGAACGTCGCGAAGACTCCCGGCGAATCACGATAGAATTCCGTTTCCCATAGCGCTTCGTTCCATGGATTTCCCCACCCGTTTCGACGTTCTCGTGGTCGGTGGCGGCCACGCCGGCACGGAAGCCGCCCTCGCGGCTGCCCGCGCGGGCGCGCGCACGCTGCTGCTGACCCATGCCGTCGAGACGCTGGGCCAGATGTCCTGCAACCCTTCGATCGGCGGCATCGGCAAGGGCCACCTCGTCAAGGAAGTCGATGCGCTGGGCGGCGCGATGGCCGAGGCGACGGACGAAGCCGGTATCCAGTTCCGGACGCTCAATGCCAGCAAGGGCGCCGCGGTCCGGGCCACCCGTGCCCAGGCGGATCGCGTCCTCTACCGCGCGGCCATCCGCCGGAGGCTCGAGCGGGAGCCGAACCTCCAGGTCTTCCAGGCCGCGGTGGATGACCTGATCGTCGAAGGCGACCGCGTGGTGGGCGCCGTGACCTCCGTAGGGCTGCTCTTCCGCGCAAAGTCCGTCGTCCTCACCACGGGCACGTTCCTGGGCGGCCTCGTCCATGTCGGCCTCTCGCGGTACCCGGCGGGGAGGGCCGGCGATCCGCCGTCGCTTTCGCTCGCTGCGCGCCTGCGCGAGCTGAAGCTTCCGGTCGGGCGGCTCAAGACCGGCACGCCGCCGAGGATCGACGGCCGCACGATCGACTTCTCGCGCTTGGTCGAGCAGCCCGGCGATCGGCCCGAGCCGGTGTTCTCGTTCCTCGGCCGGCGGGACGACCACCCTCGCCAGGTGAGCTGCTGGATCACGCACACCAACGAGCGCACCCACGACATCATCCGCGCCGGCCTCGACCGCTCGCCCATGTTCACCGGCGTGATCGAGGGCGTGGGCCCGCGGTACTGCCCCTCCATCGAGGACAAGATCCACCGCTTCGCGGACAAGGCGGCGCACCAGATCTTCCTCGAGCCCGAGGGCCTCGAGACGCACGAGTTCTATCCCAACGGGATCTCGACCAGCCTTCCGTTCGACGTGCAGTGCGAGCTCGTCCACTCGATCCCCGGGCTCGGGCATGCCCACCTCCTGCGACCGGGATATGCCATCGAGTACGACTACTTCGATCCGCGCGGACTCAAGTCGACCCTGGAGACGAAGGCGCTCGCGGGCCTTTTCTTCGCCGGGCAGATCAACGGCACGACCGGCTACGAGGAGGCGGCGGCCCAAGGCCTGCTCGCCGGCCTCAACGCGGCCCTGGCCGCTCGGGGAGAGGCGGGCTGGTGCCCGCGCCGCGACGAGGCCTACCTGGGCGTGCTCGTCGACGATCTCGTGACCCGCGGCGTGACGGAGCCGTACCGCATGTTCACGAGCCGGGCCGAGTACCGCTTGCAGCTGCGCGAGGACAACGCGGACTTGCGCCTTACCGAGGCGGGCCGCCGCTTCGGGCTCGTGGACGATCGCCGCTGGGCCGCTTTCTCCCGGAAGCGGGAGGCGATCGCGCGGGAGACCGCAAGGCTCAAGGCCGCCTGGGCCCACCCGGACCGCATTCCGGTGCAGGATCAAGTGGATACGCTTGGAACCGCGCTTGAACGTGAGCACTCACTGTTCGATCTCCTCCGCCGGCCCGAGGCCTCGTACGCGCGGCTTGCGCGGTGGCTCCCCGCGCACGACGATTCGGACATCGATCCGGCCGTCGCCCAGCAGGTCGAGATCGCCGCGAAGTACGCGGGCTACATCGACCGGCAAGCCATCGAGATCGAGCGGCAGCGCGCGCACGACGGGACGGCCCTTCCGCCGGAGATCGACTACTCCGCCATCCGCGGACTGTCGAAGGAGGTGCGGCAGAAGCTCGAGCAGCATCGGCCGGAGACGGTCGGCCACGCCTCGCGCATCCAGGGCGTGACGCCGGCCGCCATCTCGCTCCTGCTGGTGCACCTCAAGCGCCGCGCGGCGAACGCCGAGCCGCCCCGGGAGCGGCAGGCGTGAGGCTCGAGGAGCGCATCCGCACGGGCATCGCCGCGATGGGTCTCGAGATGCCGCAGGCCGCCCCGGAAGCGCTCGCGCGCTACCTCGAGCTCATCGCGAAGTGGAACCGCGTTCACAACCTCACCGCCGTGCGCGAGACGGAGCAGATGGTGGTCCTCCACGTGCTGGACAGCCTCTCGCTCCTCCCGCACCTCGACGGCGTGAGGTCGCTCCTCGACGTGGGGAGCGGACCGGGCCTTCCGGGCATCCCCGTCGCCATCGCGCGGCCGGACATCGCCGTGACGCTCCTCGATTCGAGCCACAAGAAGGCGGTGTTCCTCGAGCAGGCGAAGATGGAGCTCGCCCTCGCGAACGTGTCCGTCGCGTGCGAGCGCGTCGAGGCGTGGAAGACGGATCGCCGTTTCGACGCGGTCGTCTCGCGCGCCTTCGCGGACCTGGTCGACTTCGTGGGCCAGGCGCAGCACCTCGTCGCCCCGGGGGGAACGCTCATCGCCATGAAGGGCGTCCACCCCTTCGAGGAGCTCGCGCGCGTGCCCGCGACGCACCGCGTGGCGCGCGTGCTCGAGATCAGCGTGCCGAGCCTCGAGGCGAAGCGCCACCTGGTCTTCCTCGAGGCCGCGTGATGGGGCGCATCTTCGTCGTCGCGAACCAGAAGGGCGGCGTGGGCAAGACCTCGATCGCGGTGAACCTCGCGGCGAGCCTCGCGCACTACGGCAAGCGCGTGCTCCTGGTGGACCTCGACCCGCAGGGAAACGCCACTACCGGGAGCGGCGTCGACAAGGGCGCGTGCGACGCGACCGTCTACGGCGTGCTCCTCGGCGAATACCCGATCGCACAGGCCGTGCGCCGCTGCGAGGGCGGCTACGACATCGTGCCGTCGAACCGCGAGCTCGCGGGGGCGGAGGTCGAGCTCATCGCGATCGAGCGGCGCGAGTTCCGCCTGCGCGATGCCGTCCGCGCAGCCGCCGCCGACTACGATTTCGTCGTGATCGACTGCCCGCCCGCGTTGAACATGCTCACGGTGAACGGCTTCGCCGCGGCCGACGCGGTGATCATCCCGATGCAGTGCGAGTACTACGCGCTCGAGGGCCTCTCGGACCTCGTGGGGACGCTGCGCAAGGTGAAGCAGAACCTGAACCCCGGGATCGAGATCGAGGCGCTCGTGCGCACGATGTACGACCCGCGGAGCATGCTCACGGTCCAGGTCTCTGAGGAGCTCAAGCGCCACTACGGCGACAAGGTCTTCGACACGGTGATCCCCAGGAACATCCGCATCGCCGAGGCGCCCTCGTTCGGGAAGCCCGTCCTCCTGCACGACCCGGCCTCCAAGGGCGCCCTCGCGCACCTGCAGTTCGCGCGCGAGCTCCTCGCGCGAAACGGCGTCCCCGTCGCGGAAGCGGCCTGACCCATGGCGCGCCACAAGGGACTCGGCCGGGGGCTCGACGCGCTGCTGGGCGCGGCGCCGGAGTCTTCGAGCCGGGAAGAGCGACTCGCGCAGCTTCCGGTGGAGACGCTGCGGCCCGGCAAGTACCAGCCGCGCACGCGCATGGACGAGGCCTCGCTTGCGGACCTCGCCGAATCGATCCGCGCGCGCGGCGTGATCCAGCCCGTGGTCGTGCGGCCCGTGGGGGAAGGGCGCTACGAGCTCCTCGCCGGCGAGCGCCGCTGGCGCGCCGCGCGCATCGCCGGGCTCGAGCGCATTCCCGCGATCGTGCGCGAGGTGCCGGACGACGTGGCGCTCGGCATCGGGCTGATCGAGAACATCCAGCGCGAGGACCTGAACCCCATCGAGGAGGCCGCGGGGTTGAAGCGCCTGATCGACGAGTTCCGCCTCACGCACGAGGAGGCCGCCCACGCCGTCGGCCGCTCCCGTGTCGGCGTGACGAACCTCCTGCGGCTCCTCGACCTCGCGCCCGCCGCCCAGGCGTTCGTGCAGGACGGGCGGATCGACATGGGGCATGCCCGCGCGCTCCTCGCGGTCTCCAGGGCGAAGCAGGTGGAGCTCGCGCACCGGATCGCGGAGCTGGGGCTTTCGGTGCGGGAGGCCGAGCGCCTCGTGCAGCAGGCGACTTCCGCACCCCGCGCGCGCCACGGAAACGGCGCCGAGCCGCTGGACCCGGACACCCGCCGGCTCCAGGAGGAGCTCTCCGAGGCCCTGGGCGCCGTGGTCCATCTCAAGCCCCGCGCGGCCGGCCGCGGCAGCGTCGTGATCGACTACGGAAGCCTGGACGAGCTCGAGGGCCTAGTGGGCCGCCTCAAGGGGTCCTGACGTGGAATGCTGCGGTGCAGGATTTTTTTGACGCACCGGAACGCCCCTCGCTATAATCGAACGGTTTTGCTTCGCGGGCCCGGTCCGGTTCCGACTCCATGAGGCCCTTCCGCACGGTTTTCCTGTGGCAGCTCATCGCCACGGCGGTCCTCGCGCTCCTCGCCGCGGTTCTCTGGGGCCTGGACGGCGCGGTCTCCGCCGTCCTCGGGGGATCGGTGAACCTCGCGGCGGGCGCGGCGTACGGGGGGATCGTTTCGCGAAGCAGGGCGCGGTCGGCCGGGGAGGCGCTGCGCACGATGTTCAGGGCGGAGGCGGTGAAGATCCTGCTCGTCATCTTGCTGCTGTGGCTGGCGATGGCGAATTACCGATCCATCGTCCACGGGGTCTTCCTCGGTAGCTTCGGGCTCACGGTCGCGATATTCGCCGCCGCCATCGCCGTCCGCGATGACGGAACGCAAAAGACGCCCCCCGCGAAGGGGCAACAGTGACCGGATAGAACGATGGCCGCAGAAGAGCTCACCCCCTCCGAATACATCACGCACCACCTCACGTTCTTCAACCGTCCGGTGACGGAGGGCGGCGGCTTCATGTCGCTCAACCTGGACTCGATCCTCGTGGGGATCGTCCTGGGTTTCGTGGGCCTCGGGTTCTTCTGGTGGGTGGCCCGCGGGGCGTCTTCCGGCGTGCCGAACAAGCGCCAGGCCTTCGTCGAGGTGTTCTTCGACTTCGTGGACCGCGAGGTGAAGGACATCTTCCACCACGGCGATCGCCACCGCTTCGTGGGGCCCGTCGCGCTCACGGTCGCGTTGTGGGTGGTGCTCATGAACGCGATGGACTTCCTGCCCGCGGACATCGTGAGCTGGGTCGCCGGTCACCTGGGCGCCCACAACTTCCGCCCCGTGCCGACGGCGGACGTGAACACGACCTTCGCGCTGGCGCTCTCCGTCTGGTTCCTGATGATCCTCTTCTCGCTGCGCGTGAAGGGCGTGGGCGGGTTCCTCCACGAGCTCTTCTGCGCCCCCTTCGGCGTCGGCCCCTGGTACGCCGCGCCGCTCATGTTCGCGCTGAACTTCCTCTTCAACCTGGTCGAGTACCTCTCCAAGCCGCTCTCGCACTCGCTGCGGCTCTTCGGCAACATGTACGCGGGCGAGATCATCTACCTCCTGCTCTGGATGCTCGCCTCGGCGGGCATCGCCTACGCCGCCGTCGCGGTGGTGCTGGGCATCGGCTGGTCGATCTTCCACGTCCTGATCGTGCTCCTCCAGGCGTACATCTTCATGATGCTCACCATCGTGTACATCGCGATGGCGCACGAGAGCCACTGACCCGTCGCCCCGCGCCGGCCCCGAAGTTCCCCAACGCCAAGACATCCCCGAAAGGACAACCACGATGGACAAACTTCAACTCGTCGCCATGATCCAGGCCTACACCGGCGTGGGCATCGGCCTCATGATCGGCCTGGGCGCGCTCGGCGCGTGCGTGGGCGTGGGCATCATGTGCAGCCGCTTCCTCGAGGGCGCGGCGCGCCAGCCGGAGCTGATCCCGCAGCTCCAGGGCAAGGTGTTCCTGCTCCTGGGCCTCATCGACGCCTCGTTCATCATCGGGCTTGGGATCGCGATGTTCTTCGCGTTCGCGAACCCGCTCCTGAACAACATCAAGTAGCGCCCGGCAACGCGGGGGCAAGGAAGCGCCATGAATTTCAACCTCACGATGATCGCGCAGGCGCTGTCGTTCGCGCTGTTCATCTGGATCGCCGTGGTCTGGATCTGGCCGATGATCCTGGTGAAGATCGAGACGCGGCAGAAGCTCATCGCCGACGGGCTCGCGGAAGCCGAGCGCGGCCGCTCGTCCCTCGCCGAGGCGAACAAGCAGACCGAGGTCCTCCTGCGCGAGGCCCGCGCGCGCGCGCACGACCTCGTGGCGCAGGCCGAGCGCTCCGCCGCCCAGCGCATGGAGGAGGCGAAGGGGCAGGCGAAGGCGGAGGCGGACCGGATCGTCGCCGCCGCCAAGGCGCAGATCGACCAGGAAGTGCAGTCGGCGCGCCAGCAGCTGCGCGACCAGGTCGCGGCGCTCGCGGTGGCCGGCGCGGAGAAGATCCTGCGCCGCGAGGTGGACGCCCGCTCGCACGCGGAGATGCTCGACCGGCTGAAGGCGCAGATCTGACCCATGGCCGAGCTCGCCACCGTCGCGCGGCCCTACGCCGAGGCCGCATTCCGGTCCGCCGCGCAGAAGGACGTCCTGCCGCAGGTGGCGGAGACGCTCGCCCTCATCGCCGCCATCGCGCGCGACGGGGCGATGCGCTCGCTCCTCTCGGACCCGCGGGTGACGGCCGCCCAGAAGAAGGAGATCTTCGCCGAGGTGGCCGGCACGCGCATGGACGACGTCACGCGGAACCTCGTGGCGATCCTCGTCGACAACGGCCGCTCGGAGCTGATCGGCGAGATCGCGACGCAGTTCGACGCGTTGAAGCGCGACCATGACCGGGTGGTGAAGGTCCGCATCACGAGCGCGCAGCCGCTCACCGAGGCGCAGCGCGCCGACATCGTCGCGGCGATCGAGCGGCGCTACGGCAGGAAGGTCGAAGCCGAGACGGACGTGGACCCCGAGCTGCTCGGGGGAGCCCGCGTGCAGGTCGGCGACCAAGTCATCCACGCTTCCGTGAGGGACGCCCTGGCCCAGATGGCCGCGGCGCTCGCCCGGTAGCGACCAAGGAGCAACCATGCAGATCAACCCCTCCGAAATCAGCGAACTCATCAAGACGAAGATCCAGGGCCTCAAGGTCACCGCCGAGAAGCGGACCGAGGGCACGGTGATCTCCGTGACGGACGGCATCTGCCGCGTCCACGGCCTCACGGACGTGATGCAGGGCGAGATGCTGGAATTCCCCGGCAACACGCTGGGCCTCGCGCTGAACCTCGAGCGCGATTCCGTGGGCTCCGTGGTGCTGGGAAGCTACGAGCACATCTCGGAGGGCGACACGGTCAAGTCCACCGGGCGCATCCTCGAGGTGCCGGTCGGGACCGAGCTCATCGGCCGCGTCGTGAACTCGCTGGGGCAGCCGATCGACGGCAAGGGCCCGATCAACGCGAAGCTCACGGACCCGATCGAGAAGGTGGCGCCGGGCGTCATCTGGCGCAAGTCCGTGTCGCAGCCGGTCCAGACCGGCCTCAAGGCCATCGACGCCATGGTGCCGGTGGGTCGCGGCCAGCGCGAGCTCATCATCGGCGACCGGCAGACCGGCAAGACCGCGGTGGCCGTCGACACCATCATCAACCAGAAGGGGAAGGACCTCATCTGCGTCTACGTGGCGGTGGGCCAGAAGGCCTCGACCATCGCGAACGTGGTGCGGAAGCTCGAGGAGTTCGGCGCGATGGCCTACACCATCGTGGTCGCGGCCTCCGCCTCCGACCCCGCCGCCATGCAGTACATCGCGCCCTACTCGGGCTGCACGATGGGCGAGTACTTCCGCGACCGCGGCCAGGACGCGCTCATCATCTACGACGACTTGACCAAGCAGGCGTGGGCGTACCGCCAGATCTCGCTCCTGCTTCGCCGCCCGCCGGGCCGCGAGGCGTATCCCGGCGACGTGTTCTACCTCCACTCGCGCCTCCTCGAGCGCGCCGCGCGCGTGAACGAGGAGTACGTCGAGCGCTTCACCAAGGGCGAGGTGAAGGGGAAGACCGGCTCCCTCACGGCGCTCCCCGTGATCGAGACCCAGGCGGGCGACGTCTCGGCGTTCGTCCCCACCAACGTGATCTCGATCACGGACGGCCAGATCTTCCTCGAGACGGACCTCTTCAACGCGGGCATCCGGCCCGCCATCAACGCGGGCATCTCGGTGTCGCGCGTGGGCGGCGCCGCGCAGACCAAGGTCATCAAGAAGCTGGGCGGCGGCGTGCGCCTGGCGCTCGCGCAGTACCGCGAGCTCGCGGCCTTCGCGCAGTTCGCCTCCGACCTGGACGAGGCCACCCGGAAGCAGCTCGAGCGCGGCCGCATGGTGACCGAGCTCATGAAGCAGCCGCAATACCATCCGCTGCAGGTGTGGGAGATGGCCCTCACGCTCTTCGCGGTGAACAACGGCTACTTCGACGACATCGACGTGAAGAGCGCGCTCGCCGCCGAGAGGGCGCTGCGCGAGCACGTGAAGGGCAAGTACGGCGAGCTCGCCGAGCGCATCGAGAAGACGAAGGACCTCTCGAAGGACGACGAGGCGAAGCTGCACGAAGCAATTAAAGACTTCAAGAAGAACGCCACCTATTAACGAGACTGGATTCCCGCCTGCGCGGGAATGACGACATGGCAGGCAGCAAGGAAATCCGGACCAAGATCAAGAGCGTGCAGAACACGCGCAAGATCACCAAGGCCATGGAGATGGTCGCGGCCTCGAAGATGAGGAAGGCCCAGGAACGCATGCGCCACGCGCGCCCGTACGGCGACAAGATCCGCGTCATCGCCGCGCACCTCGCGCACGCGAACACGGAGTACCGCCACCCGTTCCTCGCGAGGCGCGCGGACGTGAAGGACGTGGGCCTCGTCGCGGTGACGTCGGACAAGGGCCTCTGCGGGGGCCTGAACACGAACGCGCTTCGCCTCGCGTTCGGGAAGCTGAAGGAGTGGCAGGCCGAGGGCCGCAAGGTGCAGTTGACCGCCATCGGGAACAAGGGCTTCGCGTTCCTGCAGCGTTTCGGCGCGAACATCGTCTCCCACGTGACGAGCGTGGGCGACACGCCGCACATGGACCGCCTGGTGGGGCCGGTGAAGGTGCAGATCGACGCCTTCGCTGAAGGGCGCATCGGCGCCCTCTACATCGTCTACACGCGCTTCATCAACACGATGAAGCAGGAGCCCGTGATCGAGCAGCTCCTGCCGCTCCCGGCGGACCGCCTGAAGGACGACTCGGCGGCCGCGCGGCCCAACTGGGACTACCTCTACGAGCCGGAGGCCCGCGTCGTGCTGGACCAGCTCCTCACGCGCTACGTGGAGCAGATCATCTACCAGTCGGTCGCCGAGAACATCGCGAGCGAGCAGTCGGCGCGCATGGTCGCGATGAAGTCCGCGAGCGACAACGCCTCGAGCGTGATCGACGACCTCACGCTCGTCTACAACAAGAGCCGCCAGGCGGCGATCACCAAGGAATTGTCGGAAATCGTCGGCGGAGCCGCCGCCGTCTAGGACCTCTATATGGATACAGCCATGGACCAAACCCACGAAGGCCGCATCGTGCAGTGCATCGGCGCGGTGATCGACATCCAGTTCCCGCGCGAGGGGATGCCGCACGTCTACGATGCGTTGACGCTCGTCGAGGAGGGCGGCTCGTTCGCCGAGAAGGGCCTCACCTTCGAGGTCGAGCAGCAACTGGGGGACGGCGTCGTGCGCACGATCGCGATGGGCTCCTCGGACGGCCTGCGCCGCGGGATGAAGGTGCGCAACACCGGCGCGCCGATCTCGGTGCCCGTGGGCCCCGCGACGCTGGGGCGCGTGATGGACGTGCTGGGACGCCCGATCGACGAGCGCGGCCCCGTGAACGCGGACGAGCGCCGCTCGATCCACGCCGCGGCGCCCAAGTTCGACGAGCTCTCGCCCTCGGTGGAGCTCCTGGAGACCGGCATCAAGGTGATCGACCTGATCTGCCCGTTCGCCAAGGGCGGCAAGATCGGCCTCTTCGGCGGCGCGGGCGTGGGGAAGACCGTCAACATGCTCGAGCTCATCAACAACATCGCGAAGCAGCACTCGGGCCTCTCGGTGTTCGCCGGCGTGGGCGAGCGGACGCGCGAGGGCAACGACTTCTACCACGAGATGTCGGACGCGAAGGTGATCGTGCAGGAGGACCTCTCGCAGTCGAAGGTGGCGATGGTCTTCGGGCAGATGAACGAGCCCCCGGGCAACCGCCTGCGGGTGGCGTTGACCGGCCTCACCATGGCCGAGCGCTTCCGGGACGAGGGCCGCGACATCCTCTTCTTCGTGGACAACATCTACCGCTTCACGCTCGCGGGCACGGAAGTCTCGGCGCTCCTGGGGCGCATGCCTTCCGCGGTGGGATACCAGCCGACGCTCGCCGAGGAGATGGGCCGGCTGCAGGAGCGCATCACCTCCACCAAGAAGGGCTCGATCACGTCGATCCAGGCGGTGTACGTGCCCGCGGACGACTTGACGGACCCCTCGCCCGCCACGACCTTCGGCCACCTGGACGCCACCGTCGTGCTCTCGCGCGACATCGCCGCCCTCGGCATCTACCCCGCCGTGGACCCGCTCGATTCGACCTCGCGCCAGGTGGACCCGAACGTGATCGGCGAGGAGCACTACGCCACCACGCGCGCGGTGCAGCAGGTGCTCCAGCGCT
>Ga0207695_10007018_pt1 | contig 14450 bp, 8 predicted proteins | sample KBSC54metaG_FD_184354 | JGI IMG/M metagenome (GOLD analysis project Ga0207695, IMG submission 184354) | Corn rhizosphere microbial communities from Kellogg Biological Station, Michigan, USA - KBS C5-4 metaG (SPAdes) (version 2) | ecosystem: Host-associated > Plants > Roots > Rhizosphere > Soil... | reverse complement strand
CTTGAGGAAAAGGCCGAAGGTGTACGGGACCACGGCAGCAAAGCTACCCATGACCCCGAAGAAGCCGGCAAGTACAACCTTCCAGCCGCCGGAATCGAGGCTAAATTCAGATCGGATCGTCTTCTCCATTGCGCCGTTCACTAGAACAGCAGCTTGAGAGCGAACTGCGTCAAGCGAGGCGGCGAGGCGCGAAGAATCCTACCGAAATCCTGCGATGCGACGTCAGCGATCGGCAGCCCGAAGTTGGCGTGATTGGCAACGTTGAATGATTCTGCACGGAACTGGGCGTGGAGACGCTCGGTCACAGTCAGGCTCTTCATCACCGAGAGATCAACATCGGCGAAGGCCGGCCCGCGGACCGCATTTCGACCCTCATTGCCGAACTGTCCTGCCTGGGTCTGAGGATTCAGCCTCTGGAACGGCGTTGGATCGACCCAGTGATTGACCGTGTGTGGACCATTGTTTGGATCGCCTACGAGATTTGGCCGGCTCGCGAAAAAGCCGGAGATTGGTGGCGCCGATGCCTGAAGCGATACGTTTGCGCTGTCATACACGGTGTATGGTGTCGCCGAATTGGCGCTCGCGATTCCGTTCAGCTGCCATCCGTCCAGCAATGCCTTCTGGAATCCTTGTGTCTTGTGCGCAAAAGGGATCTCCCAACTTGCGCTGGCCGTGAAGCGCTGTCGGGCATCGAAGATAGACGGACCGTGTTCGGCCTTGAGGTCGAATGGATTTTGAGCAAGGTCATTTTCGCCGCTTAGCGGCTTTGCCGAAGCACCCTGCAGGTTCATAGAAGAGAGATAGTCGAGTGTCTTCGAGAGCCAGTACGAGACGTTGAACCCAAGGCCTCCGGCGTACTGTCTGGAGAAGCTCATCTGTCCCGCGTGGTACGTCGAGTTCTGCCCATAGGTGAGCTCGGCGATGGTTGCAAACTGGCAAGGGCCGTTACTGGGAGCGCAATTCGCATAGACTCGCCTGCGGTCTGCATTCTGCGCAGTAGCTCCGGGGCCGTACACCGCGGGATTTGCATCGATATTTCGGGGCAGATGCGTTCCCTTTGTGCCCACGTACCGGACTTCAAGCACATAGCTCTTTGCGAATTCACGCTGGAGGGACAGGTTCCAGTCCTGCGCATTCGATGGACGAGCTTTTGTGTCCATCACAAATGGCGTGGATGGGCTGAGGAAGGTATTCGGCGCCGGTATTGGCACGTTGCTGTATGGAGAGTCGAACTTAAGCCTGGGAGGCGTGATTTGCTCGAACTGCGCCCAGGGCAACGAACTGATCGGACCCTGGGATGTAACGCCTGACCCATTCGCAAATGGATCATAGAAGATACCGTACGAAGAGCGGATAGACCAGCGGCCTTCGCCTGTCGGATCCCAAACAAAGCCAACTCGCGGCATGAAGCCCTTGTAATAGCTGGAAGCAATGCCTTTCGAAACGCCCGGGTCGCCAGGGAACAGCACGCCTGTGGGAGCATTCGGCATCATGTGCGATTGGACGCCGGGAATGAATGCATTGAGGCGATTCCGAGTCTCCGTGTTGGGGTTGATGATCTCGTAGCGCATGCCGTAGTTCAATGCAAATCTGCGTGTGACGCGCCACTCGTCCTGGTAGTACACACCCATATTCCAATTGCGTACGTAGCGCCCGAAGTCTCCGCGGCCCTGATAGAACACAACCGGCGCACCCAAAAGGAGATTCGCGAACGCGTCGTTGGTCGGGAACGAGGAGGCAAAGATGAAGAATGCATTGGGCGCGATCGACTGGAAGAGATTCAACTGGTTGCGCCGGAACTCGCCGCCCACCTTGAGGGAATGGTCCCCATGTATCCATGAGAATCCATCGTGAACTTCGTAAGTATTCTGGACAGAGGTGCGCGGCCCTGTGATGGCTCCTCCGATTGGCGAGTATCCAGAGAGATTGAAAAACGGCGGTCCCTGACCGATGGCAGAAGCAGAGTCGTAGTCAAAGCCCAGACTACGCGGTGGGGTGCGGTTCAGCCGCTCATCAAACAGGAATTGATAGCGAAAGAAAGAAGCCTCAATGGAATTGACCTTCGACTTGGAAAGCAGGTACGTGTTGGAAGCAACGACGGAGTGAGCGATGTAATCATCACGCGTTGGGAATCCCGGAATGTCAGAACCGCGGACAGATACCGGGTTGATGTTGTAGCCGGTGTAATACGAATACCGCCCGAAGTATTGACTTTTGTCAGACTGGTGGAAGTCGAGCCGCATGCCGGTTTGATCGTCATCGTTCGTTCCGACAACAGTCGCGGTGTAGACGGAGGGAGTTACATTGCCAGACGGATAAAGGTTGGCAACGTTAACAGCCACGGGGTCAAAAGCCGCCTGCGGTATCTGATTGTTGGGGAATGGCACTCCTCCCGCAGCAAAGTTGATGAGCGGATGGCCGATCCCCGAGAAATCTCCATGCTTTTCCGCATCGGTCGGGACGGTGGCAGACGTGGTAAGTCCCTGCCGGTTGCGGAAACCCTCGTAGTAGGAGAAGAAGAATAACTTGTCGGTCCGGATCGGTCCGCCCGCCGTCGCTCCAAACTGGTTCTGCTTCAGAGGCTCCACTTCGGGTGAGAAGTAGTTTCTAGTATCCAAAGCGTCGTTTCTGAAGAATTCATACAGCGTGCCGTGGAACTGGTTTCCACCGGCTCTGGTAACGACGCTGGTGGTTGATCCCGTGTTCGCGCCATATTCCGGAGGAGCAGTGTTGGTCAGGATTCGAAATTCCGCAATCGCATCGATCGGTATCTTGAGAGCGAATCCTCCGTCCATGCGGTTCACATTCTGAACGCCGTCTAACAGGAAGTTGTTACCTTCAGGGCGTTGACCATTCACCGCATAGGACTGGCCGGATCGCAGAGAACCGCCCTGAGTGGCCAGACCAGCAGGCAGCGGCGCCACTCCGGTCTGCAGCAGGCCGAGTTGCGCGAAATTGCGCCCGTTGAGAGGCAAGTCGAGCACTTCCCTGCTCTCCACCACTTTCCCGAGGGTGTTGGTGGATGTATCAATGGACGCTGTCGTCGCCGTGACCTCGATCGACTCCTTGACTGAAGCCAGGCTCAGCGGGACATCGATCCGCTTCGTCTGGCTGACAGTGATATCAACCTGAGATTGCAGGAAGTGTCCGAATCCCGGCGCATCCACCGACAAGGAATAGTGGCCCACAGGCAATTGAACAATGCGATACAAGCCGTCGCCATCAGTGGTCTGGTTTCGAGTGGCGTTGGTCTCGATGTTTTTGAGCTGCACGTTGGCATTCGCAACCGGAGAGCCGCTTTTGTCCGTAATCCGCCCCTCAAGCGAGCCGGTTGCGTCCTGCGCATGTGCAGTGCAGATTCCGGATGCTAGAAGGATGATCTGAAAGAAGTAAGCGAGAAGTCGGAGAGAGCAAAGAGACACGTGTCTCCGGGAGCAAAGGGCAGCTTGCATTATTCAGCCTCAAAGTTCGGGAAAGAATCGACTGCGAGCGCACACCTTCACGATGACGAGACATGCTGCCGCTAACCGTAAAGCAAACAGTAGCGACCAATGAAGCCCGCGTCTTCCCTCGATAGTTTGAAGGCCGCATCAACCAATTGGATTACGACAACGTTCAGATTCCTTCACTGGAGTATGTCTCCGAATTGAGGAAACACGAAAGCAAGTTCTGAACGGCAAGCGCTCGACGCACAACCGAATCTCATCCCTCCGATGGAGGCAAGGACTCAGGGTGTATGTCCAAGATGTCTTAGGCAGCGCTCTTTCTCCCGTCAGATCAGACATTCAAGCCGTATCAGAAGCGAGTGCTCGAGGTGTGTTTATGGATCGCCGAGGCTTTTTGTCATCGAATGCGGCATTGTGCGTGGGGATCGCGCTCAGCAAATCGCTGCCCGGCCTTGCTCAGCCCAAACCTGCCGACGGATGGAGAACTTTCGAAGTTGTCACAAACGTCGAACTGAAGAATCACAAAGGAGTCAGTCGGATTTGGCTTCCGACGACGCTGATGCGCGACACGCCCTATCAACAAACACGTTCCAACCGTTTCGTTGCCGAGGGAGGAACTGTCAAGCTGATCCAGAACAAACAAAATGCGCTCGGCATTGTGTCGGCCACATTTGCTCCAAGTGTCAGGCCCAAGCTCACTCTGACCAGCCGTGTTTCGCTGAGAAACTACAGTGTGGATCTGTCAAGTAGCCGAGCGGCGCATCATGCTGCTGCCGGCGAGGAGCTGAGCTACTTCGTTCAGCCCACGCGCTACGTTCCGACAGACGGCATCGTGAAAGCTACCGCGCTCAAAGCCACTGCGGGCGCGACAACAGATACGGAGAAAGCTCGAGCCATTTATGAGTGGGTGGTGAAGAACACGTTTCGGGACCCGAAGGTCCGCGGATGCGGACGAGGCGACATCCGCTTCATGCTGGAGTCGGGAGATATGGGCGGCAAATGTGCGGACTTGAACGCTCTCTATGTAGGTCTTGCCCGCTCGGTGGGCTTGCCGGCTCGCCATGTCTATGGACTGCGGATTGCGAAGTCAGAACTTGGCTACAAGAGCCTCGGTGTTGCCACAGATAAAGCGACCAAGGGCCAGCACTGTCGAGTGGAGGTCTACCTGCGCGAGCATGGGTGGGTGCCGGTCGACCCTGCAGATGTGCGAAAAGTCGTTCTGGAAGAACCTCCCGGGAATCGTCTGCTCAGCGACGAACTTGTTTCGCGAGCGCATGATCGTTTGTTCGGTTCATGGGAGATGAACTGGATGGCCTATAACTATGCGCATGATGTTGAGTTACCCGGCTCATCGTCGAAGCCACTGGTCTATTTCATGTACCCGCAGGCGGAAACATCGGAGAGGCGTGTCGATCCATTTGACCCGGATAATTTCGCGTACGAAATCACCGTCAAGGAAGTTGTTTAGCAAACGCATTAGTCCGATCGGTACCACAACCTCGGCGACTACACCCGGTTCTGCGGCAAATAACGCTTTCAGTCGAACTGCGTGGTGGAGGCTCTCTCCAAGGGCCCGCTTGCGAGTGTGGCATCGCTCGAAACCTCGAGATACTTCAGAATCGGTACCGTAATCGCGGTGGTGATCAGCGCCATGACTACCAGCATGGTGAATAAAGTCGGCGAGAAGACGTGGGCGTTGTAGGCGATATTCAGCACGATCAATTCGACAAGCCCTCGCGTATTCAGCAATGCGCCAAGGGCAAGGGATGATCTCCAGTCCTGCCCCGTAAAGCGGGCTCCAAGGATTGCACCACCCATCTTGCCAACAACCGCCAGCAAGAGAACGAAGCCAGTCCACAGCCATGTCGAAACATCGCTCAGAAGGTCCAGCCGCGTTCGCAGACCTGTAATCGCAAAGAACAGTGGCAGCAGGACAAGCGACAGAATAGTCTCGAGGCGAGTACGAAGTACCTGCTGCCACTGGGGCACACGGGGGAAACACAGGCCCGCCAGGAAAGCGCCGAACAGAGGGTGAACTCCAATGGCATCTGTAACAGCCGCAGAAGCCAGCGCGACTGCGAGCATCAGCCCCAGCAACTCGTGTGACAATGCGTCCCGCGATCGTCGCGCAGCAAGCCAACGTCCAAGCGGCCTGATGATGAAAAACATGACGGCGACATAGGCTGCAAGCCACAGCAAACGGAGATACAGACCGGGGCCATTGCCGTTCACAGCGATAAACGTCATCGCCACGGCCAGCAGCATCCAAGCGGCGACGTCATCCAATGCGGCGCAAAGCAGTGCCGTTGCGCCAAGCGGGCTGGTCTGAAGATTGCGTTCCTCGAGAATCCTGGCGAGCACCGGAAATGCAGTGATGCTCATGGAAACGCCAAAAAAGAGGGCGAATGGAATCTTGCCGATGCCATTCGGCGAGAAACGATTATGAAACAACGGTGCCGATGCGATGGCCAAACTGAAGGGCAGCAGGATACTCGCGAGGCTGGCGAACAGCGCGGTTGTCCTCTGTCGCCGCAGATGCTCAAGATCCAGTTCAGTTCCTACGACAAACAGAAAGAGGATCAGTCCGACGGTACTCAGAGATTCCAATGCACCAAATGAGGTCTGGGGAAAGAGACCGCTGAAGAAATGCGGCGCAATCCTGCCAAATACCGAGGGCCCGATGAGAATGCCACCGAAGATCTCGCCGATGACGCGAGCCTGACCAAGCATGTGCGCGGCACGGCCGCAGGCCATGCTCACGAGCAACACAACAGACATCTGAAAGATAAGAAGGCTCAAGGAATGCTCGGCAAAACTGGCAGTTGTCTCAGAACAACGTGTGGCGAATGAAAGGGGGCCCGTCGATTAGCGAACTGCCGGCGATGGAACCAGACCGCGTCCTGCCATCTGTTTGTTGAAATGGGCACGGTGCGGCGGATTCGATCCATTCGCAGTCTCGATTCCGCGCGTTCCGAAGTACGCCGCAAGATTTCGCGAAACCTCCTCCGCTTGTTCAACCGGAATGAAGTGTCCCGAATCCATCTCAAGCAGTTGCGAATTCACAATCAGATTTGAGGCTCGCTCCGCAAATGATCCCGGCAGGATATCTCTTGAGCCATGGATGACAAGCGTTGGACAATCCAGCTTTCTGAGGATAGAAGGAAACTCCTGAAACACGGTTTCGGGCCTACCCCAGCGCACGAGCTTCATTAGCTTCCAGGGGCCTGTGGTGCCTGAAAACGTCTCGTAGAAGCTGGACCTCTGCGATGCGTTTTTCGAATGCGGTATGGCGCGCCTCATCGCGATCCGCCAGAAAATCGTATGCACCAGAGGCGCCAGACATTCGCCAAGAAACGGTTTGCGCAGCATTTCGAGAAGGAAGAATGGCTCCAGGTCAGGAAACAGGGCGGGCGAAAGAAGAGCCATGCAGCCAACACGCTTGCGGAACAAATTGGCATACTGAACCGCCACCGCACAACCCCCATCGTGTCCTACCACGTGCCAACGTTGCACTTGATGACGTTCACGAACCTGCTCGATTTGCTCTGCAACTTTGGCGAAATAGGACTGGCTGTAAGGCAAGAATGGAGTTCCACCCATTCCGGGCAGATCGATAACGAAGCAGCGGAAGTGCCGGGAAAGGTCGCGCACAACGCCGTCCCAGAGCCGCCCGTTTGTGGGCATGCCATGAATGAGCAGGACGGCCTCGCCCTTTCCGCGCACGTTACACCGCATACATTTGCTCCGCTGTGGGCGCCGAAACCTGACGCGATGCATTCGCCTGTCCCGGAGCAAAAAGACGTCCGACTCGGAAGGCAAGCCAAGTGACGAACCGAATCGCATCCATAATCGACGAGATCGCCAGGGTCCGAATCAGCGAGTGGCCAGGCCGCACACGCGTATAGACCAGGTTCATCAGCCAGGCAGGGACCGTGTAGATGCGCGCCGTACCAAAGAGGCTCAGGCGATCACGCAGTGCTGGCTGGTAGAACAGCTTCTCGATGAGACTGTTGAAATACAAACCGACGGAAGAGACACGCAGGCTGTAGATTGCGCGTGCGGCCGCAGAAATTGTCCCGCGATGGCGATACCGGCGAATCAGCTCGGTGGCTTCTGCGGCATGCCGAAGCGCGGCGGTTACGCCATTGCCGGTAATCGGATCTGATTGAGAGGCGGCCTCGCCGATGATTACCCAGTTCGTTCCGCATACGCCTTTGTAGGTGCGGCAAAGGAAGGTGGTCGTGGAGACTTCAGGCGCAGCGCCTTGGCCTACGATTTCCCTGAGCCGCGAGAAGGTTCGGCACTGATGAACGAAGATGTCCTGGGTTCGCATCCCGTCCGCGCGTTGTGCTTTCACACTCGAACCAGGAGCGATATAACCAACGCTGCTCACACCCGGCCGAATCGGGATTTCCCAGATCCATTCCATATATTCGCCTGGGCGGCCAGCCATATAGAGTGTGGTTCCCTCGACCCATTCTTCTGTCGGTATATGCGACCAGATCGCAACCTTTCTTGGTCCATACGCAACCGACTCAAGGTCGAAACGTTTTCCCAGCAGACTCGCATCGGAACCGGACGCATCGATGAACCATGAGGCGCGGACAAAAGTGCCTTGCGCAGTGCGCAGGCCGAGAACACGCCGCGTCCGCGAGTTGTGCTCATCGAGAACGCACAAGTCGGCCACCCGCTCGTTTAGAGTAGTGACGCCGAGCCGGTCAGCCGTCTTGCGCAGACAAGAATCGGTACGGTCCCGGTCGAGATGAAGGGTGCGAACTTCCACGTTCCACGGAGACTCAGAGAGCCACTCGCCAGGCAGGAACTCCTTCTCTTCGCAGTCGGGGAGTGTGACCGTTATATGACGTTTCCAAGTGGCGGCTTCGCTGGAGACCAGTTCCTGCATTGACAGCCCGAGGCTTGCGAATAGATCGGGAGCCGACCAGTCAAGAGATTCACCAACCACGTTTCGAATTTCCTTCCGCTGCTCAATGCAGATGACACGGAATCCATTTCGAGCAAGGTGGATGGCTGCTGCGATGCCCGAAAGACCGCCTCCGATCACGACAGCATCGGTTTGGACGATACATTTTTCCTGCAGCGGGTCGGGCATGAAGACTCGTTCGATAGTGAAATGAACTGCGGACGGAGAAGATATTTGCACCGAGTCCCAGGATCGGGACGCAAATGTATCCGCAACTTTAACGAATGCAATAGGAAAGCGGCATCGATCAAAAGGTGGAGATAGATTCTGGCGGAACTAAGCTACCTCTTCCAGATCGCGAAGATCGCGATCGTGGGTCTCGTACCCAAGAGCGGAAAGCAGCACAATAGCCAGCAGACAAGGGATCGCTACAGCGCCCGCTGCCACGCCGAGCGCCGGAACCAGCGCCAGTGTACCGAGACCCTGTGCCAGCAGGCCGCCACCCTTGCTGAAACCTGCGACCCACCCGGTGGCACGACCCCTCACCCTAAGTGGATAGCTTTCCGCGGAGTACGGCAGAAGCACTGAGATGATTCCGCTGGTGCCGACCATCAACAGCACCACGGGAAGTACGGGGCTGGAAAGGAACGGCGCATTTTTCAGATCCCGCAAGAGAATCGCAATCAGCCCGAGGGTGGTCACTCCGACCGTCAGCACCAGCGTCCTCTTCGTGCTCCAGATGCTGTAAAGCCAAGACACCAACACTACCGTAGGCGCTGCTATCAATGACGAGCGCGCGATGAGTTCGCTGGCGGCGCCGACACTGCGACCTTCGCGCATCAGACTTCCCGGCAGCCAGAGCAGCACCCCAAAATTCACGAATCCTACGCACAAAGCGGTAAGCGTCAGCGCAAAGGTCAGTCCCAGCAATTTGCGGCTTCTTACTGCGGGGATCGTAGCATCGGGCCGATATGAAGAGGCTCTGGCGGGCAGTTGTTCCATCGAGATACCGAAGCGCGCCAGGGTTTCGCGTGCCTCCTGCATACGCCCCATGCTTTGCAGAAACCTCGCCGACTCCTGCAACAGCGGGCTGACGGCGATGAGAATCAGGGCCAGCGGCAAATTGATGAGCCACATAATCCGCCAGCCGAAAAAGGGCTGCAGCCAGGCCGACAAGGCACTGGTCGCGAAATAGCCGCCAATCGCTCCGATGCCGCCAACCAGCACCAGGCACCAGCCGCGGTGCCGAGTAGGCATGATCTCCGCTAGCAGCGCGTATGCAACGGGAAGCATGCCGCCGGCGCCCACTCCCATCAGGAAGCACATGAAAATATTCCATGCAAACGATGGCATCGATCCGCAGATCGAGGTCCCCATAAAGACCACAGACGCCAGCAGAATGGTCGCCCTTCGGCCGTATAAATCTGCGAGGACACCCCAGATAAAAGAGCCCACCGTGGTCCCGAGTAACGCGACGAAAGGCAACACAGCCACAGCGGAGGCGCGGAGGCCATACTCGAACCCCATCCCGGGAACCACAAAGCCCAGCGTCGCGGGCTTCATGACGTCGATGATTAACGCCGTAGCCAGGATGATGATCTGCACCCAGTGCGCGCGCGTCAGTGGCGCGTCTTCGGGCGGCGCGATCTCGTCGATCTGAACGTCATGCGTCCTGCGCGGAGGTAGTAAGCCGTAGGCGGTTGCGCAGGTCCCTCCGATGATCAGCCCCATGCCGACGAGCATGCCTGTGTCCATCGGCATACCGGCAAGCTTGTAGTGAACAGCGCGGCCCATTAGGAACATCGGAACGTGTAGCAGGACGCCAGCGGTGACCGCGACGCAACCAGCCCAGAAGGCGAACGCATGTCGTGCATCTGCAAACAGTGAAGCCTTCTGAGGCAACTCTCTCTCCTGGCCTGATCTTCTAGGTGATTCCCGCGCGATCGGTAGATTACCTGGTCGAGAGCTATTTCGGAGTCAATCCTGTGCCCCAGATTCCAGCGCTGCTGGCACGTAGTCCTTGATCCGGCTCATGAGCCAATCGAGTGATCCGCAGATCAGCAGCGTTCCGGCAGAAACAACAAGCACCGTGCGCGATATCGGCACAATCGCCACTGTACTGACCAGTTCGAGAGCGATCAGGCAAAGCAGAAGATTCACGATGGATCGTCGACTCATATAGGAACAGACAAGAGCCCCGAGGGGAGCCCCTACCGCGACGATGGGAACTGCGGCAAGCCAGTAGCCCATCACGGTCGGCGAGAAATCTCTAAGCCAGAAGAGGTGAAGGAGGAAGCCCGGAATCGTCGCCATCGTCATGAGGATCACGCTGGTCGGAGTCGCGATTTTCTCGTTGATGCGGAAGAGCAGCACCATCACCATAAACGTGACGGAGTTTGCGCCCGATCCGACAAGCGCACTTACGATTCCGCCCAGAAACCCTGCAGCAATCAGGATCACGCGTTCCTGATTGCCGAACCGGGGGAGCTGTAGATTTCGATTTTCTCCGCCCTCTCGATTCAGGAGCAGGAGCGCAATGCCAATGCTGGTAACGAGTACTGTGAATGACGTCCGCACAATAACCGGCGATATAAACGGAGCGATCCATCTCGCACCGAGGACGACGCCGGCGATAGCCGGAATACCGGCAAAGATAACCGCTCTGCGTTCGATCGGGATCTTGAGGAAGAGAATACTTAAGGTCGCTGTGCCCATTCCGACACTCTGAATTGCGAGCGAGAAGTTACGAGCGTCGTAAGGGGAGATATGCAGCAATTTGGTGAAAACAGGAAACGCAACTGCTCCACCTCCTCCGCTGGTCCCGCCCCCGATCAAAGAGCCGAAGACCATCGTCAACCCAATTCTCCAGTCGACGATCAGATGATGGATGGCACTCGTTCCGCCAAGGAGAAGCCAAGCCGCCCACGTAAACAGGGCCAGCACCAAATTAATCCGGAAAGACCGCAATCCCCACCACGGCGCGCCTGTTGGTGCACTGGCTGTCACGGGGATGATCGCAGGAAGCAATTTGTATGTTTTCCTCGTGCCCTGGGGATGTTGAAGAAGCAGGAGAACTGCTTGCTGCATCATCCCGGACGAAGAATGAGTCTGACATCCACCAAACGATGGAGGACCAATCGAGGAAGAGCTTACCCCTGCGCTTCAGGTCGACCAGCCAAGGCCTCCGCTTTCTTCCGTTCTTGCCAATAGATGGCCCAGTCGAACGAAAGATAATGAAAAATCGGACAAGGTCCCCGAGCCAGCAGGCGCTGACCGCGAATCGGTACTCATAAGTCGGCGAGTGTTTAGCGGTTCGGCCGGAGATCGGCCGCCGGAGAAAACTGTCGCGATGCCGTCGCAGGGTACTTTATTCGATCTAGAAATCACTCCCGATGAAGGCTTTAACGAAATTCGAACTGAACTATTCGCAGCGTAGAGCGGTCATGGGATCAATACGTGTGGCGCGGCGGGCCGGGATGATGCAGGCAAGCGCAGCGACGACAATGAGAACGAGCGATACTGTCAGGATCATGAACGGATCGCGCGTTCCAGTCTCGATCCATCGCCCGATCAGCCGATTGAGACCGAGACTTAGAGCGAGTCCCACAGCGATTCCAATTCCGACGCTAGTTCCGGCGGAGAAGCCGACGAGGCGCAGCACGTCGCGGCGGCGCGCTCCGAGAGCGACGCGTACGCCGAGCTCGCTCGTCCGTTGCAGGACGGTGTAAGAGACGACGCTATAGAGGCCAACTGCAGCGAGAGAGAGCCCCAGAAAGGCAAATGCTCCGAAGAGGATCGAAATGAGTCGTCCGCGTTCAAATTCCGGTTCATGCTGGATCCAGCCCTGAAGGTCGCGGATCTCTCCTCCCACCTGCTGGTCAGGATCAATAGTTGCGATCTGCTGTCGAATACTGTGGAGCTGCGCAAGGGGCTCGCCCTGGGTGCGAACCAGGACCTGCGTGAAGGGAGGCATCACCAGCGTGTAAGGCGCGTACATCGCCGGCGCGACTGGCTTGTCTAGCCCGTCATCCACCGAATCGTTCACGACACCGATGATCTGCAGCCACCCTGTAATTCCCTTTGCGGCTAACAGCATGGGAGGAAGTGTTGCGAACCGGGGCACGCGCAGCGAACGCCCCACGGCATCTTCGCCCGCAAGGTAGTGGCGCACGAATGCCTGATTCACGAGGACCAGAGTAGCTCCACGCGCGATCTCGGCCTGATCCCAGACGCGTCCGGTGCGGAACGGAATCCGCAATGTGGAGAAGTATTCGGGGCTGACGAACTCAACGTGCGCCTCCTGGGTTTGAGCGGCGGGCTTACCCAGGATTTCAACGGGAAGCGTAAACCCGCTGTTGGGCGGAGTGGCATTTGTGGAGATTCCGGCAGAAAGGACACCGGGGGTTGCCGCGATCTTGTCCCTGAGTTGGGCGATGAATTGGGCGCGATCTGTCCATGTCGTATGAGCGGTTTCCCCAATGGGAATGATCACGGACATCGTATTCTGCGGCTCATAGCCCAGCGGAATGTTGTTCATTCGAACAAAGCTCTGAATTGCCGCGCCGGCTGCCGTCATCAACAGGAGAGTGAGAGCGATCTGACCCGCGATAAGAGCGGTGTGTATGCGCCTTCCCTTAACGCTTCCAGTGAGGCGGCGAGTACCCGCAGCCATCACCTGGCTGATCTCAGGTCGCGACGATTGCAGCGCGGGAAAGAGTCCGAACACAATCCCGCTGAGGAGCGCGAGGCCCACGCTGAAAAATAGAACAGGCAGGTTGATGTGGAAGTCGGCTTCGTAGGGATACGAGTGATCCGGAAGCCTGGGAACAATGAACCGGATCGACTGATAAGCGACCAGAACTCCCAACCCAGCTCCAATACCAGACAACAGAAGCGCCTCGGTGAGAAGTTGGCGCACGATCCGAATATGGCTCGCGCCAACGGCGGAGCGGATAGCAAACTCATGTTGTCGGGCCGCGCTGCGCGCAAGGAGGAGAATTGAGACATTGCCGCACCCAATCGCGAGCAGCAACGCGACCGCCCCAAAAAGCAGGTACATTGTCTTCTTCAGATCGCGGGTGTAGGTATCCGCCATCCCGCGCACGCTGATTTTGAATTGCTTCGGAAAGACGTTCGGCGTTTGTTTATCGAACTGCTGAAAAAGAGGAGTGAATTCAGCAGCGGCAGAATCGAAACTGACGCCCGGCTTCAACTTGATCTCGGGACCGTACCGATGCGTCTGGTCTGATTCCATTTTTAGCGGGACGTAAACGTCTCCGTCTCTCCAGGTAAAGCGCACCGGCATCACGCCCAGGATCACGTAGGTCTTGTGGTTGAGTTGGATAGTTTTTCCAACAATCGTGGGGTCGCCCCGGTAATGCCTCTGCCAGAACTTGTAGCTCAAAACCGCGACAGGCTGGGGATCTTGCCCATCCGGAGCATCGGCCGGCATGATGTACCGCCCAAGAAGAGGTGTCAGTCCTAGAAACTGAAAGTGGGATCCCGACATCTCGTCAACGATCACGTCGTCGGGAATGTCGCTGCCCGTCACTGTCCGGTTCGTATAGTTGGAGACGGCTACATCTTCCACCGCATGGGTCTGACGCAATTGCCGAATCTGCGGACCGGTGAGGTCCCAGGTTCCTTCATGCCCGGCATTGTCCGTGATCCAGACATCGCAGATCCGCTCGATCCCGGCATAGGGCCAGGGGTGAAGCACAGCGTCATAAAGAATGCTGTAGACCGCAACCGTGGCGCCAATGCCAAGCGTGAGCGAAAGGACGGCGGTGACAGAGAAGGCAGGGTTGCGGATGATTTGCCGGAATGCGAAGCGGATATCTTGGAGTACGACTTGCATGAGCGCCTCCGGCTGATTGGGAAAAAGGGGCTCCGGGTATAACAGTGTCAGCATTTCGGCTGCCAAGTCTTTTGGTTCGGCCCGATTGATCGTCCACTAGACGCGTCGCGCCGGAGAACGCTCGTATCCGGTGCATGGATCTCAGGTTATGGCGAAAGAGAAGGCGAGGCACAGTCGGAATTTTACTGAGGATCAGCGCATGTCTCCTCAGGTTTAATGTACGTGA
>Ga0207695_10007014_pt1 | contig 14454 bp, 11 predicted proteins | sample KBSC54metaG_FD_184354 | JGI IMG/M metagenome (GOLD analysis project Ga0207695, IMG submission 184354) | Corn rhizosphere microbial communities from Kellogg Biological Station, Michigan, USA - KBS C5-4 metaG (SPAdes) (version 2) | ecosystem: Host-associated > Plants > Roots > Rhizosphere > Soil... | reverse complement strand
ATCTGGGCCACGGCGTTCTGCGTGAACCTGCGCTTCGTCATCTTCAGTGCCGGGTGGCGCCCGTACCTGCGGTCGCTGCCGCGCGCGCAGCGGCTGTTCGTCGCGTACTTCACGGTCGACTTCACCCACATCGCGTTCATGCGCCGGTTCCCGCAGCCCGGCGACGTGCGCGCACAGCTGGCCTATCTGGCCGGCAACATCGTCGTGAGCTGGATCGCGTGGCAGGCGATGACCGTCCTCGGCGTCGTGCTGGCCGACGTGATCCCCGAGCGCTGGGGGCTGGGCTTCGCCGGCACGCTCGCGCTGCTGGGCATCACGGCATCGCTGCTGGTGGATCGCGCCACCTGGACCGCGGCCGCCGTGGCGGCCTGCGCCGCCTTCGCCGCCTTCGCGCTGCCGTTCCACCTGAACATCGTCGTCGCCATCGCCGCGGCGATGGCCGTCGGGGTGCTCATCGACCAGTTCGCGCCGCCGCGCCCTGCCGCGGCCGCGTCGGAGGATGCGGCATGAGCCCGTGGACGAGCGCCGCCGCGATCGCCGGCCTCACGGTGGTCAGCATCGTGACGCGCGGCTTCTTCGTGATCCCCGACCGCGAGGTGCCGATCCCGGGCTGGCTGCGCGAGGCCCTGCGCTACGCGCCGCTCGCCGCGCTGGTGGCGGTGATCGTCCCCGAGATCGCGATGACCGACGGCCATCTCGTCGGCACCTGGAAGGACGCCCGGCTCTACGCCGCCGCGGCCGGCGTCCTCGTGTTCGTCACCACCCGCAGCCTGCTCGGAACGATACTCGCGGGTACGGCGGTGCTGCTGGCCCTGCGACTCGGGCTGAACTGGTGACGGCCGGCCCCCATCCCCTTTTCTTCATCTGACTGCGTGAATGCCATGAAAGTGATCCGTTTCTCCGACCTCGCCGCGGCTGGCCTTGCCAAGGGCAAGCGCGTGTTCATCCGCGCCGACCTCAACGTGCCGCAGGACGACGCCGGCAACATCACCGAGGACACGCGCATCCGTGCCTCGGTGCCTTGCATCCGCATGGCGCTCGACGCCGGCGCGGCCGTGATGGTGACGAGCCACCTGGGCCGCCCGACCGAGGGCGAGTTCAAGCCCGAGGACTCGCTGGCGCCGGTCGGCAGGCGCCTGGCCGAGCTGCTGGGACGCGACGTGCCGCTGGTCGCCAACTGGGTCGACGGCGTGGACATCGAGCCCGGCAGCGTCGTGCTGCTGGAGAACTGCCGCGTCAACAAGGGCGAGAAGAAGAACAGCCCCGAGCTGGCGAAGAAGATGGCCGCGCTGTGCGACATCTTCGTCAACGACGCGTTCGGCACCGCGCACCGCGCCGAGGGCACCACCTACGGCATCGCCGAGTACGCGCCCGTGGCGTGTGCCGGCCCGCTGCTGGCCGCCGAGATCGACGCCATCACGAAGGCGCTGGCCAGCCCGAAGCGCCCGCTGGTGGCCATCGTGGCCGGCAGCAAGGTGTCCACCAAGCTGACCATCCTGCAGTCGCTGTCCGAGAAGGTGGACGGCCTCATCGTGGGCGGCGGCATCGCCAACACCTTCATGCTGGCCGCCGGCCTGAAGATCGGCAAGAGCCTGGCCGAGGCCGACCTGGTGGGCGAAGCCAAGGCGGTCATCGCCAAGATGCAGGCGCGCGGCGCGGCAGTGCCGATCCCGACGGACGTCGTGGTCGCCAAGAGGTTCGCGGCGGATGCCGAGGCCACGGTCAAGGCCGCCACCGACGTCGCCGACGACGACCTGATCCTGGACATCGGCCCGCAGACGGCCGCGAAGCTGGCCGAGCAGCTCAAGGCGGCCGGCACCATCGTCTGGAACGGCCCGGTGGGCGTGTTCGAGTTCGATGCGTTCGCGCACGGCACCGAGACCATCGCGCGCGCCATCGCGGCCAGCGACGCGTTCAGCATCGCCGGCGGCGGCGACACGCTCGCCGCGATCGCCAAGTACGGCATCGACAAGGACGTCGGCTACATCTCGACCGGCGGCGGTGCGTTCCTGGAGATCCTGGAAGGCAAGAAGCTGCCCGCCTTCGAGATCCTGGAGAAACGGGCGGCCTGAGCCCGGTAGCACGAAGGCCCGGCGGCGGCTTGGCGGCGCCGCGCCCGCCGCGTCGTCCACGGGGGCGTTCTTGACCCTGGAACGCGGCGCGGCGATGCTGTAATCAGGATGTAACCCGGCCCCGGACGGCGCGCCCATAATCGCGTTATCCAGTTACTCGCAGCAGTGGCGCCCAGCGCCCAGGAGACAGCTCGCATGATCCGCGGAACCAAGATCGTCGCCACCCTCGGCCCCGCCACCAGCGACCCGGAGGTGCTCGAGCGCCTGATCCGCGCGGGGGTCGACGTCGTGCGCCTGAACTTCAGCCACGGCAAGGCCCAGGACCACATCGACCGCGCGAACATGGTGCGCGAGATCGCGCAGAAGGTGGGCCGCACCGTCGCGCTGATGGCCGACCTGCAAGGCCCCAAGATCCGCGTCGGCAAGTTCGTCGACGGCAAGGTGCAGCTGGTCAAGGGCGAGCGCTTCGTGCTCGACGCGTCGCGTACCGAGCCGGGCGACATCGATGGCGTCGGCCTGGACTACAAGGAACTGCCGCGCGACGTGAAGCCGGGCGACATGTTGCTGCTCAACGACGGCCTGATCGTGCTGACCGTCGAGGAGGTCAAGGGCGACAAGGTGCACACCATCGTCAAGGTCGAGGGCGAGCTGTCCAACAACAAGGGCATCAACAAGCAGGGCGGCGGGCTGACCGCGCCGGCGTTGACGGCCAAGGACATGGACGACATCCGCACCGCCGCGAGCTTTCGCTGCGACTACCTGGCGGTGAGCTTCCCGAAGAACGCCACCGACATGGAGATGGCGCGCCAGCTGGCCAACGTGGCCGGCGAGAGCCAGCGCCACAAGCCGGCGATGATCGCCAAGATCGAGCGCACCGAGGCCATTCCCAACCTCGAATCCATCCTCAAGGCCAGCGACGGCATCATGGTGGCGCGCGGCGACCTGGCGGTGGAGGTCGGCAACGCGTCGGTGCCCGCGCTGCAGAAGCGCATGATCCGCATGGCGCGCGAGATGGACAAGGTCGTCATCACCGCCACGCAGATGATGGAGAGCATGATCCTCGCGCCGGTGCCCACGCGCGCCGAGGTCAGCGACGTCGCCAACGCGGTGCTGGACGGCACCGACGCCGTGATGCTCAGCGCCGAGACGGCCGCCGGCCGCTACCCGATCGAGACGGTCGAGACGATGGCCGCCATCGCACTGGAAGCCGAGCGCGCGGAGGAAGTGCAGCCCATCGAGGCCGGCTTCCTGAACAAGAAGTTCGGCCGCATCGACCAGTCGATCGCCGCCGGTGCGCTGTTCACCGCGCAGCACCTGGGCTGCAAGGCCATCGTGGCGCTGACCGAGTCGGGCTCGACCGCGCTGTGGATCAGCCGCCAGCGCACCAGCGTGCCCATCTTCGCGCTGACGTCGCAGCCCAACTCGCTGCGCCGCATGGCGCTGTACCGCAATGTCACGCCGCTGATGATGCAGTCGTTCGAGGATCGCGACACCGCGCTGGCCGAGGCCGAGCGCCTGCTGACCGCGCAGGGCGTGCTGCGCCCGGGCGACACCTACGCCATCACCTGCGGCGAGCCGATGGGCTACCCGGGCGGCACGAACATGCTCAAGATCTGCCGGGTGGCGTGAGCCCCCACGCTCGCTCGCGCTCGCTGCCCCCCGAGGGGGCCGGCCGCGAGTCGCCCGGCAGAGCCGGATCGACCGCTCCCCTTGAGTTTTTCTTGATGCATGCGAGCGGCAACGCCGGCGAGGTTTCCGGCCGGCGTTGCCGCTTCGTTCAATGCGCCAAGCTCTTGAGGAGTCTCTCGACGCGGGCGCTGGCCTTGGTCGGCTGCAGCGCGACCTGCGGGTGCGCCTTGGCGTAGACGCGGAAGACCTCGTCGATGAAGCTGGGGCCGACATCGTCGACGCCGTCGAAGTCGAGTTCGGCGGTGGCGAACAGCTCCAGGCGCGAGACGACCCAGCGGGCCTGCGCGCGCGAGTCCAGCGACAGGCCGTTGTCGGTCAGCAGGCGCAGCGGCACCTGCGTGCGGCTGAAGTCCAGCGGCGCGTCGTCGGAGCCGAACGCGCTGTAGGCGTCGGTGGGGCGCACCGTCGAATCGAGCGCCAGGCTCACGAACACGGTCGTACCGGTGCGGTTGAGCGGATGGCTGCGGAACTGCACCGACTCGCCGCGGTGGCGCCATTGCAGCACCTGCCCGTTGGACTGCAGGTTCATGGCGTCGACCATGCGCGCGACGAAGAACAGGCCGCGGCCGCCGTGGCATTCGGGCTGCGTCGTCAGGCGGCCCTTGGAGATCTCGAGCGCGGCGCGCTGGGCGTCGGGCAGGTCGGCCTTGGCGGCCAACTGATTGAACACGCCCAGGCCGTCGTCGCCGATCAGGATGTGCAGGTGCGTCGGCGTCTGGCGCACGGAGACCGTCACGCGGGTCGCCATCGCATGGTCGATCGCGTTGTTCAGCAATTCGCCGAACACGTGCTGCGCGATGCGCGCGACGGCCGGGCTCAGCTGCAGCACCGGGTGGACGTCGCGCAGCCATGGCGTGTGCTCGTCAAGCCCGGCGGTCGCGTATTCGTTGGTGACCTCGCGCTGCACGCCCGGCTTGAAGTGCGGCCGCGTGATGCCGGTGCGCTCGAGCCAGCCGCTGTCGACCAGGCGCTTGAGCTGCTTGCTCATCGTGCCGCGCGACACGGAGTGGCGTTTCGCCAGCATCGGGCCGAGGTCGGTCGGGTGGGCCAGGGCGTCGGCGGTGATCGTGCGGGTCAGGGTTGCGAGTTCGAGGCGTGCCATCTCAGGTCTCCGGGGCCGTTCCGGACGGACGGCGCTCTCGGCAGAGTTTCCCGGACCGGTCCCGCGGGAAGCCGTCGAACAAGGCTGGGAAACCGGGCGAATTCGCAATGCAGCGAGGCGGCTTCTTGCGCCGGGTCGGCCCCGGCGACCGCGGCAGGACAAGCCGTGTCGCCGTTCAGGCCGGCTTGGCCACGCCCGCGGCTTCGAATAGCACGTCTTCGAGCGCCCGCACCGGCGCCTGGTCGAAGAACAGCGCGTGGCGGCGCCGGGCGATCTCGTGCTCCAGGTGGGCACGCCAGGGCTCGTCGTCGGCCAGCCGCAGCGCGATCGCGGCGAACGCCTCGGGAGTCGTGGCGACCAGCTCGTCCAGCCCGAGGTGACGCAGCGGCCCGCTGGCCAGCCGGCCACGCATGAACGAGCCCTCGAACGCGACGACCGGCAGGGCGCACTCCAGTGCCTGCACGGCGGTGTTGAAGCCGGAGAATCCGAGCGTGTCCAGCAGCGCCGTCGAGCTGCGCATCAAGCGATAGAAGCGCCCGCGGTCGAGCGTGGGCACCCAGGCCACTGTGCGGTCGTAGTCGACGCCGGCTTTGCTGAACGCCTGGCGCATGCGCTGCTCGACCTGGCGCGACATCGCCGGGCGGGGGCTGAGGAAGAACACGAGGCGGCCGCGGCCCCGTGACTGCAGGCCCTTGGCGATCGCCACGAGCGCGGCGTCGCCTTGGGGGGTGTACTTGAACGGCGTGCCGGCGCACAGCAGCAGCGGCTCGTCGGAGTTCAAGCCCAACCCCCCGAGGTCCGGCGCGGCCACCTCCGGCTGCAACGGTTGCAGGCATACGCCGAGGTGGGGCAGGGCGACCAGCTTCTCGGCGTAGTGGCTGGCGGCGCCTTCCGGCTCGAGCGCCTGCGCGGACAGGAACAGGTCCATCGTCGGCAGGGCGCTGGTCAGCGGCTGGCCCCAGGCCACGGCCTGCACCGGCGCGAGGCGCATCGCCGCCAGCCGCGCGGTGAGCGGGTGCATGCCGATCTCGGGGTAGATCAGCACGTCGAGCCGGGCCTCGGTGATCGCGGCGGCCCATCCGGCCAGGGTCGTCGGCGTGTCGACGAAGGAGGCCGCGTCGCGCCGGGCGCGGGCGGTCTCGTCGTCGCTGGCGCGTTCGAGCTTGAAGACCGTCAGCTCGATGCGGGCGCGGTCCAAGTGCTTGACCCAGCCTTGCGTGATGGCATTCCACACGGAGTGGTCGCGCACCTGGGCGGCGGCGATGCCCACGCGCAGCCTGCGCGCGCCGGACGGGCCCGCGCGTGACGCGTGCGCGGGCGGCGCCGCGGCGGCGGTGGCCATCACGCGCGCCGCGAGCTTGCCGTAGGGCTGCAGCAGCGGGCGCGCATCGACGGGGTGGTAGGCGAGGTAGAACGGCTGCGCGCTGCCGACGGCCGGCGCGCCGACGGCGGCGCGGGCCGGCGTGAACCACGCGTCGAGCTCGCCCAGCGCGCGCGTGAAGGCCTTGCGCGACGCCTCCATCTGCGCTGCGTCCTCGTAGACCGGGCGCAGATGCGACATCGCGAGGGCGAAGCGGGCGCGTGCGTTCAGCGGATCGAGTTCGACGGCCCGCGCGAACTGCTTCGTGGCGGCCGCTGCGTCGCCCGCGCCCAACAGCGCGTTGCCGTAGCCGAGGAACGTGGTCGCGTCCGCGCCCGGCGCTGCTGCGGCGCGCGCATAGAGTCCGGCGGCGTCCTCCATGTTGCCGAGCGCGAACTGCGCGGACGCCTGCATCGCGAGTGCGGCGCTGCTGCCGGGGTGCGCCTGGCCGAATGCCTGGCCCTGCAGCAGCGCCTCCTCGTCGCGGCCGCCGTCCACCAGCGTGCCCACCAGCGCCTCGTGCGCCGCGGCCAGCGACGGGTCGAGCCGGAGCGCCTCGCGCAGGTGCGTGAGCGCGAGGTCGATCTCGCCCTGCTCGCGCAGGAACACGCCGAAGTTGTGGTGCGCCACGGCGTCGCGCGGAGCGCCGCGCACGCCGGCGTCGAACGCGGTGCGCGCGGCAGCGCGGTCGCCGAGCGCGGCCAGCGCGCGGCCGCGTGCGCCGTGCGCCGGCGCGGCGGGCTCGAGTGCCAGCGACTGGTCGGCCGCTTCCAGCGCGCGACTCGGGTTGCCGGCCAGCCCGCTGGCGATCGACAGGTTCAGCCAGGCGCGGGCGTCGCGCGGGCGCGCCTTCACGCTGGCCTCGAAGATGGCGACGGCGCCGCGGCCGTCGCCCGTCTCCAGCAGCGAGGCGCCCAGCAGGTTGGCAATTTCCGCCGACCTCGGACTGGCGCTGTACGCGCGCTTGAGCGGCGGCACCGACTCGGCGAGGCGCCCGAGCTGGCGCAGCGCGTTGCCGAGGTTGGACTGGGCGTCGGCCAACGTGGGCTGCGCCTTGGCTGCGCGCTCGAAATACTCGCGCGCCTCGTCGAGCCGGCGCGCGCGCAGGAATACGGTGCCCAGATTGTTCAGCGCGGCCGCGTCCTTGGGCTTGCTCGCGAGCGCCTGGGTGATCTGCCGCTCCGCCGTGGCGAGGTCGCCGCGCTGTAGCGCGATCACGCCCAGCAGGTGCGTGGCGTCGAACTGGCCCGGGAACTGCTGCAGGAGCTTCTGGTAGGCCGCGGCGGCCTCATCCAGGCGGCCTGCCTGGTGCAGCGCCACGGCCTGGTTCAGCTGGGCCGTTGCAGGCGAGGCGGCCGCGTGCGAGGACGGGCGCGGCATCAGATCTGGCGGTTGGAGCTGGCGGCCGCCACGACGCTGGCCAGCGCATAGGCGAGGCCGTCGACGAAGGCCTTCGGGTACTTCGCTTCCAGCAGCGACCACTTCATCCGGTTGGCGATGCGAGCCTTCTGATACAGGTTGGGCTTCTCGCGCTGGACGAAGTCCTTGGCGTGGCGCAGCAGCAGGTCGTGCGACTTGGCGAGCTGTTCCTCGGCCTTGTTCGGGCCGGCGACGCGGTCCTCGAGCCTGGCGGGCGGGACGCGCTTGACGAGATCCGCGACCTCGGCGTCGACGAAAGAATCGACCTTGCTTGTATCGAACCAGGAAAAGACCATCGGAAACCTGTCGTTGCGATTGCGAACCAGTCGCGATTATGCGGTCCGGTACCCGAGCTTCTAGAATGGGCAAGTTACGGCGCAGTTACATCACCGCGCCGCCGGAATTCGTGGCACCGTCGGGATCGTGAGCGGGAGACAGCTCACGGCACGGTTGCCGAAACGCCATTTGCAACATCCTTCAAAGGACTTCCCATGCCCGTCGTTTCCATGCGCCAACTGCTGGACCACGCAGCCGAGAACGGCTACGGGATCCCGGCGTTCAACGTCAACAACCTGGAGCAGGTGCAGGCCGTGATGTCGGCCGCCGCCGAAGTCGGCGCCCCCGTGATCCTGCAGGCGTCCGCCGGCGCCCGCAAGTACGCCGGCGAGCCCTTCATCAAGCACCTGATCCAGGCCGCCACCGAGAGCTGGCCGCAGATCCCGCTGGTGATGCACCAGGACCACGGCCAGAACCCCGAGGTCTGCCGCGGCGCGATGGACCTCGGCTTCAGCTCGGTGATGATGGACGGCTCGCTGCAGGCCGACGGCAAGACGATCGCCAGCTACGACTACAACGTCGACGTCACGCGCAGCGTCGTCGAGATGGCGCACGCCCGCGGCATCACGGTCGAGGGCGAGCTCGGCTGCCTCGGCTCGCTGGAGACGATGCGCGGCGACAAGGAGGACGGCCACGGCACCGACGCCACGATGACGCGCGACCAGCTCCTCACCGACCCGGAGCAGGCCGCCGACTTCGTCAAGAAGACGCAGCTCGACGCGCTGGCCATCGCCATCGGCACCAGCCACGGCGCCTACAAGTTCACGCGCAAGCCCACGGGCGACATCCTCGCCATCGACCGCATCAAGGAGATCCACCGCCGCATCCCGACCACCCACCTGGTGATGCACGGCTCGTCCTCGGTGCCGCAGGAGCTGCTGGCGATCATCCGCCAGTTCGGCGGCGACATGAAGGAGACCTACGGCGTGCCGGTCGAGGAGATCCAGGAAGCCATCAAGCACGGGGTGCGCAAGATCAACATCGACACCGACATCCGCCTCGCGATGACCGGCGCCATCCGCAAGTACCTGTTCGAGAACCCGGACAAGTTCGACCCGCGCGACTACCTGAAGCCGGCGCGCGAGGCGGCCAAGGCGATCTGCCGCCAGCGCTACGTCGAATTCGGCTGCGAAGGCCAGGCGGGCAGGATCAAGACCGACACGCTGCAGGTCGTGGCCGCCAAGTACGCCAGCGGCGAGCTCGCGCAGACGGTCAACTGATCACGCTTGACCCTGCGGGATGCTCCGTCGGGGTATCCCGCCCCGCAGCGCGGCAGGCACAATACGGGCTTAGACGACCAATCGCTTGCCCGATCCCATGACCGCCGCGCTGCTCACCACGTCCCTCCACTCCCTGCCGCTGCTCGCGCGCGGCAAGGTGCGTGACAACTACGCCGTCGGTGACGACCGCATCCTGATGGTGGCCACCGACCGCCTGTCGGCGTTCGACGTCATCCTGGGCGAACCCATCCCCGGCAAGGGCGCGCTGCTGACGCAGATGGCGCTGTTCTGGTTCGGCAAGCTCGAGGGCATCGTCCCGAACCACCTGACCGGCGAGGCGCCGGAGTCCGTCGTCCAGCCCGACGAGGTGGCCCAGGTGCGCGAGCGCTCGATGCTGGTCAAGCGCCTGAAGCCGCTGCCCATCGAGGCGGTGGTGCGCGGCTACCTGGCCGGCTCCGGCTGGAAGGAATACCAGGAGCGCCAGTCGGTGTGCGGCGTCCAGCTGCCCGCCGGCCTGAAGAACGCGTCCCGGCTGCCCGAGCCCATCTTCACGCCCGCCACCAAGGCCGAGGCCGGTGCGCACGACGAGAACATCTCGTTCAAGGTGGCCAGCGCCATGATCGGCAACGAACTGGCCAACCACGTGCGCGACGTCTCCATCGCGCTGTACCAGCGGGCCGCCGAATACGCGCTGACCAAGGGCATCATCATCGCGGACACGAAGTTCGAGTTCGGCCTCGACACCGACGGCACGCTCACGCTGATGGACGAGGTGCTGACGCCCGACTCCTCGCGCTACTGGCCGGTCGACGGCTATGCCGAGGGCAGCAACCCGCCCAGCTACGACAAGCAGTTCGTGCGCGACTGGCTCGAGTCGGTGCGCATCGATGGCCAGCCGTGGAACAAGAAGGCGCCGGCCCCGGCGATGCCGGCCGAGGTGGGCGAACGCACCGCGGCCAAGTACCGCGAAGCGTTCGAACGCCTGGCGGGTTGAGACCCTGGCCTCCCAGACCGCCCTGACGCCGTTGCTCCAGCACATGTCCCGCCTGCTCGAACGTCTCGACGCGCAGATCGCCCAGGCGGAAGAGGTCTTCGATCGCGAGTGCCTGAAGTCGAAGCGGGCGGCGGTGCTGGCGCGCCATGGCCAGTTCCCCGAGGCGCGCTTCGCGCTGCAGGGACTGCGTTCGCAGAGCCAGCGGCTGCGCAACCCGGTGCTGTCCGCCTGGGTCGCGTTCGTCGACGGGCTGATCGAGCACTGCGAGTCGCTGTCGCCGGCGGCACGCGCGAAGTTCCAGCGCGCCTACGACCTCGCGTCCACCGCGGGCGACGCCGAGCTGCATTCGCTGTGCGCGGCGTGGCTGGCCATCGCCGACTTCAACGCCAACGACATCGACGCCACGGTCGCCCACGCCAGGGAGGCGCTGCGCCTCGCGCCGCCGGCCGCCCACGCCGCCCGCGCGCGTGCCGCGCTCGTGGTGGCCAGTGCCTGGCGCGTCGCCGGCGACGACGGTCGCGCCATCCCCTGGTACAAGGTCGCGCGCCAGCATGCGGCCACCGAGGGCGACGTCTCGCTCGTGAGCGTGCTGCTGCACAACATGGCCGCCTTCCAGGCCGGCCGCATCAGCCTGGAGGGGGCGTTCGACCGCGCCGACCTGGCCGATGCCCAGCGCGTGCTGCTGGAGGCCGAGTCCACGGGCAATTACGACGCAGGCGTGGGCAATGGCCAGCTGATGGCCGAGGTGCCGTTGCTGCGTGCGCAGCTGATGACGGTGCTCGGCCAGTACGACGCGGCCATTTCGCTGTTCGACGCGCAGCTGCCGCGCGCCCGCGCCGAGGGCCACGTGCACCGCGAGGCGCGCTTCCTGGCCGACGCGCTGTTCGCCGAAGTAAAGCTGGGCCGGCTCGACGAGGCCGTCAGGCGCATGCGCGCGGTCAACGCGGCACTGCCGCTGATGACGGAGCACGACGACGTCGCCGCCACGCATGCGCGCCTGGCCGTGGCCGCGCGCGCGCTCGGCAAGCCGGAACAGGCGGACGCGCACGCAGCGCAGGCCGAGGCGGCGCTGGAGAAGCACCGCGCGGAGCAACGCCGCTGGGCGGACGCCCTCGCGGCGGTCGATTTCGAGACCTGATTCGCACGACCGGAGCCGCGTCCTTGCACGCGCTGCTCATTTGCGTCGCGACGTCCTGGCCGCGCAGCGCTCCTCCCGTGTCATCCTGCGACGCCGCTTCGCTCCGCGCAGGATGACCGAGTTGGCGCTTCGCGTGATGTACCGTTGCCGCGTCGCGCCCACGGCTCAGCTGAGCACGGTCATGCTCAGCCGGCGCCTGTACTGGTCGATGACGGGATCCGCGCCGACGGCCGCGGCGTGCCCCGTCAGCTCGAGCTTCGGCTGGTCGCCCGCCGCCTTCTCGGCGACCGGCTTGGGCGCGGGCTTGGTCATCAGCTCGAGGATGCCGACGTAGACCTTGCGCGCGAGCTCGTCGTTCCACGACTTGTCGCGCATCAGGATCTCCAGCAGCTCGTCGAGCGCCTGCGTGAACGCGCCGGTGGCGAAGTACGACTGCGCCAGCTCGAAGCGGGCGTCGAAGTCGCGCTTGTTGGCGGCGATCGCCGCGGCGAGCTGCTCGTGCGAGCGCGCGCCCGCGGCCTTCTCGCAGGCGTCCAGCCAGAAACCGATGGCGTCGAACTTCGCGTTGGGCAGCACGCGCTGGGCCACCGGCTGGTAGGCCTGGCGCGCCTGCACCAGCAGCTCCGGGTTGCTGCGGCTGGTCTCGATCAGCAGGCGCAGGTAGTCGTAGCGGGCCGACTCGTTGGCCGGGTCGATCGCCACCGCTTCCTGCAGGCGTGCGAGGGCGGCGTCGGTGTCGCCCTCGGCCAGCAGCGCCTCCGCGGCCTGGGCGTCGCCCTCGGCCGCCAGCTCGTCGGCGCCCGGGACGTGCTTGTCGAGGAAGGCGCGGATCTCGCCCTCGGGCAATGCGCCGACGAAGCCGTCGACCGGCTGGCCCTGGTGGAACATCACGCAGAACGGGATCGAGCGCACGCCGAAGGCCTGGCTCAGCTGGCCGGCGATCTCCGGCTGCTCGTCGCTGTTGAGCTTGGCGAGCTTGAAGCGGCCCTCGTAGGCCGTCTCCAGTTTCTCCAGGATCGGGCTCAGGCTGCGGCACGGGCCGCACCAGGGCGCCCATATGTCCAGGAGGATGGGCTGGTGCATCGAATCCTGCAGGAGGTCGTTCTCGAAATTCTGGAGGGTGATGTCAATCATGGACGGGTCTGCCTGTGCCCCCGGCTAAAATCGCTGTTTTACCGGGAGTGATTCTTGAATAGTGCCTCGCCTGTGGTCGGCGTCGTCATGGGGTCGGCGAGCGACTGGGAGACGATGAAGGCGGCTGCCGACATTCTCGCCGAGTTCGGCATTCCCTTCGAGGCGCGCGTCGTCTCTGCACACCGCATGCCCGACGACATGTTCGCGTACGCGGAAGGCGCGGTCGCGCGCGGCCTGCAGGCCATCATCGCGGGCGCCGGCGGCGCCGCCCACCTGCCGGGCATGCTGGCCGCCAAGACGGTCGTGCCCGTGCTGGGCGTGCCCGTGGCCAGCCGCCACCTGAGCGGCGTCGATTCGCTGCACTCCATCGTCCAGATGCCCAAGGGCGTGCCCGTGGCGACGTTCGCGATCGGCGCGGCCGGCGCCGCCAACGCGGCGCTGTTCGCCGTGGCGCAGCTGGCCACGCGCGACGAGGCCCTGCGCGGCAGGCTCGAGGCGTTCCGGGCGAAGCAGACCGAGGCCGCCCGGGCGATGACGCAGGAGCTGAAGTGAGCGGTTCCCGGATCCGGCGCGCACTCCCGCCCGGCGCCACGCTGGGCGTGCTCGGCGGCGGCCAGCTGGGCCGCATGTTCGTGCACGCCGCGCAGACGCTGGGCTTCGACACGCTGGTGCTCGATCCCGACAAGCACAGCCCCGCCGGTGTCGCGGCGCACCATCAGTTGTGCGCGCCCTACGACGACGAGCGCGCGCTGGCCGAGATGGCGGGCCGCTGCGACGCCGTCACCACCGAGTTCGAGAACGTGCCCGCGCCGTCGCTGGCCTCGCTCGCGCAGGACATCCCGGTCGCGCCCTCGGCCGCCGCCGTCGCCATCTGCCAGGATCGCGCCGCCGAGAAGGCGCATTTCGGGCGTGCCGGCGTGCCGTGCGCGCCGCACGCGGTCATCGAGACGGCCGAACAGCTCGCGGCCGTCGCCGACGACCTGTTGCCCGGCATCCTGAAGACGGCCCGGCTGGGCTACGACGGCAAGGGCCAGGTCACCGTGGCCGACCGCGCCGCGCTGGCCGAGGCCTGGACGCGGTTGCGCAACGTCCCCTGCGTGCTCGAGAAGCGCCTGCCGCTGGCCTACGAGCTGAGCATCATCGTGGCGCGCGGCGCCGACGGCCAGGTCGTCACGCTGCCGGTGCAGCAGAACCTGCATCGCGGCGGCATCCTCGCGCTGACCACCGTGCCGGCGCCCGACGTCACGCAGCCGCAGTCCGACCAGGCCGTCGCGCGCGCGACGGCCATCGCCGAGTCGATGGACTACGTCGGCGTGCTGTGCGTCGAGTTCTTCGTGCTGCAGGACGGCTCGCTGGTGGCCAACGAGATGGCGCCGCGCCCGCACAACTCCGGCCACTACAGCATCGACGCCTGCGACCTGTCGCAGTTCGACCTGCAGGTGCGAACGCTGGCCGGCCTGCCGCTGGTCACGCCGCGCCAGCACTCGCCGTGCGAGATGGTCAACCTGCTGGGCGACCTGTGGTTCGAGGACGGGCGCGAGCGCGAGCCCGACTGGGGCGCGCTGCTGGCGCTGCCCGGCATGCACCTGCACCTGTACGGCAAGAACCAGGCACGCCCGGGCCGCAAGATGGGCCACCTGACCGTGACGGCCGCCACGCCCGCGCTCGCTCGCGAGCGCGCGAACGCCGCCGCCGCCGTGCTGGGGCTGCAAGGATTCTGATGGCCATCGTCAGCGGCAACGACCCGGCGGCGCTGCAGCGCGCCGCGGCCGAACTGGCCGCGGGCGAGCTCGTGGCCTTTCCCACCGAAACCGTGTACGGCCTGGGCGCGCGCGCCGACGACGACGCGGCGGTCGGCAGGATCTTCGCCGCCAAGGGCCGGCCGGCCGACCATCCGCTGATCGTGCACGTGCGCGACGCGGCCGGCGCGCAGGCCTTCGCGCGCGAGTGGCCCGCCACCGCGCGCAAGCTGGCCGACGCGTTCTGGCCC